>Ga0209930_1000130_pt1 | contig 320224 bp, 300 predicted proteins | sample ThiBiot_500_biof_2_FD_183948 | JGI IMG/M metagenome (GOLD analysis project Ga0209930, IMG submission 183948) | Wastewater bioreactor microbial communities from Cape Town, South Africa - Thiocy_cont_500_biof (SPAdes) | ecosystem: Engineered > Bioreactor > Thiocyanate-remediating >...
AGCGCCTCCGGCGCTGAACCCCGGAGAGGACCTCGCCGCCATTGTAGCGCCTAGTCGTATGCTCAGTCATATGGCTCACTCTTATCTAAGAGCGAGACCCTGTCAGGTCATTTCGGGGGCCAACTCAGCGAGCGGGCCAGGATCGGGCGATAGGGCATCGCGGCATAAAGCCGGGTCATCGCCCCGCGCGCTTCGGCAGCGGTGGTGATGCCGCGCCCGGCCTCTTCATGCGGGGCGAGTTCGATCCCGGCGGTCTCGCCCGGCGCGAACAGCACCAGGCCGTCGAAGCCGTCGTGACGCAGGCACGGTGCCAGCGCCCGCTCGCTGTCGCCGCGCAGGTCGATCACGGTGCTAATGCGGAGGTCGGCGAGGCTCGCGAGATCGGCTGCGGTCGCCGCGCCGTGCTGGCCGGAGCGCCACAGCAGACCGGTGCGCAGCCGGCCGGCGGAGGTGTCATAGCCGCCATAGTCGCGGAAATTGTGGATGCCCTCGAAGTTCAGCACGCGATCGCTCATGCCGGCCGCGCTAGCCGATCGGACGTCCCCCGTCACCCTGGCTCAAGGCCGGGTGACGGTGCGAGGGTTAACCCTCGTCGCCGCGATATTTGACCTCGAGATAGCGCCCGCGCGTCGCGAGCGAATCGAGGTCGCCCTGCGCCAGTTCTTCGGACATTTGCCCGATCTGGCGCTCGATCAGTTCAAGCCCGTCGGTGAGCTGGCGGTCGGGGGTCTTGCCGTTGCGCGGGGTGCCGCGCAGCTCGCGCGGGACGCGCTGATAATCGCGGACGAATTCGGGCAATTGCTCGCCGACCAGCCGGCGGATTTCGCCGGTCGCGGGGGTCTCTTCGTTCAGCCCGGCGAGCTGCGCGCCGAGCGTATCGAGCCGCACCCCGATCCGGTCGGCCACCGCCACCGCCGGCGCGGGGAGGGCGGTGCGCTGCGAATCGAGCCAGCGCGCGGTCTGCGTCGGCAAGGCGCGGATATCCGCCTGGCGCAGCCGCTCGGGCGCGACCGGCGCGTCGGGCGGCCAGATCGCCAGCGTCACCGTCGCGGCGAGCAGCAGCGCCATCACCGCGGTGGCCCCCATGATGCCGAGCGGGATGATCAGCCCGATCACCACCGCCGCAACGAGGATCGCCGCATCGGCGATCGCGATCCGCGCCAGCCGTTTCCCGAGCCGCTGCACCCCGGAGTCGCGCCGCCGGCGCAGCATATAGCCCGCGTCGTAGCGCGCGCCGGTGATCCGCTCGTAGGCAGCGCGCGCGGCGGCGATGGTCTGTTCGGAGGTGTCGCTCACACCGACTCCAGTTTGAAATTATCCTGCGGGGCGCTGAGCTGGCTCTGCGCGGCACCCTCGGCGCGGGCGATATAGCCGCGCGATTTCTCCACTTCGCGGCCCAGCGTGTCGACCGTCGTCTTCATCGAATCGAGCGCCTTCATCTTGAAGGTGTCGATCGCGTCCATCGTGTCATAGATGTTCTGGAAGGCGCGCTGCAGCGTCTCCAGCGGGATGGTCGAGCCCGCGGCCTGCTCGTGGATCGTCGCGGTGTTCGAACGGAGCAACTTGCCGGTCGAATCGATGATATTGGCGGTGGTGGTGTTGAGCTGGGTGATCTGCTCCAGCACCAGCCGCTGGTTGGTCATCGCCTGCGCCACCGTCACCGCGGTGCGCAGCGCCGAGACGGTGGTGGTGGAGGCGCGGTCGACGCCCTTGATCAGCTCGACATTGTTCTTCTTGACCAGATCGAGCGCGAGATAGCCCTGCACCGTCACCGCCATCTGCGTCAGCAGATCCTGCGTGCGCTGGCGGGCGTAGAACAGGGCGGTCTCGCGGATCGCCTTGGCCTTGGCCGGATCGGTCGCGTCAAGCTCGTTGGCCTTATCCTCCAGCTTGGCGTCCATCAGCTTGGAGAGGTGGATCATCTGCTCCAGCCGGCCCATCGCCGACCACAGATTGGCGCGCTCGGTATCGATCGCGGCATTGTCCATCAACAGCTCGTCCTTGCCCGAGGAAAGGCTCCTCAGGATCGAGGCGATATGCGTCTGGCTCGATTTGTAGCTGTCGAAATAATTGCGCATCTTGTTGCCGAACGGGATGATCCCGAACAGCTTCTGCGGCGCGGTGAGATTGCCCTTCCGGCCCGGATCGAGATCCTCGACCACGCGGCGGAGCTGGGCGAGATCCTTGCCGACCCCGCCTTCCTGATCCATCGCGCGCACCGGGCGATCGAGGAAGCGGTTCGACTGGCCGGCGGCGTCGCGGATTTCCTTCGCGCCCATCGCCGTGATCGCATCGACGCGCTTGCCGAATTCGGGCGAATTGGCGTCCTGCGCGACGAGCTGCGCGATGAACTGGTCGACGCGCTCCTCCAGCTTCGACTTGGTGCCGTCGTCGACCGGCACCAGCCCGGCGGCCTGCTCGGTCGCGACGGTCGGGACGGGATCGGGGGGCGTCAGCTTCAGCGCGGGCTCGGCGGCTGTCGTCGTCTCGGGAGTTGTCGCCATCTTTTCCTCCAGCGGTGCCGGCGAGGATGACCCGCCGCCGCCGCATATTCAACTGTATTGCATATGTAACACGCTGGCGGGCGGGTTCAACTGTCAATGAAACCCTAGCCGCAATGCAGCAAATAGGCTATCGGCGCGCGCAACAGGCCGCAGCGCTTTGCGGCCATTCCAGGATTTTCTGATGAATCTGCGCAATATCGCCATCATCGCGCACGTCGATCATGGCAAGACCACCCTGGTGGATCAGCTGTTCCGCCAGTCCGGCACGTTTCGCGACAATCAGCGCGTCGAGGAACGCGCGATGGATTCGAACGATCTCGAAAAGGAACGCGGGATCACCATTCTCGCCAAGCCGACCTCGATCGAATGGCAGGGCACCCGCATCAACATCGTCGACACCCCCGGCCACGCCGATTTCGGCGGCGAGGTGGAGCGCATCCTGTCGATGGTCGACGGGGTGATCCTGCTGGTCGACGCCGCCGAAGGCGCGATGCCGCAGACCAAGTTCGTCACCGGCAAGGCGCTGGCGCTGGGGCTGCGCCCGATCGTGGTGGTCAACAAGATCGACCGGTCGGACGCGCGCGCGCAGGAAGTGCTCGACGAGGTGTTCGACCTGTTCGTCTCGCTCGACGCGACCGACGAGCAGCTCGATTTTCCGGTGCTGTTCGCCTCGGGCCGCAACGGTTACGCCGGGGACAATCCCGACGTGCGCGAAGGGACGCTGGAACCGCTGTTCCAGAAGATCGTCGGCCATGTCCCGCCGCCCGCGCTCGATGAGGAGGCGCCGTTCAGCTTCCTCGTGACCTTGCTCGACCGCGACAATTTCCTCGGCCGCATCCTCACCGGCCGCGTCCAATCGGGCGTGGTCAAGGTCAACCAGCCGATCCACGCGCTCGATCAGGAGGGCAAGGTGATCGAAACCGGCCGCGCGTCGAAGCTGATGAGCTTCCGCGGGCTGGAACGCGTTCCGGTCGAGGAAGCGCGCGCGGGCGACATCATCAGTCTCGCCGGGCTGGCCGTCGCGACCGTCGCCAATACGATCGCCGATGTCGCGGTCGAGACCCCGATCCAGGCGCAGCCGATCGACCCGCCGACGCTGTCGATGCGCTTCGCGGTCAACGATTCGCCGATGGCCGGGCGCGAGGGCAGCAAGGTCACCAGCCGCATGATCCGCGATCGCCTGTTCCGCGAGGCGGAATCGAACGTCGCGATCAAGGTCACCGAAGCCGCTGACAAGGACAGCTTCGAGGTGGCGGGGCGCGGCGAATTGCAGCTCGGCGTGCTGATCGAGACGATGCGCCGCGAGGGCTTCGAACTCGGCATCAGCCGCCCGCGCGTGCTGTTCCGCGACGGCGACGCCGGCCGCGAGGAGCCGTATGAGACGGTGGTGATCGACGTCGACGAGGAATTCTCGGGCACGGTCGTCGACAAGATGAACCAGCGCAAGGCCGAGATGACCGATATGCGTCCCTCGGGCGGCGGCAAGACCCGCATCACCTTCTCGGCGCCGAGCCGCGGGCTGATCGGCTATCACGGCGAATTCCTGTCCGACACGCGCGGCACCGGGATCATGAACCGGCTGTTCGAGAAGTACGGGCCGTACAAGGGCCAGATCGACGGCCGCAAGAACGGCGTGCTGATCTCCAACGGCTCGGGCGAGGCCAATGCCTATGCGCTCGGCAGCCTTGAAGAGCGCGGCATCCTGATGGTCGCGCCGGGCGATCCACTCTACGAGGGCATGATCATCGGCGAAAACGCCAAGACGGACGACCTCGAGGTCAATCCGATGAAGGCGAAGCAGCTCACCAACTTCCGCGCCTCGGGCGGCAAGGACGATGCGATCCGGCTGACCCCGCCGAAGCGGATGACGCTGGAACAGGCGATCGCCTATATCGACGACGACGAGATGGTCGAGGTGACCCCGAAGTCGATCCGGCTGCGCAAGCGCCACCTCGATCCGCACGAGCGCAAGCGCGCGGCGCGGTCGAAGGAAGCTGCATAATCCCGGTGCCGTCACCCCGGCGGAAGCCGGGGGCGCGTGCCGCGAGGTGCGCGCTCGCGGCCTGAGATCCTGGCTTGCGCCAGGATGACGGGAAATGAAAAAGGGCGGGACGGCATCAGCCATCCCGCCCATTTTTTTATGTGCCGTTATCGGCTGGGGAAGGGGGCGGGCCGTCGTGCGGCCCGCCCCCTTGCCCGATCAGTTGAACTTGCCGGAGATCGAGACCCCGATGACGCGCGGTTCGTTGAACACCGCCGCCATGTAATTCTCGATCACGCCCTTGAGGTTCTTTTCGTTGGTGATGTTCCGCGCGAAGGCGGCGATCTCATACTTCTTGTCCGGGGTGGTGTAGCCGACCTTCAGACCGAGTTCGAGGTTGCCGTCCGAGTAGAACTCCTTCGTGTGGTACAGCACGAAGTTGGTATAGCCCTGCACGTTCGCGTCGGCGTTGACGAAGAAGTTGCCGCCATTGCCCAGCGGGATATCGTAGCGGATCGCGCCGTCGATGTTGAAGGTCGGCGCGTTCGGCAGCGGATTGCCGTTGATTGACGCGAAATAGGTCGTGCCCGTCCCGGTGCCCTTGGTGAAATAGGGATCGAGCACGGTGCAGACCATCACGCCGTTGAGGCTGCAGGTCTGCGCATAGACGCGGCTGTCCTTGATCTTGCTGTGCAGCGCGCTGGCGCCGAGCGTGAAGGTGATGTTGCGGATCGGGCGCCATTCCGCCTCGGCCTCGATGCCATAGGCATTGGCGTGATCGGCGTTGAACAGCACGCCGTTGCCGAACGAGTCATTGCCGTTGAGCTGGATGTTCTTCACCGTATACGCGAAGGCGGTGGCGTTGAAGCGCAGGTTGGCGGTCGGCTGCGACTTGAAGCCCGCTTCATACGACATGATCGTTTCCGAATCCGCCGTGGTGAAGGGGGCGCCGAACACCGCCGAGCGGCCCTGGATCGTCGGGCCACGGAAACCGCGCGCGACGCGGGCGTAGACGTTGAGATCCGGGTTCACTTCGTACAGCGCCGACACGTCCCAGCTCGGCTCCTTGCCGACGAGGCGCACGTCGCGCGGCGCATTCGCCGGGAAGTTCGCGGTCGTGCCGGCGGCGTTGAGCGCGGCCTGCAGCAAGGTGGTGTGCTTGCGATCCTCGGTGTAGCGCGCGCCGCCGGTGAGGGTCAGGTTGCCGATCTTGTAGCTCGCCTGGCCGAACACCGCCCAGGAGGTGTTGACGTCATGCAGCCGCACCCAGTTGTTCGGGTTATAGCCCGCGCTGGTCGGCAGCAGGAAATAGCCGCGCTGGTAGAAATCGGTGATGTCGCGGCTGTCGAAATAGAAGCCGCCGAACTGCCACTTGAACGGGCCGTTACCGTCCGAGGCGAGGCGCAGTTCCTGCGTCCACTGATCGAGCCCGCGCAGATAGCCCTCGCTCTGGCCGAAGCCGTTGGGGTTGCCGTTGAACGGGAAGTTCACCGCCGCGCCGCCGTCGGTATCGCCGCGGCTGTAGCCCGAGCTATGTTCGTAGGCGGTGATCGAGGTCAGCGTCGCGCCGCCGAAATTCCACGCCGCGCGCACCGAGGCGCCCTGCGTCTTGTAGGACTGCACATTGTTGTTCGCCTCGTCATAGGCGACGATATCGCGCGGCTCGGCCTGGACGTTGTTCGAGCCCTTCTTGAGCGCGGCGCGGTGGAACAATGTCGAGGTGCCGTCGTAATCGCGGACATGGCCCGAAACGTCGATCGAGAAAGTGTCGGTCGGGGTGAAGAGGAGCTGCAGGCGCGCGTTGCGGTCGTTGAAGCCGCCCATCACATCCTTGCCGCCCTTGGTGCCGTCGGCGCTCGGGCCGGCGTAATTGTTGCTGACCCAATTGTCGCGATGCTGCCACATGCCCGAGACGCGGAACGCCAGCTTGTCGGCGACGATCGGGCCGCCGATGCCGACATCGGCCGACACGGTGTTGTAGCTGCCCCACGAGGCGGAGCCGCGGCCCTGCCAGTCCATCGTCGGCTTCTGGGTGTCGAACTTGATGATGCCGGCGGTGGTGTTGCGGCCGAACAGCGAGCCCTGCGGGCCACGCAGCACTTCGACCTGCGCGACGTCATAGACCGGGTTCGACTTGAGCACGACATGCTCGAGCACCACGTCGTCCTGGATGATCGACACCGGCTGCGAGGCGCCGAGGTAGAAGTCCACGTTGCCGAGGCCGCGGATGTAGAAGCGCGGGAAGATGCGGCCGGTGGTCGTCTCGATATAGAGGCTGGGCACGCGGCCCGAGAGCGACAGGATGTCCTCGCCCGCCGCCTGGAAGTTGCGCAGATCCGCGCCGCTCACCGCGGCGACCGACACCGGCACTTTCTGCAGATTCTCGCTGCGACGCTCGGCGGTGACGACGATCTCGCCGAGCCCGTCGCCTTCCGGCGCGGCGGCAGGGGTGGGGGCGTCCGCCGTCTGGGCGTGCGCGGGGGCCGCGAAAACAGCAAGGCTGGCGGCCACACCCGCGAGCAGCGCGGGGCGAGTGCGATTGATCGACACGATGATTACCCTTTTTTTTGACTTATATCGGTGAGCGAGGCGCGACGCCCGGTGCGGCGAGGGCGCGCGTTTCGGCTCAGCTGGAGTCGATCCGCTCGCATCCCCCGATTCGCGCCAGGTTTGTCCCGCCTGCTGCGATCGGCCGCTAGGCGCAGTTTATGTCCAAATAATGAAACGAAAGTGCGCCGAGACGGGTGGCGGTCAACGGGCCGCCATTGCTTCGATCGTTTTCCATTCGGCATCGCCCACCGGGGAGACCGAAAGCCGCGACTGGCGCAGCATCTGCAGCCCGGCGAGCGCGGGTTCGGCCTTCATCGCCGCCAGCGTCACCGGATGGGGTAGCGGCGCGATCGGGCGGATCGCGACCGATACCCAATTGCCCTCGTCGCCGTCCTTGCGCGCGGCGCGGGTGATCTCGGCGACGCCCACCGCGGCCTTTTCGCCCCCGCTGTGATAGATCAGCGCGCGATCACCGGGCTGCATCGCGCGCAGGTGGAGCGCGGCGGCATTGTTGCGCACGCCATCCCATTCGGTGCCGCCGTCGCGGACCAGATCGTCCCACGAATAGCTCTCGGGTTCTGATTTGAGCAGCCAATGCGCCATGAGCCTACCTAAACGCGGGGTGAATGCCGTATTCCAGCCTCATTCAGCCCGACTCGGCTAGCAAAAGCAACAAGCTCGCAGCGTCACGCGTTGACACCGCGAGCCGGTTTTGAGTTCTGGAGGTTCGAGATGAGCGGCTTTCTGAAAAAGGCGGGCCTCGGCGTGGCGCTGGCGGCGACGGCATTGACCGTCGCGGCGCCGGCTGACGCGCAGCGCTGGGGCGGGTATCGCCATTACCACCGCGGCGGCGACGCGGCGGGCGCGGCGCTGGTCGGTGGCATCCTTGGCCTCGGCATCGGGGCCGCGATCGCCTCGAGCGACCGCCCGCGTTATTATTATTACGACGCGCCGCCCCCGCCGCCGCCGAGCTATTATTACTACGAACGGCCCTATTACCCGCGCTGCTACACCAGCTGGCGCTGGGATCCTTATTGGGGCCGCGAGGAACCGGTGCGGGTCTGCCGCTAAGGCGCCCGTTTCCGGTCACGCAGGGACGGCGCGGGTAGCCCCCGCGCCGTTTTTGCGTTGATCCGGCGGTGCTGACCGAGATTTTTTGCTTTTGCGCATTTCCGAAGCGGAAAACCGGTATCCACTTTTCCCGAAAATGCTTTAAGCGCCGCGCCCATGAGCGATACACCTCCCGACCATCTGTCGATCGATCCGCGCAGCCCGCACTTCCACCAGGAAGCGCTGGAGCGCGGCGTCGGCATCCGTTTCAAGGGCGTCGAGCGTAAGGACGTCGAGGAATATTCGATCAGCGAAGGCTGGATCCGCGTCGCGCTCGGCAAGAAAGTCGACCGCCACGGCCGCCCGCTGACGATCAAGCTCTCCGGCCCGGTCGAGGCGTGGTTCGAGCGGCCTGCGGAAGAGGCCGAGGGCGAAGAATAACCTGTAACCCCTCCCCTGAAGGGGAGGGGCTTTTGAGGCTTACGCCTCCTCCAGCGCCTCGCTCGCCTCCAGCCAGCGCGCTTCCGCCGCCTCGATCTTCTCGGTGAGCGACGCGCGGCGCTTCATCAGTTCGGTCATCGTCAGCTTGGCGAGCGCGGCATCGGCCCCGGCGGGATCGAACATCGCGCGGTCGACCGCCGAGCGTTCGGCATTGAACTTCGCCAGCTCGCTCTCGGCATCGCGCGCCGCCTTGCGCCACGCCTTCGCCGCTTCGCGCTTTTCGGCGGCGGCGCGGCGCTCGTCCTTGCGGTTGGGCTTGCCGCCCTCCGCCTTGGGCTCCTTCGCCAGCACCAGCGAAACATAATCGTCGAGGCTGCCGTCGAATTCGCGCGCCGTCCCGCCGTCGACCAGCACCAGCCGGTCGGCGGTCAGCTCGACCATATGCCGATCGTGGCTGACGATCAGCACCGCGCCCTTATAGCCCGCCAGCGCCTGCACCAGCGCCTCGCGCGCGTCGACGTCGAGGTGGTTGGTCGGCTCGTCGAGGATCAGGAGATGCGGCGCATCGCGGGTAATCAGCGCGAGCGCCAGCCGCGCGCGCTCGCCGCCTGACAGCTTGCCGACCTGCGTCGTCGCCTTGTCGCCCGAAAAGCCGAACCGGCCGAGCTGCGCGCGCACCGCCGCCGGGGTCGCGCCGCGCATCACCCGCGTCATATGCGCCAGCGGGGTATCGTCGACGTCGAGCTCTTCCACCTGATATTGGGTGAAATAGCCGACCTTCATCCGCGACGAGGCGGCCATATCCCCCTCCATCGGCGCGAGCTGCGCGGCGATCAGGCGGGCGAGGGTGGTCTTGCCGTTGCCGTTGCGGCCGAGCAGCGCGATGCGATCGTCGGGATCGAGCCGCAGGTTGAGCCGCTTGAGGATCGGCGTTTCGCCATAGCCGACCGCCGCGTGATCGAGCGTGATCAGCGGCGGGCGCAAAGGTTCGGGGTCGGGGAAGTCGAACGCCAGCGTCGGATCGTTGGCGATCTCGGCGATCGGCTGGAGCTTGGCCAGCATCTTGGCGCGGCTCTGCGCCTGTTTGGCGGTCGAGGCGCGGGCCGAGTTGCGCGCGATATAATCCTGCAGCTTGGCGCGCTGCGCATCCTGGTTGGCGCGCGCGGCGGCAAGCTGCGCCATCCGCTCGGCGCGCTGGCGCTCGAACGCATCATAGCCGCCGACATAGAGCGTGGTCTTGCCGCCCTGCAGATGCAGGATGTGATCGACGACATTGTTGAGGAAATCGCGCTCGTGGCTGACCACGACGATCGTCGCGCGATAGGATTTGAGGAAATCCTCCAGCCACATCACCGCTTCGAGATCGAGGTGGTTCGAGGGTTCGTCGAGCAGCAGCAGATCGGGCTGCGAGAAGAGCAGCGCCGCGAGCGCGACGCGCATCCGCCACCCGCCCGAGAAGCTGTCGAGCGGGCGCCCCTGCGCCTCCTCGTCGAAGCCGAGCCCGACGAGGATGCGCGCGGCACGCGCCGGGGCGGCGTGGGCGTCGATCGCGATCAGCCGTTCGTGGACTTCGCCGAGCCGCTCGGGATCGGTGACGGTTTCGGCCTCTTCCATCAGCCGCGCGCGCTCGACATCGGCGGCGAGCACCGCCTCGAACGGCGTGGTCTCGCCGGCGGGGGCCTCCTGCGCGATATAGCCGACGCGCGCGCCGCGCGGCATCTCGACCGCGCCGGAATCGGGCTCGAGCATCCCGGCGATCGCCTTCACCAACGTCGATTTGCCCGCGCCGTTGCGGCCGATCAGCCCGACGCGGCTGCCCGGCGGCAGCGCGGCGCTCGCGCCGTCGAGGATCGCACGCCCGCCGAGACGGACGGTGATGGCATTAAGGGTAAGCATCGGGCGCGCCTAGCAGAGCGGGGGCGATGTCGCCAGCGGGGGAGGGGCGTTCTCAGGCACACCCCTCGTCACCCCGGCCTTGAGCCGGGGTCCATCGGGAGGCAGGCGCGGGGCAAGAGGTCCTAGTCGCGGCGCCCGAGGCACGATGGATCCCGGCTCAAGGCCGGGATGACGCAGGTGGGTGAAAAGGCGCGCCGCCCTCAGTGGACGAAGCGCGCCACCACGTCGCGATACGAGCGGCTGACCTTCACCTGCGCACCCGAATCGAGGATCAGGAAGCATTCGCCGTTGGTGTGCGGCTTGACCTGCTTGACGAGATCGAGGTTGACGATCGTCGAGCGGTGGACGCGCTGGAAACGCCGCGGATCGAGCCGCTTTTCCAGATCCTTCATCGTCTCGCGCAGCACGAGCGAATTATCCGCGGTCTTGATCACCATATAGTCGCCGGCTGCCTCGATCAGCTCGATCGTGTCGACATCGACGCGGAAGATCTGCCCGCGATCCTTGATATTGATGAGCTTTTCGAATCGGTTGGCGTTGACGTGATCGCCGTCGCCGGCACCGATCTCGGCCGCCGCCTCGGGAGCGTGTTCGGCCAGCGCCTCCTTCAATTTCTCGGTTTCCTCGGCGCCGCGGCGTTCGGCGAGGCGCTGGCGCACGCGATCGAGCGTGTCGGCGAGCCGGGCTTCCTCGACCGGCTTCATCAGATAATCGACCGCCTGCGCCTCGAAGGCGCGCAAGGCGTGGTCCGAATAGGCAGTGACGAAGACGAACAGCGGCGGCTCCACCTCCATCATCCCCTGGACGACCGAAAAGCCGTCGAATCCGGGCATCTGGATGTCGAGAAAGACGAGATCGGGCTTGTGGGTCTTGATCGCGCTGATCGCTTCGCGCCCGTTCTGGCACTTGGCGATGATCTCGACGTCGTCATGCGTCTGCAGGCGCAACTCGAGCCCCTGGATCGCCAGCGGCTCGTCGTCGACGAGAATGGTGCGGATGGTCATTGCCTTGGTAGTCTCCAATACGTCCGCCGCGCCGGCGCTGTTGCGATCCGCCGCGGCTTCACTTTTCCATCCCCCTGTTCATCTGCCCCCTGGGTTATTCGAGCTGGAACGGAATCTCGATCTCGACCCGGAACCCGCCTTGCGGCATCGCCTGGATCTCAAAACGATGATCCGCGCCATAGGCTTGCGCCAGGCGCTCCCTGATATTGGCAATCCCAACACCGGTTGAAAGGCTCGGCCGGTTCTTTGTCGCCTGCAAGCCCGGTCCTGTATCAGATACGATGATCTGCACCCGTTCCCCGGCGAGCCGCGCCGTAACGCGGATTTCGGCGCCCTCTTCCTGCGGCGTAACCGCATATTTTATCGCATTTTCGATCAGTGGCTGGAGCAGCAGAGAAGGCAGATGCGCCTTTTCCGCGGCCGGATCGATCTCGAATTCGGGGCGCAGCCGATCCTCGAAGCGCATCTTCTCGATCTCGAGATAGAGCTTCAGCGTCTCGATCTCCTGCGCCAGCGCGACATGCGCGGTCGGCTCGTTGATCAGCGTGTAGCGCAGGAACGAGGCGAGCCGCGACAGCATCGCATTGGCGCGCTCGGTCTGCTTGAGCAGCACCAGAGTCGAGATCGAATTGAGCGTGTTGAACAGGAAATGCGGGTTGAGCTGGTAGCGCAGCATCGCGAGCTGCGCCGAGGACGCCTGGGTTTCCAGATGCTGCATCTGATCGATCTGCTCCTCGATGATCAGATAGAAATTGATCCCGAAATACAGCGCCGACCAGCCCGCGAGCACGGTGAAATTGAGGAACAGCGCGCCGATCAGCAGCTTCACGTCGATGCCCGGCGCGGCGAATTTGATGAAGCTGAACGAGAAGGTGTCGAGCAGCGCATAAAGGAAGGTCGCCGCACCCAGGGTCAGCAACGTCAGGATGATGCCGGTGATGCGCGGGAGCCCGCGATAATAGCCGTAGAGCGTCGAGAGCAGCAGCGTGATGCAATAGCCGACGATCGTCTCGATGATATTGGTGACCACCCCCTGCAGCGTGAAGCCGTTCGAGATGCTCGAAACGGTGCGCAGGATGAGATAGCCCGACCAGCCCGCCGCCTGGAGGAACCAGAAGGCGCGGGCCTTGTCCTCGAAAAACGGGCGGACGAACATCGTCGAGGCGCGCGCCTGCGCCAGCGCCGCGGCAGCGGAGGGAGCGCCGGTCATTACGGGCGGAGTCGCCTGGGGGGCGGGAAGCGTCGCCATTCCATTCGCCTTACACGGCCTGTCGAAAGGGTGCAAAACAAGAGGGCCGCCGCTCCCGCGAAAGGAGCGACGACCCGTGAGATTTTACCGAGCGACGGGCGCTTAGAAGGTGAAGCGCGCGCCGATGCGGATCGTGTAGAGGGACTGGTTCACGTAAACCTGATCGGTCGGCTTCACGAAGTCGTTGGTCCCGCCCAGCGGCGAGTAACGATATTGAGCGCACGGCTGCGAGGTGTTCGCGGCGACATTGCCCGCCGCGCCCGTCGCTGCCGGCGCGGTCAGGCACTGAACCTGCGTCACCGCCGCATTGTACGGGAAGACATATTCGCGGAGCTGGCCCCAGCGCTTGTTCAGGAAGTTGGTGAAGTTTTCGATGTCGGCGAACACCTGCACCTTCGAACCGAACAGCCCGGTGGGCAGTTCCTGCGCGACGTGCAAGTCGATACGGGTGAACCACGCCGAATTGAACGCGTTACGCGGCGCGATCTTGCCGCGGAACTTGCCCAGGCCCGACGAGTCGATGAACGCGTTGAGCTTGTTCTGATAATCGACCGAGCTGTACGAAACGAGCGGGTCGTTCACCAGCGGCACGTACATCAGGTAACGGTTACCCGCCGAGCTGGTGCCCGAGCTGCGCCCGGTGACGCCGAACACCGCCGAACGGGCGGAGCCGAAGTCCTGGAACGTGTAGCTGAACGGACGGCCGATACGCGTCTCGCCGAACAGCGCGATCGAGGTCTTGTTGTCGCCGAAGAACGCATGTTCGAAGGTCACGCCATATTTGAACATGTGGCGCATTTCGTCGTTCGACGTACCGTAAGCGACGTTGTTCGCGTCAAGGAACGCCCCGTTCGAATAGTTCGAGCCGGCGGTCGAGGAGGTCGCGGGGGACTGATCCTTGATGTTCTGGTAGGTGTAGCTGCCGAAGATGCTCAGCCCCATATCCCACGACTTATCGAAGCGGGCGATCGCAATCAGCGCGCGGCCCTTCGTCGTATTGGTCATCAGGATATCGGTGTTGGTGTTGGTGCTCGTCGCACCGTCAACGATATTCTGATAGCGAATACGGCCGTCCGGGGTCAGCGCATTGGCCGCGACGGTTACCGGGGTCGAGCGGATATCGGTGAAGAACACCTGGTTGCGGACCTTGGAATAGAACAGGTCGACGCCGAGCAGCCAGTTGTCGCCAAGCGGCCCGAGGTTCGCGTTATATTCCGCGGTCAAGGTGCTACGCCATTGCGACGGCATCTTGAAATTGCGGTCGATCGCATTGACCGGCGAGAGCGTCGACACCGTGGCGTTGGTCAGTAGCGTGTTCGCCGCCCCCGGGATCGACGTCCCCGCCACGTTGTTGAGGATCGCATTGCCGGTGGCGACGTTGGTCGTCGCGCCCGAATAGCCGGTCGCGGTGCGGTTGATCGAAATCGAGTTCGTCAACACGCCCGTGTTCGAGAAGCTGTTCGAGACATAGACGTCCGGCGTGCCGCCGCCGAAGATGCCGGTGCCGCCGCGGAAGCTCAGGCGGGGCATCGGCTTCCAGTCGAAGCCGAAACGCGGCTGGAACAGGCCGAGGCCGCCGATGTTCACCGAGTTCGGGCCGACATATTCCATCTTGCCGTTGACATAGGCGCCGCCCTTGTACCGATCGACATAGGCCTGGCTGAGCGCCGGATTGTCATGCTGCGCGAACAAGTCGTAACGCGCGCCGAAGCTGACGTTGAACGTATCCGATACACGCCACTGATCCATGATACCGAACGTATAGTTCTGGTAGTGGAAATTGGCGGCGGCGTCGTTCGGGCTCAGCGACGGAATCGCGTTGCCGTAAGCGAACGAGTTCGCGCGGCCGGCCTGAAGGTCGGCGATCGAGTCGAAATAATAGCTGCCCGCGGTGTTCTGCAGGAAGGCATTGAACACGCTGACCGCCGCGACTTCGGTGAAGACGCGAATGTCGTGCTTGTCCATCGTCAGCCGCGCCTGGAGCAAACCACCCCAGGTCGAGGTGTGAAGCTCGTTGGTCTGGCGCGAGCTATCCGGGCCGAAGGCAACGATCGCGTCGGTCCCGGCTTCGTTCGGGCTGCTCGCCTCGCAGCCCGTCAGCGACCCGCCCGATACCGGGTTGGTGCAGACGCGGAACTGCGCGAAGCCCTTGCCCAGCAGCGGCTGCTGAATGCGCTTGTAGTTCTTGTAGTAGACGCGGGTTTCGGTCGAGAAATTATCCGACCAATCGGAATTCAACTGCGCCACACCGGTGTGCAGGCGGTTGCCCTGGACATAAGCGTTCGAGGCGAGGCCGAGGCCCGGGCTGCCGGTGGTGATCGACGAGAAGGTGTTCTGCGTCAGATTGATCGCGTCATTGGCGTAGGTGTAGGTCAACGACAGGCGCTGACGATCCGTCAGGTTAGCGTCGATGCGCGCGACGAGGCGGTCGTCCTTGTCGCCCAGGTCGTGCAGCACGCCGCCGGTATTGTAACCGTATTTATCCTTCACGATTTGCGAGATCTGATTGACCTGCGCCTGCGTCAGATTGGGGATCGCGGTGCCGACATTGTTATCGACCGGACCCTCGGCGATCGGGCGGCCGCCGCGGAGGCGCTCGCCGGCGACCATGAAGAACACCTTGTCCTTGATGATCGGGCCGGAAAGCTCGGCGCCGAAATTCTGAATCTTGAAGCTGGGGACGCTGGTGTGGCCCGAGGGGATGCCCGGCCCCGGCTTGGTGTCCTTACCGACCAGGCCGTCGCCCATATACGAGTAGAAGCCGGTGCCGTGGAAGGAATTGGTGCCGGACTTGAGCACGATGTTGATCGCGCCGCCCTGGAAATTGCCCTCGCGTACGTCGAACGGCGCGACCTTGGCCTGGAACTGGCCGATCGCGTCGAGCGGGATCGGCGAGCGGCGGCTCGGCAGGCCGTCGGTGTTGAGGCCGAAATTGTCGGTGATCGGAACGCCGTCGACCGAGAAGCGGTTGTAGCGCGCGTTCTGGCCCGCGAACGAAATCGCGCGACCGCCCGTGGGACTGTCGTCGAGGCGCGCGAACGGGTCGCGGCGTTCGAGGTCGCGGATGTCGCGGTTGATCGTTGCGACGTTGGCGATTTCCGCGGCGGTCAGCACGGTCGCCGGCCCCTGCGAGACGGTGCGCGCGTTCGGCAGGCGGGCCGCGGTGACGACGACGTCGCCCCCGGCGCCGGCGCTTTCGGCGGTCAGCTCGATCGGAAGGTCGAAAACCTGTGCGACAGTGGTGTTGATGTCGGTGACCTGCGTCTTGGCATAGCCGGTCGCCGTGACGGAGACGGTGTAGGGGCCGCCCGGGCGCAGGCCGTTGGCGATGAAGCCGCCGCTGCCGTCGGTGACCGAGGTGCTGGTCGTTCCGGTCGGCACGTTCACGATCGTCACGGTCGCGCCCGCCACCGGGGCGCCGCCCGCGGTTACCGAGCCGCGAATCGTGGAAGTGGTTTCTTGTGCCATTGCCGCGACCGGCACGATGAGCGCGGCCGCAGCCACGCCCAGAAGCAGGTTATTACGCATCTATGTGTCCCCTATCGAGCTTTTTGCTCAGGTGCCCGGCGGTTCCCTGACCGACTGCCGCGCCCGTGCCTGCGTAATATGAAGCTTAGATGACGGTCGCGAGTCGATTCAGGATTAATCGGCGACTCACGTTCCGATGCGTTGCATAAAAGCGACACCGGGGGACTGGGTTTTGCGGCGCAGGCGAAACACCGTCTCACCCTGCGGTAAACCCCGGCAGTCCTGAGCTGCGCGCGGCCTTTCTGGCTCAGGACCCCCGGGGTGGATGATCCGCATCAATTCCGAATGCTCGTCCAATCGATCGAGCACAGCGGAGCGCGTAGCCGACCGTAATCCCGCTCGGCTCCAATGATTTGGACAATCTGCCTATTTTAAACCGGTATCATAAAGCGGGTAGATGTTCCGCGTTGATTTCACTCGGCCGGAAGCGGTCGGTACGGGGTTTTTCCGAGGAGAGCGAAGCTCCTTCGAGATTGCAGAAATAGACGCAGGAATCTCGCTCCTGGCCAACGCCATATTGGCAATATTCCCCTTCGACGCTCGATCCATATCGAATGGCACAATTATACATGTCTCGATAGTAAGCGTCGCCACATTCTTCGAGGCATTGACCTACGCTCGTTTGTGCGATGGCAACATTGAGCGGAGATGTGATGGACACAGCCGCTGCTGTGATAGCGATAAATGCTTTCACTGTAGGCTCCCGTTGCTTCCCACATATGTGGGCGCAAAAAACTATCACGGCGCAAGCGGAGGAAAAAGCAGAAAGCCCCTTTATGTACCCGTTTTAAAAGAACAAATAGCTCCATTGCGAGGGCATTTTGGGGGCGGTGCGGACAACGCACCTCCGCTCGCGACGCCATCACCCCGCCGCGGCGACGATCGCCTGCCAGCCGGCCTCGTCGACCACGCGGATGCCGAGGTCGGCGGCCTTTTTCGCCTTCGATCCCGCGCCGGGGCCGGCGACGACGAGGTCGGTCTTGGCCGAGACCGATCCTGCCACCCGCGCGCCGAGCGATTCGGCCTGCGCCTTGGCCTCATCGCGGCTCATCGTCTCGAGCGTGCCGGTGAAGACGACCGTCTTGCCCGATACCTCCGAGGCGCGGGTCTCGTGGATCACGTCGGCGGGGGTCAGCTCGGTCAGCAGATCCTCGACCGCGGCGTCGTTCTGCGGCTCGGCAAAGAAATCGATCAGCGCCAGCGCCACTTCGGGGCCGACCTGTTTGGTATCGACGATCGCGGCGAGTTCCTTGGCGGTGCGCTGGAGCAATTTGTCGTCGCTCTCGCCGATCGCCTGGAGCATCGTGTCGCGCTTCTCGATCCCCGTCGCGATCATCGCGCGGAACGCCGCCCAGCTCTGCCAGCGGCGCGCGAGATCGCGCGCGGTGACCTCGCCGACGTGGCGGATGCCGAGCGCGAAGAGCAAGCGATCGAGCGGGGGATTGCGCCGCGCGTCGATCGCCGCGACGAGATTGTTGGCCGAGACCTCCGCCCAGCGCTCGCGCGCGAGCAATTGCTCGGCGGTGACGCGGAAGATGTCCGCCGGCCGCGCGATCAACCCGTCGGCGAAGAAATTCTCGATATTGGTGATCCCCAGCCCCTCGATATCGAGCGCGTGGCGCGAAGCGAAATGGCGCAGCCGCTCGACCTGTTGCGCCGGGCAGACCAGCCCGCCCGAACAGCGCCAGTCGACCTCGCCCGGCTCGCGCACCGCTTCCGATCTGCATTCGGGGCAGTGCGTGGGGAAGGGCCAGGGATCGCGGCCTTCCTCGCGCGAGAGATTCTCGACGATCTGCGGGATCACGTCGCCGGCGCGCTGGATCACGACGCGATCGCCGGGATGCGCATCGAGCCGGGCGATCTCATCGGCATTGTGCAGCGTCGCGTTGGAGACGACCACGCCGCCGACCGTGACGGGAACGAGCCGCGCGACGGGGGTGAGCTTGCCGGTGCGGCCGACCTGGATGTCGATCGCCTCGATCGTGGTCTGCGCGCGCTCGGCGGGAAATTTGTGCGCGATCGCCCAGCGCGGCGCGCGCGCGACGAAGCCGAGCCGCTCCTGCCAGTCGAGCCGGTCGACTTTGTAGACCACGCCGTCGATGTCGAACGGCAGATCGGCGCGCATCGCCTCGATCGCGCGATAATGTGCGAGCGCCGCGGCGGTATCCTCGACGCAGGTAAAGCCCTCGGCGACCGGGAAGCCCCAGGTGCGAATCGCCGCGACGACCGCGCTCTGCGTCGTGCCGGGGAGCGCGGAGACCTCGCCCCAGCCGTGCGCGAGGAAACGCAGCGGGCGGCTGGCGGTGACGGTCGCGTCCTTCTGGCGCAGCGAGCCGGCGGCGGCGTTGCGCGGGTTGGCGAACTGGCGCGCCTCCTTGCCGGTCTCCGCCGCCTCGGCCGCGAGCCGCGCGTTGAGCGCGGTGAAATCGGCCTTGGCCATATAGACCTCGCCGCGCACCTCGAACAATTCGGGGGCGTCGGCGGGGAGCGTCTTGGGGATATCGCCGATCGTCGCGACATTGGCGGTGACGTCCTCGCCGGTCGTCCCGTCGCCGCGGGTCAGCGCCTGGACGAGGCGGCGGTTCTCGTAGCGCAGCGAGCAGGACAGGCCGTCGATCTTGGGCTCGGCCGTCAGCGCGACCGGCGTATCGTCGGCGAGCCGCAGGAAACGACGGACGCGCGCGACGAATTCCGCGACATCCTCGTCGGCGAAGGCATTGTCGAGGCTGGTCATCGGCTTGGCATGCGCGACTTTGGCGAGATGCGAAGCGGGCGCGGCGCCGACGATGCGCGACGGCGAATCGGCGCGGATCAGATGCGGGAAGGCCGCCTCGATCGCATTGTTGCGACGGACCAGCGCGTCATAATCGGCGTCGGAAATCTCCGGCGCGTCGTCGGTATGATAGAGCCGATTATGGTGGGCGATTTCGCCGGCCAGCCGCTCCAGTTCGGCGGCGGCTTCGGTATCGGAAGTGGGGAGGGCGGTCATGCCAGCCCTCTAACCCGTCCGCCCCATTCTTGCGAAGGGGCGAACAGGCAGAAGTGTCAGATTACGGCTGCTCGCCGACCGGGGCGACATATTCGCCCATATCGGGGCCGGGTTCTTCGTCGAGGCCCTTGGCGAGCCGCGAATTGCGCATCCCGTAGACGAAATAGAGTACGATCGCGCCGATCGTATACCACAGGAAGAACAGCAGCACGCGGGTCTCGACCGAATAGATCAGCCCGAAGCAGAACAGGATGCCGAGCACCGGCACCACCGGATAGAAAGGCACGCGGAACCCGCGCGGCAGATGCGGGTGCGAGCGGCGCAGATAGATCACCGTCAGGCAGACGATGCCGAACGCCGCCAGCGTGCCGACCGAGGTCATATCGCCGAGCGTGTTGATGTCGAAGAAGCCCGCCGCGCCGGCCACGACGATCGCCACGACGATCGTGTTGATCCACGGCGTCTTGAAACGCGGGTGGACGCTGGAGAAGATGCGCGGCAGCAGCCCGTCGCGCGCCATCGTGTAGAAGATGCGCGTCTGGCCGTACATCAGCACCAGCACCACCGAGGTGAGGCCGACGATTGCGCCGACCTTGACGATCTTGGCGAACCAGCTCCACTGCGGGCCGAGTGCGTCGACCGCCACCGCGACCGGATCCGGCACGTTGAGCATCTTATAGTTGACGATCAGCGTCATCGAGACCGAGACCAGCATATAGATCACGGTGCAGACGACGAGGCTGCCGATGATCCCGATCGGCATGTCGCGTGCCGGATTCTTGGCTTCCTGCCCGGCGGTGGAGACCGCCTCGAACCCGATATAGGCGAAGAACACGATCGAGGCCGCGCGCATGATGCCGCCCCAGCCGAATTCGCCCTTGTCCCCCGAAGCGGGCGGGATGAACGGCTGCCAATTGGCCTTGAGCGTGCCGATATTCTGGATCACGAACCAGCCGACGATCGCGATGAAGGCGAGGATCACCGCCACCTTGATCACGACGATCGCGTTGTTGACCTTCGCGCTCTCGCTCACCCCGATGACGAGCAATGCGCCGAGCAGCGCGCAGATCGCAAAGGCGGGGAGGTTGAACAGATAGGTCAGCGGCGCGCCGTTCGCGTCGAGCACCGCGCTGCCGCCCTTGACGATCGCGTGCCCGGTCGGCCCGGTCAACTCGACGGGGATGTTGATCCCGTAATCGCCGAGCAGCGACACGACATAGCCCGACCAGCCGACCGCCACGACCGAGGCGGCAAGGCCATATTCGAGCAGCAGCAGCGCGCCCATCACCCACGCGGCGAATTCGCCGATCGTGGTGTAGGAATAGGTATAGGCTGAACCCGATACCGGCAATGTCGAGGAAAGCTCGGCATAGCAGAGGCCGGCGAGCCCGCAGATCACGCCGGCGACGATGAACGAAATGACCACGGCCGGCCCGGCGTGAAGCGCCGCGGCATTGCCGGTACGAACGAAGATGCCGGCGCCGATGATGCAGCCGATACCGAGAAAGACGAGATTCGCGGCGCTGAGTGTTCGTTTCAGCTCGCTTGATTGGGTCTCGCGCTGGACCTGCTCCACCGTCTTGCGAAGCATCATCCGCCCGAGAAGACCTTCTGCGGGTCTGGTTGCCATAATCCTCCCTCGACCGCCCCCCGGACGGCCTGAATGCGTGAAGCGCGCGAAACTAGCGGCGAAAGCCGCGAGAGCAAAGCCCGAACGCGTTAAATGGATTACGGGCCGTTACGGCACGCAACGCGCGCGCGCTCTCGGCTCGCCTCACTCGTGAAGGGAGGGGCTGGGGGTGGGGTGGGTATGGGGGGATACCGGCGCGCTTCCTCGCAGGCCAGCTCACCTCCGGCCTCTCCCTTGTTCAAGGGAGGGGAGCAGAATGAAGATTCAGCGCCGGCTGTCGTTCTGCACCAGCATCGGGCCGAGCGGGCGGCCGGCGAGGATATGGACGTGGAGGTGCGGCACCTCGGCGTGCGAATCGAGCCCCGTGTTGGCGAGCAGGCGATAGCCCGGCTCGACCAGCCCCTGATCGCGCGCCACCTTGCCCACCGCGCGGACGAAGCCGGTGATCTCGGCATCCGAGGCGCGTGCGGTGAAATCGTCCCACGAGACGTATTTGCCCTTGGGAATCACCAGGATGTGCGTCGGCGCCCAGGGTGCGATATCGTGGAAGGCGAGCGCGTAATCGTCCTCGTACGCGCGGCGCGAGGGGATTTCGTCGCGCAGGATGCGCGCGAAGATATTCTGGTCGTCATAGGGCAGGGTGGCGTCGACGGCCATCGGGGGCCTCCTATTCGGGGCGGAAGGAAAGGGGGCGGCCGGCCTTTTCATCGTGGCCCGACTGGCCTTCGCGCCGTTCCAGCTCGCGGCGCACGTCGTCGAGCCCGAGATCGGCGTCGGCGAGCAGCACGAGCAAATGGAAGATCAGATCGGCGGCCTCCGGGACGATCGACGCATCGTCGCCCGAGGTGGCGGCGATCACGGTCTCGATCGCCTCTTCGCCCAGTTTCTGCGCAATGCGGCTGCGCCCCTGGAAGAACAGGCTGGCGGTATAGGATTTCATCGCCGCGGCGTCCTTGCGCGCGCGGATCGTCGCCTCGAGGCGATCGAGCGTATCGTCGGCCATGCCCGTAGCGGTGCCGCGTGGCGCGCGCGCGGTCAACCTCCTTGCGGCGGGTCCTTGCGCATCCGGCGGCGCAAGGCGCGCCGCGTCAGCCACACGATCGCCACCGCGACGACGAACAAAGCGATGTCCGACAACTCGGGCGCGGTGCGCGGGCGCGCGACGCCGGTGTGGCCATTGTCGGTCGTGGCGGCGGCGAGAAGCGGGAGCGCGGGCATCGCACGATCCTAGCGCCAGCCTCTTGATCAAAAGGTTACGCCCGATATCCATCGCGACCGATTCCGCATAGGACAGGCGAATGGAACCCAATGTGACCGACCATGACGATCCGGCGAGCGGCGCGCGGCGCGATTTTTCGGATGCGATGTCCTATGGCGATTATCTCAAGCTCGATCGCATCCTCGATGCGCAGGCGCCGCTCTCCACCGCGCATGACGAGATGCTGTTCGTCATCCAGCACCAGACCTCCGAATTGTGGATGAAGCTCGTCGTCCACGAATTGCGCGGCGCGATGGCGGCGATCCGCGCCGATCGGCTCCAGCCCGCGTTCAAGATGCTGACCCGCGTCGCGCGGATCTTCGAACAGCTCAACAGTGCGTGGGACGTGCTGCGGACGATGACGCCGAGCGAATATACCGAATTCCGCGGGTCGCTCGGGCAATCCTCGGGCTTCCAGTCGTGGCAATATCGCGCGATCGAATTCCTGCTCGGCAACCGCAATACCGCGACGCTGGCGGTCCACGCGCATCGCGACGAGGTGACCGCCGGGCTGGAGGCGATCCTCGCCGCGCCGAGCCTGTACGACGAGGCGCTGATGCTGCTCGAACGGCGCGGCTTCGCGATCGGCGGGATGCCGCGCGACTGGCGCAAGACGCGCGAGGTGGAACCCGCGGCGATCGCGGCGTGGAAGCTGATCTACCAGGCGCCCGAGGAACATTGGGAGGCCTACGAACTGGCCGAGAAGCTCGTCGATCTGGAGGATTATTTTCGCCGCTGGCGTTTCAACCACGTCACCACGGTGGAGCGGATCATCGGGCTGAAGCGCGGCTCGGGCGGCACCGCGGGCGCGGCCTATCTGCGCAAGATGTTGGAGGTGGAGCTGTTCCCCGAATTGTGGCGGGTGCGGACGGAGCTTTAGGTTCGCCTTCACCCCTCGCCCTGAGCTTGTCGAAGGGCTGTATTTCTTCGTCGGAAGAAGGGCAGGGCTTCGACAGGCTCAGCCCGAACGGCGGGAGGTTGTGCGCTTAAGCTCTATTACACCGCCGCATCCCTGATCGTTTCCATCGCGACGAAGGTCGAGGTGCTCGCGACATGCGGCAGGCTGGAAATCCGCTCGCCGAGCACGATGCGATAGCGGCGGATGTCGGCGGTGCGCACCTTGAGCAGATAATCGAAGCTGCTCGCGATCATATGGCATTCCTCGACCTCGGGGATCTTGAGCACTGCGCGGCGGAATTCGTCGAGCGCCGCCTCGCGCGTGTCGGACAATTTCACCTCGGCGAAGGCGATATGGTCGAGCCCCAATTTGGCCGGATCGATCACCGCACGGAAGCCGCGGATATAGCGCTCGTCGATCAGCCGCTTGAGCCGCACCTGCGTCGGCGTCTTCGACAGCCCGACCCGTTTCGCCAATTCGGTGATCGACATCCGCCCGTCGTCGCGCAGCGCGTCGAGGATACGGCGATCGAAGGCGTCGATTTCACCTTTGATCGGGTATTTTCCGTCCATTCGATCTGTCTTCCGGGTGAAATGAGGGAAATCTGCATTGATTCTGCCCGATGATTGGGCGGAACGCCAATAGCGAATCTGCTAAGGGCCGCGGATGACCGATCTCTCCCCGCTGTTCGCCGATTTCGCCCCGCCGATCCGCCCGCAGACCGCGCTGCGACAGGCGATCACCGCCGCCTATCGCCGCCCCGAGCCCGAGTGCGTCGCGGCGTTGCTCGATCAGGCCACGCTCCCTGCGCCGGTAACCGCCGCGGCGGCCGCGACCGCGACCAAGCTGATCACCGCGCTGCGCGCCAAGCACAAGGGCGACGGCGTGGAGGGGCTGGTCCACGAATATGCGCTGTCGAGCCAGGAGGGCGTCGCGCTGATGTGCCTCGCCGAGGCGTTGTTGCGCATCCCCGACGACGCGACGCGCGATGCGCTGATCCGCGACAAGATCGCCGGGGGCGACTGGCGCGCGCATCTCGGCGACGGGCGCTCCTTGTTCGTCAACGCCGCGACCTGGGGGCTGGTGGTCACCGGCAAGCTGACCAGCAGCGTCAACGACAGCGGGCTCGCCTCCGCGCTGACCCGGCTGATCGCGCGCGCCGGCGAGCCGGTGATCCGCCGCGGGGTCGATATGGCGATGCGGATGATGGGTGAGCAATTCGTCACCGGCGAGACGATCGAGCAGGCGCTGAAGCGCGCGCGCGACCTCGAAGCGCGCGGTTTCCAATATAGCTACGACATGCTCGGCGAGGCGGCGACCACTGCCGCCGATGCCGAGCGTTACTATCGCGATTACGAGGCGGCGATCCACGCGATCGGCAAGGCGTCGGGCGGGCGCGGCGTCTATGGCGGGCCGGGGATTTCGATCAAGCTCTCCGCGCTCCACCCGCGCTACGCCCGCTCGCAGGCCGCGCGGGTGATGGGCGAACTCTTGCCGCATGTGAAGACGCTGGCGCTGCTCGCCAAAGGCTATGACATCGGCTTCAACATCGACGCGGAGGAGGCCGACCGGCTCGAACTGTCGCTCGACCTGCTCGAAAGCCTCGCGCTCGACCCCGATCTCGCGGGGTGGAACGGGCTCGGCTTCGTCGTGCAGGCTTATGGCAAGCGCTGCCCGTTCGTGATCGACTGGATCGTCGATCTCGCCGCGCGCGCGGATCGGCGGATCATGGTCCGGCTGGTCAAGGGCGCTTATTGGGACGCCGAGATCAAGCGCGCACAGGTCGACGGGCTCGCCGGTTTCCCGGTCTATACCCGCAAGATCCACACCGACGTCGCCTATATCGCCTGTGCGCGGAAGCTGCTCGCGGCGACCGATCGGGTGTTCCCGCAATTCGCCACGCACAATGCGCAGACGCTGGCGACGATCTATGAGATGGCAGGGCCGGACTTTGCGCTCGGCCGCTACGAATTCCAGTGCCTCCACGGCATGGGCGAGCCGCTCTACGACGAGGTGGTCGGGGCGGACAAGCTCGACCGGCCGTGCCGCATCTATGCGCCGGTCGGGACGCACGAGACATTGCTCGCCTATCTCGTGCGGCGCTTGCTAGAGAACGGGGCGAATTCCTCGTTCGTCAACCGCATCGCCGATCCCGAAGTGTCGATCGCCGATCTCGTCGCCGATCCGGTCGAAGCGGTGCGCGCGATGCCGGTCGTCGGGCAGAAGCATCCGCAGATCGCTTTGCCGCGCGAACTGTACGGCGCGCGGGTCAATTCCGCGGGTATCGATCTCTCCGACGAGACCGCGCTCGCCGCGCTGGGCGAGACGATGCGGGCAGGCGCCGGCAACGACTGGCGCGCCGCGCCGGCCGACGGGGAGGGGACGCCGAGAGCGGTGCTCAACCCGGCCGACCAGCGCGATCGTGTCGGCACGGTGATCGAGGTGTCGCCGGAGGCGGCGCGTGCCGCCGTCACCCGTGCGGCTGCCGCCGCGCCGAGCTGGGCCGCGGTGGCGCCCGGCGATCGCGCCGCGTGCCTCGATCGCGCAGCGGAGATTATGCAGGCGCGGATGCCGGCATTGCTCGGGCTGATCGTGCGCGAGGCGGGCAAGTCGCTCCCCAATGCGATCGCCGAGGTGCGCGAGGCGATCGATTTCCTGCATTATTATGCCGATCAGGCGCGGCGGACGCTGGGGCCGGCGCATCGCCCGCTCGGCCCGGTCGTCTGCATCAGCCCGTGGAATTTCCCGCTGGCGATCTTCACCGGGCAGATTGCCGCGGCTTTGGTCGCGGGCAATAGCGTCCTCGCCAAGCCGGCCGAGGAAACCCCGCTGATCGCCGCGCAGGGCGTCGCGATCCTCCACGAAGCGGGCATTCCGGCGGATGCGCTGCAATTGCTCCCCGGCGACGGTGCAATCGGCGCGGCGCTGGTCGGCGCGCCCGAGGCAGCGGCGGTGATGTTCACCGGCTCGACCGAGGTGGCGCGGCTGATCCAGCGCGAACTCGCCACGCGGCTTTCCGCCGACGGCGCGCCGATCCCGCTGATCGCCGAGACCGGCGGGCAGAATGCGATGATCGTCGATTCCTCGGCGCTCGCCGAGCAGGTGGTGGCGGACGTGATCGCCTCCGCCTTCGACAGCGCGGGGCAGCGCTGCTCGGCGCTGCGCGTCCTGTGTCTGCAGGAGGATATCGCCGATCGTACGCTGGCGATGATCAAGGGCGCGCTCCACGAACTGTCGATCGGGCGGACCGATCGGCTCGCGGTCGATATCGGCCCGGTGATCACCGCCGAGGCCAAGGCCAATATCGAGCGGCATATCGAGCGGATGCGCGGAATGGGCCGCGCGGTCGAGCAGATCGCGCTGGCCGGCGAGACCGCGCACGGCACCTTCGTCCCACCGACGATCATCGAGCTTGACGATATCGCCGATCTGGAGCGCGAGGTGTTCGGACCGGTGCTGCACGTCGTCCGCTTCCGGCGCAACGCGCTCGACCGGCTGATCGATGCGATCAACGCGACCGGCTATGGCCTGACCTTCGGCTTGCATACTCGGCTCGACGAGACGATCGCGCATGTCACCCAGCGAGTGAAGGCGGGCAATCTCTACATCAACCGCAACGTGATCGGCGCGGTGGTGGGGGTGCAGCCGTTCGGCGGGCGCGGACTTTCGGGTACCGGGCCCAAAGCGGGCGGTCCGCTCTATCTCGGCCGGCTGGTGAGCGGCGCGCCGGTGCCACCGCGGCTCTCGTCCAACGCCGCCGATCCCGCTGCGCGCGATTTGGCGCTGTGGCTCGAGGAGGCGGGGGATGTCGGCGCCGCGGCGCGGGTGCGCGAGGCGATCAGCGCCTCGCTGGTCGGCGGCGAGGTGACGCTGCCGGGGCCGGTCGGCGAACGCAACGTCTATGCGCTGCATCCGCGCGGGCGGGTGCTGTTGCTGCCGCAGACCTATGAGGGGTTGATCGAGCAGCTCGGCGCGGCGCTTGCCGGGGGGAATGACGTGGTGGTGGCGGGCAAGGCCGCGCTGCTCGACGGCCTGCCCGACAGCGTGGCGCACCGCGTCCGCCGTATCGCCGATTGGCCGGAAGCGGGGCCGTTCGCCGGCGCGCTGATCGAGGGCGATGCCGAACGGGTGCGGGCGGCGCTGGAGGCGCTCGCCGCGCTGCCCGGGCCGATCGTGCTCCCGCAGACCACGGGGGCATCGGGCTATCGGCTCGACTGGCTGGTCGAGGAGGTCTCGACCTCGATCAACACCACCGCCGCCGGCGGCAATGCGAGCCTGATGGCGATGGTGTGACCGGCCGGGCCGTCAGAGACCGATAGCGTGGCGCAGCGCTTCGTCGATGCGGCGCTGCCAACCGGGGCCGCCGGCCTTGAAGTGGTTCAGCACTTCGGGGGAGAGCCGGATCGTCGTGCTGATCTTGGTAGCGGCTTTCTGCGGACCGCGCGTTGCGCGCATTTTGGCGGCCAGTTCGGGAAACGCCTGCGCGAACGGAACCGCCTTGGCGATGTCTTCGGCGGTCAATTCCGGGTTGTCCGACACCGCGTCCAGGTCGGCCTGGGTATATTTCGGGGCTGTCACGGCAACAGGTTCCTTTCCTTTCGGTTCGCCGGGCGCGCGGAAACGATTGAAATCCCCTCCGTCCCGAGCTTCGCGAAGATGACTACGATTACACCGTTCAGTTCGCCGATCGCGAAGTAACGGCCGTTCCTCGCTTCACCGATCAGGGCTTCTGCGAAAAACGCCTCGTCGACGTCGGCGAAATCGATGCCGTGCTTGGCGAGGTTAGCTTCGCGCTTCGGCTCATCCCAAACGATTATCACATCTTTTTGTAGTAACAATTAGCTTCGAAGTCAAGCTTTGACGCGGGCAAAACCACGGCGAATTTGCTTGTCCGACGCGCTTTAAGCCCCCGTTCAGGTGCCAGCGACGAAGCTTTTCGTCGCTCGTTCCAACGACTCAACGCAGCTTCGGTGCGCCCCGACGCGCTATTGCCGTGCGGCGCTTGCATAAAAACGACAGCGTGAGCCACAACCCATTTGTCCGGGCGCGGGGGTGCGATCCGAACAGATTGAAGACGAACGTCGCCGGGCTCCTCTGGCGTCGATCGCGCAACGATGGGTCGCCAATGTCGCAGCTTTCTTCATCGCAGCTTGTTCGCGGGTTCGGCCGGAGCGCCGCGCTTTGCGCCGCCGCTCTGGTGTGCGCCGGCGTCGGCACCGCAGCGAACGCCGCCCCCGATGCGGAGCAGGCGCGGACCGCGCAGGTCGCGACGCGCGGCGCGGTCGGCGGGCCGATGATTTCCGCCAGCACCGTCGGCGCGGCGAGCGAGGTCGGCGGCGACGCGCAATTCCGGTCGCTGTTCATGACCTGGAAGAAGATGGACACGATGGAGCATGGCTCGATCGCCATTCCTTCGGTCCAGCCGGTCCAGAAGCTTTCCTTCACCAGCAATTTCGGCATCCGCAGCGATCCCTTCCGGGGCACCGCCGCGATGCACGCCGGGGTCGACATCCCCGGTCCGGTCGGCACTCCGATCTATGCCACCGCAGACGGCGTCGTCGCCCATGCGGAGCGGATGGGCGGTTATGGCAACATGGTCGAGATCGATCATGGCAAGGGCATCGCCACCCGCTACGGCCATCTTTCGAAGATCCTGGTCAGCGACAATACGCGCGTGAAGCGCGGGCAGCTGATCGCACTGATGGGTTCGACGGGTCGCTCCACCGGACCGCACCTCCATTATGAGGTCCGTATCGACGGGCATGCGGTGAACCCGATCCCGTTCCTCACCACCGCCGATTACCTGCTCGCCGCGCACGATCGCTCGGTGACCGAAATCCCGGTCTCGACCACCGGCCCGGTGGCGCAGGACAGCCTCGATCAGGTTGCCAGCCGCTAAGTATTTTAGCGCTCGACCGTTTTAGGACGCTTTCGAACCCCGGCCATTGCGCCGGGGTTTGTTGCGTTTGAGGGGCATTGCGCGAAATATGATCCGGTCGCCCCGAGCTCGTCGAAGAGCTGCCCTTCTTCCTTTCGAAGAAAAGGGCAGGGCTTCGACAGGCTCAGCCCGAACGGCGGGGAGGGACCGGGCTCAGGGCGAAGCGTTCAGCCCTCGTCACCCTCGACCACCCCGGCGCTGCCGATCGACCGGTCGACCATCCCGGTCCGGCTCATCCACCAGAACAGCGCGACCCCGGGCAGCGCGATCAGCGTGGTGAAGAGATAGAAGTTCACATAGCCCATCGCCTCGATCAACGCCCCGGCGGTGGTGCCGGTGACGATCCGTCCGAGGATGCTCGCCGCCGCGGAGATCAGCGCATATTGCGCCGCGGTGAAGCGCAGGTCGCACAAAGCCGAGAAATAAGCGACGACCGCCACCCCGCCGAACCCGCTGGCGAAATTCTCGAATCCGATCGCGCCGGCCATGCCGATGTTCGAATGCCCCGCCGCGGCGAGCCCGGCGAAGCTGAGGTTCGATATCGCCATCAGGACGAGCGACAGCAAAACCGATCGCTTCATCCCCATCCGCGCATAGAGCACCCCGCCGACGAAGATGCCGATCAGATAGGCCCAGAAGCCGAGCCCGACGTCGTAGAAGGCGATCTCGTCATTGCTGAACTTGAGGTCGTCGAACAGCAGGCGGAAGGTGAGGTTGGCGAGCGTGTCGCCGATCTTATGGATCAGGATGAAGGCAAGGATGATCACCGCGCCGGGGCGCGCGAAGAATTGCACGAACGGGCGCCAGATCGCCTCGAGCGCGGCCGCGAGCCCCTTGCGCGGGGCGACGACATGTCGCCGCTCGGGCTCGCCGACGATCAGTCCGGCGAGCATTGCGGGCAGCGCGAGCCCGGCGCAGGCGAGATAGGCGAGGCTCCATCCGTGGCGCGCGGCGATCACCAGCGCGAGCGCGCCCGCGCCGGCCGATCCGATCCGCCAGCCATATTGGCTCATCCCGGCGCCGACGCCCAATTGGCGTGGCTCCAATATCTCGATGCGATAGGCGTCGATCACGATGTCGAAGGTCGATCCGGCCGCGCCGACGAGGATCGCGGCGAAGGCGGTCGCGGCGATATCCGCCTTGGGATCGATCAGCGCGAGATGGACGACCGCGGCGATCACCAGCGTCCCCGCGACGAGCAGCCACGACACGCGCTGCCCGAGCCGCCCGATCACCGGCAACCGCACGCCGTCGACTGCCCAGGCCCAGAGGAATTTGAGATTGTAGACGAGGAAGGCGAGGCTGAACGCCGTCACCGTCTTCTTGTCGATCCCGCTCTGCGCCAGCCGGGTGGTGAGCGTCGCGCCGATCATCGCATAAGGAAAGCCCGACGAAATCCCCAGCGCCAGCGCCGCCAGGGGTGCCTTCTCGACATAGGGACGCACGCCATCCAGCCACGTCCGTCCGGTCGCTGCTTCCATCTCGCCCCTTGCTCCCCGCATTCGCATCCGCGACACTTAGGGTCCAAACCCGCTCAGGACAACGTCGTGATCGCCCGGAGAAGCCCGCTGGCAAGGAGTGTAGCGCAGACGCGTAGCCGTGCTACGCGCAAGCAAGCGACGCTGACCATCGGGCTTCTCCGGGCGACCCCTTCGGGGCGGGCGGATTTTGGCGCCAGGCGTCGTCGCGCGTCGGTTACGATGCATGGGCATCGCTCCCTCCTTGCTCCTAGCCTGGCGCCAAAATCCGCTCCGTCACGGCGTTGTCCTGAGCGGGTTTGGACCCTAGCGGGAAAAGTGTGAGAGGACAGCCATGAACGCACCCACCGGTCGCCTCCAGCCAACCGCCGGGCAGCTCGCGCTGGCGGCGGCGCTGGCCGACGGCGGCACCGAGCGGGCGGCGCGCATCACCTATGTCGACGCCGCCGCTTATACCGATCCGGCGCGGCACACCGCCGAGCAGCAGCGCATCTTCGCGCATGCGCCGCTGGTGATCGCGCCCTCTGCGCTGCTGCCCGAGCCCAATATGGCGGTGGCGCATGACGGGTTCGACAAGCCGCTGCTCGTCACCCGCGACAAGGCGGGGGAGGCGCATGTCTTCCTCAACGTCTGCCGGCATCGCGGGACGCGGCTGGTCGAGGGTGGCGAGATCGTGTGCGGCGGGCGGCTGGTCTGCCCCTATCATGCGTGGAGCTATGCGCTCGACGGCACGCTCGTCGGGTTGCCGCGCACCGATGCCTTTCCGGGCCTCGACAAGGCCGATTACGGGCTCAAGCGATTGCCCACGCGCGAGGCGGGCGGGCTGATCTGGTTCAGCTTCGACGAAGCGGCCGATTTCGCCGAGGCCGACGCGCTCGGGCACGATTTCGACGCCTTCGGGCTCGCCGGGCTGCATCTGTTCCGGCGGCGGACGCATGATGTGGCGGCCAATTGGAAGCTGATCATGGATGCGTTCCTCGAAAGTTATCATGTGCTCCGTCTCCACGCGAACACGATCGGGCCGTTCTTCAAGGACGGGGTGTCGACCGCCGATACGATCGGGTCGCATTTGCGCTCGGCGGTCGGGCGCGAGGTCGAGGCGGCGGCGGTGCGGGCGGGCGACTGGCCCACGCTGCGCTCGGCGATCACCTTTACCTATCAGATGTTTCCCGGAACGGTGCTGATCGTCAGCCCCGATTATGTGAATCTGATGGTGCTGATGCCGCAGGCGCACGATCGCGTGCTGGTGGAGGATTTCATGCTGATCCCCGAACCGCCCGCGACCGAAAAGGCGCTGAAACATTGGGAAAAGAGCTGGGAGTTGCTCGACGCCGGGGTGTTCGGCGGGGAAGATTTCCGTGCCGCTGCGCTGGGGCAGGAGGGACTGGCCTCGGGCGCGATCGAGCGGCTGACGATCGGCGCGATGGAAGGCGGCATCCGCACCTTCCATGATCAGGTGGAGGCGCGGCTGTGATCAGGCCCCGGCGCAGCGCGCTTTATATGCCCGCGTCGAATGTGCGCGCGATCGAGAAGGCGCGCGGGCTCGATTGCGACGTGGTGATCCTCGATCTCGAGGATGCGGTATCGCCCGACCAGAAGGAACTGGCGCGCGAGCAGGCGGTGGCGGCGGTGCGTGAAGGCGGGTTCGGGCGGCGCGAACTGGTGGTGCGCGCTAACGGCCTCGACAGCGAATGGGGGGCGGCGGATCTTGCCGCGATCGCCAAGGTGCCGCCCGATGCGGTGTTGCTGCCCAAGGTCTCCTCGCCCGAGACGTTGCGCGAGGCGCGCGCTGCGCTCGGCAACGGGCCGGCCTTATGGGCGATGATCGAGACGTGTCGGGGAATCGTCGATCTGCCGGCGATCGTCGGTGCGGCGGCGGCGACCGGGCTGGCGGTATTGGTGCTCGGCCCCAATGATCTCGCCAAGGAAATGCGCTGCCGCCCCGGCGTGGATCGCGCGCCGTTGCTGCCGGCGATCTCGCAACTGGTACTGTGCGCGCGGATGGCGGGGCTCGCGGCGCTCGACGGCGTGTGCAACACGATCGACGACCTCGCACGCGTCGAGGCGGAATGCCGGCAGGGGCTGGCCTGGGGGTTCGACGGCAAGACGCTGATCCACCCGGCGCAGATCGCGCCGGCCAATGCGGTGTTCAGTCCGAGCGAGGAGGAAGTCGCCTGGGCGCGCACGATCGTTGCGGCGTTCGACGATCCGGCCAATGCCGGGCGCGGCGCGATCCGCGTCGCGGGGAAGATGGTCGAACTGCTCCACCGCGACGAGGCGCGGCGCACGCTGGCGATCGCGGCGGCAGTGGCGGGGTAGGGCGCGCGCCGCCAAAGCTTTCCTCGTCATTCCCGCGAAGGCGGGAATCCATTCCGGTCGGCCTCCGCGATAGCATCGAACGCTCAGCGTTTATGGATTCCCGCCTTCGCGGGAATGACGGAGCAGGGCTGGAAACGCGGGCTCAGTCGAACCCGTTCGACAAAAACCGTTCCGCCGCCGCGACGTGCATCGCGACGCCCTTGGCCATCGTCGCTTCGTCGATCGTCATCTTCACATTGTGCAGCGGGGGATTGGTACGCGGGTCGCTGCCCTCGCTGGCGACCCCGATGAACGCCATCGCGCCGGGCACTTCGCGCAGCACATAGGAGAAATCCTCCCCGCCCATCATCGGCGCGGGCATCGTCGACCAGCCGCCTTCGCCCGAAATCTCGGTCGCCAGCGCGCGCATGATCCCGGTCGCGCGCGGATCGCACATCGTCACCGGATAGCCCGGCTTGATCTCGACCTGGGCGGTGCAACCGTGCGCGGCGGCGATCTGCGCGACGACATGACGGATCGCCTCGCGGCCCTTCTCGCGCGTCGTTTCGGAGAGCGTACGTAGCGTGCCCTTCAACTCCACCTCGTCTGGGATGACGTTATACGACGCCCCGGCGTGGATCTGGGTGACGGTCAGCACCGCCGGGTCGGATACCGGGATGCGGCGCGCGATGAAGGTCTGCAGCGCGACGACCACCTCGCACCCGACCGGGATCGGATCGATCGCGTCGTGTGGCATCGCGGCGTGGCCGCCTTTGCCGCGGATCTTCACGTTGAACGTGTCGGTCGAGGCGAGCAGCGGCCCCTCGCGCCCGATGAACACGCCCGCCGGGGCGTTGGGCGAGATATGCAGCGCGAAGGCGGCATCGGGCTTGGCGATATCGAGCAGCCCGTCCTCGATCATGAAGCGCGCGCCGTGATGCCCTTCCTCGCCGGGCTGGAACATGAACACGATCGTGCCCGCGAGTTCGTCCTTGCGCGCGCACAACGCCTTGGCCGCGCCGGCGAGCATCGCGCTATGCGCGTCATGCCCGCAGGCATGCATCGCGCCGGGGGTGGTCGAGGCGAAATCGAGCCCGGTTTCCTCGGTCATCGGCAGCGCGTCCATATCGCCGCGCAGCAGCACGGTGCGGGTATTGCTGCCGGTGCCGGCCTGCCCGCCGCGCAGGATCGCGACGAAGCCGGTGGTCGAGGTGCTGTCGTGGATTTCGAGCGGCAGCCCCTCCAGCGCGGCCTTGAGCTTGGCGGTGGTGCGCGGGCAATGGTTGCCGATCTCGGGCTCGGCGTGGATCGCGCGGCGCAGCGCGATCACATCGGCAAGCTCGGCGGCGCCGATCGCGCTCCAGTCGGTCTGGCGGTCGATCGTGGTGGTCATGGGGGGGGGCTCTCCTTTGCCCCCGATCCTACGCGCCTGAGCGGTGAAGGGTCCAGCCCCGGCGCCAATTGCCCACCAACGCCATTCCCGCGAAGGCGGGAATCCATTCGCCCAGGTCGGGGAAAGAATCGAGAGGCCAGCCAGAATGGATCCCCACCTCCGCGGGGATGACGGGGGGATCAGAACAATTCCCCCTGGGCCCCGCGCGGCGGGTGGAACAGATCGGTGCGGAGCTGCATCTTCTCGCCGTTGCGATCGATCCCGAAGCGGCGCCGCGCGATGAGGAAGCGCGCGCGCAGCAGCTCGGCCCAGGCGCCTTGTCCGCGCATCCGGGCGAAGAAATTGGGATCATTGTCCTTGCCGCCGCGCAGCGAGTTGATGATCGACATCACCTTGCCCGCGCGATCGGGGAAATGCTCGTCGAGCCACGCGCGGAACAAGGGCGCCACTTCATAGGGCAATCGCACCGGGATGAACGAGACGCCGCGTGCGCCCGCCTCTGCGGCGCGCTCGACGATCGCCTCGACCTCGCTGTCGGTGATCGCGGGGATCACCGGCGCCATATTGACGTAAACCGGGACGCCGGCGTCGGCGAGCCGGCGCACCGCGGTCAGCCGCCGTTCGGGATGCGGCGCGCGCGGCTCGATCGTCATCGCGATCTTCGGCACCAGCGAGGTGACCGACACCGCCACCGCCGCCAGTCCCTTCTTCGCCATCGGCTCGAGCAGATCGAGATCGCGCAGCACGCGATCCGATTTGGTGGTGATGAACAACGGGTGATCGCATTCGGCGAGCACCTCGATCACCCCGCGGGTGACGCGCCATTCGCGCTCGATCGGCTGATAGGGATCGGTGTTGGTCCCCATCGCCATCGGCTGGCAGGCGTAGCCCGGCTTGGCGAGTTCGGCGCGCAGCAGCTCGGCCGCATCGGGCTTGGCGAACAGCTTGGTCTCGAAATCGAGCCCGGGGGAGAGATCGTGGAAGGCGTGAGTCGGTCGCGCGAAGCAATAGATGCAGCCGTGCTCGCACCCGCGATAGGGGTTGATCGAGCGATCGAACGGCACGTCGGGCGATTTGTTGCGGCTGATGATCGTCTTGGGGCGCTCGATCGTGACCGTGGTGCGCAGCGGCGCCGGCTCGCCGTCGATCAGGTCGCGATCGTCGAGCCAGTCGCCGTCCGCCTCGGTCTGCGGCAGGTTGAAGCGGCGGCTCGAATCGTTGCGCGTCGCGCCGCGCACGGCGCGGGCCTTGGAGCGATCATGGTGGGGGCGGGCATGATCCATTGCCCGACAATATCAGAACAAAATGAGAACATCAACGCCAGCGGCCGGTCTCCATCCAGCGTAGCAGCGGCTTCAAGGGCGTGATCCAGATGATCCCGGTGACGATGTAAAACGGCAGTTGCAGCGCCCAATGCCACGCGCCGACAATGCCCGACAGGCTGACGACGGCGACGCACCAGATCGCGATGAGCGCGAGGATGATCAACATCCCGGCAGGTTTGCGCCAGCTTGGCGTCATGCGGTGATCCATTCCCTTTCGGTGGCGATCGCGTGGAGCGGCATGTCCCACGGATCGACCGGCAGCGCCTTCACTTCCTGCGCGGAAAGCGCAACCCCGATCCGCTTCGCATCGGGAAAACGCGCGAAGGCGCGGTCGTAATGCCCGGCGCCTTGCCCGAGCCGGTCGAGCGCGCGGGTGAAGGCGACGAGCGGGGTGAGGATGATATCGGGCTCGAGCTCGGCGGCATGGTCGTGCGGCTGCGAGAGGCCGAACGGCCCGGCGGCCAGCGCCGCCTCGGTATCCCAGGCGAGGAAACGGATCGGGGTGGCGCGATCGACGACATGCGGCAGCGCGATCGCGCACCCGGCTTCGACCGCGACACGCGCGAGTGTCATCGGATCGGCCTCGCTGCCGACGGGGACGTAGCTTGCCACCGTCAGCCCGTGCGAGAGGAGGGTGCGAAACGGGGCGGGGCAGGGCACGACCCGCCCGTGCGCCGCGACGAAGCGCGCGCGCGCGGCACGGGTGGCGGCGCGGATCGCACTCTTGTCGGTCAGATCGATCATGCCAGCCCCTGTCGTTCCACCCCGGCGAAGGCCGGGGTCCAGTTGCGACCGGCTCGAAGCTGGACCCCGGCCTTCGCCGGGGTGGAGAATGATATTTTGCTCGCCCCGCCTCAAGCGGGATCAAAGGACGGTGGCGGGACCGCCATGGCCGTTTGCCGGAATATCCACTGACGCCCAGTACGTCAGGTGGGGACCATGTACGTCAGACCAGGATCTGCGCAGGGACAGCCCCCATGGATGATGAATAGCCTCAGGGATAAGTCTTGGCTCGTACCGGGCAGTGCCCGCCGTCGACCGATCTAGGGGTTCGCGGGCCGTTTCTCAAGGCGTGTCGCGAGCGCTTCGAGCTTCTCGGCGACCGCGGCCAGCGCATCGGCCTCTTCCGGGGTGCGCGCGCCGCCCGATTGCGCGTCGGCCAGATCGTCCGCCAGCATCAGCGCCGCAAGCAGCAGCGCCTGCAGCGTCCCCGAATTGCCCGCGGCGCGCGCCGCATCGGGCCAGCGCTCGGCGATCATCGATCCCAGCAGTTCGAGTCGCGCTTCCTCGCCGTCGCGGCACGCGACCGGCCAGCGGTGGTCGCCGATCTCCAGCGTCACCGTCGCCATCAGCCATTTTCCTTTGCGATGATCTCGTCGAGCGCGGCCACGGCGCGCGTCATCGTTTCGCGCAACGTGGCGTGGCGACGCGCGAGCGAATCGCTCTCCTTGCGCTGGGCTGCGGCGGCGGCTTCGATCCGCGCGACCGCCGCCTCGATCCGGTGCAACAGCGAGGGGTCTGTCATCGCGCCACGATAGGAACCAGCCGGTTTCGGGACAAGCCCGCCGCACGCGGCCCATCGCACGGTTGACGCAAGCCGTGTCCCTCGCGCAAAGGCACGCGCGAGTTCCTTAGGGTTTTGCCCGCCGCGAGCGGTCCACCGGTATCGGGAGGTTATGAGGCTATTATGACGAAGGTTGCGATCAACGGTTTCGGGCGCATCGGCCGCCTGGTGGCACGCGCGATCCTGGAGCGCGGCGGCGAGCTCGAGCTGGTCGCGATCAACGATCTGGCCGATGCCAAGTCGAACGCCTGGCTCTTCTCGCGGGATAGCGTCCACGGCCGCTGGCCGGGCACCGTCACCGCCGAGGGCCAGGATCTGGTGGTCGACGGCAAGCGCATCCGCGTCACCGCCGAGCGCGATCCCGCCAACCTGCCGCACAAGGAACTGGGGGTCGAACTGGTGCTCGAATGCACCGGCTTCTTCACTGACCGCGCGTCCTGCCAGAAGCATATCGATGCTGGCGCCAAGAAGGTGCTGATCTCCGCCCCGGGCAAGAATGTCGACCTCACCGTCGTGTACGGCGTCAACGACGACAAGCTCGAGCCCAGCCACACGATCGTGTCGAACGCATCGTGCACCACCAACTGCCTCGCCCCGGTGGCGAAGGTACTCAACGACGCGATCGGCATCGAGCGCGGGCTGATGACCACCGTCCACGCTTATACCAACGACCAGAAGATCCTCGACCAGATCCACCCGGACCTGCGGCGCGCGCGTGCTGCGGCGATGTCGATGATCCCGACCACCACCGGCGCGGCGCGCGCGGTGGGCGAGGTGCTCCCGGAACTCAAGGGCAAGCTCGACGGCTCGGCGATCCGCGTGCCGACCCCGGACGTCAGCCTCGTCGATCTGACCTTCACCCCGAAGCGCGACACGACCAAGGAAGAGGTCAACCAGATCCTCAAGGCCGCGTCGGAAACCGGCCGCCTCAAGGGCATCCTCGATTTCACGGACGAGCCGCTCGTCTCGATCGATCTGATGCACACCCCGGCCTCGTCGACCGTCGACAGCCTGGAGACCGCGGTGATCGACGGCAAGCTGGTGCGCGTCGTCAGCTGGTACGACAATGAATGGGGCTTCTCCAACCGCATGGTCGACACCGCGACCGCGATGGCGCGGCTGGGGTAATGGGCAACGCGCGATATCGGTGGAGGCAATGACGGCCGTCGGCCGCCTCGCCGGAATCGCGCGTCACGCCTTTCCCAAGGCGCCGATGGAAACGATCGCCCGCGCGACGGTGACGCTGGAAGGCGGCATCGCCGGCGACTATCGCGGCGGCGTCAAGGGGCGCCCGCATAAGAGGCAGGTGACGCTGATCGAGCGCGCCGACTGGGATCGCGCAATGGCCGCGGTGGGCGCGGATGTGCGCTGGGCCGAGCGTCGCGCGAACCTGCTGGTCGAGGGCGTCGATCTGCCGCAAATTCCCGGTGCGCGGATCGTTATCGGCGATGTCGTGCTCGAAGTGACCGTTGAATGCGACCCGTGCAGCCGCATGGAGGCGGTGGCGCCGGGGCTCAAGGATGCGCTGACCCCCGATTGGCGCGGCGGCGTATGTACCCAGGTGATCGCCGGCGGCGAAATCGCCGTCGGGGATGAGATCAGGATCGAACAATCATGTCCAAACCCTTCCGAACGCTCGACGATATCGGTGACGTCCGCGGCAAGCGCGTTCTCGTCCGCGAGGATCTGAACGTTCCCGTCGCCGACGGCCGGGTGACCGACGACACGCGGCTGCGCGCCACCGTTCCCACCGTCGCCGAACTGGCCGACAAGGGTGCGATCGTTCTCGTCCTCGCGCATTTCGGGCGGCCCAAGGGGCAGCCGAGCGTTGAGAATTCGCTGGCGCCGATCGCCGAAGCCTATGCCGATGTGCTCGGGCGCCCGGTTAAGTTCATCGACTGGGAAGGCGCCGACGCGGCGGCGGCGGAGCTCGTCGCGGGCGACATCGCGGTGCTGGAGAATACGCGCTTCTTCTCGGGCGAAGAGAAGAATGACGAGAAAGTCATTGAGCGGTTTGCGCAATTTGGCGATCTCTACGTCAACGACGCTTTCTCCGCGGCGCATCGCGCGCATGCCTCGACCGAGGGACTGGCGCGGCGCCTCCCGGCGTTCGCCGGCCGCGCGATGGAAGCCGAACTCGACGCGCTGGAAAAGGCGCTCGGCAACCCCGAGCATCCGGTCGCGGCGGTGGTCGGCGGCGCCAAGGTCTCGACCAAGCTCGATGTGCTCAAGCATCTGGTGGCGAAGGTCGATCATCTGATCATCGGCGGCGGGATGGCCAATACCTTCCTCGCCGCGCGTGGCGTCAACGTCGGCAAAAGCCTGTGCGAACATGATCTTACCGGCACGGCTGAAGAGATCCTCGAAGCGGCGGACCGCGCCGGCTGCACCGTCCATCTGCCCTATGACGTGGTGGTGGCGAAGGAATTCCGCGCCAACCCGCCGACGCGCACGATCAACGTGCATCAGGTCGCGGCGGACGAGATGATCCTCGACGTCGGCCCGGCCGCGGTCGAGGCGCTGGCCGATGTGCTCAAGACCTGCCGCACTTTGGTGTGGAACGGCCCGCTCGGCGCGTTCGAGACTCCGCCATTCGACGCCGCGACCGTCGCGCTTGCCCGCACCGCGGCGGCGCTGACCCAGGACGGCAGCCTCGTGTCGGTGGCCGGCGGCGGTGACACGGTGGCGGCGCTCAATCATGCCGGGGTGGCGGACAGCTTCACCTTCGTCTCGACCGCAGGCGGGGCCTTCCTCGAATGGATGGAAGGCAAGGAACTGCCCGGCGTGAAGGCGCTGACGCAGTAAGGTCGCCGCGTAGTAGCGAGATTGCCTCTCCCCGTTCGGGCTGAGCCTGTCGAAGCCCTGCACTTTTCTTCGCAAAGAAGAAGTACAGCCCTCCGGCGGGTCCCATGAAAGTATTACTTTCATGGGCGCCCTCACAAGCTCAGGGCGAACGGTGGTGGGGGAGGCTAACCCGCCGACCGCTCGTTGAGCAGCGGGACGAGGATCCTGTTGAGATCGTCGAGGTCGAACGCCCCGGCCTTGGCGTAGCGCACCACCCCCGCGCGATCGATCACGTAATTGGTCGGCACCCCGCCCATCACCGCGAACGGCCCCTTGATGTGGCGCACCGGCGGGATTGCCATTTTCTTGAACAGCGGCTTGAGCTGGTAGGTGGGCACCGAATCCTCGGTGGTTACCGCGAACACGCGCAGCCCGGCCGGCTGCTGTATCCGATAATAGCTGTCGAGCGTGGGGAGTTCGGCGCGGCACGGCACGCACCAGGTCGCCCAGAAGTTGAGCACCACCACCTGCCCCTTGAGATCGGCGAGCCGCACCTTGCTGCCGTCGATCATCGTCAGTTCGAAATCGGGGGCGGGCTGGCCGACCTTTGGCGCGCGTTCCGCGGCGGCCGGCGCAGTCAGCATGACGGCACCCAGCGCCAGTATGATATCGCGTATGCGCACCCTCATCGTCCCCCTGTTTCGACAGGAGACAATGACGGGGCGACGGGGCGCGTCAATCCCTCTGGCGCGAGACGCCCCCCCTCGCTAACAGGCCGGGGATAAAACTGAGGTCAGGCAAAGGGAAAAAGATGACGCCGACGGTCAAGGCCATTCTCGACAAATACGAATCGGATTCGCCCGCCACCAAGGCGAATCTCGCCCGCATCCTGATGCACGGGCGGCTGGGCGGCACCGGCAAGCTGATCATCCTGCCGGTCGATCAGGGGTTCGAGCATGGCCCGGCGCGCAGCTTCGCGATCAATCCGCCGGCCTATGACCCGCATTATCACTATCAGCTCGCGATCGACGCCGGGCTGTCGGCCTATGCCGCGCCGCTCGGGATGCTCGAGGCGGGCGCCGACACCTTTGCCGGGCAGGTCCCGACGATCCTCAAGGTCAACAGCTCGAACAGCTGGGCGACCACGGTCGATCAGGCGGTGACCGCGGGGGTCGACGATGCGCTGCGGCTCGGCTGCGCCGCGATCGGCTTCACCATCTATCCGGGCTCGGATCAGATCTTCGAGCAGATGGAAGAGATCCGCGAGCTTTCCGCCGAGGCGAAGGCCGCCGGCCTCGCAACGGTGATCTGGTCCTATCCGCGCGGCGGCAACCTCTCCAAGGCGGGCGAGCTGGCGCTCGATGTCGGCGCTTATGCCGCACATATGGCAGCGCTGCTCGGCGCGCATATCATCAAGGTCAAGCTGCCGACCGACCATATCGAACAGGCCGATGCGAAGAAGGCCTATGAGGGCGGCGACTGGTCGACCCAGGCCAAGCGCGTCGCGCATGTCGTCCAGTGCAGCTTCGCCGGGCGGCGCATCGTGGTCTTCTCGGGCGGCGCGGCGAAGGGCGCCGATGCGGTCTATCAGGACGCGCGCGACATCCGCGACGGCGGCGGCAACGGCTCGATCATCGGCCGCAACACCTTCCAGCGCGAGCGCGGCGAGGCGCTGGCGATGCTCGACAAGCTCGTTCGCATCTACAAGGGCGAGGAATAAGCAAGATGGTCGACCGCACCCAGCCCCAGGACGCGGGTTGGGCCGCGGTCGATCACTATATCGGCGACAAATTGCTCGGCGCGGATGACGCGCTGAGCGCCGCGCTCGCCGCCAATGCGGCGGGCGGGTTGCCCGATATCGACGTTTCCCCGGCGCAAGGGAAATTGCTCCATCTGCTGGCATTGGCCGCCGGCGCGCGGCGCGTGCTCGAAGTGGGGACGCTCGGCGGCTATTCGACGATCTGGCTCGCGCGTGCGGTCGGCGACGGCGGGCGGGTGACGACGCTGGAGATCGATCCGCACCACGCCGATGTGGCGCGCGCGAACCTCGCCGCGGCGGGGATGGAGGCGCGCGCGGAGGTGCTCACCGGCGCGGCGCTCGATACGCTGGCGCGGCTCGACGGGCCGTTCGATCTGATCTTCATCGACGCTGACAAGGAAAACAACGCCGCCTATGTGCGCGAGGCAATCCGCCTGTCGCGGCCGGGGACGGTGATCGTCGTCGACAATGTGATCCGCGAGGGCGGGGTGGTCGATACGGCGAGCGAGGATCCGCGGATTCGCGGGACGCGGGCGCTGTTCGATTATGTGTCGAGCGAACCGCGCCTCACCGCCACTGCGATCCAGACGGTCGGGGTGAAGAAGTGGGACGGGTTCCTGCTGGCCGTGGTGGACGTGGACGGGGCGTGACCGCCTTCGCCTATCATCGCGCGATCGCGCCGATGTTATGGGTGTTTGCCGGGCTGGCGTCGATCGAACTGGTGGTCGTGCATCTGCTGGTGTCGTTCTGGCATCCGCGGGTGGCGCTGGTGTTGTCGCTGGTCAGCCTTGCCGGGCTGGTGTGGCTGATCTGGGCGATTGCCCTGATGCGCCGGCGGCCGGTGGAGATCGCGCCGGATGCGCTGTTGATGCGGACCGGCGGGTTCAAACAGGTGCGCGTGCCGCTCGATATGATCGCGGCGGTGACGGCAGCGGGCAACGAGCGAGACCGCAGCGCGCTCAACCTCGCGCTGATCGCGCATCCCAATGTGCTGGTCGAATTGCGCGCGCCTTTGCGCGGGCGGCGTGCGGCGCGTCGGATCGCGCATCGGTTGGACGATCCGCAGGGGTTTATCGTGGCGCTCGAGACGGCGATTTCCCGTCATTCCCGCGAAGGCGGGAATCCATAAGCACGGCGGTCGCGATTCTACCGCGAGGTCAGGATGAATGGATTCCCGCCTTCGCGGGAATGACGAACTGGCAGATTACCCCGCCACCGGCAGCCTCACCCGCCCGTCGGCGTCACGCTCCAGCGGGCCATAAGCGATCACCGTCTCCAAGAGCAGCGGCCCATCGTAGAGATGCGGAAACAATTGCCCGCCGCGCGAGGCTTCCCAGCGCAGCGAGATGTCGTCGAACGAGGTGAGGTCGACCGCCGCGACATGCAGGTCGCTTTGCCCGGCGAAATGCTTGTCGACCGTCTCGGTGAGCTGCGCCGCGGTGGAGAGGTGGATATAGCCGTCGGCCAGATCCACCGGCGCCCCGGCGAAGCCGCCGTCGCGCTCCAGTGCCGCCATCTGATCGGCGGTCAGCACCTTGTACGCGACGGTCGGCCGGTCGCTCATGCCTCTGCTTCCGGGGTTTCGAGGTCGACGTCGACCACCGCTTCGGCGTCTTCCTCGCTTTCCTCGATCCGTGCGGCGGAGACGACATGCTCGTCGTTCGCCACGTTGAACAGCCGGACGCCGGCCGAGCCGCGCCCGATGACTCGCAGGTCGGCGAGCGGGATGCGGATCATCTTGGCCTGATCGGTGACGAGCATCAGCTGCTGCGCCTTGGTCGCCGGGAAACTGCCGACGACCGGCCCGTTGCGCGCGATATTGTCGATATTGGTGATGCCCTGGCCGCCGCGCCCGGTGCGGCGATATTCATAGGCCGAGGAGAGCTTGCCATAGCCGTTGGCGCAGATCGTCAGGATGAACTGCTCCTTTTCCGACAGATGGGCGTAGCGCTCGTCGTCCATCACGCGCGGGGTGCGCTCGGGATCGTCGCCCTTCCACGGGGCGTGGCGCAGATAATCCTCGCGCTCGTCCGAATCGCGGATGCCGATCTTGTGGAGGATCGAGAGCGAGATCACCTCGTCGCCCTTCGCCAGCCGCATCCCGCGCACGCCGGTCGACGCGCGGCTCTGGAATTCGCGCACGTCGCTGCCCGGGAAGCGGATCGCCTTGCCCTGGCGGGTCGCCAGCAGCACGTCATCCTCCTCGTCGAGCAAGGCGACGCCGATCAGCCGGTCGTCCTCGTCCTCGCCCTCGAACTTCATCGCGATCTTGCCGTTCGAGGGGACGTTGGTGAAGGCGTCCATGCTGTTGCGCCGCACATTGCCCTTGGCGGTGGCGAACATGACGTGGAGCTTGCCCCATTCGGCCTCGTCCTCGGGCAGCGGCAGCACGGTGGAGATCGTCTCCCCCTCGGCGAGCGGGAGGAGGTTGATCATCGGCCGCCCGCGCGTCGCGGGGCCGCCCTCGGGCAGCTTCCACACCTTGAGGCGATAGACCTTGCCGAGCGTCGAGAAGAACAGGACCGGGGTGTGGGTCGAGGTGACGAACAGCTCGGTCACCACGTCCTCGTCCTTGGTCGCCATCCCGCTGCGGCCCTTGCCGCCGCGCGCCTGCGCACGGAATGCCTCGAGCGGGGTGCGCTTGATATACCCCTGCATCGTCACGGTGACGACCATCTCCTCGCGCTCGATGAGATCCTCGTCCTCGATCCCGTCGGCGGCGGCGGCGATCTCGGTGCGGCGCGGGGTGGCGAAGAGCTCGCGCACCTCGGCCAGCTCGTCGCGCATCACCTGGTAGAGCTTGACGCGGTTGGCGAGGATTTCGAGCAGTTCGGCGATCGACGCCGCGAGCTGTTCCAGCTCGGCGCCGATCTCGTCGCGGCCCAGCGCGGTGAGGCGATGCAGCCGCAGATCGAGGATCGCGCGGACCTGGATCTCGCTCAGGCGATAGCTGTCGCCGGCGACTTCGGCCTCCACCGCCTCGACCAGTCGGATATAGGGCGCGATCTCGGCGATCGGCCATTCGCGTGCAAGCAGGGTGGCACGCGCCTCGGCCGGGCTCGCCGACCCGCGGATGATCCGCACCACCTCGTCGAGATTGGTCACCGCGATGACCAGCCCGAGCAGGATATGCGCGCGATCGCGCGCCTTGGTCAGCTCGAACTTCGAGCGGCGAGTGATCACCTGTTCGCGGAACTGGATGAACGCCTGGATGATGTCTCTGAGGCCGAGCATCTCCGGCCGGCCGCCGCGGATCGCGAGGATATTGGCCGGGAAGCTGCCCTGTGCCGGGGTGTGCCGCCACAATTGGTTGAGCACCACCTCGGGGGTCGCGTCGCGCTTGAGGTCGATGACGATGCGCACGCCGAGACGGTTCGATTCGTCGCGGATATCGCTGACGCCCTCGATACGCTTGTCCTTGGCGGCCTCGGCGATCTTCTCGACGAGCGCGTTCTTGCCCTGCTGATAGGGGATTTCGGTGAGGACGATCGAGCGGCGATCGCCGCGTCCTTCCTCGATCACATGGCGCGAACGCACGATGATCGACCCGCGCCCGGTGGCGTAAGCCGAACGCGCGCCCGAACGGCCGAGGATGATCGCGCCGGTCGGGAAATCCGGCCCCGGCACGATCTCCATCAGTTCCTCGGTGGTGATCGCGCCATTGTCGAGATAGGCGAAACAGGCGTCGATCACCTCGCCGAGGTTATGCGGCGGGATATTGGTCGCCATGCCGACCGCGATGCCGCCGGCGCCGTTGACGAGGAGATTGGGGAAGCGCGCGGGCAGGACCTGCGGCTCGCTTTCCGATGCGTCATAGTTCGGCTGGAAGTCGACGGTATCCTTGTCGAGATCGTCGAGCAGATAATCCGCGATCTTGGCGAGGCGCGCCTCGGTGTAACGCATCGCGGCGGGCGGATCGGGGTCCATCGAGCCGAAATTGCCCTGGCCGTCGATCAGCGGCGCGCGCATCGACCAGTCCTGCGTCATGCGCGCCAAGGCGTCGTAGATCGCGGTATCGCCGTGCGGGTGATATTTACCGATCACGTCACCGACGATGCGCGCCGATTTGCGATACGGGCGGTTCCACACGAATCCGCTCTCGTTGGCGGAATAGAGGATGCGGCGATGCACCGGCTTCAGCCCGTCGCGCACATCGGGCAACGCACGGGCGACGATCACGCTCATCGCGTAATCGAGATAGCTGGTCTTCATCTCCTCGACGATGGAGATGGGGGCAATGTCCGAAGGGTCGGCGAGGACGGTCTCGTCGGTCAAGAATCAGTGCTTTCGGCTTGTGTCGTTTCGATGACGAACCCTAGCCGAGAGTAGAAGCGCTGACCACCCCCGCGCGCCTGCGCGCGCGAGGGCGGTGTGTGGAATATCGGCTTATTTGCACGCCTTCTTGTTGGCGTTGCCGGCCTTCGAGCAATCATAGTGCACGGTCTTGCCGGTTTTGGTCGTGGCGGTGACGATGCGGCCCGACGGAGCGGCGGCCTTGTGCCAGGCGGCGGCCGGCTTGGCGGTGGTCGTCACGGCCGCGGTCTTGACCGTGGTGGTGGTCTTCGTCGCGGCGGCCTTGGCCGGGGTGGTGACGGTCGTCTTCGCGGCAGTCGTGGTCTTGGCCGCGGTCGTCTTCACCGCGGTGGTCGCCTTGGCGGCCGGGGTCTGCGCATAGGCCATGCCGCCCGACGCAAGCGCTGCGGCGGAAATGGCGGCGAGGATTGCGGACTTGATCATGGCATCACTCCATTGCGAACGCCTTTCCCGGCGTCGGGGTGTGTAATGCCAAAGCACCGCTCGCCGGCGAATGACGCGGAGATTAAATATCCTTCAGGGAATTGAGGGGGTTCGTTCGGGCTGGATTAAGCTTCTGCCCACACCCGTTCGGGCTGAGCTTGTCGAAGCCCTGCACTTTCTTCCGCGGAAAGGAGGGCAACCCTTCGACGAGCTCAGGGCGAACGGGGAAAGGTGGGTTTCAGCCGTTACTGCCGCCGGAAGCTCCAATTGTCGCCCTCGCTTACCGTGGCATCGAACGCATAGCCGTCGCTCTCGAACCCGCGCATCGCCTCCACATCGGTGATGCGATGCTCGACCAGCCAGCGCGCCATCATCCCGCGCGCCTTCTTGGCGTGGAAGCTGATGAAGCGCCCGTCGGCCTCGCGGAAATCGACCGTGACGATGCGGGCGCCGCGCGGCAGCCGCCCGTCGACCGCCGCCCAATATTCCTGGCTGGCGAGGTTGAGCACCGCTCCCGATCCTTCCGCGGCGACATCGGCGGCGAGCGCATCGGCGATGCGCTGGCCCCACCAGTCGATCAGGTTCTTACGGCGCGGCGCCCAGCGCGTCCCCATCTCCAGCCGATAGGGGCGCATCCGGTCGAGCGGGCGCAGCAGCCCGTAAAGCCCGGAGAGCATCCGCAGATGATCCTGCGCGAAATCGATCGCCGCCTCGTCGAGCGTCGCGGCTTCCAGCCCGATATAGACGTCCCCGGCGAAGGCGCGGATCGCCGGCCGCTCGGGCAGGGTATCGAATCCGCGGAACCGTTCGACGTTGAGCTGCGCCAGCTTGTCGGAAATGTGCATCAGCTCGCCGAGCTTCTTGCGCGACAATTTCGCCGCCGCGGTGGCGAGCGTCGCCGCTTCGTCGGCGAAGCGCGGCGCGGTGGTCGGCATCGCGGGCAGCGGGGTGGCGTAATCCAGGGTCTTGGCGGGGGAGATAACGGCGATCATCGTGGGATTGCGCCTATCGACGGAACCCGTCACGTTCAATCCATGTTCAGTGCCTCTCGGGTTTCTTGAACCGGCAGAGGCAGGGGAGTAGAGCGACGGCGAGGCGCCGGCCGCCTTCCAGTATGGAGAGACTAACGCGATGAAAACCATCTACCGGGCCGCGATCGCCGCCGCCCTTCTTTCGGGCGTCGGTGGGGTCGCGCTCGTGGCGCCCGCGTCCGCCAAGGAAAAAGACAAGAAGGAAGAGGCCGGCAAGGCGCCGCCGCTGAAGCTCAGCAAGGACGTCCAGCCGCTCGCGGTGAAGGCGCAGACCGCGCTTCAGGCGAAGGATTATGCCACCGCCGAGCCGATCGTCCAGCAGGTGGCGGCCGCCGCGAAGAGCGACGACGACAAATATATCGCGTCGGTGTTCCAGCTCCAGCTCGCCGTCGGCAAGATGGGCAACCAGATCGACGACAATCAGATCAAGGGCCCGCTCGACGCGCTGATCGCCAACCCGCGCACTCCGCAGGCCGATCAGGCGCGCTTCAACTATCAGCGCGGCATCATCGCCGCCAATGCCAAGCAGCCGCAGGAGGCGATCGCCTTTTTCCAGCGCGCGCAGCAGCTCGGCTACACCGATCCCAACCTTCCGCTCCAGATGGTCAAGATCAAGATGGAGGGCGGTGACGTCGCAGGCGGCTCGGCCGATCTGCAGAAGGCAATGGATGCGCAGATCGCCGCCGGCCAGAAGCCCGACGAATCGCTCTATCGCTACGCGATGGCCAAGACGCTGCAGAAGCGCATGATCCCCGACACGATCGGCTGGATGAAGCGCTATATCGCGGCCTATCCGAACGCCAAGAACTGGCGCGACATCCTGTTCGTCTACGGCCTGCAGCAGGGCAGCGCGCTGACGCTCGACAAGGGGCAGAAGGTCGATCTGTTCCGCCTGCTGCGCCGCGAAAAGGCGCTGGCGGACCAGTATGACTACGAGATCTACGCGCAATATGCGATCGATCTCGGCCTGCCGTACGAAGGCAAGACGGTGATCGACGAGGGCCGCGCGGCGGGCAAGCTGCCGGCGGATTCGGCGACCGCCAACGATCTCTATCGCGTCGCCAAACAGTCGATCGCCAACGAAGGCTCGCTCGATCCGCTCGAGGGCAAGGCCAAGGCGGCGGCCAACGGCAAGCTCGCCGCCGGCACCGCCGACGCGCATCTCGGCGCGGGCAATTATGCCAAGGCGATCGAGCTGTATAAGGTCGCGCTGCAGAAGGGCGGGGTGGATGCCGATGCGGTCAACACGCACCTCGGCATCGCGCTCGCCGGGTCGGGCGACACCGCCGGCGCCAAGGCGGCCTTCGCGCTGGTGAAGGCCTCGCCGCGCGCCGATATCGCCTCCTTCTGGGAGACGGCGCTGGGCACCCCGGCCGCCTGACACGCCGGCTCAGGACAAAAAGAAAGGGCGGTCCCGCAAGAGGCCGCCCATTTTTTTTGCGTAGAATGGAACCTCCGTTCGCCCTGAGCTTGTGAGGGCACCCATGAAAGTATTACTTTCATGGGACCCGCCGGAGGGCTGCACTTCTTCGCTCGAAGAAAAGCGCAGGGCTTCGACAGGCTCAGCCCGAACGGGGAGGGGGAGTCCTGAGTTAACCCAAGGCCGAGTTACTCCAGGATCGGCACCCCCGCCGCCGACTTGGCGCTGCGGATCGTCAGCGAGGATTTGACGCTGGCGACATTGGGTGCGGTGGTGAGGTGGGTGGTCAGGAAGCGCTGGAAGCTTTCCAGATCGGTCGCGACGATCTTCAGCACGAAATCGATCTCGCCGTTGAGCATATGGCATTCGCGCACCTCGGGGAGCGCGGTGACATGCGTCTCGAACGCCGCAAGATCGGATTCGGCCTGGCTTTTGAGGCTGACCATCGCGAACACCGTAATCGGGAATCCGAGCTGTGCCGCATCGCATTCGGCGTGATAACCGCGAATCACGCCCGCCTGCTCCAGCGCGCGCACCCGCCGCAGGCAGGGCGGGGCGGTGAGGCCCACGCGATCCGCCAGCTCAACGTTGGTCATCCGCCCGTCTTCCTGGAGATAGGCCAGAATCTGTCTGTCTATCCGGTCGAGCACGTTATTCTCCGTTATCGCCACGCACATTCATGGCGATTTCAATGCCGTCGTTCATAGGATTATTGCGCATAAACGCAATTGTCCCACATTGCGACGTGTAGAAATCGGTTGTTCCGCAAGCGGGCGATGGCGGTTAATTGTTAAGCTCCGGTGGCGGAATGGTCGTCTGCCGGAACAGGGTGATTCGATTGCGATTCGACGACAGCCTCAAGACCGTCCTCGCTGCGGACGCCTCGACGCCTTTCGGCGCGCAGGCGGCGTTCCGTCAGATCGCGGATCTGGCGGCGCGCGGCCGGATCGAGGAGACACCCGAGCTGCTGGCGCGGCTGCGCGAATTGCGCGAGCGCGTGCCGCTGGCGGTGCGTGCCGCCGCGGCGCGTGCGCTCGCGCTGGCGACGCCGTCCGCGGGGCTGGTCGCGGTGTTCGCCGAGGATGACCAGTCGGTCGCCGCGCCGGTGCTGCGCGCCGCACGGCTCGACGATGCCAATTGGTGTGCGCTGCTGCCCTCGCTCGGACCGACCGGGCGCGCGATATTGCGTCATCGCGACGATTTGAGCGAAGCGGTGACGCGCGCGCTGGAAAGCTTCGGCCCGGCCGATTTCGCGCTCGGCCACGATCGTGCCGAAGACGAGCCGGTCGAAGCAGCGCCGGCCGAGGTGATCGAGGAGCATCCGGTTGTAAGCTCTGCCCCGCCGCCCCAGCCGGCGCCGCTCGCCGCGGTGCTCGGGATCGAGCCGGCGACGGCGCCGGGCGGCGGGTTCCAGATCGCGGCGCTGGTCGATCGCATCGCCGCCTTCCGCCAGCTCCACGGCGAACATCCGGTTACCACGGCCGAGCCGGTCGAACCGCGCGCCGCCGAACCGGCGGCCGCAGCACCGATCGAGCGCTTCGGATTCGAAACCGATGCGAGCGGGGTGATCCGCTGGGTCGACGCCGCGCCGCGCGCGGCGGTGATCGGGATCGGCTTTCTCACCCCCGGCGGCGACGGCCGGCCGCATGTCGACGGCGTGGCGAGCGGCGCGTTCCGGCATCGCACCGCATTCAACGACGCGCGGCTCAGCATCGCCGGGCGATCCGCGCTGGCGGGCGACTGGCGGATTTCGGGCGTCCCGATGTTCGATCCCGCGAGCGGCCGCTTCGTCGGGTTCCGCGGCGCCGCGCGGCGCCCGCGCGTCGACGAGGGCGCGATCGGCCGCCGCGCCGACAATGGCGGGGTCGAGGGGCTGCGGCGACTGGTCCACGAGCTGCGCTCGCCGACCAATGCGATCGCCGGCTTTTCCGAGCTGATCGAAACCGCGATGCTCGGCCCGGTGCCCGATGTCTATCGTCAGCGCGCCGCGGCGATCCGCACCCAGGCCGCCGATCTGGTCGGTGCGATCGAGGATCTCGAACTGGCGGCGCGGATCGAGGGCGATGCGCTCGATCTGCACGAGGGCGCGGTGGCGCTCGCGCCGCTGCTGGCGCGCACGCTCGACGAACTGGCGCCGCTGATGCGGTTGCGCGGCTGCACCGTCGATCTCGCCCCGGTGCCGCCGGCGCTGGCGCTGGCGTGCGACGAACGGATCGCCGAGCGGCTGGTCGGGCGGCTGGTCGCCGCGCTGATCGCGAGCGCCGCCGATGGCGAGCGGCTGGCGATCGACGTGCGCGACGAGGGCGCCGATGTCGCGATCGACATCACGCGTCCGCTGGCGCTGGCGACGATCCCCGATACCGCGCTGCTGACGCTCGATGCCGAGCGCGAGGTGGAGATGCCGGGCGCGCCGTTGCTCGGCACCGGCTTCGCGATCCGGCTCGCGCGCAATCTGGCGACCGAATTGGGCGGGGCGCTGATCATCGATGCGGATCGCTTGACTCTGCGCCTGCCGACGGGGTTGATCGACGATATGGGCCAGGCCTCGACCAACTGACGATCGTGGTGGCGCCCGCGATCGTTGCGCACCGCTGGCGCATGCCGCCGCCGGATGCGGCCGCGCTGATCGACTGGCCGGCGGATTTCGGCACGCGCTACGCGATCTTCGTCGATACCGAGGAGGAATTCGACTGGTCGGCGCCCTTCTCGCGTGATGCGCACGGGCTGTCGGCGCTCGCCGCGCTGCCCGACGCGCATCGCCGGCTCGTTGCCCGTGGCGCGGCGCCGGCCTTCTTCGTCGATTATCCGGTGGCGAGCGATCCGCGCGCGGCGGATGTGCTGCGCGCGATCCTCGCCGATGATCCGCGCGTGGCGATCGGGGCGCAGCTTCACCCCTGGGTCAATCCGCCGTTCGAGGAGCCGCTGTCGGCGCTGGCCTCCTATGCCGGAAACCTCCCGCCGGCATTGCTCGAAGCGAAGCTCGACGCGTTGACCGAAGCGATCGCCGCGGCGTTCGGGCGCCGTCCGCTTGCGTTCCGCGCCGGGCGCTACGGGCTGGCGCCCGGGCTGCTCGGGTTGCTCGCCCGTTCCGGCTACCGGCTCGACAGCTCGGTCCGCCCCGGTTTCGACTATCGCGCCGGCGGCGGCCCCGATTTCACCCGCATCGACGCCGCAGCGTGGCGCGACGCGGTGATCGAGTTGCCGCTGTCGACGGTCTTCACGGGTCTGCTGCGGCGTCGCGGCGCGCGGCTCCGCGCGGCGCTGGGGGCGGTTCCCCGCGCGCGCGGGGTGTTTGCTCGCACCGGGCTGCTCTCGCGCGTGCCGCTGACCCCGGAGGGCGTGCCCGTCGCCGAGGCGCTGGAGGCGATCGCGGTGGCGCTGGGGGAGGGGAGCCGGCTGCTCAACTTCGCCTTCCATTCGCCGTCGCTCGTGCCGGGGCACACGCCCTATGTCCGCGACGGCGCCGATCTGGCGCGCTTCTGGCGCTGGTGGGATCGCGTGCTCGATCTGCTCGACCGGCGCGGGGTGCGATCGGCATCGCTCGACGACCTGCTCGCGGCGCTTGCGTAATCCGCGCGCGACGCGTACCGGCTCCCCTCGCGTCGGGGAGTGGCGCAGTCCGGTAGCGCGCCTGCTTTGGGAGCAGGATGTCGCAGGTTCGAATCCTGTCTCCCCGACCATTTCCTTCACCGCTGTCCCTGATTGGCACGAACCAAGAAAATGGTGGCGCATCAGCGGGAAAGCATGCAGTCTCCATGCATCCGGGAGGGAAGCATAGGGAAGGATTTGCCATGCATCTGATCATCGCGTTGATCATGGGAGGCATAATCGGCTGGGTCGCAGGCATGGTGATGCGCGATCAGGGCGGAATAATCTGGAATGTGCTGATCGGCTGCGTCGGCTCGATCGTCGGGCGTTTCCTGTTCGGCGCGCTGTCGAACAACAGCCACCTTCGCGAAAACCCGTTCGACCCGATGACCTTGCTCGTCGCGTTCCTCGGCGCGATCGTGCTGCTCGCGATCTACAATCTCGTGCGGCGCGGGTCGCTTCGCTGAGCGCGGCGCGGGAATGCGTGGTGGGCCCGGCAGGACTCGAACCCGCAACCTAGCCGTTATGAGCGGCCAGCTCTAACCATTGAGCTACAGGCCCACGCCGATCCGTGACTAGCAGCGCCGTGCGGTGGCGCAAGAGCAAGTCACCGCCCGGGTTCGAAGCACTCGCGCCAGGGCAATGAAAAAGGGGCGCTCCCGCAGGAGCGCCCCTTCTCGTATTCGTCGGATCGGGCCGGGAAGGCCCGATCAGCCGATTACTGCGCGTTCGACGCGTTGCCCAGCGCGTCCGCCGAGTTGGCGAGCGAGTCAGCGGCAGTGGCGTTCGAAAGGTTACCCGCGGCCGCGTCGAGGTTGTCGGCGGCGCTCTGCAGGTTGTCCGCCAGCACGTCCGCGTTGTTTTCCGCGGGGGCCGGCGACTTCGAGCAAGCCGCAACGGACATCAGGCCGGCGGCAGCAAGAACAAAGGCAAACTTCTTCATTCGGATGCTCCCAAGCATAGCATTCTTCGCGGCCGACCCTGTCGCCGTCGCGAGACACCGCAAATACCGAACCGTTTCGGTGGGTCAATGAGGAAATTCACCGAAGCGAAACGATACGCGTCCTCGATCGCGCATTTTTTCAATGCGATTTGCGCTGAACCGGGCCGATTTCCTCGGGTGCGTCGGCGACGACGGCGAGCATCGCGGTCCATGCGGCGACATTCTGGCGCAGCTCCTCGCGGTCCACCCGATCGAGCGTATCGTCGGGCGTGTGGTGCGTATCGAAATAGCGCAGCCCCGATTGATTGAGGTCGATTCCCGCGACGCCGGTGGCGATCGTCGGCCCGATATCCGATCCGTCGCCGCCGTCACCCTTGCCGTGGACGATGCCCAGCGGGGCGAGCGCGCTGGCGAGACGATCGGCCACCGCCTTGGCGCTGTCGGGCAAGGTCGCCTGGAAACGCCACACGCGATCCGCGCCGAAATCGCTCTCCGCGGCGACTGCATGACGCTCCGCGCCGTGTCGCCGGGTGTAATCGCGCCCGCCATAGCCGCCGACCTCCTCCGCGCCGAACCACACCACGCGGATCGTGCGGCGCGGCTGGCGCCCGCTGTCGAGGATGCGCTTCGCCGCCGCGGCGGTGATCGCGACGCCCGAGGCATCGTCGATCGCCCCGGTGGCGAGATCCCAGCTATCGAGATGCCCACCGATCAGCACCACGCCGGCATCGGGGTCGCTGCCCGGCACTTCGGCGATGACATTGCCCGATTCCTGCTCGCCGATCTGGCGTGGGGTGAGCACCAGCTTCATCGAGATTGGCCGCCCGCGCGCCGCCATCGCCTCGATCAACTTGGCGTCGGGCACCGAAAGCGCGGCGGCGGGGATCGGCTTCACCCCCTCGGGGAAGCTGGTCATGCCGGTGTGCGGCAGCCGGTGCGTATCGGTGCCGATCGAGCGGATCACGATCGCCGCCGCGCCCTTGCGCGCCGCCACCGCCGGCCCGACGAACCGCGCGACGCCGGCCTGGCCGTAGCTCGATCCGTCCTGCGTCGGTGCCATCGCGTTGCCGACATAGGCGATCTTGCCCTTCAGGCTGCCGTCGGGCGCGTTGGCGAGATCGGAATAGGTCTTGAACACCACCACCTCGGCGGTGAGCCCGGCGGCCGGGGTGGCGCCCGAATTGCCGAGCGCGGCGAGCGTCAGCTTCTGCGGGAAGGGGGCGGTGATCTCGGCACGCTCCTCGCCGCGCACCCAGACGGGCATGCGATAGGTTTCGATCCGCACGTTCTTGAAGCCGAGCGCATTGAGCTTCGCCGCCGCCCATTGCCGCGCGCGCGCCTCCGCCTCGGTCCCGGCGAGCCGCTGGCCGACCTCGGTCGTCAGCCCTTCGACGATGTCATAAGCGACATCGTCCTTGAGCGCGGCGTCGCGCAGCGCAGCGACCGCGGGGTCGGCGGCCGGCGGCACCGGCGGCTCGGCGCGCTGTGCGAGGGCAGGGAAGGGCAAAGCGAGCGCCAGCACGGCGGCGAGGAAGCGGTTCGTCATGCGCGAGGGGGTAAGGCGGCGCATGGCGACGGGCAAGTGGTTGCCGGGGTAACTTTCTCGCGCTGCGATGGCAGTTGAGCGCCACGCCTCCGCCGTTCGCCCTGAGCCTGTCGAAGGGCTGCCCTTCTTCCTTGCGAAGAAAAGGGCAGGGCTTCGGCAAGCTCAGCCCGAACGGGGAGAGGGGGGCTAGGTCAGGCCCTGTTCGCCGCGCTCAACACCGCCCTCACGCTGGCGGTGGCGATATCCGAATCGATCCCGACCCCCCACACGGTGCGCCCGTCCGCGGTGCGGCATTCGAGATAGGTCGCCGCCTGCGCATCGGCGCCGTGGCCGATCGCATGTTCGCTGTAATCGACCACTTCCAGCGCGGGCCCGGTCGTCTCGGCCAGCGCGGCGATCACGCTGGAAATGAGCCCGTTGCCGCGCCCGGAGAGCGACCGCTCCTCGCCGTCGATCGCGACGCGGCCGACGAAGCGCCGGTCGCCCGCCGCGCCCGTCTCCTCATAATCGCGCAGCACGAAGCGATCGTTCGCCGCGGGCAGATAGGTGCGCTCGAACGCCCCCCAGATATCGGCGGCGTTCAGCTCGCGGCTGGTCTCGTCGGCCAGCGCCTGGACGATGCGGCTGAAATCGGCCTGCATCCTCTTGGGCAGCTTGAGCCCCTTGTCCTGTTCGAGCACCCAGGCGACCCCGCCCTTGCCGCTCTGCGAATTGACCCGGATCACCGCCTCGTAGCTGCGCCCGAGATCGGCGGGATCGATCGGCAGATAGGGGACTTCCCATAATTCGTCGTTGCGCGCGGCCTGCGCGGCGAAGCCCTTCTTGATTGCATCCTGGTGGCTGCCGCTGAACGCGGTGAACACCAGATCGCCGGCATAGGGCGTGCGCGGGTGGACGGTGATGTTGGTGGCATATTCCACCGTCTTCACCACCTCGTCGATGTCCGACAGGTCAAGCTTCGGATCGACGCCCTGGGTGTACATGTTGAGCGCGACGGTCACGAGATCGCAATTGCCGGTGCGCTCGCCATTGCCGAGCAGGCAGCCCTCGACGCGATCGGCGCCGGCCATCAGCCCCAGTTCCGCCGCCGCGACCCCGGTGCCGCGATCGTTATGCGTGTGGAGCGAGATCACCACGCTGTCGCGATTGGGGATATTGCGCCCGAACCATTCGATCTGGTCGGCATAGACGTTGGGGGTCGCGCATTCGACCGTCGCCGGCAGGTTGAGGATCAGCGGGTTTTCCGGCGTCGGGCGCAGGATATCCATCACCGCCGCGCACACCTCGACCGAGAAATCCAGCTCTGCGGTGGAGAAGGTCTCGGGGCTGTATTCGAAGCTCCATTTGGTGTCGGGCTGCTTCGCCGCCTCGTCGCGCAGCACCTTGGCGCCGTCGATCGCGATCTGGCGGATTTCGTCGCGCGACATGCCGAACACGATCTTGCGCCACGCCGGGGAGACGGCGTTGTAGAGATGGACGATCGCCTGTTTCGCGCCCTTGAGGCTCTGGAAGCTCGTCTCGATCAGGTCGCGCCGCGATTGCGTCAGCACCTGGATCGTCACGTCGTCGGGGATGCGATTCCCCGCGATCAGGCTGGAAATGAAATCGAATTCGGTTGCGCCCGCGGCGGGGAATCCGACCTCGATTTCCTTGAGGCCGATCTTCACCAGCAAATCGAAGAAGCGGTTCTTCTTCTCGGCGTCCATCGGGTCGATCAGCGCCTGATTGCCGTCGCGCATATCGGTGGAGAGCCAGCGCGGCGCGGTGGCGATCACCTTCGACGGCCAGGTGCGGTCGGGGATGTCGATGGTCGGAAACGGTCGGTATTTGACGGAAGGATCGCGCAACATGACGGGCTCTCGCTATCGGGAGGAGGCGTTGGGGTCGTTCGGCTTGGCCCTTAGGCGCGTCGGCGTGCCAGGCACGCGGGCTGGTTCGCGCCTAAGGGCGCGTAAGTCGAAGGAGGAGGCCGAACACCTGCGTCATCGCCCTTGCGGTAACCCCGGACGGGCGGCGCTGTCCAGCGGAGTTTTAGCGTTCGTTGGGAAAAGGCGGTTTCACCGCCTGAAATGACCCGGAGAGGCGTTTCCAAACAGCTTTTAATGCCGTTCGGCAAAAAGCCGGTCGAGCGGGGTCTGCGGGACGATCCAGAATAGCGCGACGAGCATCGCGCAGATGATCCCGAACCACGGCGAGACGAAGGTGAGCGCGAAGCCGGCCGTATAGACTGCCATCGCGAAATAGCCCTTGCGCGTCGTCTCGACGTGATAGCGGTGCGCGCGCTCGTGCTTCACCCCGGTCCGCACCACGACGCGCTGCAGCCAGATATAGCCGATCGAGGGCAGGATCAGCGTGACGAGATAGAGCTGGGTCGCGGTCCGGCTGAATTCATGCTCGCCGAGATAGGCGGTGCCGAACGGGACGAGGCTGAGCCCGAACAGCAAGGCGAGATTGGACCAGATCAGCCCGTTGGTCACGCGCCGCGCGTGGCCGAGCAGCCGGTGGTGATTGCCCCAATAGAGCCCGACATAAAGGTAGCTCAGCGCATAAGCGAGAAACAGGTGCCACATCGACAGGATGTGGCCGAGCCCGTCTTCCACCGGCACCTTGAGCTCGAGCACCATGATCGTGATGATGATCGCGATCACGCCGTCCGAAAACGCCTCGACCCGGCCGAGCCCGGTGCCTTCCGCCTCCTGTTCTTCCGCCATATGCGCTTATTTGACGAAGGCGGCGCTGATCTTGAGCTTCACCTCGTCGGAGACCAGCGGCACGCCGAAACCGACGCCGAACTCGCTGCGGCGGATCGTCGTCTTGGCGGTGAAGCCGATATTGTCCTTGCCCATCATCTTGCCCGCGCCGAAGAATTTGGCCTCGAGCGTCACCGGCTTGGTCACGCCGTTGAGCGTGAGGTTGCCGTCGATCTGTGCGGTCTGGCCCTTGGCGGTCACCTTGGTCGACACGAAATGCGCGTCGGGCGGGTTGGCGCCGAAGAAATCGGCCTTGGCGCCGTCCTTCGGCGCGCGGAGCAGATGCGCAGTGAGATCCGGGCTGGTGGTCAGCACCTTGGAGACCGGGATCGTCACATCGACCTTCGCCGCGTCGGGCTTGGCGGGATCGATCGTCAGCGTGCCAGACGTCTCACCGAACAGCCCGAAATAAGGCGTGAAGCCGAGGTGGTTGACGGTCCATTCGATCAACGTGTGGTGCGGATCGACGGTATAGCTGCCCGCGACCACCGCGGCGGGATCGGCCGATCCCGGCGGCGCCTTCGGCATCTGCGCGACGACGGCGGTGGAGGCAAGCGCAAAGGCGGCGAGATAGGCGAAGCGCATTGGGAATCTCCCTTTTCTTTGACGGTGTTGAACCACAAGCCGGGGCGAGGGGGAAGCGCGTAAATCAAGGCGACCGGTTAAATCGGACCTACCTCTCGCCGTTCGCCCTGAGCTTGTCGAAGGGCTGTCCTTCTTCAAGGCAAGAAAAGTGCAGGGCTCCGACAAGCTCAGCCCGAGCGGGCGGCAGCGCGCGCGTTACTTAACCGCGCCCTGGATCACATCGAATTTGATCCGCACCCACGCGCCGATCAGCGGCTTGCCGCCGATGCGCGGCGGGCGGACGAGGAACTGGAACGATGCCTGCCTCAGCGCGCGGGCGATGCCCGAGCCGGGGCTCTCGCCCAGTTCGCGGCAATCCTCGACGCGATAGCGTGGTGCGGTGCGGCACGCGATCATCCCCCAGCCGACCTGCTGCCGCGCGGGAAGATAGGTCGCCATCTCGGCATGCGACGGCTCGCGATACCATTCGGCGTAATAGAGATCCTCCCCGCCCGGCGCGCCGCCCGCCGCGGCGACCTGCGCGCCGTCGTCGGCGGCGGTGTCGCCCTTGTCGCCATTGGCCTTCGCCAGCTGGTCGGGGCTCGGCTTGATCCGCCCGACGTCCGACGCGACGAAATCGGCATGCGAGAGCATGATGACCCCCGGCAGCGTGATCGGCGGGGTCGGCATCGGGGTGGCGCGCGGGGGCGGGGCGGCGTGGTGTTGGCGGTCCTGTTCCTTGGCGACCTTGGGGCGCTGGACGACCTCCTTGCTCTTGTTGACCTGCTCGCCGTTGGCGCGGGCGACGTTGAAGGTCGAGAGCGGGCGGACGTCGATGAACTTCGGCACGCCGCTGATCGCGCCGAGCGTGATCAACGCGATGACGACGAGCACCCCCGCCGCCAGCGCAAGCAGCAACGCGCCGGCGCGGCCACGCGCGCCGACGGGGGATTGATATGTCGAGGAGCGGTAGGCCGCCGTTCGAATCACGCCCCCGCCTCTAGGGAGGCGAGGGCGTGATTGCATCCGTCTTCGAGCGGGTCGAACACGGTTCGTCGCGGATTCGCGATTACAAACGGATTACGCGGCGCGTCAGTTGCGCTCCTTGTCGACCAGCTTGTTCGCGCCGATCCACGGCATCATCGCGCGCAGATTGGCGCCGACTTGCTCGATCGGATGCGCCGCGGCGAGCTTGCGCGCGGCCTTGAGCTCGGGCTGGCCGGCGCGGTTGTCGAGGACGAAGTTCTTGACGAAGCGGCCCGACTGGATGTCGGCCAGCACGCGCTTCATCTCCTTCTTGGTCTCGTCGGTGATGATCCGCGGGCCGGTGGTGATGTCGCCATATTCGGCGGTGTTGCTGATCGAATAGCGCATGTTGGCGATGCCGCCCTCATACATCAGGTCGACGATCAGCTTCACTTCGTGAAGGCATTCGAAATAGGCCATTTCCGGCGCGTAGCCGGCCTCGACCAGGGTCTCGAACCCGGCCTGGATCAGGTGGCTGAGCCCGCCGCACAGCACCGCCTGCTCGCCGAAAAGATCGGTCTCACACTCTTCACGGAAATTAGTCTCGATGATCCCCGAGCGGCCGCCGCCGACGCCCGAGGCATAAGCGAGCGCGATATCGTGCGCATTGCCGCTGGCGTCCTGGTGGATCGCGATCAGGCAGGGGACGCCGCCGCCGCGGGCATATTCGCTGCGCACGGTGTGGCCCGGGCCCTTCGGCGCGATCATGATCACGTCGATATCGGCGGGCGGCTCGATCAGCCCGAAATGGACGTTGAGGCCATGCGCGAACGCAATCGCCGCGCCGGGGCGCATATTGCCCTTGATGTCATTTTCCCAGATCGCCGCCTGATGCTCGTCGGGGGCGAGGATCATCAGGATATCGGCCCATTTCGCCGCTTCCTTGTTCGACATGACCTTGAAGCCGGCGCCTTCGGCCTTCTTCGCGGTGGCCGAGCCCTCGCGCAGCGCGATCGCGATTTCCTTGACGCCCGAATCGCGCAGGTTCTGCGCATGGGCGTGGCCCTGCGAACCATAGCCGACGATGGCGATCTTCTTGCCGGTGATCAGATTGAGATCGGCGTCGCGATCGTAATAGACACGCATTGTTCAGTTCCTCTTGCGATGTGCTCCCGCGAAGGCGGGAGCCCAGACTGGGTCCCCGCCTGCGCGGGGACACATGGATTTCAGGCCGCCTCGCGCCCCCGTGAAATGGCGACGATGCCGGTGCGGGCGACCTCGATCAGCCCGACTTCGCCCATCAGTTCGACGAACTTGTCGATCTTCTCGATGCTGCCGGTCACCTCGAACACGAAGCTCGACGTAGTCGCATCGACCACCCGCGCGCGATAGACGTCGGCGAGCCGCAGCGCCTCGATCCGGTGGTCGCCGGTGCCGCGCACCTTGACCAGCGCCAGCTCGCGCTCGACGTGATCGCCCTCCGCGGTCAGATCGTGGACGCGGTGGACCGGCACCAGCCGATCGAGCTGCGCGACGATCTGCTCCAGCGTCGCCGGGCTCGCCGAGGTGACGATCGTGATCCGGCTGACCTGCTTGTCGGCGGTGATCTCGCTCACCGTCAGGCTTTCGATATTATAGCCGCGCGCGGTGAACAGGCCGGCGATCCGGGCGAGGATGCCCGGCTCGTTGTCCACGATCACCGCCAGCGTATGGCGTTCGGCGGTTTCTTCCTTGATGTGCACCGATTTCGTCACCCCGGCGGCGGCCGGGGTCTCCCTGTTGTAGAGCTATCCCTTGCGACGCCGGCGCGTCACACCAGCGCCTTGGCCTCGTCGTCCATGATCCCCGAAACCTCGGTCGCCTGCAGGATCATGTCGGTGTGCGCCGCGCCCGAGGGGATCATCGGGAAGCAATTGGCGAGCTTCGCCACGCGACAGTCGACGATTACCGGTCCGTCATAGGCCAGCATCTCCGCGATGCCGGCGTCGAGCTGGTCGGGCCGCTCGATGCGGATGCCTTTCCAGCCATAGGCTTCGGCGAGCTTGACGAAATCGGGCAGCGCATCCGAATAGCTTTCGGAATAGCGGCTCTCATAGGTCAGCTCCTGCCACTGGCGGACCATTCCCATATATTCGTTGTTGAGGATGAAGATCTTCACCGGCAGGCGATATTGCGTCGCGGTGCCGAGCTCCTGGATGTTCATCTGGATCGAGGCTTCGCCGGCGATATCGATCACCAAGGCATTGGGATTGCCGAGCTGCGCGCCGATCGCGGCGGGCAGGCCATAGCCCATCGTGCCAAGACCGCCCGAGGTGAGCCACTTGTTCGGGCTCTCGAAACCGAAATGCTGCGCCGCCCACATCTGGTGCTGGCCGACCTCGGTGGTGATGATCGGCGCTTTGGCATGGGTCGCCTCCCACAAGGCCTTGATCGCGCGCTGCGGCATGATCTCCTTGCCGTTTTCCGGGAAATCGAGGCTCTTGACCGCGCGCCAGCCGTCGATCCGGCGCCACCATTCGGCAATATCGGGCTTGGGATGCTGGCGCGATTTCCAGATGCGCAACATGTCTTCCATCGCATGGCCGGCATCGGCGAGGATCGGCAGATCGATCCGCACCGTCTTGTTCATCGACGAACGGTCGACGTCGATATGCACCTTGCGGCTGTTGGGGCTGAAGGCATCGAGCCGCCCCGTCACGCGATCGTCGAACCGCGCGCCGATCGCGACGATCAGATCGGCCTGGTTCATCGCCAGATTGGCTTCATAGGTGCCGTGCATCCCGAGCATCCCCAGCCATTGCGGGCTGGAAGCGGGGAAGGCGCCGAGCCCCATCAAGGTCGAGGTGACCGGCGCGCCCGTCACCTTGGCCAGCTCGCGCAGCAGCTGGCTCGCCGCCGGGCCGGAATTGACCACGCCGCCGCCGGTATAGAAGATCGGGCGCTCGGCCGCCGCGAGCATGTCGACCAGTTGCTCGATCTCGCCGCGGTCTGCCTTGACCGGCGGGCGATAGGTCTTGTGCTGGATCGGGCCGGGCTTGGCGTAGCGCGCGGTGGCGACCTGCACGTCCTTGGGGATGTCGATCACCACCGGGCCGGGGCGGCCCGAGGTGGCGATATGAAACGCCTCATGGACGATCGAGCCGAGCACCGCCGGGTCTTTCACCAGATAATTGTGCTTGGTGCAGTGGCGGGTGATGCCGACGGTATCGGCCTCCTGAAAGGCGTCGGAACCGATCAGATGCGTCGCCACCTGGCCGGTGATCACCACCATCGGGATCGAATCCATCAGCGCATCGGTGATCCCGGTGACCGCGTTGGTCGCGCCGGGGCCGGAGGTGACGAGCACCACGCCGGGCTTGCCGGTCGAGCGCGCATAGCCCTCCGCCGCATGCGTCGCCGCCTGTTCGTGGCGGACGAGGATGTGGCGAATGCGCTTCGAGCGGAAGATCGCGTCGTAGATCGGAAGGACCGCGCCCCCTGGATAGCCGAAGATGACCTCCACGCCGAGATCGCACAGCGCCTCGACCAGGATGTCTGCTCCGCTCTTCTCAGCCACGTCGGTCACTCCTCTTTCATGCTGCGCGAGCGAATAGCCCGTGCGAGCAGCGGGCGCTAGGGTATCAAAAATTACGCGTCAAGGATTAATGTTGAAATATTGTTTCAAATTGTCTTTCGGCACCTGCGAAATACGCGGCCAATCGGCCGGGGGCTGGTGGCGGAACCAGGTATATTGCCGCTTGGCGTAGCGTCGCGTGGCGAGTTGCGCCGCGGCAAGCGCCGCCTCGCGGGTCAGCGCGCCGGCGAGCATCGCGGCGATCTCGGGCACGCCGATCGCGCGGCGCACCGGGGCGTCGGAGGGCAGATCGGTGCGGGCGAGCAGCGCTGCGACCTCCTCGACGCCGCCGTGGTCGAACATCTCGACGAGGCGCGCGTCGCAGCGTGCGACGAGTTCCGCACGCTCGGGGAGCAGGATCAGCGGGTGAAGCTCGATCGACCCGCCGATCCCGCCGCTGCGGGTCGCCTGCCAATCGGCGAGCGTGCGTCCGGTCGAGCGCACCACCTCGAGCGCGCGCGCGACGCGGGTGGTATCGGCGGGGGCGAGGCGCGCGGCGGCGGCGGGATCTTCGCGGGTGAGCGCCTGATGCGCGTCGGCGACGGGCATCGCGCGAACCTCAGCGCGGACCGCCGCGTCGATCTCCGGCACCGGCGCGATCCCCTCGAGCAGGGTGCGCAGGTAGAGTCCCGTTCCCCCGACGAGGATCGGCAAATGCCCTTCGCGATGCGCCGCGTCGATCGCCGCGCCTGCATCGGCCGCCCATTGCGCCGCGGAGCAGGCCGCCGCGCCGTCGCGATAGCCGAACAGATGATGCGGCACGCGTGCTTCGTCGGCGGTGTCGGGGCGGGCGGAAAGGACGCGCAGATCGCGATAGACCTGGCTCGCATCGGCATTGATCACCACGCCGTCGGCATTTTCCGCGAGCGCGATCGCCAGCGCGGACTTGCCGCTGGCCGTCGGCCCTGCGATGAGCGCGACCTTCTTGTTGGAGGCAGGATTGTTCACGGCGACGCTGATAGCAACGGGACGGCTCACCACCCAAATCCTGCATGACGCGCTCGATCGGCTCGACGCGGCGGGCTGCGTGCCGAGCGGGGTCGGCTGGCTTGACGACGGCGATGCGGCCGATGTGCATTTTGATGAGGCGCCCGATGCGGCCCGCGCGGTGTTGGAGGGCGCGTTCGAGCGGGTCGATGTCGTGGTCCAGCCGATGGCCGGGCGCGAGAAGCGGCTGCTCGTTGCGGATATGGATTCGACGATGATCACCGTCGAATGTATCGACGAGCTCGCCGATTATGCCGGGATCAAGCCCGAGATCGCCGCGATCACCGAGGCGGCGATGCGCGGCGAGCTCGATTTCGCCGCCGCGCTCGATGCGCGGGTCGCCTTGCTCAAGGGGCTGGGCGCCGACGCGATCGAGCGGTGCCGCGTCGAGCGGGTGACCTTGATGCCCGGCGCCGAGACTTTGGTGAAGACGATGCGCGCGCGTGGCGCGACCGCGATCCTCGTCTCGGGCGGGTTCACCGCTTTCGCCGAACCGGTGGGGGCGGCGATCGGGTTCAACCGCGTGATCGCCAACCATCTGGAGATCGGCGACGGGCAATTGCGCGGGACGGTGACCAAGCCGATTGTCGATTCATCGACCAAGGAACGCACCCTGCGCGAGGCACGCGCCGAACTGGGGCTCGCCGACGCCGCGACGCTCGCGGTGGGTGACGGGGCGAACGATCTGGCGATGATCAACATCGCGGGGCTGGGGGTCGCCTATCACGCCAAGCCGATCGTCGCGGAAGCGGCAGCGGCGCGGGTCGATCACGGCGATCTCACCGCCTTGCTCTGGGCGCAGGGGATCGCACGGAAGGATTGGGTGACCGAGTAAAGGATCGGCCCAATGAATTGGGAAAACCTCCGTTCGGGCTGAGCTTGTCGAAGCCCTGCACTTTTCTTCCGCGGAGGACGGGCAGCCTTTCGACAAGCTCAGGGCGAACGGTTCATGGTTACTGGGCAACCACCACGCACGGCACGCCGGCCTTGCTGCACGCGGCCTGCGCCGCGGCGTGGCTGGCGAAGCCGGTCGCCTGCAACCGGGTGACCTCGCCCGCCTTGGCATAAGCGACCCGCCCGCCGGTCTTGCCACCGACCTTGCCCCACAATGCACGGGCATTGGCCTCGTCGCGGAAGGCGCCGAGCTGGATACGCCAGTTGCCGCCGGTCGCCGCCACGGGTTCCTTCGGCTTGGGCTTGGTTTCCTTGACCACGGCGTGCGCCACCTTCTCCGGCGCCCGGCCAGGGGGCGAATAGCTCGCGCCCGGCGGCGCCTTTGCCATCGCTCTCGTGGGCGAGGCGACGGGCAGTTCGAGCGGAGCGGTGCGCGACGGGTTGGTCGCCGCGGCGAGCCGGCGCGTATGGCCCTCGCTCTCGATCTTGCTCGCCAGTTCGGTGCCCTTCTGGCGCTGCTCAGCGGAAATATATTGATCCATCTGCGCCAATGTCTGCGACGCCTGCGCCAGCCCCTGCCGCGACGAGCGCGAGACGAGCGCATAGGCGCGCACCCAATCCTTTTTCACCGCATCGCCGTTGAACAGCATCGTCCCCAGCACCAGCTCGGTGCGCTTCTCGTCACGCGCGACCGATTTTTCGAGCCACGGCACCGCATCGGCCTTGCGCCCCTCCTGGAACAGCATCAGCGCATAATTGTCCTCGGCCTGCGCATGGCCCTGCGCGGCGGCCTTGCGGAACCATTCGATCGCCTGCGCCTGATCGGTCGCGACCCCGCGCCCAAGCTTATAGGCCTGCCCCATGTTGAACTGCGCATCGGCATCGCCTGCGATCGCCGGGCCGCGCCACTCGGCGACCGCTTTGTCGTAATCGCCGCGGCTCCAGGCATCGACGCCCGCCTTCACATCGGCCAGCGCCGGCATCGCCCCCGCCACCGTCATCGTCAGCAGCGCCGCCGCGCCGAGATACGCAACCCTCATCGCCTCGACCCCAATTCCCGCCGTTTCAATACCATGCCCCAAGCCTTGGCATGGGGCAATCATGAGGGCAAACGAGGGTTAACCAAAGCGCGCGTCTCATCGCGCGCGGCGGCCGATTGGTCTCGATCGCGGCGTTTCAAACGCAAGGTCGGCGCCGGAACATCCCGGCTTCATTTACCTTTCTTTATCCCCGCGCATGTCATTTCGGTCCGCGAACAGGCGGATTTTGGGGGATACATGCGCGTTCTGGCTATGGCGTCGCAAAAGGGAGGCTCGGGCAAGACCACCTTGTCGGGCCACCTGGCGGTGCAAGCGCAGCTTTCGGGCGCAGGCCCGGTGGTGCTGATCGACATCGATCCGCAGGGCTCGCTCGCCGATTGGTGGAACGAGCGCACCGCCGAATATCCCGCCTTCGCGCAGACCACCGTCGCGCGGCTCGCCGCCGATCTGGAGGTGCTGCGCCAGCAGGGGTTCAAGCTCGCGGTGATCGATACCCCGCCGGCGATCACGATGGCGATCCAGAGCGTGATCCAGGTCGCCGAACTGATCGTCATCCCGACGCGTCCGAGCCCGCACGATTTGCGCGCGGTGGGGGCGACGGTCGATCTGTGCGAGCGCGCGGGCAAGCCGCTGATCTTCGTCGTCAATGCCGCCACCCCCAAGGCGCGGATCACCGGCGAGGCGGCGATCGCGCTGTCGCAGCACGGCACGGTCGCGCCGATCACCGTCCACCAGCGCACCGATTTCGCGGCGTCGATGATCGACGGCCGCACCGTGATGGAGGTCGATCCCAAGGGCCGCTCCGCTGCCGAAGTCACCGCTTTGTGGGACTATATCTCCGACCGGCTGGAGAAGAATTTCCGCCGCACGGTCTTTTCCGTGCCCAGCCCGGTCACCGGCTTCGCCGCCGCGCGGCCCGCAGCGACCGGCTTCGGCCGGCGGGTGGTGGGCTGATGCTGAGTTCGCCAAAGCCGCTCGCCTCGCTCTCGTCGGGGCTGCTCGCGCGCAAGGGGCAGGCCCGCCCTGCGATGCGCCCGCAGGGGTACGCCAATCTCGCCAGCGCGGGTGACGCGCTGGGCTGGAACGACATGGGCGATGCGCCCGCCGTCGCGCCCGCGCCGCCGGTGCTCGCCGAGCGGGGAGCGCTGCGCGAGGAGGTCGAGCGCGCGCCGGCGCCGGCCGCGATCCACGTCTCGGTGGCGACCGCAGTGCGGCTCCGTCGCGAAACCGCGCACCGCCGCAAGGCCGCCTTCACCTTGCGGCTCGACGAGGATCGCCATCTGCGGCTCCGCCTCGCCTCGGCGACGCGCAACCGTTCGGCGCAGCAGATCGTGACCGAGGCACTGGACGCCTTCATCGCCAGCCTGCCGGAAGTGGAGACGCTCGTCGCGCAGCTCCCGCCGCGCAAGAAGCGCTGATCGGAGCAATCGACATGGTCTTGAGGATTCGGGCGATCGCCGGCCTTGGCCTCCCGGCGTTGATTTTCGGCAGCACGCTGGTCGGTTGCGCGCATGACAGCGGCGGGATCGCCGCCGCCGGGAGCCGCGCCGTGATGCGCAGCGAAGAACGCGCCGCAGCGAATGCGGCCAAGGCGCGCGAGGCGCTCGAACAAGGGAGGCCGGCCGAGGCCGTTTCGCTTGCCGAGGCGGCGGTTGCGATGCAGCCGGTCGATGCGCGCTATCGCATGTTGCTCGCGCAAAGCTATCTCAAGGCAGGGCGCTTCCTCTCGGCCGAGGCGGCCTATGGCGACACGTTGAAGCTCGCGCCGGGCGATGCGCGCGCGGCGCTCAATCTGGCGCTGGCGCAGATCGCGAGCGGGCATATGGCGGCGGCGCTGACCACGCTGGATACGCATCAGGCACTGATCAACCCGGCCGATCGCGGGCTCGCGCTGGCGCTGGCCGGCGACGCGGAGGCGGGCGTACAGGTGTTGACCGCCGCCGTCCGTTCCCCGGATGCGACCGCCAAGGCGCGGCAGAATCTCGGGCTCGCGCTCGCATTGTCAGGGCATTGGATCGAGGCGCGCAGCATGGCGGGGATCGATCTGTCGCCGACCGAGGCCGACGAGCGGGTCATGCAATGGGCGGCATTCGCCAAACCCGATCATGCGTCCGATCAGATCGCCGCGCTGCTCGGGGTGAAAGCGGCGAAGGATCCGGGGCAACCGGTTGCGCTGGCGCTCAACGCGTCGGTGCCGGTTGCCGTGGCGAAGGCCGAACCCGTCCAGGTGTCGCAGCCGGTGCCTGCCGCGGTTACGGCGTCTGCCCCTGTTGTTGTCGCATCCGTGCCGTCACCCGTGGTGCCGAGGATCGTCTTTGCGCCACGCGTCGAGGTGGTTCAGGCCGTGCCGCCGGCGATCCCCTACAAGCGCCCGGTCGTTACCGCGCGCGCCGATGTGGCGCCCCGTCGTCCGGCACCTTTGCGGGCGGCGCAGAAGGGCGACTGGTTCGTCCAGATCGGCGCTTATGATTCGGCCGGGGCCGCGAAGAGCGCATGGTCACGTGCCCAGCAGCGTTACGCGGGGTTTGCGCGCGAGGCGCCGACGGGGATGACCGTCAAAGCCGGCGGTCGCGAATTCTATCGCCTGTCGGTCGGCGGCTTCGCGCGTAGCGATGCGGAGGCCACCTGCCGCGCCTATCGTGCGAAGGGCGGCACATGCTTCGTCCGCACCGGGGCGGGCGACCAGACCGCGGCGTGGAGCAAGGGTAAGGTGCAGATCGCGGCGCGGTAAGCGGGGCCTCTCAACCGTTCGGGCTGAGCCTGTCGAAGCGCTGTCCTTTTCTTCGCAATGAAGAAGGACAGCCCTTCGACAAGCTCAGGCCGAACGGAGCGGGAGTTGCTACCCTAGTTCGCGCCCGCCCTTGAAGATCCGGCGGACGCAGCCTTGTACCGGCAGGCCGTCGAATGGCGTATTGCCGGCGCTTCCTGCCAGCGCCTCCGAATCGATCAGCCACGGCGCCTGGACGTCGATCAGGATCACGTCGCCCGGCGCGCCCGGCGTCAGCACACCTGCCTCGACCCCCAACACCCGCGCCGGATTGCGCGCGAGCAGCGCGAACAGCCGATCGAGGGGGAGCCCCTGGTCGCGCGCAAGCCCCAGCGCGAGCGCGAGCAGCGTCTCCGCCCCCGAGGCACCGGGGCTCGCGTCCGCATAAGGCAGGCGCTTTTCCTCAGGTCCGCGCGGGTCGTGGCCCGAGCACAGCACATCGATCGTCCCGTCGGCCAGCGCGGCGAGCGCGGCGCGGCGATCCTCCTCGCTGCGTAGCGGCGGGGAGAGAAGCGCGAAGGTGCGGAAATCGCTCATCGCGATATCGGACAGCAGCAGGTGCGCGGGGGTGATCCCGCACGTCACCTTCACCCCGCGGCGCTTGGCCGCACGCACCAGATCGAAGCCCGCGGCGGTGGTCACCTGCCGGACGTGGATCGTCGCGTCGGCATCCTCCGCCAGCATCAGATCGCGCGCGATCGCCAGCGCTTCGGCGACCGCCGGCGCGGACGGCAGCCCGAGGCGGGTCGCGGTCTCGCCGCTCGTCGCGACCGCGTCGCCGGTCAGGCCGGCATCCTCGGCATGCGTGATCAGCGCCAGCCCGAGATCGCGCGCATAATCGAGCACGCGCCGCATCACCCCCGAATCGGCGATCCAGCGCCGCCCGGTGCCCACCGCGCGCGCGCCGGCCGATTCGCAGATCGCCATTTCGGCGAGCTCCGTGCCTGCCAGCCCACGCGTCGCGGCGGCGATCGGGTGGATCCACAGATCGGGCCGCCCGATCAGCGCCGAGCGCTGGACGATCCCCGGTTCGTCGAGCACCGGGGATTGATCGGGCATCAGCCCGACACGGGTGATCCCACCGGCGCGGAACGCCGCGCGGTCGATCGCCGCGACGCCGAGATCGACGATCCCCGGCGCGAGCACCAGCCCGTCGCAATCGATCACCGTCGCGCCCTCAGCGGGCGCGGCCGCGATCATCCCGTCGGTGACATAGAGGTCGCCGCGCCGCTCGCCGCCCGCGGGGCAGACGATCCGCGCGTCGCGGAAATGCAGCGGCGCGGTCATGCCCAGCCCTCCACGCCGCGCGCGCGGCGCGTCAGCACGTCGAGGCAGGCCATGCGCACCGCCACCCCCATCGCCACCTGCTCGGTGATCGCCGAGCGCTCGGCATGATCGGCGACGCTCGAATCGATCTCGATCCCGCGGTTCATCGGCCCCGGGTGCATCACCAAAGCATCGGGCTTGGCGCGCGCCAGCCGCTCGGGGGTAAGCCCGTAACGCAGGCGATATTCGCGCGGGGAGGGGACATAGCCGCCCGACATACGCTCCGTCTGGAGGCGGAGCATCATCACGACGTCAGCCCCTTCCAACGCCGCGTCGAAATCGGTGAAGGCGGTGACCCCCATCCGTTCGATCGCCGGGGGCATCAACGTGGTCGGCGCGCAGACCCGCACCTCGGCGGCGAGCGCAGTGAGCGCCAGGATGTTCGATCGCGCGACCCGGCTGTGAAGCAGATCGCCGCAGATCACGACGCGCTGATGCGCGATCGCGCCGCGGCGGCGGCGGATCGTCAGCGCGTCGAGCAGTGCCTGGGTCGGATGTTCGTGGCGCCCGTCGCCGGCGTTGAGCACCGGGCAATCGACCTTGTCCGCGATCAGCCGCACCGCCCCCGACGACATGTGCCGGATGACGATCACGTCGGCGCGCATCGCGTTGAGCGTCATCGCGGTATCGATCAGCGTCTCGCCCTTCTTCACGCTCGATTGCGCGGCGTGCATGTTGACCACATCGGCGCCGAGCCGCTTCCCCGCGATCTCGAACGAGAGCAAGGTGCGGGTCGAATTCTCGAAAAAGGCGTTGATCTGGGTTAGCCCGGCGAGGCGCTTGTCGGGAGCGGCATGCTCGGCGTTGGGCATGATCCACCGTTCCGCTTCGTCGAGCAGGAACATGATTTCATGCGGTTGAAGGCCCTCGATCCCGGTGAGGTGGCGGTGCGGGAAAACGGCGCCGCCGGGGATCAGGGTGGCGGGGCGGTGGTCCGACATGTCAGGCATCGAAGCCGGGCGGATAATAGCCGGATGCCGCGCAGTCAAACCCGGACCAGCGCATCGATCGCCCCCTGCAGGATATAAGCGGCGGCCATCTTGTCGACCAGCTCGGCGCGCTTGGCGCGGCTGGCGTCCTGCTCGATCAGCGTGCGCGTCACCGCCTGGGTCGACCAGCGCTCGTCCCACAGCAGGATCGGGCCGAGATCGGCGAGGTTGCGCGCAAAGGCGCGGGTCGACTGGCTGCGCGGGCTTTCGCTCCCGTCGAGGTTGATGGGGAGCCCGATGACGATCCCCGTCACCGCCTGCGCGCTCATCAACTCGGCGAGCGCGGCCTTGTCCTTGGTGAATTTGGTGCGGCGGATCAGCAACGCGGGGCTGGCGAAGGTCCATTGCGCGTCGCACAAGGCGGTGCCGATCGTCTTGGTGCCGACATCGAGACCGATCAGCCGCCCGCCGTGCGGCAGCGCCTCGCGAAATTCGGCGGCGGCGAGGGTGATCATTTCGCCGCCAGCCGCCGCGCCGCGTCCGCGCGGACATCGGCCCAGAACAAGGCGTAATCGTAGACGTGGTAATTGTTGCCCGGCAGCACATAGGGGCCGAGCTGCGGCGCTTCGCCGATCAGCAGGAAGCCGCGCCCGGCGCAGCGCGCGGGTACTTCGCGCGGTTTGGCGGTCGCACCCGACATGTCCTGCGCCGGGAACAGCGTGCCGTGGTTGGCGCTGGCGGGCGCGGTGGCGTTGGCGGTGCCGGTCAGCGGGTTGGTGCAGACCATTCGCGTGCCGCGGCGCGGCTTGCCGTCGAGCCCGGTCGAGGCGTCGAACGTGTCGAGAATAAGGGTCGGATCGGCGGGCTCGGCGAAGCTTTGCCACGACAAGAGGCAGCCGCGCTGATCGGGCGCGGTGCATTCGGGCAGCCCGAGTGCCGGCAGATCGGCGGTGCGGCTCACCGGCCAGCCGACGACATAGGCCGCAACGACGCGCTTCATGAGCGGCGTTCCCGCAACACGCTCGCGGAGCAGCCGGGTGAGGTGCAGCGCGCCCTGACTATGTCCGGCGAGGATGATGGGGCGATCCGGCCCGACCGCCTTGAGGAACACGTCGAATGCCTGGGTCACGTCGCCATAAGCGAGATCGAGCGCGCGCTGCGCCTCGGCCTTGCCGGTCATGAACGCACCGAACGTCGCCTGACGGTAGCGCGGCGCCCAGATGTCGCCGGCGGCGTTGAACGCGCTCGCCTGTCCGCGGAGGTACAAGGCGGCGCGCTCATTGGCCTCCTTGTCGTCGAGCGCCGCGTTCCAGTGGTCGCGTTCGAGATAGGAGGTGGGGTGGATGAAGAAGATCGCCGCGCCTTGCCCCGGCTTCGGCTTGTAGCCCGGCGGGGTCCAGAGCGCGGGATTGTCCTTGATGTCCGGCCGCGCCAGCCACATCTTGGCCAAGTCATAGCTATTGCCGGGCAGTGCTGCCTGGGGCTCGAACGTGCCGGTGGGAACGAACCGCCAGCGGATCAGCTCATTGCCCCAGATGCGGAACACGAACGCCGCGATGATCACCAGCGCGGTGACAAAGGCGACGACATAAAGGAATTTGCGGGCCATCGCGCGCCTGCCTGCCCCAGCGGGGCGGCCTGCGCAATGGTCGGCGCGAAAGGCGGGCATTGCCTTTGCGCGCCGCACAATGGTAGCGGCGGCGCATGTCAGTCGACACCGCCACCGTGAAGAAAGTCGCGAGCCTCGCCCGGATCGCGATCGACGATGCCGCCGCCGAGCGGCTCGTGCCCGAATTGAACAATATCCTTGGCTGGATCGAACAGCTCGGGGAGGTCGACACGCAAGGTGTCGCGCCGATGACCGCGGTGATCCCCAATACGCTGCGCCTGCGCGACGATGTCGTCACCGATGGCGGTATCCGCGACGCGGTGCTGGCCAATGCGCCGGCGGCCGAGCACGGCTTCTTCACCGTGCCGAAAGTGATCGAATGACGATCACCGATCGCCATTCGATCCTCCAGCATCACGTCCGTTTCCGGGGCAAATTCGCATGACCATTCTTACCGACCTCGGCATCCGCCAGATTCGTGACGGCGTGCGCGCCGGCGAGTTTTCCGCGCGGGAAGTGGCGGACGCCTTCATCGTCGCGGTGAGCCGCGCCAAGCCGCTCAACGCCTTTCTCGTCGAGACCCCCGATCACGCGATCGTCGCCGCCAATGCCGCGGATGCGGCGCGCGCCGCCGGTGAAGCGCTCAAGCCGCTCGCCGGGGTGCCGATCGGGATGAAGGATCTGTTCTGCACCAAGGGCGTGCCGAGCACCGCGGCGAGCCACATCCTCGAAGGCTTCACGCCGACCTACGAATCGACCGTATCGCAGAAATTGTGGGATGCCGGCGCGGGGATGCTCGGCAAGCTCAACATGGACCAGTTCGCCATGGGCTCGTCCAACGAGACCAGCGCGTTCGGCAACGTCGTCTCGCCTTGGCGACGCAACGACGGCGGCAATGCCGCGCTCGCCCCGGGCGGATCGTCGGGCGGGTCGTCGGCGGCGGTCGCCGCGCGGATCGCGCCGGGCGCGACCGGCACCGATACCGGCGGCTCGATCCGCCAGCCCGCCGCCTTCACCGGGATTTCGGGGATCAAGCCGACCTATGGCCGCTGCTCGCGCTGGGGGGTGATCGCCTTCGCCTCGTCGCTCGATCAGGCCGGGCCGATGGCGCGCGACGTGCGCGATTGCGCGATCATGCTCGAGGCGATGACCGGGTTCGATCCCAAGGACGCCACCTCGCTCAACCTGCCGGTGCCGACGTGGGAGGCGAATCTCAATGCCAGCCTTGCCGGCAAGCGCGTCGGCGTCCCGCGCGAATATCGCGTCGACGGGATGCCGGCGGAGATCGAGGCCTTGTGGCAGCAGGGGATCGAATGGCTGCGCGATGCCGGCGCCGAGGTGGTCGAGGTATCGCTGCCGCACACCAAATATGCGTTGCCGGCCTATTACATCATCGCCCCCGCCGAAGCCTCGTCGAACCTCGCGCGTTATGACGGGGTGCGTTACGGGCTGCGCGACCTGCCCGACGGCGCGAATTTGCAGCAAATGTATGCCGCGACGCGCGCCGACGGCTTCGGCGACGAGGTGAAGCGCCGCATCCTGATCGGCACCTATGTGCTCTCGGCCGGCTTCTACGACGCTTATTACACCCAGGCGCAGAAGGTCCGCACGCTGATCGCGCGCGATTTCGAGGCCGCGTGGGAGAAGTGCGACGTGCTGCTGACCCCGACCGCGCCTTCCGCCGCCTTCGCGCTGGGCGAGAAGCAGGCCGATCCGCTCGCGATGTACCTCAATGACGTGTTCACCGTGCCCGCCAGCCTTGCCGGCCTGCCCGCGATGAGCGTGCCGGGCGGGGTGGATGCGGCGGGGCTGCCGCTCGGGCTGCAGATCATCGGCAAGCCGCTCGACGAACAAAGCGTACTCGACGCCGCACTGGCGATCGAGGAGCGCGCCGGCTTCGTCGCGCGGCCGCATGCATGGTGGTGATCTGACGCTGGGTGCCCCCGGAAGCGATCGTGCGGACGGTGAAACATCTGTCGGCTGTGGCGTTTTTACGACCTGCGAGGTTGCCACCGCATCCTCGATCCGTAGGTTAAGGACTGATTATCCTGCGGAGCAGCAATGTTAGGGGAAGCGACGATCGACTATCTTGATCGCCCGACGGCGAAAGCTGTGGCTTCGCGTCTGACCGGGCGGATCGGGCTGTTGTCGAACGCCAATCTTTCGCCGTGGATCAATTGGAGCACGCTCGCTCCGCCCTTGTTTCACGAGATCGGCAAGCTGACCGATAGCGTGGAGATTGCACCCCCGCCGTTGCGCTCAGGACGAATCGGGGGCTGGGCCGGGGCGCTCGGCCAAGCATGGTCGGTCCGCCACATGTTCCAGTTCCAGTCGTCATCGAAGCCCGAAACGCCGCTGCTGCTCGTGTCGGCGATGCGCGGGCTGGTTCATCGTGCGGCATTCGTCGTCGATCCGTGGCGGCCGCAGCTGAAGAAGATCGCGATCGGCGCGCGGCTGCAGCGGCTCGATCACGTTTTCATCCCCTATCACGAGGCATGGGAAGAGCTGTCGCGCGGCGGCGCGGACGAGCGCTATCACTGGCTGCCGTTCGGGATCGATACCAATGTGTTCGACAGCCACGCGGCGACGCGTGACGTCGATATCTATTGGATGGGCCGGCGCTACGATCCGCTGCACCGCGCGTTGCTCGATTACAGCGAGCGGAACGGTCTCAATTACGCTTATACCGGCAAGATCAGCATGTTCGACGATCCGGCGGCGCTGGGCCATTTCGTCAGCCGGTGCCGCTATTTCGTGGTGACGCCGCCCGATCTCGACAATCCGGTGCGCACTGGCGGGTTCAGTCCGTTGGTGATGCGCTACCTTGAGGGGTTGGCGGCGGGGTGCCGGCTGCTCGGTGTCTTGCCGAAAAGCGGGGAGTTCCAGAATTTGCTGCCACGCGATGCGATCCTGGAAGTCGCGCCGGACGGGCACGATCTGGCGGAAAAACTGGCGTTCGATGCGACGAACACGGCGGGGTGGGAAGCGTCGGCAGCCGCGACCCGCCTGGTCCGCGAGCATCACGGCTGGTCGGCGCGCGCACATTCGATCGTCAACGCGCTCGCGGCGGGTTGATCAGCGTGGGCTCGACAATAGCGCCAGCAGGTCGGGCTCGCGCGTCGCGATCATGTTTCCCATGCGGAAATTCTCGTCGGCGTAGCTGTAATCCCTGAACTCGACGTGGTGCGGGTAGAGCCTGCCGATCTTATATCCGCATGCCGCGAGCATGGCGCTGGTCTGGTAGAGCAAGCGGCCGGCGGGAATCCAGGTATCGCCATATTCGAACTGGATCATCCTTGGCGCGCGATCTCCGCCGAGCAATTGGTTCGCGCCGTCGAGCACGAAGGCATCATGCCCTTCGACGTCGACCTTGAGCAGATCCGGCGGCGGCGCGCCCTCCGCGATCAACTGGTCGATTGTGCTGACCGGGCAGGTGATCGTTTGGAGGTCGCCGCCCGCGAACCATTTGCTGCTCGAACGCGGGGTGATCGAATTGGTCGTGTCATGATCCTTGTTCCAGGTGACCTCGACCGATCCCGCCGCATCGGACAGCCCGATATTGCGGATCGTCAGCCAATCCGCATCGCGATGCCGCGCGGCCAGCAATTCGGCGATCGGCGGAAGGATCTCGAAACTGGTGACCCGTGCCGTCGGCATCGCGCTATGCACCGCATCCGCCCATTCGCCGTGATGCGCGCCGACGTCCCAGATCGTCAGCGGGCGGGCACCGGCCCATTGCGCGAAACATTGTATCGCGAAACGCTCGCCGTTGCGGTCGAACTCGAAAAAAGCGTCATTGTGCCAGGCGCGCAAGTATTTTTCGCATATCACCGCGATGCCCTTGATCGGCGCGCTGCGCCGGTGGGAACGGATCATCTGGCGTGCTGTTCGTCCCAGCATGCTTTCACCCTCTCTTGTTCTCCCCGGCCGCTATGGGCATAGCCGATCTGCGAACGGCGGCGAGAGGCCAATGGGGCCACTCGGGGCTTTTGAAAGCCGTACCGTCGGGAATATTGCGGAAAGACAGATGAACGAGTTCAGGATCAAGGGCGCCACCGGCGATTGGGAAGTCGTGATCGGCCTTGAGGTGCACGCCCAGGTCACGTCGCAGGCGAAGCTGTTTTCCGGCGCGGCGACCGCGTTCGGCGCCGAGCCTAACACCCAGGTCAGCCTGGTCGACGCGGCGATGCCGGGGATGCTGCCGGTGCCCAACCGCGAGTGTATCCGCCAGGCGGTGCGCACCGGGATGGCGATCGATGCCGCGATCAACAAATGGTCGCGGTTCGATCGCAAGAATTATTTCTACGCCGATCTACCGCAGGGCTATCAGATTTCGCAGCTTTATCATCCGCTTGTCGGTGAAGGCTCAATCGAGATCGAGGATGGCGACGCGATCAAGACGATCGGGGTGGAGCGGATCCACGTCGAGCAGGATGCCGGCAAGCTGATGCACGATCAGCATCCGACGCGCTCCTATGTCGACCTCAACCGCTCGGGGGTCGCGCTGATGGAAATCGTCAGCCGCCCGGACATGCGCTCGCCGGCGGAGGCCGGGGCCTATCTGCGCAAGCTGCGCGCGATCCTGCGTTATGTCGGGTCGTGCGACGGCAATATGGAAGAAGGCTCGATGCGCGCCGACGTCAACGTCAGCGTGCGCAAGCCCGGGGAACCGTTCGGCACGCGGACCGAGACCAAGAACGTCAATTCGGTGCGCTTCGTGATGGCGGCGATCGAGCATGAGGCGCACCGGCAGGTCGACGTGCTCGAATCGGGTGGGACGATCGTGCAGGAGACGCGGCTGTTCAATCCCGACACCGGCACCACGCGGTCGATGCGCTCGAAGGAAGATGCGCATGATTACCGCTACTTCCCCGATCCGGATCTGTTGCCGCTCGAACTCGACGATGCGTTTCTCGAGGAATGTCGCGCGTCGCTGCCCGAACTGCCGGACGCCAAGCGCAAACGCTACGAGGCGCTCGGGATCACCGCTTACAACGCCGGCGTGCTGACCGCCGAGGTCGAGACCGCGCGCTGGTTCGATGCGCTGCTGGAGGCCGGCGTGGCGCCGGTGCCCGCGTCCAACTGGGTGACGGGCGAATTGTTCGGCGCGCTCAACCGGATCGGCAAGGGCATCGAGGAATCGCCGATCCTGCCGGGGCAGGCGGCCGAATTGCTCGCGCTGGTGGCGGACGGCACGCTGTCGGGCAGCCTCGCCAAGCAGGTGTTCGAGGTGATGCTCGAAACCGGTGATGCGCCGGGCAAGATCGTCGAGGAGCGCGGGCTCAAGCAGACCTCCGATACCGGGGCGATCGAGGCGGTGATCGCCGACGTGCTGGCGAAGAACCCCAACCAGCTCGAACAATATCGCGCGGGCAAGGAGGCGCTGTTCGGCTTTTTCGTCGGCCAGACGATGAAGGCGATGGCGGGCAAGGCCAATCCGCAGGTGGTTAACGACTTGTTGCGCAAGGCGCTTGCCTGAGCGGTTGAACCGCGTTTAGCATTTCCTCCGTCGACGGCGCACGGGAGCGTCGTCGCACCGGGGGAAATGTTGAATGACAACAGGAGTAGGATCGCGCGTCGCCGCGTTGCTGGCGGCGGGCGTGTTATGCGTCGCGTCGGTCGCTGCGACGGCGCAGGAAACGCCGGCGGCGGCCGGGGCCGGCACGGCGACGCAGGCCTATCTGCCCGATAGCGCCTCGCCGTTCGGGCCGGTGGCGATTTCGAATGAGGATGCCAAGACGGTCACGATGCCGGCGCTGGCGTTCACCGAAACGCCCGCGGACGCCGATGATTTCGACAAATATTATTACTTCCACCGCGCCGACACCGATTTCGCCACCGCTTATGCCGATATCGTCGAATGCGACGGCTTCGCGCGCGGGCTGCGCGCGGTGGTAGCGGGAACCCCAACGGTTTACGTTCCGGGCAGCGCCGCCGGCGTCGCGGGCGGCATTATCGGAAGCGCCGTGATCGGGACGATATTCAACCGGATCAGCGCATCGGCGGAAATACGCCGGGTGCGGCGCGTGAACATGCGCCGCTGCATGAACTTCAAGGGCTATGCCCGCTATGGCCTGCCGAAGGGATTGTGGGAAGCGTTCAACTTCGAGGAGAGCTTCTCGGCGGTCGGCGCGGAGGAGCGCGCGCGCAATTTGAAACAACAGGCGCTCGTCGCTTCCGGCGCGAAGCCCACCGGGAAGGAGTTGGGGCTGTGAGAGGCGCGCTGTCCTGCGCGATCGCCGCGCTTTCGTTCGTCTCGCCCGCCGCGTTCGCCGCGACGCCGGCGTATGATTTTCAGGCCAGCGAGCCGGTGAAGGACAAGCCGACCGTCGCGCTGGCGAGCGATCGCGCTTATGTCTATCTGCGCAGCGCCGCCGCGATCCCGATCTATCTGGTGCGCGAGCCGGAAGGCGCGGACCTCGCGGCATATGACCGGTTTCGCGCTGCAGCGCTGGCCGAAGCGCGGGAGAAATATGCGAAGAAGCTCGCCGCCTATCAGGCGGAGGTGAAACAGGCCAAATCGGCGCCGGTAGGCACCTATGGCGTGGTCCCGCCGTTCAAGGACGTCGAGCCGACCGCGGAAAATTTCGAGGCCACGCCATTTTACATGCTGTCGAAGGTCGCGATCGGGCCGCTCAATCGCTTCGCCAAGGGAAGTAGCGGGGAATCGGCCTATCTCCACGCGCTCAAGCCTGGCACCTATCGGCTCTACGGTGCGATTGCGGAGACCGGCAATGCGATTACCGGCACCTGCCTGTGCATGGGAAGCGTCCGCTTCACCGCGCGTGCCGGCGAGGTGGTGGATATGGGGCGCGTCCTCATGGATGGCGGCCCCGGGATCAGCGCCGGCGATGTGATGAAGGCTGCGCTCACTTTCGGCCTGGCCGGGAAGCCGAAGGGAAAGAGCGCTATCGATGCCGAGGGCCTCGCGCTTGAGCCGGCGACGGCCGCGATACCGGTCGATCCGCGGCTCGCCGCGCTCAAGGTGCGCGCGGCGGACTTTCGTCCCAGTGGGAAGCTGCCGAACTATTATGGGCTGAGGATCGATCGATTGCCGGCGATCGCCGGGGTGATGCGCTACGAACGCGATCGGATCGTCGATCTGACCGCGGCGAAATGAACGAAGAGCGGGCGGCGCGGAAGGCGCTGCCCGCTATTCGATCAGCCGCGGCATCAGCTCGACGAAGTTGCACGGACGGTGGCGGCTGTCGAGCTGGTCGCGGAGGATGCCGTCCCACGCATCCTTCACCGCGCCGGTCGAGCCGGGCAGCGCGAAGATATAGGTGCCACGCGCGACGCAGGCGCAGGCGCGCGACTGGATCGTCGAGGTGCCGATCGTCTGGAAGCTCAGCCAGCGGAAGAGTTCGCCGAAGCCCGGGATCATCTTGTCGGCGACCCGCTCGACCGCCTCGGGGGTCACGTCGCGTCCGGTGACGCCGGTGCCGCCGGTGGTGATGATGCAATCCACCGTCTCGTCGTCGATCCAGCGGTGGAGCTGGGCGACGAGCACATCGGCGTCATCACGCAGGATCGCGCGTTCGGCTAGGTCGTGCCCCGCCGCGGTCAGCCGCTCGACCAACGTGTCGCCGGAACGGTCGTCCGCCGCGCTGCGAGTGTCGGAAACAGTGAGCACGGCAATGCGCACCGGGCGGAAGGGGCGGCTCTCGTCGATCGGCATAACGGCGGTGTTAGAACCTCCGTCACGCCAGCGAAAGCTGGGATCGTGTCCGCTGGGGTATCGCTGATGGCTTGAGATCCCAGCTTTTGCTGGGATGACGCGTGGTTAGGTCAACCCCCGCTTGGGCCGCCCGGGCTCACCGTGGTCGACGCCGCGCCGACGCGGCCGTCGACCGCGATCGCGGTTTGCGCGGTGGGCGCCTTGATCCGCACCGCGCTCGGGCCGGGAAGGCCGGGGAAGCGTGGCCACAATCCTTGCGCCAGCGCCGCGCGGCTGGCCGAGGTCGCGCGACCCGCCTGCGCCTCGTACATCCAGTAGTTGCGCAGCACGATCGTCACGTAGCCGCGGGTTTCCCAATAAGGGATGCTCTCGATGTAGAGCAAAGGATCGCCGCCGTCGTGGACCAGTGCGTTCCAGTCCTGCACCGGCTTCGGCCCGGCGTTATAGGCCGCGATCACCTTGGGCAGCAGCCCCTGGGTCAGCCCCATGTCGCGGAGCTTTTCGAGGTGGCGCTGGCCGATATCCACATTGGTCGAGGGCCGGGTCAGCGCGGTGCGGTCCACCGTCATCCCGCGCTCGCGCATATAATCGGTCGCCGCGGCGGGCATGATCTGCATCAGGCCATAGGCGCCGGCCGCGCTGACCACCTTGTTGCGGAACCCCGATTCCTGCAGCGTGTGCGCCCATACCAAGGCCTTGTCGACGCGCCAGCCGGTATCCGGGGTCCAGTTCGGGGTCGGATAGCGCGCTTCGGCCGTCGCGGTGACGCCCTGCGGGCAATTGTGCGCCAGCCACACCACGCTCGCCGGCAGGTCCATCTGCTCGGTCACGCGGATCAGCGCGGCGAATTCATTGGGGGCGCCGATCCGCGCCTGTTGCCGGATCACCTGATCGGCGGCCTCATTCTCGCCGACCTCGACCAAAGCGGCCGCGACGCGCACGTTCGGGCGGCGTTCGAGCTGCGCCCAATCGGCGGTGAGGCGCTCAGGCTGGGCGGCGCGCGTCGTCATCCCCAGCGCCTGCCGCGCGAGCTGCCCGTAGAAAGCCTCGCGATATTGCGCCGCGTTCTTCAGCCGCGGCTCGACGCGATCGGGGCGGCCGCAGCGCATATCGGCGCGCGCCGCCCAATACAGCCCCGCCGCGCGCAGATCGATGTCGCCGGCGCGGGTCGAGACGCCCTCGAAGCCGTTCGCCGCTGCCGCGCAATCGCCGGTGCGCCACGCCGAGAGCGCGGAGGTCCAGCGCGCCTGCACCGCCCAGTCGCCATAGCCGGTCGCGCCGCGATCGCCGAGCCGCCGGGCATCGGCGTCGAGCCCCTGGAGGAAATAGATCCACGCGACGCGCGCGGTCCATTCGGTCTGCGCCTCGGGCGAGAGACCGCTGGTCGAATCGAGCAGCGCCTCGGCCTCGCGCCCCATATCGGCCTTCACATAAGGCTGCATCTGCGCCGCGAGCGTCGCGGCGATCTGGTCGCTGCGCGTCGCCTTGGCGCGGATGCGGTTGGGGGCGCCGTCCTGCCAGATCAGCCGCTGTGCACCGGGAAGCGGAGGCAGATCGGTCGCGCCACGCGCGCGGGCGAGCCGGGTGAGCGCCTCGGCCTGCGGCAATTCAGGGGCCTCGGTGAGCAATTTGACCAGCGCGTCGAGCTCGACGCGCGGCGACCCCTTGGCGGTGTAAAGCTCGGCCAGCGCATAGCTGTGGAGCGGCCCCGGCGCCATTGCGGCGAGCCCGAGCTGCGCATCCTGCCAGCGTTGCTCGCGGATCGCGGCGAACACCGCACGATAGCCGCTGCGCTGTTCGGGGGTGAGTTGCGCCGGGATCGCCGATCGCGCGGCGGAAAGGGTGGCGGTAGCAGAAGCGGAAGCCGCAGCGGACGGCAGGGGATCGGCCGTGGCAATCCCCGTCGCCAGCGCGGCAAAGCCCGCTGCGACGAATTTCGCAATCACGCCTGCAACCCCCCGATCAGCAACTGTAGGTCCCTCCACGCATCGGCCTTCGCGGCCGGGCGTTCCCGCAACAGACGCGGGTGATGGCTGGCCACCACCTCGGTCCTTCTTCCACCTTTATGTTCAACAAGGTGCAAACGCCCACGGGTTTCCGCGACATCCGCCGCCAGCAACGCACGACTCGCCGCATTTCCTAGCGCGAGCAGCCTTTTCGGGGCGACCAGCGCGACATGATGGCGGGTGATTTCGAACAATGCCGCCTCGGCTTCGCGCGGCACGCGGCCGGCGATCGGTCGTGCCGCGGCGACCGCCGCGAGATGCACCTGGGCGCGGGTCAATCCGATCGCCGCGAGCATCCGATCGAACAATCGCGCCAGCTCGCCCGAGAGCAGAGCGTCGCGGTCGTCGCGTTCGGGGCAATCGACCAGGATCATCACATCGGCGACCGCGGGACCGCTCGCCGGAACGAGCGCGCCGCCCCACGCCGCTTCGGGCGCATCCGATCCGAGCCGCCACGCGAGGAACCCCTCCAGTGTCGGCGGGAGGACGAGCGGCGCGCGTGCGACGGCGACGGCGGGCGCAGCGGGTGCCTCGCCGCGCCGCTCGGGCATGCGCTGCTCCGCGACGCGCGGTTCCGCTTCGGGCTCGGGCGCGGCCAGCCAGTCGAACGGCTCGTCGCTCGCGAGCATGTCGACCCCGGCGGCCTGCCACCATTCCAGCGTGCTCGCCGCTGCCTTGTTCCAGTCGAAAATCTGCTCAGCCCCCATCGCGTCTATTAGGATTGGCGTTGACGCGCGGGTCAATTGCCGTGAGAGCCGTTCGGGGACAAGTCGTTGTCGGATCGCGCCCGGATGGGAACACGGGAGTGTCGGGGGCACGGGAGAATATGATGAGCGAACGCGAATCGATGCCTTATGACGTGGTGATCGTCGGTGCAGGCCCCGCGGGGCTCAGCGCGGCGATCCGGCTGAAGCAACTCGCCGCCGAGAAAGAGGCGGAGATTTCGGTCTGCGTGCTGGAAAAGGGCTCGGAAGTCGGCGCGCATATCCTGTCGGGTGCGGTGATCGATCCGCGCAGCCTCGACGAATTGCTCCCGACGTGGCGCGACGACGGCTGCCCGCTGGCCGAGGTGCCGGTGCGCGAGAATCTGCACTGGATCCTGACGCGCGGCCGCAAGTTCGACATGCCGCATTTCCTTACCCCGCCGTTCATGCACAACAAGGGCACCTACACCGGGTCGCTCGGCAATCTGTGCCGCTGGCTGGCCGAGAAGGCGGGCGAGCTCGGCGTGGAGATCTTCCCCGGCTTCGCCGCGGCGGAGATTCTCTACGACGAACAGGGCCGGGTGAAGGGCGTCGCGACCGGCGACATGGGGGTCGCGCGCGACGGCGAGCATAAGCCCGATTACCAGCCGGGGCTCGAGCTCCACGCAAAATATACCTTCTTTTCGGAAGGATGCCGCGGGCATCTGACCAAGCAGCTGATCCGTCAGTTCGATCTCGATGCGGATAGCGATCCGCAGGTCTATGGCCTGGGGATCAAGGAATTGTGGGATATCGATCCCGCGCTGCACGAGCCGGGGCGGGTGATCCACACCCAGGGCTGGCCGCTTTCGGAGACCGACGGGTCGAGCGGCGGCGGCTGGATCTATCACCAGGCGAACGGCCAGCTCAGCATCGGCTTCGTCACCTGGCTCAACTACACCAACCCGCATCTCTCGCCGTTCCAGGAGATGCAGCGCTGGAAGACCCACCCGCAGGTCGCCGCGCTGCTCAAGGGCGGCAAGCGCGTCAGCTATGGCGCGCGCGCGATCAGCGACGGCGGGCTGCAATCGATCCCCAAGTTGACCTTCCCCGGTGGCGCGCTGATCGGCGATTGCGCCGGCTTCCTCAACGTGCCGCGGATCAAGGGCACGCATACCGCGATGAAATCCGGGATGATGGCGGCCGAGGCGGCGGTCGAGGCGATCGTCTCGCAACGCGAGCTCGACGAGCTGACTGCCTATCCCGCGGCGTTCGAGCAGAGCTGGGTGAAGAAAGAGCTGTCGATCGTCCGCAACGTCGTCCCGCTGGTCAAAAAATTCGGCGAGTTCATGGGATCGGGGCTTGCCGGCATCACGATGTGGCTCGAATATTTCGGGATCAAGGTGCCGTTCACGATGCACCACCACCCGGACAACGAGACCTTGTGGCGCAAGGATCTCGTCCCGAAGATCGATTATCCCAAGCCCGACGGCGTGCTGACCTTCGACCGGCTCTCCTCGGTGTTCCTGTCGAACACCAATCACGAGGAAGATCAGCCGGTCCATCTGACGCTCAAGGACCCGTCGATCCCGGTCGATTACGATCTGCCGATGTTCGACGAGCCGGCGCAGCGTTATTGCCCGGCGGGCGTTTATGAGATCGTCGGCGAGGAGGAAGGCAATCCGCGCTTCGTGATCAACGCGCAGAATTGCGTCCACTGCAAGACGTGTGACATCAAGGACCCGACCCAGAATATCACCTGGGTCGTGCCAGAGGGTGGCGGTGGCCCGAATTATCCCAACATGTGAGTGGCGTACGGACGACGCCTTTCCCGCTAGGGATGCTCCACCCCGGCGCAGGCCGGGGTCCAGTTGCCACCGGCCCGATGCTGGATCCCGGCCTTCGCCGGGGTGGAAGGAATAACGTGGATCGTAGCCTCCAAACAGTCGCCAGGAATGCGTTGCTCGCCCTGAGTATGGGCATCGCCGCCGCGACACCGGCGCTCGCGGTGTCGCGCACGGCCGAGAGCGGGCTGCTCGCCTATCTCGCGGCGCGCGCCGACGATGCGGACGGCGACGGATCGGAAGCGGTGCGGCGCTATGCCGCCGCGCTGGCCGATACCCCGGGGAATAGCGAGGTGGCGCTCCACGCCTATCGTGAGGCGCTGGTGGTGGGGGACGATCGGCTGCTCGATCGCGCAATCGCCACGCTGGCCGCGCAGGGCGCCGCGCCCCCCGATGCCGCGCTGGTGTCGCTCGGTGCGGCCGCGCGCGCACGCGATCTCGCCGCCGCCAATGCCGCGATCGACCGGCTCGCGGGCGGGCAACTCGTGATTCTCGCCGCGCCGCTGCGCGCCTGGGCGATGCAGGAGCGTGGCGGCGACGCGCTCGACGTGCTCGCGCAGCGCCCGCGCGATTCGGTCGCGCGGCGGCTCGATGAGGAAAGCCGTGCGCTGCTGCTGATCGCGCGCGGTCGATATGACGATGGCGTCGCCGCGCTGCGCGCCGTGCTCGGCAACGACCAGGCCGCGATCGACCTGCGCATCGCGGCGGCGCGGTTGCTGCGCGGCGCAGGGCAGGACGAGCGCGCACGCGCGATGCTCGGCGGCCCGGCATCGCCGCTCGCCGCTTTGTACGACCGGCTGCCGGCGGCGAAGCCCTCGCTCGCGTTCGGCGCGGCGGTGCTGTTCGTGCGGCTGGCGGACGATCTCGCCGCGGGCGATCCGGGGCCGATGTCGATCGCGCTGTCGCGCGCCGCGCTGCGCGCCGAGCCGGGCAACGATCGCGCGCGGCTGCTGCTCGCCGACGCGCTGTCGCGGCTGGACCGCACCGATCGTGCGCTTGCGGTGCTCGACGGGGTCGACAAGGCGGGGGTCTATGCCGCCACCGCCAATGCCGCGCGGATCGCGATCCTCGCCGGGGTGGAGCGCTACGACGACGCGATCGCGATCGCCGCGCCGCTCGCCCAGCCGCAGGACGCGCCCGATGTCGCGCTCGCCACGCTCGGCGACCTGTTGCTCGCCGCCAACCGGCCGAAGGAGGCCGCGCCGGTCTATCGCCGGCTGCTCGATCGCCCCACAGCGACGGTGCGGTGGGAGCCGTGGCTGCAATATGCCGCGTCGCTCGACGGCGGCGGGGACTGGCCGGCGGCACGCACCGCATTGCTCCGCGCACAATCGATCGCGCCCGACGAGCCCGCGGTGCTCAACTATCTCGGCTATGGCGATGTGACCCACGGCGGCGACGTGCCTAAGGCGCTGGCGTTGCTCGAACGCGCCAGCGCGCTGCGCCCGACTGATGCGGCGATCACCGATTCGCTCGGCTGGGCGTGGTATCGCACCGGCAATGTCGCCAAGGCTTTGCCGCTGCTCGAACGCGCCGCGCAGGCCTCGCCCGACAATGCCGAGATTGGCGAGCATCTCGGCGATGCCTATTGGGCCGCCGGACGCCGCTACGAAGCGCGCTATGCGTGGCGCGCGGCGCAGGTGGTGGCCGACGCCAAGGACCGGGATCGTCTCGCGACCAAGATCGCCGACGGCCTGTGAACGACGGTACGATTGTCGAGCTGGCGCCGGCCAAGCTCAATCTGGCGCTGCACGTCCGCCGGCGACGTGCGGACGGCTATCACGATCTCGAAACCCTGTTCGCTTTCTGTCGCGACGGCGATGTGATCAGGCTGGCGCCGGCCGTGGCCGATACGTTTGCGATCACCGGGCCGTTCGGCGCGACGCTGGCGGCGGAGGGCGATAATCTCGTCACGCGCGCGCGCGATGCGTTCCGGGCGGCGTTCGGCGTTGCAGCGCCGTGCGCGATCGAGCTGGAGAAGAACCTGCCGATCGCCTCGGGGATCGGCGGCGGTTCGGCCGATGCGGCGGCGACATTGCGCGCGCTTGCGCGGTGGCACGATGTCGCGCCGGACGAGTCGCGGCTGTTCGGGATCGCCGCGCGGCTCGGCGCGGACGTCCCTGCCTGCCTGCTCGGCAAAAGCGCGATCGGCGAGGGGCGCGGCGACGAGCTGCGCGTCGTCGACGGGCTGGCGGGCAGGGGGGTGTTGCTGGTCAACCCCCGCGTCGCGGTGTCGACCGCGCGGGTGTTCGCCGGCTGGGACGGGGTGGATCGCGGCGCGATCACCGGCGATCCGGCGGAAGATCGCAACGACCTCACCGCGCCCGCGGTCGCCGCCGCGCCCGAGATCGCGACGGTGCTCGGCGCGCTGGAGGCACTGGCGAACGCGCGACTGGTGCGCATGTCGGGCTCCGGCGCGACCTGTTTCGCCTTGTTCGACGCGCCGGCCGATGCGCGTTCCGCGGCGGCGGCGATCGGCGCGGAACACCCCGGCTGGTGGTGGCTGGCCAGCGAATTGGCGTGATTTTCACGGGTTGAAGGAAATTTTTGTTCCCCTCTTGTTCATGTGGAACAAATCGGATACTAACACGGCGACGCGTTGAATGGTTCACGCGCTTGGTCTAGCGACGAGGGCTCCACAATGGCCGCCAACCTCAAGGTGATCGATAACGGCATGGCAATCGCGAACGCAGACCGTCAGAAGGCGCTCGACGCCGCATTGGCGCAGATCGACCGGGCTTTCGGCAAAGGCTCGGCGATGAAACTCGGCCAGCGCGAGATTCTGAAGGTGGAGACGATCTCCACCGGCAGCCTCGGGCTGGATATCGCGCTCGGCGTCGGCGGGCTGCCGCGCGGGCGCATCGTCGAAATCTACGGGCCGGAAAGCTCGGGCAAGACGACGCTGGCGCTCCACGCGATCGCCGAGGCGCAGAAGGCTGGCGGCACCGCGGCGTTCGTCGACGCGGAACATGCGCTCGATCCGGTCTATGCCAAGAAGCTCGGCGTCAACATCGACGAACTGATCGTATCGCAGCCCGATACCGGCGAACAGGCGTTGGAGATCGTTGATACGCTGGTACGCTCGAATGCGATCGACGTGCTGATCGTCGACTCGGTCGCCGCGCTGGTGCCGCGCGCCGAAATCGAGGGCGAGATGGGCGACAGCCATGTCGGCCTGCAGGCGCGGCTGATGAGCCAGGCGCTGCGTAAGCTGACCGGTACGATCAGCCGCTCGCGCTGTCTCGTCATCTTCATCAACCAGATCCGCATGAAGATCGGGGTGATGTACGGCTCGCCCGAAACGACGACCGGCGGCAATGCGCTCAAATTCTACGCCTCGGTCCGGCTCGACATCCGGCGCACCGGCTCGGTCAAGGATCGCGACGAGGCGATCGGCAACACCGTCCGCGTCAAGGTGGTGAAGAACAAGGTCGCCCCGCCGTTCAAGCAGGTCGAGTTCGACATCATGTTCGGCGAAGGCGTGTCGAAGATGGGCGAAGTGCTCGATCTCGGCGTCAAGGCCGGACTGGTCGAGAAATCGGGCTCGTGGTTCAGCTACGACAGCGTGCGGATCGGGCAGGGGCGCGAGAACGCCAAGCAGTTCCTGCGCGACAATCCCGAAATGGCCGAACGGCTCGAGCGCGCGATCCGCTCACGCACCGAGGGGCTGAGCGAGGAATTGATGGTCGGCCAGTCGGATCAGGATGACGTCTGATCGGCACCGATCTGTTCGAGGAATTTAGCTGAGCGGCGTCGTAAGCCGTCGCAACAACCGGGAAGGCCCGCTCCACTGACGGAGCGGGCCTTTCGTGTTTCGGCGCACCGTGTATCGTCGATCGTCAAGCGCTGGGGAGGGGATGGTCGATGACCAATGCGCAGGAATGGCAGGGCAGGGTCGGCAATACCTGGGCCGAGGAATGGCGGCTGACCGACATGAGCTTCGCCGGGCTCGCCGCGCCGCTTGACGCGGCGATCGCCGCCGCGGCACCGTCGAGCGGACGCGCGCTCGATATCGGATGCGGGGCGGGGGTGACGTCACTGGCGCTTGCTGCGGCGCGACCGGGGCTGTCGATCGTCGGGGTCGATCTCTCCGAGCAGCTCGTCGCGGTCGCGCGGGAGCGTGCCAGGGGCATCGCCAATCTCGATTATCGTTCGGCCAACGTGGTCGATTTCGCCGAGGCAACGCACGGCGCGGACCGTTTCGACCTCGCTTTCTCGCGGCACGGGGTGATGTTCTTCGACGATCCCGCAGCGGCGTTCCGCGCGATCGGCAGCGCGATCCGGCCGGGCGGTGCGCTGGTCTTCTCGTGCTTCGCCGCGATCGCGCGCAACCCTTGGGCGGAGGAGATTGCGGTCGCCGCCGGCGCGGCGGCGCCTGCACCGTCGCCGGACGGCGCCTATATCCCGGGACCGTTCGCCTTTTCCGATCCGCACTTTGTCCGCGGGCTACTCGAACAAGCAGGATTTTCCGCGCCGGCCCCGCAACTCGCCGACTATGCCTATCGCGCGGGGGAGGGTGTGAACGCGGTCGAGCGGGCGCTCCATTTCTTCCAGCGCATCGGCCCGGCCGCGCGATTGCTTGCCGCGATCGAGCCGGCGCAGCGCGCGCCGGTGCGCGAACGGCTGCGCGCGTTTCTCGCCGAGCGCGAACGCGACGGGGCGGTGACCTTCCCCGCAGCGGCGTGGATCTGGACCGCACGGGTGGAGGGGTGAGCGGGCCGGGCAGTCTCTGCTGGATTTGAGCGAGCGTCGCTTCTGCGTGTCTGTATACCGGGCATTTTCCACAACCGGCGTCACCCCCGCCTTGAGCCGGGGTCCATCGTGCCGCGAGCTTTACAGCAGGCCCCTCTTGCCCTGCGCCTGCCTCCCGGTGGATCCCGGCTCAAGGCCGGGATGACGAAGGGGGTAGGCGGCGCTCGACCTCCCTTGTGTTGAACTCCCCTGTGTCCCCGCGAAGGGCATCCATCAAAGTAAGACTTTGATGGGACCCAAGGCGGCGACACGGCCTGGGCTCCGGCCTTCGCGGGAGCACAAGGGAGGCTGAAGTATGACTGAATTACCGTAGGTTACGCGGTGATGTTAGAGGAAGGAGCCATATCCCGACCCCTCAGATCGCCCCCGAAAACGTGTCGCATTGCGCCGGATCGCCGCTGTCGAGCCCGCGTTTGAGCCACGCCTGGCGCTGCGCCGAGGTGCCGTGGGTGAAGCTGTCGGGCACGACGCGGCCCTGCGCTTCCTTTTGCAGCGTATCGTCGCCGATCGCCTGCGCGGCGGTCATGCCTTCCTCGACGTCGCCCGGATCGAGCCGGTTGCGGTTCTGCGCCGCCCACACCCCGGCAAAGCAATCGGCCTGCAATTCCAGCCGCACCGAAAGATGGTTGCCCTCGGCTTCGCTCGCGCGCGCCTGCTGGCGGCGGACCTGATCGGAGGTGCCGAGCAGATTCTGGATATGATGGCCGAATTCGTGCGCGATCACATAATCCTGCGCGAAATCACCGGCGGCGTGGAAACGGTCCTGGAGTTCCCGGAAGAAGCTGGTGTCGAGATAGATGCCCTGATCGGTCGGGCAATAGAACGGGCCCATCGCCGATTGCGCCGCGCCGCACCCCGATTGCCCGAGCCCCGAATAGAAGACGAGCTTGGGCTGGGCGAAGCGCTGCCCCGATTGCGCGAAGATCGCCGACCAGGTCTTGTCCGCCGAGCTGAACGCGTTGCACGCCGAGCGACTCGACGCATCGACCGAGCAGGCCGCGGTCGCGCCGCCGCCCGCGCTGTGGCGCCCGGTCTGCACCTGCGGCGCCCCGCCGGTGCTCGTCCCGCCGCCGAGCATCCCGCCGAGATTGCCGAGCCCGCCGAACACCGCGAGCAGCAGGAGCACCACGACGATCCCGCCGCAGCCGAAGCGGCTGCCGATCAGCGGCAACAGCCCGAGCAGCATCCCGCCACCGCCGCCGCCGAAATTGCTGCCGCCGAAATTCTCGCCGCGCTGATCTTCGACATTGATGTTCGGATCGAAATCGTCGAGCCGCATCGCGCTGCCCCCCGTTCGGTTGAAGGTCCGTCGCCCAAATGCGCGAATTGAACCCACGGTTGCAAGGGGCGCGCTTGATCGCGCGCGCGGCGACGTGCAGGAACGCGGGCGATGGCCGATGTCGAACCACGCCGCCGCCGCGCCAAGGCGCTGCCCCTGCCCGATACGGTGGCGCTGGTGCTGCAGGGCGGCGGCGCGCTCGGCAGCTATCAGGCAGGAGTGATCGAGGCGCTGTCCGCCGCGGCGATCGAGCCCGATTGGGTGGCGGGGATCTCGATCGGCGCGGTCAATGCCGCGATCATCGCCGGTAACCCGCCCGAGCGGCGGGTGGAGCGGCTGCGGCGATTCTGGGATCAGGCGACGAGCTGGCTGCCGAGCTTCCCGATCCTGCCCGACGATATGGTGCGCGAATTCGTCCACGAATGGTCCGCCGGGTTCGTCGCGATGGCCGGGGTGCCGGGGTTCTTCGGCCCGCGCTTCATCCCCCCGTTCATGGCGGTGCCCGGCACGCCCGAGGCGCTGAGCTTCTATGATTCGCGGCCGTTGCAGCAGACGCTCGACGAACTGGTCGACTGGGAACTGCTCAATCGCGGCCCGGTTCGGCTGTCGGTCGGCGCGGTCGACCTGGAAAGCGGCAATTTCCGCTATTTCGATACCAGGGAGGAGTGGATCGACGCGCCGCACATCATGGCCTCGGGCGCGTTGCCGCCCGGGCTGCCGCCGGTCGAGATCGACGGCAATCTCTATTGGGACGGCGGGCTGGTTTCCAACACTCCGCTCCAGCATGTGCTCGACAATCAGCGCGAGGCGATGATCGTCTTCCAGGTCGATCTGTTCTCCGCCGCGGACAAGCGCCCGCGCACGATCATGGACGTGCTCGCGCGCGCCAAGGAGATCACTTTCTCCAGCCGCACCCGCCAGATCACCGATCAGCTGCTGCGTCAGCGCAAGGAACGCGAGCTGGTGCGCAAGGTGCTCGCCAAGCTCCCCGCGGACCTGCACGACGACCCGGAGGTCAAGGCGCTGACGAAGGTCGCGGCGGAACAGCCGGTCAGCCTCGTCCACCTGATCTATCGCGCCAATGCGTGGGAGGGCGGCGCGCGCGATTTCGAATTTTCGACCCGCACGATGCGCGAGCATTGGGCCGCCGGCCAGGCGGCGGTGGAGGCGACGATGGCCAATGCCGAGCTGGTCGCCGAAAACATCCTCACCGGCCGCACCGCGGCCTTCGACATGACGCGATAGGAGCAAATGATGTTTCTGAAGGGCAAGAGCGCGGTCATCACCGGATCGACCTCGGGCATCGGGCTGTCGATCGCCAAGGCGTTCGCCGCCGAGGGCGCCGCGGTGGTGATCAACGGCTTCGGCGATGCGGCGGCGATCGAGCAGGAGCGTGCCGGGCTCGCTGCGCTGAGCGGTGCGCAGGCGCTGTACGACGCGGCGGACATGACCAAGCCCGATCAGATCGCGGCGATGATCGTCCGCGCACACGATACGCTCGGCGGGCCGGACATCATCGTCAACAATGCCGGCATCCAATATGTTGCGCCGGTCGATCAGTTCCCGACCGAGAAATGGGACGCGATCATCGCGATCAACCTGACCAGCGCGTTCCACATGATGCACGCCGCGGTGCCCTATATGCGCGAGAAGAAATGGGGCCGGATCATCTCCACCGCCTCGGCGCATAGCCTCGTCGCCAGCCCCAACAAATCGGCCTATGTCGCGGCCAAGCATGGCATCGCCGGGCTGACCAAGACGGTGGCGCTGGAAACCGCGACCGCCGGGATCACGGTCAATTGCATCTCGCCGGGCTATGTCTGGACCCCGCTGGTCGAAAACCAGATCCCCGATACGATGAAGGCGCGCAATATGACGCGCGAGCAGGTGGTCAACGACGTGCTGCTCGATGCCCAGCCGACCAAGCAGTTCGTCACCCCCGAGCAGGTCGCGGCGCTGGCGGTGTTCCTGTGCCGCGACGAGGCATCGCAGATCACGGGCGCGAATCTGTCGGTCGACGGCGGCTGGACCGCGGCGTAAGCATGCGGGTGGATGTGCGCCTGAACCAAAGAGGGGCCGAATGGCGATATTGATCGCGCTTGCCGCGCTGGTGGCGTGTCAGGCCGGGGCGGCGGAGGTCGTGCCGGTCGAGGGCGGCGCGAAGAATCTCAACGCCACCCCCGAATGCCGCACGGCCGAAGTGGCGTGGCGCCGCGCCGCCACCGCCGCCGATCGCGAGCGGCTGCGCAACTGGCGGGTGTCGTGGCTCGCGGCGCTCGACGAGGCCAAGGCCGGCGGCGGGGCGAGCGAGATCGCCGCCGATGCCGATCTGTTCGATCCCGATCGGTCGCTCGACAATCCTTTGCCGCCGGTCGGCACATATCGCTGCCGGATCGTCAAGCTCGGCGCCGCGCATCAGGTGAACCGCGATTATGTCGCCTTGCCGTCCGCCAAATGCAGCGTCGGGCAGGACAGCGGCGAAACCTGGTTCGCGATCGACGACGGGACGCAACGCCCGATCGGCCGGCTGTTTCCCGGGCCGCCGGGGCGGGGGGTCTTCCTCGGCACGCTCGAGCTGGGCGATGAGCGGCTGCCGCTTACCTATGGCGTCGACGATCAGCGCAACATCATCGCTTATGTCGATCGCGTCGGCGAGAAGCGCTGGCGGCTGCTGATCCCGGCCCCGCATTTCGACGCAAAGGCGGAACTGATCGAGATCACGCCGGGCGGGTGAGCCTGGCCTTGCCGCCTTCCTCCTCCCCTCCCTGGTGAAGGGAGGAACTGGCGGTGGGTGGGTATGAGGCGTGCGATCCGGTGCCCCTCGAGCCAACCCACCCCCGACCCCTACCTTGTTCAAGGGAGGGGAGAAGCAAGCGGGTGGGGAGCAAAGTAAAGCCGGGCTACTGCCCGAAGCCCGCCGCGCTGGCCTGCGCGATTGCCTCGCGCGCGGCGGCGATCAGCGCGCTCGCCTTGGCCTCGCATTCGCGCTGCTCATAGACCGGGTCCGAATCGGCGACGATACCGGCGCCTGCCTGCATATGGATCGTCCCGTCCTTCACCACCGCGGTGCGCAGCACGATGCACGAATCCATCGAGCCGTCGGGGGAGAAATAGCCGACGCCGCCGGCATAGGCGCCGCGGCGCTCGGGCTCGAGCTCGGCGATGATCTGGCATGCGCGGACCTTGGGCGCGCCGCTCACCGTCCCCGCCGGGAAACCCGCGAGCAACGCGTCGATCGCGTCATGCGCCGGATCGAGCCGGCCGACGACGTTCGACACGATGTGCATCACATGGCTGTAGAATTCGACCATATAGCTGTCGGTCACCGTCACGCTGCCGGCGGCGGCGACGCGGCCGACGTCGTTGCGGCCGAGATCGAGCAGCATCAGATGCTCGGCGCGCTCCTTGGGGTCGGCGAGCAGGCTGGCGCGGTTCGCCTCGTCCTCGCTCGCGGTGCGGCCGCGCGGACGGGTGCCCGCGATCGGGCGGATCGTCACCTCGCCGTCGCGCGCGCGGACGAGGATCTCGGGGCTTGAGCCGATCAGCGCGAACCCCGGCAGATCGAGGTGATAGAGGAAGGGCGAGGGGTTGATCCGCCTGAGCGCGCGATAGAGCTCGAACGGCGGCAGCGCGAACGGCGCGGTGAAGCGCTGCGCGAGCACCACCTGAAAGATGTCGCCCGCAGTGATATAATCCTTCGCCCGCGCGACCATCTCGCCGTAGCGACCCGCCGGCAGCACCGGGTTGAGCGCGATCTCGGCGGGATCGCCGGTGACGCGCGGCGGCAGCGCGGCGGAAGCGAGGCGGGCCTCGACCGCATCGAGCCGTTCGTCGGCCTCGGCAACGATCGCCGCGGCATCGCGCGTCGCATCGGGCCATGCCGGCGCGACGAGGAACAAGGCATCGGCGAGCCGGTCGAACACCAGGATCACCGTCGGCCGTACGAACATCATGTCGGGCAAGCCGAGCGGGTCGGCGGCGGGAATCGCGAGATTTTCCGCGAGCGCCATCGTCTCATAGCCGAAATAACCGACGAGACAGGCGAGCGCCGCAGGCAATTCCGCCGGCACCTCCGCGCGGCACTCGGCGACGAGCTTGCGCAGCGCGGCGAGCGTCGGCTCGGGGCAGGGGGCGAAGGCGTCGCGATCGGTCAGCCAGCGCGGGTTGATCGCTGCGTCGTTTCCTTGAGCGCGGAACACCAGATCGGGGGCGAGCCCGATCAGGCTGTGGCGCCCGCGCACCGATCCGCCCTCGACCGATTCGAGCAGGAAATCGCCGCGCCCCGGCTCGATCAGCTTGAGCGCGGCGGCGACCGGGGTCTCGGTATCGGCGATGCGCCGGCGCCAGACGAGCGCCGGCTTCCCCGCGGCGAGCGTGGCGACGGCGGGGTTGCTGGGCGCCACGTTATTGATTGGACGCGTCCTTGCCCGAAAGGTCGGCCTTGATCCGCGCGAGTTCGGCGGCGTTGCGGGTCACCTTCACCTCGGCCTTGACGGCATTGGTGAACTGCTCGGCATATTCGCGCCCGACCAGCCGGCCGAGATCGCGGCGCGTCGAGGCGAGCAGCGGCGGCATGCTGGCGGCATCGCCGGCGACGATCGTGTCGAGCTTGACGATCAGCCAGCCCGCGCCGCCCGGCGCCTCGAGCATCCGCGCGCCGCCGCCGGGCAGGCTGAACAGCATCGCGAGCGCCGGATCGACCCCGCGCGGGTTGCTGGCGAGCTGGCCGCGTACCGCGCCGATCGGCTGGATCTTGGCGCCCTTCGCCCCGGCCTCGTTGAGCGCCTGGGCGAGCGGGGTGCCCTTCTGCACCTTGGCGAGCGCGGCGGCGGCGGCGGCGCGGGCCGCCCTGCGCGCGCGATCGGCCTGGACGTCCTTCACCACCGCCTCGCGCACCTGCGCCAGCGGGCGCGGCGCGGCGTGGACGATGCGATCGAGCGCGACCAACGCGAAGCTGCCGTCGGGGGCGGTCTGCACCATTACCGGCGCGTCGCCTTCCTCGGCCGCGAACGCCGCCTTGATGATCTCGGCCAGCGCCGGATCGGGCTTGGACGCGGGATCGTCGGGGTTGAGCCCGGTCGCGGTCAGCGCCGGGGTCGATTGCGCGGTGAGCTTGTTGTCGCCGACCAGCTCGGCGAAATTGGCATTGTTCGCGATCGCATCGTCGAGCTTGTCGTGGACAGCGCCCAGCGCCGCGACGGTCTTCTGCTGGGTCAGCGCCTTGGCGATTTCCTCACGCGCCTCGGCGAGCGACTTGGCCGCGACCTGCTCGACCGCGTCGACGCGCGCGACGACGAAGCCGACCGCGCCCTTCGCCGGGCCGACGGTCGCGCCCTTCGCCGCGCCGAACACCGCATCGGCGGCGGCGGGGGAGGTCTGCGCGGCGTAAGCGCTCTTTTCCACGGTGTTGATCGTGCGCGGTTCGAGCCCGACGGCGCGCGCCGCATCGGCGATCGGCGCGCCGCCCTTCACCTTGGCGGCGAGCGCCTCGGCGGCCTTCTGGTCGAGCACGACGACCTGGGTGATCGTGCGCTTTTCCTTCGCCGCATATTTCGCGCGGTCCTTGTTATACGCCGCCGCGATTTCCGCCTCGCTCGGCTGGATCTGCGCCTTGAGCGAATCCGGGGTGACGCGGGCGTAGCGGATCACGCGGCGCTCCGGCACGGTGTAGCGCGCGGCGTTGTTCTTGTAGAACGCCTGCAACTCGGCATCGGTCGGCGCCGGGCCGGTCGGCATCGCCGCCGCCGGCAGCAGCGCGATCTGCCCCGAACGGCGTTCGAGCAGCAGCGAGGCATAAGGCAGCGAGAAGGACGCCGGCATCTGCGCCGCGCCGATCGTCGGGGCGAGCAGGAAGCGCGCCATCGCCTGTTGCGCAATCTCGCCCTGCACCTGCGCGTCGGTCATCCGGCGCTGCTGGAGCACGCGCTCGTAGATCTTCTGGTCGAACTTGCCGCTCGGCCCCTGCAGCGCAGGAATGCCCTGCAGCTCGCTGCCGACCAGCGCGCGGCTCACCGCCATGCCCTGATCCTGCCCGAACTGCTCGAGCGCGATCCCGGTAAGCAGCTGATCGAGCACGCCTTCCACCCCGCCGCCGGCGACGAAGGCGGGCATGTCGACGGTCGGATTTTCCTGGCGAAGCTGGTTGAGCTGATCGCCGACGCGCTGCTTGAGCTGGGCTTCACCGATCGCGACCCGCCCGACGCGCGCGACGGTGGTCTTGGTCATCCCGCCGGAGCCGGAGGCGAGCCCGGTAACGTCACCCGCGGCAAATGCGATTGCGATCACGCCGAGCGTGAGGAAGGTGATGACCAGACCGGCCTTTGAATTGATGATCCGCCGGAAAAAGCCGAGCATGCGCGTTGAAATCCGTAAAGTTGCGGTTGGAGGCTTTAGGGGGGGCGAACGGTGGCATCAAGGCCGCACCGGGTTGACGAACGGTTTGCGTCGCGATTGACCCTGACGGTGGCATCGCGCGCCCGGCATCGCTATCGCCCGTCCGAACACGATCGAAGGGAGCATCATGCGTCGTAAGCTGGTTGCCGGAAACTGGAAAATGAACGGGTCGCTCGCCAGCCTTGCCGAGCTCGATGGGATCGGCGCGGCGCTCGATCCGCGGATCGATGTCGCGATCGCGGTGCCCGCGACGCTGATCGCCCCGGCCGCAGCGCGCGCGGCTTTCCCGATCGGGGCCGAGGATGTCCACAGCGCCGACAGCGGCGCGCATACCGGCTGCATCTCGGCGGCGATGGCGAAGGAGGCGGGCGCGGCCTTCTCGATCGTCGGCCATTCCGAGCGGCGGCAGGGCCAGTGCGAGAGCGACGCCGATGTGAAGGCCAAGGCCGAAGCGCTCAGGCGGCACGGCATGAACGCGATCCTCTGCGTCGGCGAAACGCTCGACGAGCGCGAGGCCGGGCGTGCGGTCGCGGTGGTCACCGCGCAGGTGCGCGCCTCGCTTCCCGAGGGCGCGGCGGGTGACTGGCTCGCGATCGCCTATGAACCGATCTGGGCGATCGGCACCGGCCGCACCGCCACCGTCGAGGATGTCGAGGCGATGCACGGCGCGATCCGCGCGACGCTGGTCGAACTGCTCGGGGCCGAGCCGGGCGCGGCGGTGCGGCTGCTCTATGGCGGGTCGGTGACCGCGGACAATGCCGCGGCGCTGCTCCACGCGCGCGACGTCGATGGCGCGCTGGTCGGCGGGGCAAGCCTCACCGCGGCCAAGTTCGCGCCGATTATCGCGGCGGGGGCGTAATCTGCCAACGCCGGGGTGGGGTGACGCCACCTTGTGTCCCCGCCTTGGGCCCCAGTCTGGGCTCCCGCCTTCGCGGGCGCACATAGGGTGGGCACTACCGGTGGCTGATCTCGATCTCGACCGTCACCGGATCGCCCAGCGACACCCCGGTTTCCGCGCGCACCGCATCCTTGAGCGGCACCAGATAGCTCCCGTCGCGCGGAAACAGCGAGGTGGTGAAGCTGGCGCCGCCGATCGCCACCGTCACCGGCACGACGCCCCAGCCATAGCTCGCGACGCGCGCCGCCGCCTTGATCGCGGCGGCATGTTCGCGCGGGACGGGGGCGAAGAAGAACGGCGCCGGCCCGCGCCAGTGGATCACTTCGCTGTCAAAGGTGATCGCGAGCAGCGGGCCGTCGCTCATGAATAGCGCGCCTTGAGTACCTCCCACGCCGCGCGCAGCCCCAGCGCGTCGCCGCCCTTGGGCCGCCCCGCCTTGGCCGCCGGGCGCCACGCGAAGGTATCGACATGCGCCCAGGCGATATTGTCGGGGACGAAACGGCGCAGGAACAGAGCGGCGGTGACCGCCCCGGCAAACCCGCCCTCGGGCGAATTGACCATATCGGCGACGTCGGATTTGAGCATCTCGTCATAGCCGTCCCACAAGGGCATTCGCCACAAGGGGTCGCGGACGCGGACCGACGCGTCGAGCAATTCGGCCGCCAGCGCATCGTCATTGGCGAACAGCGGCGGCAGATCCGGCCCCAAGGCGACCCGTGCCGCGCCGGTCAGCGTCGCGAAATCGAGGATCAGCGCGGGCTCCGCCTCGACCGCCTTGGCCAGCGCATCGCCGAGGATCAGCCGGCCCTCGGCATCGGTGTTGGTATTCTCGACCGTCAGCCCCTTGCGCGTCCTGAGTACGTCGCCGGGGCGGAAGGCGTTGCCCGAAACCGCATTCTCCACCGCCGGGATCAGCAAATGGAGCCGCACCTTGAGCCGCGCGGCCATCACCAGCCCGGCGAGCGCCAGCATATGCGCCGCGCCGCCCATATCCTTCTTCATCAGCCGCATGCCCGCGGCGGGCTTGATATCGAGCCCGCCCGAATCGAAGCACACGCCCTTGCCGACCAACGCGATGCGCGGATGCGCCGCATCGCCCCATTCGAGCTCGATCAGCCGCGGCGCGTTTTCCTTCGCCGCCGCGCGCCCGACCGCGTGGATCATCGGATAGCCCGTCGCCAGCGCATCGCCGCGCGTCACGTTGAGCGTCGCATTATGCTTCTTGGCCAGCGCTTCGGCCGCCGCCTCCAGCTCCGCCGGGCCGAGATCGCCCGCGCCCGTATTGACCAGATCGCGCACCAGCGCGGTCGCCTCGGCGACGCGCAGCGCCTCCTCGATCCGTGCCGGCTCGCCCGACAGCAGCACGCGCGGCTCGGCCGGATCGGCGCGATAGCGGTCGAAGCGATATTGCCCGAGCAGCCAGCCGAGCATCGCCGCCCCGGGCTCGCCCGACGCGAGCCGATAGGTTCCCTCGGGCAGCGATGTGCCGAGCGAGGCGATTCGCCACGGCGATTCTTCGGGCTCGTTGCACACCAGCAGGTACGACCAGTCCTCCGCCGCCTCGCCGGGGAGCACCGCGCGCTCGCCGGCCTTGCCCGCCACCCGGTTCGCCGCGACCGTGCTGCGCACGCGCGGCGGCTGGCCGGCGAGCCAGTCGGCGAAGGCATCGGGGTGGACGATATGGAGCGCGCGCGCCGGCTGGCCGCGGTCGGGCTGAAGCATCGGTGAAAAGTCCGTCATGGGGCCACCAAAGCAGGACTTGTCCGCCCGCGCAACGCAGGCGGTTTGCAACTGGGGAGCGGGGCTCTACATCGTGCGCATGACCACGCACACCACCCGCATGCTGATCCTCGGTTCCGGCCCGGCCGGGCTCTCCGCCGCCATTTACGGCGCACGCGCCGGGATGCAGCCGATCGTCGTCCAGGGCATCCAGCCCGGCGGCCAGCTCACCACCACCACCGATGTGGAAAATTACCCCGGCTTCGCGGACGTGATCCAGGGGCCGTGGCTGATGGAGCAGATGCAGAAGCAGGCCGAGCATGTCGGCACGCGGCTGATGTGGGATACGATCGTCGAGGTCGATCTGACCAAGCGCCCGTTCCGGCTGATCGGCGACGGCGGCGATGTCTATGAGGGCGAGGTGCTGGTGATCGCCACCGGGGCGCAGGCCAAATGGCTCGGGATCGACAGCGAGGAAGCGATGAAGGGCAAGGGCGTCAGCGCCTGCGCGACCTGCGACGGCTTCTTCTATCGCGGCAAGAAGGTCGCGGTGATCGGCGGCGGCAATACCGCGGTCGAGGAGGCGCTGTACCTCACCAACCATTCCGACGACGTGACGCTGATCCACCGCCGCGATTCGCTGCGCGCCGAGAAGATCCTGCAGGAGCGGCTGTTCGCGCACCCCAACATCACGGTGCTGTGGAACAAGGAAGTCGCCGAATTCGTCGACGGCGGCGGCACCGCCGGGCTCGTCGCGCTCGATCTCAAGGATACCGCGACCGGCGAGGTTTCGCGGCTCGACGTGCAGGGCGGGTTCGTCGCGATCGGGCATCATCCGGCGACCGAATTGTTCCGCGGCCATCTCGCGCTCGACGACGACGGCTATATCGCGGTCCAGCCGGGGTCGACCCGCACCAGCGTCGCCGGTGTGTTCGCGTGCGGTGACGTGATGGACAAAATCTATCGTCAGGCGGTGACCGCGGCCGGCACCGGCTGCATGGCCGCGCTTGACGCGGAGCGTTTCCTGGCTGAGGCTGATTTCGAGAAATTGGCAGAAGCTGCTGAATAAGCACACGATTACCGGGGGGATCATGAAAGTCAGATTTGTACTCGCCGCGTCCGCGGCAATGATGTTGTTCGCCACGCCGGCGCTGGCGGCGGACAAGAAGGGCGACGCCGAAGCGGCGGAGAAGAGCGGCGATCCCGCGATCCCGCCGCCGGTCGTTTCGGTGACGCATCACACGGGGACGTTCGGCGGGGTGAAGATCGCCTATAAGGCGACCGCGGGCGAAACCTATCTCAAGGACAAGGACGGCAAGCCGCTCGCGGCGATCACCTCCTACAGCTATGTCAAGGAAGGCGCGGTCGATCCCAACCGGCCGGTGACCTTCCTGTGGAACGGCGGACCCGGATCGGGCTCGCTATGGCTGCAGATGGGGGCGTTCGGGCCCAAGCGCGTGGTGGTGCCGAGCGACGCCAAGGATGACGGCGCGCCGCCCTATCGCATGATCGACAATGCCGCGTCGCTGCTCGACGTCACCGATCTGGTGTTCATCGATCCTGTCGGCACCGGGTTCAGCCACGCGCTCGGCAAGACCGATCCCAAGGATTATTGGGGCGTCACCAAGGACGCCAAGTCGATGGCGGCGTTCATCCGGCTGTGGCTCGATGCCAACGGGCGTTGGAACGCGCCCAAATATATCGGCGGCGAAAGCTATGGCACCACGCGCTCCGCGGCGGTGATCAACGAGCTCGAGGGCAGCTACACCGATGTCGCGGTCAACGGCATCATCCTGATCTCCTCGATCCTGGATTTCAGCCAGGCGGCGGATTCCCCCGGCAACGAGCTGGGGTATGTCACCAATCTGCCGTCGATGGCGGCGACCGCCTGGTTCCACAACAAGGTGCAGGACAAGCCCGCGACCGTCGAGCAATTCGTCGCCGAGGCGAAGGCGTTCGCGATCGGACCCTATGCCTCGGCGCTGCTCAAGGGCAATGCGCTGAGCGCCGCCGAGCGCGCGCAGATCCTGCCGCAATTGTCGCGCTTTACGGGCGTGTCGCAAACCTATCTCGAACATGCCGACCTCCGGCTGTCGCCGGGTCGCTTCTACAAGGAGCTGCTGCGCGATCGCGGGCTGACGATCGGGCGGCTCGACACGCGCTATACCGGCAAGGATTACGACAATGCCGGGGAGGAGCCCGATAACGATCCGAGCTTCTACGGGATCGACGGCGCCTATACCGCGGCGATGAACCATTGGGTGCGCGAAGGGCTGAAATATTCCCCTGAGCGGGTCTACATCTCGATCGGCGGGGTGCGCGACTGGGATTGGAACATCGGCGGGCCGCGCGGCGGGGAGGGCTATCTCAACGTCGCGCCCTATATCGGCCGGGCGCTGCGCGAGAATAGCGGGCTCAGGGTGTTCGCCGGGCAGGGCTATTATGATTTCGCGACGCCGTTCTTCGGCGCCGAATATTCGCTTACCCGCACCGGGATGCCGACCGACGGACGCATCCAATGGCATTATTATAACGCCGGGCACATGATGTATGTGCGCGATGAGGATTTGCAGAAGCTTTCCAACGATATCCGCGCGTTTATTCGCGCGCGGTAACAAGATCGCGGATCGCCGCCGCCAGCGCGGCGGCGTCCGCCGGCCGCGCGAAGCTGTGCGATGCGGTGCGGACGGTGAGCGTGCGCGGCGCGATCCCGGCGCGGCGCGCGGCATCGGCATAAGCGATCGCGGTTGCATCCTGTTCGGCGAGGATGATGCGCGCATCGGTGCCCCAGGCGGCGATCGCCGCGAGCACGCCGGCGGTGAACGGATCATTCTGCGGACCGTTCTGCGAAATACGCCGTAACCCGCGGATAAGCTTGCCGATCGATACGCCGCCGGTGAGCAGTCGCCGCCACGTCGCCGGGTCGCGTAGCCGCGCGGCATAATGCGCGCGGATCGCCGGGGCGGGGGGCAGGTCGTCGCGCGGCTCGACCACCCAGGGATTGGCGAGCAGCACGCGATCGATCCCCGCGTCGCGCCCGTGATGCGCGAGCAACGTCGCGGCATCGCAATTGCCGAACGCGACCAGCGCGGCGACCTGTGGCGCCTCGCGCCGGAATGCCCCGCAGGCGGCGAGCAGATCGGCGCGCGCCGCGCGAAACCCGCGATTGGCACCCCCCGAATCCCCGACGCCGCGCCGGTCGTAGCGGAATACCGGCGTTCCTTCCGCCGCCAGCGTCGCGGCGAGCATCGCCATCCCGCGATGCGCCCCGCTGCGCAATTCGTTCCCGCCCGAGACGATCAACAGCCCGGTCGTGCCGTCCGCCTCGTCGAGCGAGCCGAGCAATTGATCCTCCTCGCACGGAAAGGCGATCAGCCGGCGCATATCGCGATCCAGTTGGCGAGATCGGTGGCGATCACTTCCTGCAGCGCCGGGTCGACCGCAGGCTCGCTCGCGCGCCACAGATTGCGGCCCGAAAGCAGGACGTCCGCCGGTCGCGGATCGCCCTCCAGCCGTGCGGCCTTCACCCGCGCGCCGGTCAGCGGCGCGGCGGCGGCGAGTTGGTCGAGCAGCGCGGGCGACAGCAAATTGCCGGCATAATCCGCATCCCCGCCGAGCTTGCGGAGGCGATCCAGTTCGCGGCGCTGATCCGTGCCGCTCAACGGCGCGAGGTGCCAGCGCCCGGCGAGCCGCGCGTCATTGTCGACCAGTGCGCCGCCGCGCCAGCTCATCGCGAACGCCGGCGTACCGAGGCTCGCCGCGGCATCGGCGAAGGCGTCGCGCCAGTCGGCCAGTGTCGCGTCGCGGGTTTCGATCAGGCTTTCGCCGGTGCCGGGCAGATCGGGCAGCGCCCCGCCGATCCCGCGCTCGGCGAGCCGGCGCAGCACGTCGATCGCTGCGGCGCGGGTGCGGTTGGCCTCTTCGAACAGCGGCAGCGCGACGACGACGACCGCGCCGTGCATCGGGCCGAGACGCAGCATCGCCTCGCGCCCGCCGCGCCAGGTGTAATGATCGATGCGGGGGGCGCTCAGGCCCGGACCTTGCCCGCCGCGAAGCGGGTCAGCGCGCCGAAGGTTTCGAGCATGTCGCCGTCGACGTCATCGTCGTCGATCGTGATGCCGAGCCGGTCTTCGAGCTCGGTCAACACCCCGGCGACGGCCATCGAATCGAGCTCGGGCAGCGCGCCGAACAGCGGCGTATCGGCGGTGAATGCCGCGACCTGCGCCTCGGGCAGCCCCAGCGCGTCGCGCAATACGCCGCGCACCGTCTGCTCGATATCGTCGTGGCCTTCCCGCTTCATGCGTGATCCCTTCCCCGCTGGGGAGGCGCGTTAAGGCCCAAAGGCGCACAGGGCAATGCCGCGATCGCGAGCCGGTCGATGTTCGCCGCGGCACCCCTGCACAATCCCGTCACCCCGGCCTTGAGCCGGGGTCCATCGGGAGGCAGACGCCGAGCAAGAGGCTCCAGCCGAAGAGCGTGCGGCACAATGGACCCCGGCTCAAGGCCGAGGTGACGGTGGGAGTAGGGCATCGCTCTCGAAATTGCCGAACGACGCCGCCTTGGGCTTCCCGCCGTCCGGCACGGCATGGCATGAGCGTTGGGGGATGAAATCTCCCCCGGCTTCGGTCATGGAGGGCCGATGGTGCCGCTCGATCCCGTCCCGCAGCCGATCGATCATGTCCTCGCCGGCGCGCCCGATGCGCCAGCGCTGATCGAGCGCGGGGAAACGCTCTCCTATCGCGACCTTGAGCAAGCGGTCGCGCGGCTGGCCGGCTGGCTCGCCGGGTTCGGCTTCGCCCCGGGCGATCGCGTCGCGAGCTGGCTGCCCAAGACCCGCGCCGCGTGCCTGATGCCGCTCGCCGCGCCGCGCGTGGGGCTGGTGCATGTGCCGATCAACCCGTTGCTCAAGCGCGCGCAGGTCGCGCATATCATGAGCGACAGCGGCGCAAGGCTGCTGCTGACCCAGCCGGCGCGCGCCGCGACGCTTGCATCCGAAGACCTGCCTGCGGGGGTCGTTCTCGCCGAGGCCGCCGGGGAAGGCGATGCGCTGCCGCGTTCTACTGCCGATCCGCAGGCGCTGGCGGCGATCCTCTATACCTCGGGGTCGACCGGGCGCCCCAAGGGGGTGATGCTGAGCCACGCCAACCTCTGGCTCGGTGCGAACTCCGTCGCACATTATCTTGAGATCGCCCCGGAAGATCGCGTTCTCGGGGTGCTGCCGCTGAGCTTCGATTATGGCCAGAGCCAGCTTCTCTCGACCTGGGCGGCGGGGGCGGCGGTGGCGCCGCTCGATTATCTCACCGCGCGCGACGTGGTGAAGGCGGTCGAGCGCGTCGACGCGACCACGCTCGCCGGGGTGCCGCCCTTGTGGGTGCAGTTGCTCGAGGCCGACTGGCCGGCCGAGACCGCGGCGCGGCTTCGGCGGCTGACCAATTCGGGCGGCGCGCTGACGATGCGGCTCGTCGCCGGGCTGCGTGCGATATTTCCCAACGCGCGGCTCTATCCGATGTACGGGCTGACCGAGGCATTTCGCTCGACCTTCCTCGATCCGGCGCTGGTCGATCGTCATCCCGAATCGATCGGGCGCGCGATCCCGCATGCCGAGGTGCTGGTGGTCCGCCCCGACGGCACGCGCGCCGCGCCGGGCGAACCGGGCGAACTGGTCCACGCCGGGCCGCTCGTCGCGCAGGGCTATTGGCGCGATGCCGAGCGCACCGCGCAGCGCTTTCGCCCTGCGCCGGTTTTCTCGCGCTACGGCGGGACGGCGGTGTGGTCGGGGGACAATGCGGTGGCGGATGCCGAGGGGCTGCTCCGCTTCGTCGGGCGCGACGACGAGATGATCAAGAGCGCGGGCAACCGCATCAGCCCCGCCGAGCTGGAGGAAGCCGCGGTCGCGGGGGGCGAGGCGGCGGAAGCGGTGGCGGTCGGCATTCCCGATGCGCGGCTCGGTCAGGCGATCGTGCTGGTGCTGCGCGGCGACGCGACGGCGGAGCCCGCACTGCGCGATCGGCTCAAGCGCGATCTGCCCAATTTCATGCAACCGGCGCGGATCGAGTGGCGCGACGATCTGCCGCGCAATCCCAACGGCAAGCTCGATCGCGCCCGGATCCGCGCGGAGGTGACGTCATGAAGCCGATGGGGCCGATCCCGCCCGAATTTGCCGGGCAGCAGGGGATGCTGACGATCGGCGGCCGCGCCGCGGACGATCTGGTGGCCGAGGCCGGATCTCCCTGCTTCGTCTACGATCCCGCGATCGTCGCCGCGCGGGTGGCGCGGTTTCGTGCCGCGCTGCCGGGCGTCGACCTGCATTATGCGATGAAGGCCAATCCTTTCCCGCCGTTGCTCGCCGCGATCGCGCCGCTGGTCGACGGGATCGACGTCGCCTCCGCGGGGGAACTCGCGCTGGCGCTCACCGCCAAGGCCGCCGCGAGCATCAGCTTCGCCGGTCCCGGCAAGCGCGACGCCGAGCTGGAGGCGGCGATCGCCGCCGGGGCGACGCTCAACGTCGAATCCGCCAATGAGGCACGGCGCGCGCTGGCGATCGGCGACCGGCTCGGGCGCACGCCGCGGCTCGCGGTGCGGGTCAATCCCGATCTCGAGCTCAAGGGCTCAGGGATGAAGATGGGCGGGCGACCGTCGCCGTTCGGTATCGATGCCGAGCAGGCCGCGGACGTGGTGCGGCTGATCGTCGCGGGTGGGGCGGACTGGCGCGGTTTCCATATCTTCGCTGGATCGCAGGCGCTCGATGTCGCCGCGATCATCGAGACGCAGGCGGCGACGCTCGCGCTCGCCGCGCGGCTGGCCGAGGAAGCGGGCGCCGCGCCGCCGCTGGTCAATCTCGGCGGCGGGTTCGGCGTGCCCTATTTCGCGGGCGACGTTGCGGTCGATGTCGAACGGATCGGTGCGGCGCTCGCTGAGGCGCTGGCGACGCGCGCCGCGATCCTCGCCGATGCGCGTTTCGCGATCGAGCTCGGGCGCTGGCTCGTCGCCGAGGCTGGGGTCTATCTGACGCGGGTGGTCGATCGCAAGGAGAGCCGCGGCGAGACCTTCCTCGTCGTCGACGGCGGGCTGCATCACCAGCTCGCCGCCAGCGGCAATTTCGGCACGGTGGTGCGGCGCAACTATCCGCTCGCGGTGGTGGGGCGCATGGGCGAAGCGGCGAGCGAGGAGGTATCGGTGGTCGGCTGCCTGTGCACCCCGCTCGATCGGCTCGGCGACCGGGTCGCGCTGCCCCCCGCAGCGCCGGGTGACGTCATCGCGATCTTCCTCGCCGGGGCCTATGGCGTCACCGCCAGCCCGGCGGCGTTCCTCGGCCATCCGCCCGCCGCGGAACTTATGGTTGGCCTTTCTTAAACGCTATCTTCACCTCTTAACCGCATAGCGCAAAAGGCAAAGTGCATCGGATCGGGGGGTAGGGGTTCCGCCCGGCCGCGTGCAGCTAAGGGGTGTGACTATGCGTTTTGGCAGTGGTTCCCGTGGGCTGACGACGCTCGCGCTGGCATCGATGATGCTCGCGGGGTGCGGTGGCGCGGGAAGCGGCGCGCGGCCCGCTGCGCTGCCGTCGGCGGCGTTCGTCGCCAAGGCCGAGCAGCCGGGCGAGCAATATGTCATCGGCCCGCTCGATTCCCTGCAGATCTTCGTGTGGCGCAACCCCGAACTGTCGGCGAAGGTGCAGGTGCGCCCCGATGGCCGCATCACCACGCCGCTGGTCAACGACATGCCCGCGGTCGGCAAGACCCCGGCCAAGCTCGCCGACGATATGAAGGCGGCGCTCGGCGAATATATCAAGGACCCGATCGTCTCGGTGATCGTGGAGAATTTCTCCGGCACGTTCAGCCAGCAGGTGCGGATCGTCGGCGCGACCGAGAAGCCCGCCTCGCTGCCCTATCGCGCGAACATGACCCTGCTCGATGCGATGATCGCGGTCGGCGGGCTTTCGCAATATGCCGCCGGCAATCGCGCGCGGCTGATCCGTTACGATCGCGCGACCGGCAAGCAGCATGAATATCAGCTCAAGATCAATCGCTTGCTCAAGAGTGGCGACGCATCCGCCAACGTCAAGCTCGAGCCGGGCGATGTGATCATCATCCCGGAAAGCATGTTCTGAGGCCGACGTGACAGGATTGTTCGACGAGATCAGGATCGTGCTCCACATGCTGTGGACGCGCCGCTGGATCGCGCTGGCGGTGGCCTGGGGGGTGTGCATCCTCGGCTGGCTGTTCGTCAGCCAGATCCCGAGCCGCTACGAAAGCCACGCGCGCGTTTTCGTCCAGATGCGGCAGGTGCTGCCCGCCGGCGCCAACGGCGCCACGACGATCGGCGATCAGGTGCGCGATATCGATACCGTGCGGCAGACACTGACCTCGGCGGTCAATCTCGAAAAGGTGGTACGCGGCACCGATCTGGCGCGCGGCGCGACCACCGATCGCCAGATCGCCGATCGCGCCGCCGGGTTGCAGAATGCGATCAAGATCACCGCGCAGCAGGACAATCTCTACGAGATCGCGGTCGCCTCGTCGTCGCCGCGGCTGGCGCAGCAGATCGCGCAGCGGGTGATCGACCTGTTCGTCGAACAGAATCTCTCGGACGACCGCAGCCAGAGCGCGCAAACGCTTCAGTTCCTTGATTCCCAGCTCCAGTCGCTCGGCGCCAAGCTGCAGGATGCCGAGGTGAAGCGCGCGGATTTCCAGAACCATTATCTCGGCTCGCTGCCCGGCACCGGATCGGTCAGCGACCGGATCGGCGCAGCGCGCGCGCAGATGAGCCAGGTCGACAGCGATCTCGCCGCGGCGCAGGCCAATCTTTCCGCGCTCAACGGCCAGATGGCGGGCACGCCGCGCTCGGTGCCGGGGCTCGGCCCGGCCCCGGGGATGGCGCCGGCGCGCGCGCGGCTCGCGGCGATCCAGGGCCAGCTCGCCGATGCGCGCGCGCGCGGCTATACCGATGCCCACCCCGATGTCGTCGCGCTCAAGGCGCAGCTCGCGCAGGCGCAGGCCGATGTGAAGCACGAGCCCGCACAGGCGGGTATCGCTGGGGCGGACAATCCCGCCTATCTCTCGCTCGCCTCGATGCGCGCCGACCGGCAGGCGGCGGTCACCGCGCTGGTCGCGCGCAAGCGCCAGCTTCAGTCCGATCTCGATACGCTCAACGCCAAGCTGGCGCAGGACCCAGCGGTCGCGGCGGAGCAGGGCGGGATCGATCGCAGCTACAACGTCCTCAAGAACCAGTATGACCAATTGCTCGCCCAGCGCGAGCAGGTCGCGCTGCACAGCCAGGCGCAATCGCAGACCGATGCGGTGAAGTTCAGCGTGATCGATCCCCCGACCAGCCCGCGCACCCCGACTGCGCCCAACCGGCCGCTGCTGCTCACCGGGGTGCTGGCGGCGGGGCTGCTCGGCGGGCTCGGCGCGGCGTTTGCGCTGGGGCAGATCCAGGCGACCTTCCCGACCGCGCGGCGGCTGGAGAAAGCGTCGGGGATGCCGGTGATCGGCTCGATCGGCGAGATGATCACCCGCACCCAGGCGGAGGATCGCGCGCGCAAGCTCAAATGGCTTGCGGGCGGTGCGGCGGCGCTGGTGGCGAGTTACGTGATCCTGCTCGGGGTCGAGATGGTGCAACGGGGGATGGCGGCATGAGCGAAACCCCGGCCCCCCGCGACGGCGCCCCGCGCGACGGATCGCTGATCGAGCGCGCCGCGCAAATCTACGATTTCGATGCGCAATTCCGCGTGCGGCGCGCCGCGTCGCTGCTGTCGACGCGCACGGCGAGCGAGCCGCAGCCCGAAGCGCACAGCTTCCTCGACGATGCCCCGCCGCCGCCGCCGGGCGCCGAAACCCTGTCGCGCGAGGCCGCGCTGACGCTCGCCGCGATCCCGCTCGAATTGCGCGATTTCGGCATGAGCGACGAGGATGACGAGGCCGCGGCATCGCCCGTGCCGTCGGACGTGATCGCGATCGACCGCGCGTTGCTCGCGGCGAAGGGCATGCTGGTGCCGGGTGCGCCGGTGGGGGCGCTGGCCGAGGAATTCCGGCTGGTGAAGCGGCAGTTGCTGCTCAACGCCCGCTCGATCGCAATGGGCACCCCCGAGCGCCGTGCGCGGACGATCCTCGTCGGATCGGGCAAGCCGGGCGAGGGCAAAACCTTTTGCGCGATCAACCTCGCGATCAGCCTTGCCGCCGAGCGCGATGTCGAGGTGCTGCTGGTCGACGCCGATTTCGCCAAGCCCGACGTCATGGCGTCGCTCGGCCTCAGCGATTCGACCGGGCTGCTCGACATCATCGACGATCCCGCGCTCGATCCCGAGGCATTCGTGCTCAAGACCGATGTGCCGCAGCTCTCGCTGCTCCCGTCGGGCGCGCGGAGCCACGCCGATACCGAATTGCTCGCCAGCGCGCGCACCGCCGAGGTGCTCGATCGGCTGCTCGCGGCCGATCCGCGCCGCATCATCGTGTTCGATTCGCCCCCGGCGCTGGCGGCCTCGCCGGCATCGGTGCTGGCGCTGCTCGTCGCGCAGGTGATGCTGGTGGTCCGCGCCGATCGCACCACCGAGGGCGATGTGCGCGAGGCGGTCGGGCTGCTCGACGGCTGCGAGCATATCAGCCTCGTCCTCAACGCCGTTTCCTACGAGCCGCACCGCGGGCGCTTCGGCAGCTATTACGGACAAGGCGGGCGCGGATGAGGCTTGCCTTCCTGGCCGTTGCGCTCGCCGCATCGCCGGCGGCGGCGGATACGCGCTACCTCATCCCCTATGTCGAGGTGGGGCAGGCGATCGGCGCCGATCTTTCCAGCGACGATGTCGTCACCTGGACCCAGCTTGCGGCGGGGATCGATGCCGGCGTGTCGGGGCGGCGCGCCGAGGGGCAGATCAGCGCGCGTTACGAGCGGCGCATTCCCTGGGGCGGCGATCTCGTCGATCAGGACATGCTGTCGGGCCTCGCGCGCGGCTCGATCAAGCTCACCCCGGCCCTGTCGTTCGACGCCGGCGCGCTGGCGACCCGCACCCGGGCGGATATCCGCGGCGCGGCGCCGGGGCTGTACAGCAGCGACCCGGCCAATATTTCAAATGTTTATTCGATTTATCTCGGGCCGCAACTGAGCACGGCGGTCGGGCCGGCGCAGCTGACCGCCGCCTATCGCTTCGGTTATACGAAGGTCGATGCCCCCGCCTTTACCGGGATCGCGCCGGGCGCGCCACGGCTCGATTATTTCGATCAGTCGACTAGCCATCTCGCAACGGCTTCGATCGGGACGCGGGCGGGGGCGATCGCGCCGTTCGGCATCACGCTGAGCGGCGCGATAGAGCGCGATTCCGCCACCGAGCTGTCGCAGCGTTACGAGGGTGAATTCGGCCGCGTCGACGTGGTGCAGCCGATCAGCCGCACGGTCGCGATCCGCGGCGGGGTCGGCTATGAGAAGATCAAGGCCACCCAGCGCGACGCATTGCTCGACGGCAACGGCGCTCCGGTGCTCGATGGCAACGGACGCTTCGTCACCGACCCCAATTCGCCGCGCCGCATCGCCTATAATACCGACGGGCTGATCTACGACGCGGGGGTGATCTGGCGCCCGTCGCCGCGGCTCGAGCTGCAGGCGAACGCGGGCTATCGCTATGGCGGCGAGACCTATTTTGGCTCGCTCTCGTGGCGCCTGACCCCCAACAGCGCGATCCGCGCGGTGGTCTACGACGGGGTGAGCACCTTCGGCCGCCAGCTCCGTGACGGGCTCGCCGGGCTGCCCACCGCCTTTGATACCGGCGGCGGCGGCGCGTTCGGGCAGCAATTCGCCGGCTGCGTCTTCGCTTCGCAACCCGCGACCGGCGGGGCGGGCGGATGCCTCAACAGCGCGTTCCAGTCGATCACCACCGCCACCTATCGCGCGCGCGGGGTCGACGTGGTCTACAGCCGCACCGCCGGGCTCACCCGGCTCGGCTTCGGCTTCGGCTATGCCAATCGCAAGCTTTATGCGCCGCCGGCCGCGCCGGGGATCACGCTGTTCGGCGTGATTGACGAAAGCTATTATGCGCAGATCTTCTACGCGCGCGCGCTCAGCCGCAATTCGGAGGTCGATGCCAATCTGTTCGTGAATTATTACGACAGCGGCGTGCCGGGGATGCAGGGCGTGCTCGGCGCGGGCGCGACCGGCAGCTATCAGCATCGCTTCGGCCGGCTCGGCACGATCGCGTCGCTCGGCATTTACACCTATGACCAGCGCGGTTTCGACAGCATCTGGTCGCTCCAGGGGCTGCTCGCGGCGAGGTATGAATTCCGATGATCGCCCGGCACCCCGACAAGCAAGGAACATCGTGAGATGTACGAGGATCATTTCGGCCTCAGCGAGCGGCCGTTCCAGCTCACTCCCGATCCCAAATATTGGTTCGACAGCGCCACGCATCGCAAGGCGATGGCCTATCTCGGCTATGGGCTGGCGCAGGGCGAGGGGTTCATCGTCATCACCGGCGATATCGGCGCGGGCAAGACGACGCTGGTCGGGCATCTGACCGCGCGGATCGATCCCGCGAACCTGCGGGTGATCTCCCTGGTATCGAGCGCGATCGAGGCGGACGATCTGCTCCGCGTCGTCGCGAACGGGCTGGGGGTGAGCGACGTGCCGCGCAACAAGGCGGATCTGCTCGCCGCGATCGAGCGCGGGCTCAATGCGGTCGCGCGCACCGGGCGGCGCACCCTGCTGATCGTCGACGAGGCGCAGGCGCTGCCGCTCCCCGCATTGGAGGAGTTGCGCATGCTCTCCAATTTCCAGGCGGGCGGGAAGGCGCTGCTGCAGATTTTCCTGCTCGGCCAGCCCGAGTTCCGCGAACGGCTCCACGGCTCCTATTCGCTCGAGCAATTGCGCCAGCGGGTCATCGCGCTCCACCATCTCGAACCGATGGGCGAGGAGGAGGTCGCCGACTATATCGGCCACCGGCTGCAGGTCGCGGGGTGGCAGGGGCAGCCCGATTTCGCCGAGGATGCCTTCCCCTTGCTCTATCGCGCGACCGATGGCGTGCCGCGCCGGGTGAACCAGCTGATGGGGCGGGTGATGCTTCACGCCGCGATCGCGGGGACGACGCTGATCGACGCGGCATTGATCGAGGAAGTCCAGGCCGATGCCGCGCGCGATCTGCCCAGCGCCTCGGCCCCGCCGGCGGGGTCGGCGACGATCGCCGACGAGGGCATCCTCGCCGAGCGTATCGCCGCGCTGGAGGCGCGGATCGCCGAGCAGGACGCCGCGTTGCGCCGCGTGCTGACCTTGCTGGTCGACTGGGTGGAGAATGAGCCCGTCCCTCTTGCATCGCGGCTGGAGGCAGTGCGCGGCGCGGCGGCCTGAACATGGGCGTGGTCAACGGCCTGTCGGTCGATATCGAGGAATGGTTTCAGGTCGGCGCGTTTGAGCGGACGATCGCGCGTGCGGATTGGGATGCGCTCGAATCGCGGGTCGCCTCCAATACTGCGACGGTGCTCGATCTGTTCGCCGAGACGGGGGTGAAGGCGACCTTCTTCACGCTCGGCTGGGTCGCGCAGCGCCAGCCCGCGCTGATCCGTCGCATCGTCGCCGAAGGGCATGAGATCGCGAGCCACGGCTGGGATCATGCGCGCGTCTTCACGCTCGACGCGGCGCGCTTTCGCGACGATCTGCGCCGGACCCGCGCCGCGCTGGAGGATGCCGGCGGCGTGAAGGTCACCGGCTATCGCGCGCCGAGCTTCTCGATCGACGCGCGCACCCCCTGGGCGCATCAGGTGCTGGCGGAGGAAGGCTATACCTATTCGTCGAGCGTCGCCCCGATCGCGCACGATCACTACGGCTGGCGTGAAAGCCCGCGTTATGCGTGGCGCCCGTTGCGCGATGCGCCGCTGATCGAGCTGCCGGTCACGGTGGCCGAACTGGCCGGGCGGCGGCTGGCGACCGGGGGCGGCTTTTTCCGCTTGCTGCCGGGCGCCTTGACCGATTTCGCGGTGCGACAGGTCAATCGTGCTGGGCAGCCGGCGATCTTCTATTTCCATCCGTGGGAGGTCGATCCCGATCAGCCGCGCGTCGCCGAAGCGCCGTTGCGCTCGCGGGTGCGGCATTACAGCCGGCTCGGCGCGATGGCGGGGAAGCTGCGCGGGCTGGTCCAGCGGCATCATTGGGGGCGGGTCGACGCGATCGCCGCGCGCGAGACGCCGCCATGACGTTCGCCGTGCGGAAGGCGACCGCCGCCGACGACGCGGCGATCACCGCGTTCGTCCGCGCGCAACCGGCGGCGACCCCCTTCCACCTCCCCGCGTGGAGCCGCGCGATCGAGCGCGGCTGCCGGCAGCGCGCGCATTATCTGATCGCCGAGCGCGACGGCGCGATCGCGGGGGTGCTCCCGCTGACCGAGATGCGCTCGCCCTTGTTCGGCAATGCCTTGGTCTCGGCGGGTTTCGCGGTCGACGGCGGGGTGCTGGGCGAGGGCGGGGAGGCGCTGGTCGCCGCCGCGTGTGCGCTCGGGCTGCCGTCGATCGAATTGCGCGGCGGCGCCGCGCCGGTGGGCTGGGCGGTCGACGATACGACCTATCTCGGCTTCGTGCGGCCGCTGGCGGCCGATGATGAGGCCGAACTGGCGGCGATCCCGCGCAAGCAGCGCGCTGAAATGCGCAAGGCGCTGGCGAACGAGCTGGAGGTGGTGACCGGCGGCGCCGAGCGCGCGGGCGAACATTATGTGGTCTATGCCGAATCGGTGCGCAATCTCGGCACCCCGGTGTTTCCCCGTGCCCTGTTTCGCGCGGTGCTGGAGACGATGGACGCCGATGTGCTGACCGTGCGGCATCGGGGACGCGCGGTGGCGAGCGTGCTCAGCCTCTATTTCAACGACATCGTTTACCCTTATTGGGGCGGCGGGACCGCGGCGGCGCGGGGGTTGCGCGCCAACGACCGGATGTATTTCGCGTTGATGAGCCACGCCCGCGCGCGCGGCTGCACCGCCTTCGATTTCGGCCGGTCGAAGGCGGGGACGGGCGCGGCGGCGTTCAAGAAGAATTGGGGGTTCGAGGGCGTGCCGCTCGCTTATGCCAAATGGAGCGAAGGCGCGGCGCGCGAGATCAACCCGCTCAACCCGAAATATGCGCTGATGGTGCGCACGTGGCAGCGGCTGCCGCTGCCGCTCGCCAATCTCCTCGGCCCGTGGATCAGCCGGGGGCTCGGGTGAAGGAAATCCTGTTCCTCGCGCATCGTGCGCCCTTTCCGCCCGATCGCGGGGACAAGATCCGCAGTTTCCATATCCTGCGGCATCTCGCGGCACGCGCGCGGGTGCATCTCGTCGCCTTTGCCGACGATCCGCGCGATCTCCACCCGGCGGCCGAGTATCGCGCGCTGGTCGACGAATGCGTGATCGTCCCGCGCACCAAATCGCGCCTGCGCGCGGCGCTGGAGGCGCTGGCGACCGCGCAGCCGCTGTCGGTGACGGCCTTCGCGCATCGCGGGGTCGAGCGCGCGGTGCGCGATATCCTCGCGCGGCGGCCGATCGAGGCGATCTACGTCTATTCGGGGCAGATGGCGCAATATCTGCCGGTCGCCGGGCCGCGCACGATTATGGATTTTGTCGATCTCGATTCGGCCAAGTTCGCGGCTTATGCCGAAGACGCGCAGGGCATCACCCGCTGGATGATGCAGCGCGAGGCGCGGATGCTCGCCGCCTTCGAGCGCGAGGTGGCCGGGCGGGTCGATGCCAGCCTGTTCGTGAGCGAGGCGGAGGCCCGGCTGCTTCCCGGCAGCATCGCGATCGAGAACGGGATCGATACCGCGCATTACGATCCGACGGCCGCGCATGTCCCGGAGGTGGGGCAGGGGCCGCTCGTCGTGTTCACCGGGCAGATGGACTATCGCCCCAATATCGATGCGGTGACGTGGTTCGCGCGCGATCTGCTGCCGCAGATTCCGGGGGTGCGCTTCGCGATCGTCGGCCGCGCGCCGAGCGCCGAGGTGCGCGCATTGGCGGGCGAGCGGGTGATCGTCACCGGCGAGGTCGCCGATGTGCGTGGCTGGCTCAAGGCGGCATCGGTGGTGGTCGCGCCGCTCAAGCTCGCGCGCGGCATCCAGAACAAGGTGCTGGAGGCGATGGCGATGGCGCGGCCGGTAGTCGCTTCGGTGGCAGCGGCGGAAGGGATCGATCACCGCGGCACGATCCGCGTCGCGCGTGACGGTGCGGATTTCGTCGCGTCGGTCAATGCGTTGCTCGCCGATCCGGTTGCCGCGGCGGCGCTCGGCAAGGCGGCGCGCGCGCAGGCGATCGCGCGTTACGATTGGGCCGCGGCGCTCGCCCCGCTCGATCCGCTGATCGGCCTGTGACGATCGCGCTGGCGGTTGCGCGCCCGACGGCGGCGGCATGGCGGCAGGCGCTGGTCGCGCTTGCGCTGGTGGCGGCGGCGCTGCTGATCGCCTTCCACCGCGATCTCGCCGCCATGGCGCATATCTGGTGGACCAGCACCACTTTCGGTCATTGCCTCTTCATCGCCCCAGTCCTCACCTGGCTGGTGTGGATCAGGCGGCGCGAACTGGCGCGATTGCGGCCCGAGGCGTGGTGGCCGGGAATCGCGATCGTCGCGGCGGGCGGGTTCGGCTGGCTGGTCGGCGATGCGGCGGGGGTGGCGTTCGCGCGCCAGCTCGGGCTGGTGATGATGTTGCAGGGCGCGGTGGTAACCCTGCTCGGCGCCAATGTCGCGCGCGGGCTCATGTTTCCGCTCTGCTATGCCGTATTCCTCGTCCCGTTCGGCGATATGCTCGAGCCGCCGTTGCAGCAGGTGACGGTCGCGATCGTCCTGCCGCTGCTTCATCTGGCCGGCGTGCCGGCGGCGGTGGACGGGGTGCTGATCCACGCCGGACGCTATTATTTCGAGGTGGCGGAGGCGTGCTCGGGCGCGAAATTCGTCATCGCGATGCTGGCCTATGGCGTGCTGGTCGCCAATCTGTGCTTCGCCTCGTGGCGTCGGCGCTTGTTGTTCATGCTCGTCTGCCTGGTCGTCCCGGTGCTCGCCAACGGGGTGCGCGCGTTCGGGACGATCTATGCCGCGCACCTCACCTCGGTCGAACGGGCGACCGGCTTCGACCATATCGTCTACGGCTGGTTGTTCTTCGGGCTGATCATGGTGCTCGTGATGGCGATCGGCTGGCGCTGGTTCGATCGCGCGCCCGATGCGCCCGCGTTCGACCCTGCGACGCTCTCCACCCCGCTCAAACACCGCATCGCGCTCGCCCCGGCCGTGGCACTGGTGCTGCTCACGGCGGGGCTGTTCGCCGGGTGGAGCGCCGCGATCGCCGCGCGCACCGCGATTTTGCCGGCGCAGATCGATCTGCCCGCGGTGCCGAGCTGGCAGCGCGCGCCGCTCAGCACCCGTGCGCCGTGGCAGCCTTATTACCCCGGCGCGGATCATTATCTGTTCGGGCGCTACACCGATCGCAATGGCGCAGCGGCGGATTTGGCGATCGCGGTTTTTGCCAGCCAGCGTGAGGGGAAGAAGCTGGCAGCGTTCGGCACCGGCGCGCTGCGCGAAGGCGATGTGTGGGTGCGGGTCGCCGATGTGCCCGGTTTTGCCGGGGGGCGCGCGATGCGGATGACCGCCCCCGGCCCGGTGGAGCGCATCGTGGCGACATGGTATCGCGCGGGCGGCATGGTTACCGGAGACGACAGGATCGTGAAGCTCGCGACATTGAAGGCCCGCATGTTGGGCGGCGATCAGGCGGCGGTGGCGATCCATATCTCGGCGGAGGGCGCGGCGGCGCGACGGACGATCGAGAATTTCCTCGGCGCCCTCGGACCGATCGACCGCTTGGCGCACGATGTGGCGGCGCCGCGCTGATGTGCGGCATCGCCGGGCTCTACTATCCGGGGACGCCCAAGCCGGTCGATCCGGCGCGGGTGCGCGCGATGGCCGATGCGATGGCGCATCGCGGGCCGGACGGATCGGGGGTGTGGACCGCGCCCGGCGTCGGGCTCGGGCATCGTCGGCTGTCGATCATCGACGTCGCCGGGTCGCCGCAGCCGATGGCGAGTGCAGACGGCGCGCTGACGATCGTGTTCAACGGCGAAATCTATAATTTCCAGGCGCTGCGGCGCGAGTTGGTGGCGCGCGGCTGGGCATTCCGCACCGAGGGGGATACCGAGGTGCTGCTCGCCGGCTGGTCGACCTGGGGGCCGGCCATGCTCGACCGGCTGGTCGGGATGTTCGCCTTCGCGATCCACGATGCGCGCGCCAACACCTTGTTCCTCGCGCGCGATCGGCTGGGGGTGAAGCCGCTCTATTATGTCTCGCTCGCCGACGGCGCTTTCGCCTTTGCGTCGGAACTCAAGGGGCTGCTCGCCCACCCGTTGCTCCGCCGCATGCCCGACGTCACCGCGGTCGAGGATTATCTTGCCTACGGCTATGTCCCCGACGACGCGTGTATCGTCGCGGGGGTGAAAAAGCTGCCGGCGGGGCATTTCCTGCTGATCGAGCGCGGCCGTCCGATCCCTGCGCCGCGATCGTGGTGGGATATCTCCTTCGCCGATCGCGCCCCCGGCAGCACCGCCGTGCTGGAGGAGGAATTGCTTGCCCATATGCGCGAGGGCGTGCGCTCGCGGATGGTGGCGGACGTGCCGCTCGGCGCGTTCCTCTCGGGCGGGGTAGACAGCTCGGCGGTGGTTGCGCTGATGGCTGAGCAATCGCCGCGCGCGGTCAAGACGTGCACGATCGGTTTCACCGTCGCCGATTACGACGAGCGACGCCATGCCGCCGTGGTTGCCGAGCGCTTCGCCACCGAGCATCGCGAGCGGGTGGTCGACGCCGAGGATTTCGCGCTGATCGATACGCTCGTCCACGCCTTCGACGAACCGTTCGCCGATGCCTCGGCGCTCGCGACCTGGCAGGTCTGCGCGCTGGCGCGCGAGCAGGTGACGGTCGCGCTGACCGGCGACGGCGCCGACGAAGCGCTCGCCGGCTATCGCCGCTATCGCTTCCACGCCGCGGAGGAACGCGCGCGCGGGCTGCTGCCCGCCGGGCTGCGCACGCGGGTGTTCGGGACGTTGGGGCGCGTTTACCCCAAGGCCGATTGGGCGCCGCGGCCGTTGCGCGCCAAGACGACCCTGCTCGCGCTCGCCGCGGACGGGGCGGAGGCCTATGCCGGTGCGGTCGGGGTGACGACGCCGGCGCTGCGTCAGTCGCTATACACCGATGCGGCGCGGCGCGCGCTTGGGGGGCATCGCGCGGAGGATCGCTATATCGCCGCGATGCGCGATGCGCCCGCGCGCGACGCGCTCGACCGCGCGCAATATGCCGATCTCAAGATCTGGCTGCCCGGCGATATCCTGACCAAGACCGACCGCACCAGCATGGCGGTGAGCCTCGAGGCGCGCGAGCCGTTGCTCGATCATCGGCTGGTCGAATTCGGCGCGCGCTTGCCCGCGGCGATGCGGCTGCGGCGCGGCGAGGGGAAGTGGCTGATGAAGCATGCGATAGAGCGTTATCTGCCACGTGAGACCCTCTATCGGCCCAAAATGGGGTTCGTCACCCCGGTCAGCACCTGGTTCCGCGGCGCGCTGGCGGCACAGGGAGCGGCGCTGGCGCGCTCGCGGACGCTCGCCGGGACCGGTTGGTTCGATCTCGACCGGCTCGCGCGGCTCGCCGAGGCGCACCGCACCGGCCGCGAGGAGCACGGCCGGACCTTGTGGCAATTCGTGATGCTCGAAAAGAGTCTCGCGCGGCTCTTCGGTTAGATCGGGATCAGCTATCCCCGTTCGCCCTGAGCTTGTCGAAGGGCTGTCCGTCCTTCCGAGGAAGAAAGGACAGGGCTTCGACAGGCTCAGCCCGAACGGGGATGATGTAATCCCGAACTATTTAAGCGAACGACACCTTCGTAGTACGATAGCGCAGCGCCCCGCCGATGCCGAACATGCCGAGCATCATCATCGCCCAGGTCGCCGGCTCGGGAACGCCGCCGCCACCCGGCCCGGTGATCGGAACATAGGAGGTGATGTTGGTCACCGACGCATCGCCGATGTTGACGTAACCGTTGACGAGATTGTTGAAGGTGGGATTGTTTTGCGCGTCGAGCGCGACCACCGACAGGCTGCCGCCCTGAATCTGCAGCTGATATTGCGCGCCCTGGAACGCGAAGTTGGCAAGGTAGAAGAAGCCGTTGAACTTCCCGTTGTTATACTGGATCGCCATCGGCGCGATCGCGTCGGCGGCGGTGAAGGTCAGCCCGCCGAAATTGAACACGAACTGATCCGAAGCGGGGATGTTCGCCGCATCGGGGAAGCTGTTGGCGAGCACGTTGACGAACCCCGATCCCGCGGCCGGGATCAGATCGTTGTCGAACACGAAGCTGCCGGTGAAGGTCTGCCCCGGGAAATAGCCATTGCCGCTGAACGGCGCCTTCACATTGGCGTTGCCGCCGAAGGTGCCGGCGGAGAAATCGGCCATATTGTAGACATCGGCCAAGGCTGGGGTCGAAACGACGAACGCAACCGCCGCGATCGCGGGCATGAGCATGCGAGACATGTGGGCATCTCCCCTCTCTGGTTATCCCTGAATTAACCAAATTTATCGGGACGCAAACCCATATGCGAGGGGAAAGTTTCATGTTGCTAACGATTTGGGTGCGGCCGCCCCAGGGGCAGGGGGCCGCACCCGCAATCGGATCAGGCGAAGATCTTCGCCCAGCGCCGCTCGGCGCGATCCTTCCACAGCCCGCGATGATAGGCGTCGGAGGCCAGCAGCGGCATCACGCTGCCCGCTTCGGCGAACACCATCTGCTCGATCCCGGTGTTGACCTTGCCCCAGCTCGCCGCCTCCTGCAGCGTCGAGGAGGAGCAGGCGCCGTCGCGCACGTCGGCGACGGTGATCTGCACCGCGTATTTGTGCACCTCGACGTCTTCATGGCCAAGGATCTCGGCGCAGACCACCGTGTCCTGGATGAAGTTCTTGGGCACCCCGCCGCCGATCATCAGCAGGCCGGTGGTGCCGGCCTGGATTTTGATCTCGGTCAGCTCGCGGAAATCAGCCACCGCGTCGATCATCAGATAGGGCTTGCCGGCCTTCATCTGATCGACCTGATGCTTGACGAGCCCGAAGCCGGCCGAGCTGTCGACGAACGCCGGGCAGAAGATCGGCACGTCATGCTCATAGGCGAGCTTGACGAGGCTGTTTTCCTTCTTGCCGTGCTCCGACAGGTAACGCCCCATCTCCCGGATGAAGGCGCGCGAGGAATAGGCACGCGGTTCCAGCTCGTTCGCGATCTTGTTGATCGTGAAGTCGCAGTCCTGCAGCTGCTCCTCGTCGATATAGGTGTCGTAGATGCGATCGATGTAGAGCGAGCGCAGCGTATCGTCGTCGGGGATTTCGAGCGCCTGGTAATGCTTGTGGCCAAGCCCCTCGAAGAAATCCATGTCGACGATCGTCGCGCCGGTGGCGACCACCACGTCGACCATCTTGTTGCGCACCAGATCGGCATAGAGGTCCATGCACCCGCCGGCTGAGGTCGAGCCGGCGATCACCAGCACGACGGTGCAGTCCTTGTCCGCCAGCATCTGGTTGTAGATGTTGGTCGCGCGGCCGAGATCGCGGCTGGTGAAGCTCATGTCGGCCATCGCATCGACGATCGGGCGCGCGTCGAAGCTCTTGATGTCGATATGCTTGACCTGCTTCGACAGCAGTTCCTGCTTGCGATTGTCGTTGATCGGCGCGTTGGCCGCGGCGGTCTTGTTGAGCGTATCGGTCATGGGGTCTCCCATTCTTGTACCCGTCGTCGTTATGGGGACGCGGAAACCCAAAGGGTCCGCTATGCCGGCTTCACGTCGGCATAGCGGACCCGGATTGCGCCGCTATTACAGCGTTACGACGTTGTTCGCGACCTTCGGCTCGATATCGGCGTAGAGCGAGACCATCGGCTCGTCCGTCGTGACGATCGTCTCATCCGAACCGAAGCCGTTGAACGCGGTGCGCATCGCCGCGCCATAGGCGCCGAGCATCCCGATCTCGATATAATCGCCGGCCTGCACGTCCGCGGGGAGCAGGAACGGCCCGACCATATGGTCGAGGTCGTCGCAGGTCGGGCCGTAGAACGAGAAGGGGTGGTCGCGCACCGTCGACTGCGGCTCGCGCAGCAAGGTGACAGGGAAACGCCAGCCGATATGCGCCGCATCGAACAACGCGCCATAGGCGCCATCGTTGATATACAGCTCGTTGCCGCGGCGCTTTTCGACGCGCACGACCAGCGAGCTATATTCGGCGCACAAGGCACGGCCCGGCTCCGCCCACAGTTCGGCCGAATAGCTGACCGGCAGGCTTTCGAACGCGCGGTGGATCGTCTCGAAATAACGCTCCAGCGGCGGCGGCTCCATCCCGGGATAGGAGGAGGGGAAGCCCCCGCCGACATCGATCACGTCGACGGTGACCGCCGCCTCGACGATCGCCAGCCGCACGCGCTCCATCGCCTCGGCATAGGCCTCGGGGGTCATCGCCTGGCTGCCGACGTGGAAGCAGATGCCGAGCGCATCCGCCGCCTGGCGCGCCGCGAACAGCAGCGGCTTCGCCTCATGCGCGGCGACGCCGAACTTGGAGGCGAGGCTAAGCTTCGAATGTTCGGACGACACGCGCAGCCGGACGCACAGCGTCAGGTCGCTGGCATTCTTGGTCGCGCGGACGATCTTCTCCAGCTCTTCCAGGCTGTCGAGGCTGAACACGCGCACGCCGTGGGTGAAATACGCCTCGGCGATCGCTTCCTCGGCCTTCACCGGGTGCATGAAGCAGAGCGTCGCGCCGGGCACGGTGCGCGCGACGAGGCGCACCTCCGCGATCGAGGCGACGTCGAAATGCGTGATGCCATTCGCATAGAGGGTCGCGATCAGCTCGGGGCTGGGATTCGCCTTCACCGCATACATCGACCGACCCGGAAACTTCTCGACGAAGAATCGGGCGGCCCGCGCGGCGGCGTGCGGACGGATCAGCGTCACCGGCTGAACCGGTGTCCGCTTCGCAATGTCGATGGCTCCGTCAACAGCGGTGACGGGGATAATCGAGGGGGACGCTAGCCCCAGCGCGCTATGATGCTTGTGCAACTCAAGGGACCTCCAATTGCCTCGCGGCGGTTCGTCGAAAAAAGCTGCCTTGCGGTTGGAAGTCCCATGGGGCAGCGGACGGGCGAGTTAGGGTCGCTGGACCCGAATGTAAAGTGGTTTCAGATGAGGCGAGATCGATCGTGACTATTGTAAGACAGCCAACCCGTGCCGGGGTGCGTGACGCAGCCGCAAAAATCGCCGCGATTCTGCCGCCTACGCCGCTTTTCGTTCATGAAATCAACAACGTGCCGATCGCGTTCAAGGCCGAGACATTGCAGCCGATCGGCGCCTTCAAGATCCGTGGCGCGTGGCATCGACTCACCGCGCTGGATGAGGATTCGCGCCGCCGCGGGGTGGTGGCTTTCTCGTCGGGCAATCACGCGCAGGGAATCGCCTGGGCGGCGCGGCGGCTGGGAATCGCGGCGACGATCGTGATGCCGGCGGACGCGCCCGCCGCGAAGCGCGACGCGACGCTCGCGCTGGGCGCCGAGGTGGTCGATTACGACCGCGCCACCGAAAGCCGCGAACTGATCGCCGGGCGACTCGCCGAGGCGCGCGGCGCGACATTGGTGCCGAGCTTCGACGATCCCTGGGTGATCGAAGGGCAGGGGAGCGCCGCGATCGAGGCCACGCAGCAGATGATCGCGGTGGGCCTCGGCGAGCCGACTCATGCCGTCGTGCCATGCGGCGGCGGCGGGCTTTCGGCGGGAATCGCGCTCGCGCTGCCCGAGGCGCAGATCACCGTCGTCGAGCCCGAGGGCTGGGACGATATGGCGCGCAGCCTCGAGGCGAGCTGGATCGAGCCGGTCGGCCCCAATCCACCGCCCACGGCGTGCGACGCGCTACAGACGCGCGAGGTGTCGCCGCTGACCTTCGAGGTGCTGGCGCGGCGCGATGCCAAAGGGGTCGCGGTGAGCGAGGAAGAGATCGCCGCAGCGCAGCGCTGGGCGGCGGAGCGGCTGCGGCTGGTGGTCGAGCCGGGTGGCGCGGTCGGCCTCGCGGCGATGCTGGCGGGCCGGGTGAAGCCCGCGCCGGGGATGCTGGTGATCCTGTCGGGCGGCAACGTCGATCTGGCGGCTTACGCGCGGGCGCTGGCCGGCGGATAACGGCAAAAGAAGCGCGGCAAAATAAAAGGGCAGCGAATCGAAATTCGCCGCCCCCCTGTTTTCTTCGCCTGAGCGTAAAGGCTTACGAAGCCTTCATGTTGCTCGAAACGTTGTTGAAGGTCTTGTTGAGCTGGTTGCCCAGGCCCTGCATCGCGGCGATCGCGGCGACCGCGATCAGCGCGGCGATCAGGCCATATTCGATGGCGGTCGCGCCCTTCGAATTCTTCAGGAACGTGCGGATCTTCTGCATTTCGTATCTCCAGTCGTATTCCAAACTTCAGTCACCCGACCGGATTGGGAGGCCCCCCATCCAGCCCAAAAAGCGTTAGGCTCCTGAAGTTGAGGAATGTTTAAGAGACGGCGTTCATCCGCCGGGCCTTATGAGGCCTTCATGCTGGTCGAAACGTTGGTGAAGGTGGTGTTGAGCTGGTTGCCCAGGCCCTGCATCGCGGCGATCGCGGCAACCGCGATCAGCGCAGCGATCAGGCCATATTCGATGGCTGTCGCCCCCTTCGAATTCCTCAGAAAAATGCGAATCTTCTGCATTTCGTATCTCCGGTCGTATCCTAGAGCGTTACTCACCCGGCCGGATTGGAACCCCTCCCCAACCCAGGGAGGGAAATAGGATGCCCAAGTTGACGAAGGTTTAAGAGGTGCCGCTCAATGCGCGTTGGTCACCGCGCTGTTGATATTGTTCCACATGCCCGTGGTAACCGACGCAACCCCTTCGAAACTGGCAATCATTGTGATCACGATCAGCGCCACGATCAGTCCGTATTCGACGGCGGTGGCGCCACGCCGCGCCGCCACGAGCCGCGTGATGAAGAAGCGCATGCCGGTATTTCTTTCCGATCGCTCGCGGGACATGACGCCGGGATGGCAGAATAGGCTTAACGAAGTGTCGACATGCCCGCTTTGACCGAAATACTTCCCGTCGTCGCGGTGGCGCTCGCCGACGATCGGGGCCGCTTCCTGATGCAACAGCGCCCCGCGGGAAAGGCGCATGCCGGGCTATGGGAGTTTCCCGGCGGCAAGGTGGAGCGCGGCGAAACCCCTGAAGAGGCGCTATGTCGTGAACTGGCCGAGGAACTCGGCATCCATGTCATGCCCGACGACCTGTCGCCGTTCGCATTCGCTAGCGAGCCCGCGGGTGGGGGGCGGCATCTGATTCTGATGCTCTATCTATGTCGTCGCTGGGCCGGCACGCCGCATGCGATCGAGGCGGCGGCGTTATGTTGGGAGGCGCCGGCCGCGCTTGCTGCACTGCCGATGCCGCCGGCGGATGTGGTGCTGGTCGAGGCGCTGAAGGAGCGGGCAATTTCGACTATATGTTCAACCCGACACGATAAACCAAATCCATATAAAGCGGACGAGTGCCGTTCCGCCGAAGAAGAGTAAGAGCGGTGCGAAGATGATTTCCGTCCAGCGGTGGATATTGCCGCTGCGGGTAATAAGCGGTCAGGCCGGATGGGACGGATAGAATGAAAGATATCATTGCAAATTGCCGACCGCTCACCGCATCCTCGCCACCGGAAAGTGCAGCGTCGCGATCGTCTGGCCTTCGCGACGGGTGATCGCGATGTCGCCGCCCAGTTGCGAGGCGAGCGCGGCGATCAGGCGTTGTCCCATCCGCGCGCCGTCCCCGTCGGGCGGCGCATAGCCCACGCCGTCGTCGGCGACGCTGAGCTGCATCGCATCGGGGCGGAACGGATGCGGGCGCAGCCGGACGCCGACAGTGCCCGGCCGGTCGTCGGGATAGGCATGTTTGGCGATATTGGTCAGCAATTCGTTGGTGATCAGCCCGAGGATCACCGCCTGCGACAACGGCAACCGGCATTCGTCGATCTCCAGATGGAGCGCGATCGGGCGCAGGTTGAACCGGCTCTGTCGCATATCGTCGCACAGATTGCCGAGAAACGCGCCGATCTCGACCGTTTCGCGCTCGGCTTCCTCGATCCGCAGCCGCTGATAGACCCGGCTCAGCACCACGATGCGCGATGCCACGCTGTCGAGCGCGGCGACGGCTTCGGGAGTGGCGGCGCTCTGGCGCATCAGCGAGGTGCTCGACACCAGCATCGCGAGGTCGTTGGCCAGCCGATGCGACAATTCGCGCAGCAGCGCGGCGGTGCGTTCCTGCGCGTGATGCGCGGCGGCGAGATCGGCGGCGAGTGCGTCGCGCTGGCGGTTGCGCCGCCCGACATACCAGGCGGCGATCAGCCCGAGCGTGATCGTCGCGATCAGCCCCAGCGCATCGTCCGGATCGGTCACCGCAAAGCCGTCGCCGGGCAGCACGAAGGCGAGTTCGAGCGCGCCGATCGCGATGCCGGCCAGCGCCGGTCCGCGCCCCGCGCCGCCCGCGATCACGGTGAAGGCGAGTGCCATGAAGATGCACAACAGCCATGGCCGATCGGGGGCGAGGTGCAGCCCGCCCAGCGTGACCGCGGTGACCAGCGCGATCGCGCCGGCGAACAGCAGCAGCGGGCGTTTGATCACGGGCATCACGGGCAATTCCAGACAGGTGTCGACCCGAGCCAACTTGCCGTCGCTTGCTTACGCCCACCTTACCCCGTGCGCCTCCCGGCGATATCCGGCGGCGGGTACGTAATGTGCCTGTAAGTCTGGGCTTGTAGGGGCGGCGGAGCCTCGCCGGGAGGCGACGTTGTTATCAACCCATTTTGTCCGCAGGGCCGCTTGACCGACGAACCAGCCTCCATCCCGCCCTTGCCGGCGGCCCGTATCATGAGCAACGGCGCGCAATTGCGTCTGATCGGTCTTGCCGCGGTCGCGCTAGTCGCGCTGCTGCTGGTGATCGCCGGCGTCCGCGCGCTGCTGGCGCCTGCGCCCGCGCCGCCGGAGAAATTGCCGGCGGGCGCGTTCCGCCCGACCCGCGAGCAGCTCGCGCAGCTGACGATCGCGCCGGTACGCAGCGGCGCCGACAGCACGCTGATCCGCGCGAATGGCGCGATCGCGGTCGACGGGGATCGCAGCACGCCGGTGCTGCTGCCGTTTTCGGGGCAGGTGATCGCGGTCTATGTCGAGCCGGGTCAGCGGGTCGCGCCGGGCCAGCCGCTGCTGCGCATCGCCTCGCCGGAAATGGTCGACGCGCGCAACACGCTCGCCGCCGCCGGCGCGCAACAGGCAAGCGCGACCGAAGCGCTGCGCGTCGCCGAAGCCAATGCGGCACGGCAGAAAGCGATTTACGAAACCGCGGGCGGCGCGCTGAAGGATTATAGGCAGGCGCAGGCCGATCTCGTCGCGGCGCAATCGGCGGCGCGCACCGCGCAATCGGCGGTGAACGCGGCGCAGAACCATCTCGCGATCTTCGGTCACGGTGGGGGCAATGCCAGCCAGCCGGCGACGATCTATCGCGCGCCGGTCGGCGGGCTGATCGCCGATCGCAACGTCGCGCCGGGACAGTTCGTCACCGCGGGAAGCACTGCGCCGCTGATGACGATCACCGATCCGACGCGGGTATGGCTGGTCGCGCAGCTCGCCGAAAGCGACGTGGCATCGGTCCATGTCGGCGATCAGGTCGAAGTGACCACACCGGCGCTGCCCGGCCGCACCTTTGCCGCGCGGGTCGACAATGTCGGCGCGGCGCTCGATCCCGCCAGTCACCGCCTTGCGGTGCGCGCCACGATCAGCAACCCGGACGGCGCGCTCAAGCCGCAGATGTTCGCCTCCTTCACGATCCGCCGCCAGACCGGCGGGGCGGACGGCATTTTCGTGCCCGCGTCGGCGGTGATCCATGAGGGCGACACCGCACGCGTGTGGATCGTCGGGCGCGACAAATTGCTCTATGCGCGCGCGGTGACGACCGCGCCGGGCGAGGGCGGGCAGATCCGTATCGTCACCGGGCTGACGCCGGGCGACCGCGTGGTGACCGCCGGCGCCTTGTTCGTGAACGAGGCGGGTATCGACCAATGAACCGGCTGGTCGAGCTGGCGCTGCGCCAGCGGATGCTCGTGCTCACCCTGCTGATCGGGCTGATCATGGCGGGGGTGGTAGGGTTCGCCAACCTCAATATCGAGGCCTATCCCGATCCCGTCCCGCCGATGGTCGAGGTGCTGACGCAGAGCAACGGCACCTCCGCCGAGGAGATGGAACGCAACGTCACCACCCCGATCGAGGTGGCGATCGCGGGGCTGCCGCATCTGACGGCGGTGCGCTCGATCTCCCTGTTCGGCCTGTCCGACGTGAAGATCCAGTTCAGCTATGACGTGACGTTCCGTGAGGCCGAGCAGTTGGTGCTCGGTCGCCTGTCGCAGATTCCGCCGATGCCCAACGGCGCGCAGCCGACCATCTCCCCCACCAGCCCGATCGGCGAAATCTATCGCTATCGCGTCGTCGGGCCGCCGGGCTATTCGGTGATGGACCTCAAGACGCTGCAGGATTGGGTGCTCCAGCGTCGTTTCAAGCGGCTGCCGGGGGTGGTCGACGTCACCGGCTGGGGCGGCAAATTGCGGACCTATGAGGTGCGGCTCGATCGCGACAAGCTCGTTGCGCACGGCGTCACCGTGCCGCAGGTGCTCGCGGCGATCGGCAAGAGCGACGGCAATGTCGGCGGCCAGACGGTCAATTTCGGCGAGCAGGCGGCGATCGTCCGCGGGGTCGGGCTGATCCAGTCGGTCGAGGGCATCCGCGACGTGATGGTCGGGATGGGCGGGACGACCCCGGTGCTGCTGCGCGATGTCGGTACCATCGAGATCGGCAACATGCCGCGGCTCGGCATCGCCGGCGACGGGCAGACCGACGATGTGGTGATGGGCATCGTGCTGATGCAGCGCGGTGCGCAATCGATGCCCGCGATCCGCGCGGTGGAGCAGGAGGTCGAGACGATCAACGCCGGCGGAGTGCTGCCGCCCGGCGTGCATCTCGAACGGATCTACGACCGCTCGAACCTGATCGGCGTGACGACCCATACGGTGATGCACAATCTGGTCGCCGGGGTGCTGCTGATCTGCCTGCTGCAATGGCTGTTCCTCGGCAATCTGCGCAGCGCGTTGATCGTCGCGGTGACCATTCCCTTCGCGCTGTCGGTCGCGGTGCTGGTGCTGATCCTGCAGGGCGAATCCGCCAATCTGCTGTCGCTCGGCGCGCTCGATTTCGGGCTGATCGTCGATGCGAGCGTGATCATGGTCGAGGCGATCTTCCGCCGGATGGTCGATCGCTCGCACAATATCGGCAGCGGGCGGATCCACGCCAGCACCGCCAACCGCTTCTCGGCTATTCTTCACGCGTCGAGCGATGTCAGCCGCGGCATCTTCTTCGCCGCGGCGATCATCATCGCGAGCTTCCTGCCCTTGTTCACGCTGACCGGGGTGGAGGGGCATATCTTCGGCCCGATGGCCAAGACCTATGCTTATGCCATCGCCGGCGGGCTGGTCGCGGCGTTCACCGTCGCCCCGGTGCTCTCGGCGCTGTTGCTGCCGGACAAACTGGCCGAGGTCGATACCTGGGTCGTCCGGCAGCTCAAGCGCGTCACTGAGCCCGCGGTGGGTTTTGCCCTCGCCAATCGCGTGCTGACGCTCGGCATCACCGGGCTCGCGCTCGCCGCGTCGCTTTATGCGGTGCGGGTGCTGGGGGTCGAGTTCCTGCCGCATCTGGAGGAGGGCAATCTCTACATCCGCGCGACGCTGCCCCCGTCGATCTCGCTCGAGGCGGGGCAGCCGGTGGTCAATGGTATCCGCCGCATCGTCGCCGCCCGCCCCGAGGTGGAGCGCGTCGTCTCGACCCACGGGCGCCCCGACGACGGCACCGATGCGACCGGCTTCTTCAACGCCGAATTCTATGCCCCGCTGAAACCCGCCGAGGACTGGCCGTCGGGTGCAAGCAAGGAGAAACTGACATCCGAGCTGCAACGGAAATTGCAGGCGCGCTATCCCGGGGTCGATTTCGAATTCTCGCAATATATCGAGGATAATGTCGACGAGGCGTCGTCGGGCGTAAAGGGCGCCAATTCGATCAAGGTATTCGGCAACGATCTGGAGACGCTCGAAAAGGTCGCCGGCGCGATCAAGGCGCAGATGGCGCACGTGCCGGGTATCGCCGATCTCGGCGTGTCGGATTCGCTTGGCCAGCCGACCGTCCGCATCGATATCGATCGCCGCGCCGCCGCGCGCTACGGGCTGACCCCGGACGATATCAACCAGACGGTCGCCGCCGCGGTCGGCGGGCAATCGAGCGCCGATCTCTACGAAAAGGATACCGATCGGCATTTCCCGATCGTCGTCCGGCTCGATCCAGCGCAGCGCAACGATATCGAATCGCTCAACCGCATCACGATCGGCGCACCGGGGCCGGGCGGGAACGGTGTGGTCCAGGTGCCGCTATCCGAAGTGGCGAAGATCCGCCTGACCTCTGGCGCCTCGTTCATCTATCGCGAGCATCAGGAACGCTATGTCCCGATCAAGTTCAGCGTGCGCGGGCGCGATCTGGGCAGCGCGGTCGACGAGGTGAAGGCGCGGATCGCCAAGCATGTCGTGCTGCCGCCGGGCTATCATCTCGAATGGGCGGGCGAACTCGGCAATCTCGCCAATGCGGTCGCGCGGTTGCAGATCGTCGTGCCGGTCAGCTTGTTGCTGATCCTCGTCCTGCTGTTCGCCAATTTCGGATCGATCCGCGATACCTTGCTCGCGTTCAGCGTGATCCCGATGGCGCTGATCGGCGGGGTGCTCGCGCTGGCGCTGACCGGCACGCCGTTCAGCATCTCCGCCGCGATCGGCTTCGTCGCCTTGTTCGGCATCGCGGTGATGGACGGGATCCTCGTCGTCACCACCTTCAACCAGCAGCTCAACGAAGGGATGGAGCGCGACGAGGCGCTGGCGATGACGGTGCGGCATTGCCTGCGCCCGGTGGTGATGACCTGTCTCGCGGCGGCGATCGGCCTGTTGCCGGCGGCGATTTCGAGCGGGATCGGCAGCCAGGTGCAGAAGCCGCTGGCGCTGGTCGTGGTCGGCGGGATGACGCTGGCGCCGGTGTTGATCCTGATGGTGCTGCCGGTGCTGATCGCGCGTTTCTCGCGCCACGACAGCGGGCTGCTGGAGCGCAAACCTCAACAGCCAGACGCCGATCAGGCGCAGGCGGAGCCGGCATGATGCGCGTCGCTTTGCTTTCGCTCCCGCTCGTGGTGCTGGTTGCCGGGTGCACTGTCTCGCCGGCGCATCCGGGGACACAGGCGGCGCTGCCGCCCGCACGCCAGTCGCAGACGATTGCCCCTGCAAGTGGCACGGCGCAGCAGGTGGATGTCGGCGCGCCGCCGCTTGCGCAATGGTGGCGTGCGTTCGGCAGCGCCAAGCTCGACGCGTTGGTCGAGACCGCGCTGGCGCATAACGAGGACCTCGCCACCGCCGAGGCTAATCTGCGTCAGGCGCAGGAACAGGCGCGCGCCACCGCGGGCGGGCAGGGGCCGCAGGCCGATCTCAACTATCAGGTGCAGCGCGCCCGCGTGTCGAACGCGTTGCAGACCCCGCTCGCCGATCAATCGATCAACCTCTACACGCTCCACACCGCACAGGTGACGGTGGCCTATCCGCTCGATCTGTTCGGCGAGGGGCGCAATCGCGTCCGCTCGGCGCGCGCGGCGGCGGAGGTGGCGGCGCATCGGCTCGACGCGGCGCGGATCACCGCAATCTCCAATCTGGTGCAGGCGGCGATTCAATATGCCGCGCTCGACGCGCAGGCCGAGGCGACGCGCAAGGCGATCGCCGACAATCGCGCGCTCGTCGCGATGCTCGAACGGCGGCGCGCGCTCGGCGATGTCGGGCTGTCCGATGTCACCGCGCAGCAGACCGTGCTCGCCAATGCCGAGGCGGCGTTGCCGCCGCTGGAGCGACAGCGCGCGCATCAGGCCGGGCTGATCCTCTCGCTGCTCGGCAGGCCCGCCGGGTCGCCGCTGCCGCCGCTGCCGGCGATGACCGAGCTGCATCTGCCCGCCGATCTGCCTGTCGCGCTCCCGTCCGATGTCGTCGCGCACCGCCCCGACGTCCAGGCGGCGGCGGCGCAGATGCGCGGGGCGGCGGCCGATGTCGGTGCGGCAATGGCGGCGCGCCTGCCGTCGATCACGCTCAGCGGGCAGGCGGGGGGCTCGGCGACGCATTTTGCCGATATGTTCGCCAGCGGGAATCCGTTCTTCTCGCTGATCGGCGGGATCACTCAGCCGTTATTTCATTCGGGGCAATTGCTCCACCAGAAGCATGCGGCCGACGCGGCGCTCGATGCGGCCAAGGCGCAATATCGCGCGGCGGCGCTGCAGGCCTTCCTCGATGTCGACGACGCGCTGTCGGGGCTGCGCACCGATGCTGCCGCACTCGACGCGGCGACCCGCGCCGACGACGCCGCCAGCCGCACGCTGGTGATGACGCGGCGGCAGATGGAGTTGGGCGCAGTCGGCAGTTTCGCGCTGCTCAATGCCTCGTCGGCGGCGTCGCAGGCGGCGGTACAGCGCATCCAGGCGACCGCGGCGCGGCTCACCGATACGGTGGCGTTGTTCCAGGCGTGCGGAACGCCCGTTACGGGAAAATAAGTCCACCTCCGTTCGCCCTCAGCTTGTCGAAGGGCGTCCTGCCGGTCGTGAGGTGGGGACGCCCTTCGACAGGCTCAGGGCGAACGGCGTATCTGACGCACCGCGCTACGTCTGGAGCATATAACCCACGCCGCGCACCGTCTGGACGGTGAGCGCAAGTCCCGCCTCCTTCAGATGCCGGCGGATGCGATGGATATAGACTTCCACCGCATTCGACCCGAGCGAATCGCCCGCGCCGAACAATTGATCCTCCAGCACGCGCTTGGGCACCACGCGATTGGGCTGGCGCATCAGCAGTTCGAGCAATTCGCCCTCGCGTACCGAAAATTCCAGCGCAGCGCCCTCGGCGCGAAACTGCCGCGCCTCGGTATCGAGTTCGAGCGTGCCGGCGCGGAGCAGCCGGTCCTTATACCCCGAGTCGCGCCGCAGGATCGCCAGCACCCGCGCGTGGAGCTCGTCGAAGTGGAACGGCTTGGACATATAATCGTCCGCCCCGGCGCTGAGGCCGCGGATGCGGTTTTCCACCTCGCCGCGCGCGGTGAGGATGATGATCGGTTCGCTGCGCTGCGCCGCGCGCAGCCGTTTGAGCAGATCGAGCCCATCCTCGTCGGGCAGCCCGAGATCGAGGATGACGAGCGCGTAGCGCGTCGTGCGGATCAATATATCGGCATCGCCGGCATTATGCGCGAGATCGCAATGCAGATGGCGCGCGGCGAAAGCTTCGCCGATCGCCTGGGCCAGCTCGATATTGTCCTCGACGACCAGCAATCTCATCGCCGCCTCATGCGACGCGCGCGGCGGTCGTGCAATGCGCGATCAGTCGTGCGGGCCGGCATAGCCGGGCAGATACGCCGCCTCCGCCCCACGCGCGATCGTCAGCGCCTTTTCGACCGCGGTGTCGAAATCGCTCTCCAGCAGCGCGGGCTTGATGCGGTGGCGCAGGAAATCGGCCCAGAGGAATTCGGAATAGGGCGTATCGTCCTTGGCATAGCCGCCCGCGCGACGGAGCTGGCCGGCGAGCGAGCGATAGGGATCGTCGCGCAGCCGCGAGAGCTTCTTGGGCAGGTCCGCCGCCGACTTGCGCACGCCCTTCTCGTCGAACGGGTGGAGCCAGTTGCGGTTGTCCATCACCGTCAGGAAGGTCTCGCGCGACAAATGGCTGAGATCGGCGACGATACGCACCAGCACCTGCTGCTGCCCGGCCTCCATCAGCGCGACCGCGAGGTGGTGGTTGTCGATGATCCACGGCCGCTGCTTCGGCCCGAGGATCGCGGGGAGCAGATGGTGCGACAGGAAGGCGCCGCCCGCTTCGTGCGAGCGCTCCTCCCAGTCACGGCGCTTGCGGGCGACCTCGCGCCGGCCGACCGTCATCTGGGTCGGGCGGAGCTCAGCGAGCGGGGTCGGGTGGAGGATCGGTGGGCAGTCCTGCATCATCACTTCCCCTTGTCGCCGCTTATCGCCGCCACCGCGTCGGCGACGCTGTAGCTGCTGCGCGCGGCGAGATCGTCGCGGCCCGCGCGGTGGAACAGGTCGCGGATATGATCATGGACCCGCGCGAGCCGCAAGCTGGTGCCGGCGCGCGATATTTTGTCGTCGAACTCGATCAGGCAGTCGAGCGCCGTACTGTCCAGATCGAAGCTTTCCTCGATGCTCAGCACCAGCGCATGCCCGCCGCCGAGCCGGCGCTCGACATCGCGCAGCACGCGTTCGGCATTGCCGAAGAACAGCGGTTCGGACGGCCGGAGTACCAATATCCCGGCCACCGGCTTGGCATCGGGATGCCGCGCGAGATCAACGAAATCATGTCCGCCGCCAAGCTGCCCCAGTTCGAGCACGTTCGAGGTCGACATCCGCTGGATCAGCGCGGCGAGCGACAGCGCGATCGCGATCAGCATCCCGTCGAGCACGCCGAACGCCAGCACCGCTGCTGCCGCCGCGAATGCTACCACTTCGTCGCGTCTGATCCGCCAGAGGTGGAGGAAAGGTGCGGGGGACAAAGCGTGGGTCAACGCGGCAATCACCACCGCCGCCAACACCGCATCGGGCAGATGCGCGATCGCCGGCCGGCCGAACCAGGCGAGCAGCCCGAGCGTGACCGCCGCGAACACCGGGGTCCAGCGCGACGCAGCACCTGCCGCCTCGCTTGCCGATCCGGCCGAAAACCCCGCGCCGACCGGCATCCCCTGGACGACCGCCGCCGCCAGATTGGCGCCGCCGATCGCGGCCAGCTCGCGATCGGGATCGATCGAATCGCCGTGGCGCAACGCCAGCGCGCGCATCGTTCCCCAGCTTTCGGCGAACAGGATCAGCGCCAGCGGCACCACCAGTTGCGCCAGTCGTGACACCGCGCCGAAGCCGATATCGGGCAGTTCGGGAAGGTGCAGCGCGATCGCGATGTCGCCCACCGTCCGGACGCCGTGGGCCGGCAGATCGAGCAGGCGCGAGGCGGCGATCCCCAGCACGAGCACGACAAAGGCGGCGGGAATGCCGGGCAGGCGTCGCAACCCGAGCAGCAACGCCAGCGCGACCAATCCGGTCGCGACCGAGGCGAGATGCCAGTCCGGCATCGTCTCGGCGAGCCGCGCGACCAGTGTCAGCAGATTGCCGCCGGCGATATCGACCCCGACGATCGCCGGGAGCTGGCGGAGGATGATCGTGATCGCGAGCCCGAGCGCGAAGCCGCGCAGCACCGGGCGGGCGATGAAGCTGGTCAGCGCCCCCAGTCGCAGCGCTGCAGCGATCAGGAACAGCAGCCCCGCCAGCGCAACTGCCAGCGTCGCCAATATCTCGCGCGGCACCGCCTCATGCGCCATTGCCGCGAGCGCCGCCGCGAGGATCGCGGCGGAGGAGGAGGTGGAGGAAACGATCGCGAACCGGCTGCGCCCGATCGCGGCATAAGCGAGGCATCCGGCGATTGCCGCGACGATCGCGCGCGCCGGTTCGAGCCCCGCGATGCTGGCATAGGCCACCGCCTCCGGCAGCAATAGCCCCGCGACCGAAACGCCAGCGATCACATCGGCCCGCGCCATGCCGGCACGCTACGCACTTTCAATGCGTTGGCAAGCTGCAGAACGCGGACGAACGCCGGCGGCGGCGGTTGGGGAAATCGCGCCGTGGTGATATGATCGCACCGGCGCTGCGGACCCGATCCGGCCGATGGCCGCCCCGCGCGCCGATCGATGCCGACACCGGCTCGGCGAGTGGCGAAGCGCGTCTCCACAGGGAATGGAGCACGCACGTCGCCGGCGCCTGCATCGCGATCTGTTCCGGCCTGTTTTTCCGCGCCTTTGCGGATGCCGGATCGCGAGGAGACGAACAATGAAATCGACACCTTTGCTGATGGCGCTCGGCGCCGTCGCGCTCGCCGGTCCCGGGACGGTGACGGCCCAGCGCGGTGGTCATCCCGCCGCAATGCCGATGATCCATACCCCGACTACCGTGGCCCCGACGACGGCCCCCGCCACGCATATGTCGCAGGGGGCGACCCAGGGGACGGGCTGGAATCATATGAACGGCCCGACCCATGCCACCGGTCAGCCCAATGCGTCATGCGGCAGCGCCAGCGCGCCGACCACGCCGGGCAATGCCGGGAGCGCACCGGGATCGGCATTCAATCCGACGGGACAAGCGGGCTCGGTCTATGCCGGCCAGCAGCCGCAGAACTCGCGCAACACCGCTTCGGTGTCGCAATATGATTCTGCCTGCCTGCATCACAATTAGGCAATATTGACCCACGGGTGACGCGCGCGGCCGTCCACCGGTCGCGCGCGTGCTCGCGTCCGCTCCAAAAAATCCAGATTTTTCAGAAAGGTGGAGGCCCGACCGGGAATCGAACCCGGGTGCAAGGATTTGCAGTCCTCTGCGTCACCACTCCGCCATCGGGCCTCGATGTGCGTGGAGCGCGGGCTGATGCGTCGGCGCTCGCCCGCTGTCAAGCGCGCGGCGACAGTTGGCGGCGCAGCGGTGACGCGATACAAGCCGCGCGAATGCTTTAGTGTATTGCATCAATAAAACAGCTGTGCGACAGGGTATGATCATGACCGCGACCATTTCTCCCGCGAACGATTTCGAGGCGATGCGCACCGCAATGGTGGTGAGCCAGCTGCGTCCCAATGCGGTGAACGATCCGCGCGTCGTGGCGGCGATGGCCGCCGTCGCGCGCGAGACGTTCGTGCCGTCCGAGGCCGCGCCGCTCGCGTATCGCGATACCGCGGTGCCGCTCGGTAACGGGCGTGCGGCGAACCTGCCGATCGCGACCGGCCGGCTGCTGACCGAGGCGCGGCTGCAGCCGGGCGACCGGGTGCTGCTGATCGGTGCTGCGACCGGCTATACCGCGGCGGTTCTCGCCGGCCTCGTCGGCCATGTCGTCGCGGTCGAGAGCGACGCCGATCTCGCTGCCCGCGCGCGCGCTGCGCTGGCCGGAGTCACGGGGGTCGAACTGGTCGAGGGGCCGCTCGAACACGGCCATGCCGCCGGCGCACCCTATGACGTGATCGTGGTCGACGGCGCGGTCGAGGAACTCCCTGAGGCACTGGTCGATCAGGTGCGCGAAGGCGGCCGGATCGTTGCGGGGCTGGTCGATCGCGGAGTCACCCGGCTTGCCGCCGGGCGCCGCACCGGGGGCGGCTTCGGCCTCGTCGGTTTCGCGGATATCGAATCGGTGGTGCTGCCGGGCTTCGCGCGCCGGCGCGGATTCAGCTTCTGAGGTATTCTTTGGGCCGCCATCTTTCTTCGATCGCGCCGGTCGCGATCCTTGCCGCGACGCTCGCCGTGCCTGCCTCCGCGGAGACGCTGCGTGATGCGTTGGCCAAAGCCTATCACGATAATCCGACAATCACCGGCGCGCGTGCACAGCAGCGCGCCAATGACGAGAATGTGCCGATCGCCAAGGCCGCGGGGCGCCCCGGCGTTTCCGCCACCGGGTCGTTGAATGACAATCTGGTGCGCACCGGCAATTCCTTCACCACGCCGGCGCGGATCGCGCAGCTCGGGGTGACGCTCAACGTGCCGGTCTATTCGGGCGGCGCGGTGCGCAATTCGATTCGCGCGGCCGAAACCCGGGTGGAAGCCGGGCAGGCCAGCCTCCGCGGGACCGAGGCGACGACGTTCACCAATGTCGTCGCCGCCTACAACAATGTGCTGCGCGACGAAGCGATCGTCGGGCTCAACGCGCAGAATGTGAAGGTGCTGGAAACCAACCTCACCGCGGCGCGCGATCGTTTCCAGGTCGGCGATCTGACGCGGACCGACGTCGCGCAGTCCGAGGCGCGGCTGAGCCTGGCGCGCGCGCAATTGCAGACCGCGCAGGCCAATCTGATTTCGAGCCGCGAGAATTATGTCGCGCTGGTCGGCACGGCGCCGGGCACGCTCGAGCCGCCGCCGCCGCTGCCGCATTTGCCCGATTCGCCCGATTCGGCGGTCGAGGTCGCGCTGAGCCAGAACCCGACCTTGCTCGCCGCGCAGCGCCAGCGCGATGCCACGCGCTATGACGTCAAAGTGGCGCAGGCCAGCCGGTTGCCGACCGTCGGGATCGGGGTCGGGGAGAATGCCACTTCCTATCTCGGCTCGCTCGGCGCGGGCACGGGGCTCGGCGTCGGGCAGAACGGGTCGTCGACCTCGATCGGCGTCAACCTCCGGGTGCCGATCTTCCAGGGCGGGCTTCCCGCCGCGCAGATCCGGCAGGCGCAGGCGAATCGCTCGCAGGCGATCGAGAATGCCACCGCGGCGGAGCGGCAGGTGATCGCCGATACGCGCTCGTCCTTTGCGATCTGGCGGTCGGCGCTGGAGGTGATCCAGTCGTCGGAGGCGGCGGTCAATGCGAATCGGCTCTCGCTGGAGGGCGTGCGGGCCGAGAACAGCGTCGGCAACCGGACGATCCTCGATATCCTCAACGCGGAGCAGGAATTGCTCAACAGCCAGGTGACGCTCGTCACCGCCCGTCGCGACGCTTATGTCGCGGGCTTCGCGCTGCTCGCGGCGATGGGGCGGGCGGAGGCACGCGATCTCGGGCTCGACGGCGGGCCGCTCTACAATCCGGCGGACAATTATAATGCGGTGAAGGGCCGGTTCCTCGATTACGGCACCGGCGCCGCGCCCGTGCCGATCGCCCCGACCACCGCGAAAGTGGCGCCGCAAAACGCCACGGTGACGCGTCCGCTCGGCCCGGAATTCGATACGCCTGTTGACAGGAACGCCCCCTTAACCACAGGTGAGCACGCACCAAACCGCTGATTGGAACGTCGCTTATGGGGGACGCTAGCGCCGAGCCGTCGATGGAGGACATCCTGTCCTCGATCAAACGGATCATCGCCGAGGAGGGAGAGGGGACAACGCGCATGCGCCGTCCCTCGATTCGTCCTGTGCCGTCAGTTGTCCCGCCGCCGCCGAGCGAGGAGGCGGACGAGGTGCTGGAGCTGCGTCACGCTATGGCCACCGAACCCACCACGAGCGACACGTCCGCACCTCAGTCTCGGCCCGAACCGGTGCCCGAGGCGATCGTCTCGCAGGAAACCGCGCAAGCGACTCGCGGCGCGCTCGACGCGCTCTCGCGATTGCTGGTGAAGCCCGAGCCCAATACCGACGGCACGCTGGAAGGGCTGGTGCGCGAAATGCTCCGCCCGATGCTGCGCGAATGGCTCGACGCCAACCTGCCCGCGATCGTCGAATCGGTCGTCGCGCGCGAGGTCGCCAAGATCACCAGCTCGGGTCGCTGACCCGCGCCTGCCGGAGATTGTAGCAGCGGTTACGATCTGCTCTATCTGCCGGCATGAAAGCACTTCTTGCCGCGAGCCTGCTCGCCTCCGCCGCTATCGTCGCCGCGCCCGCCGTGGCGCGCCCGTTGACCATCGACGATGTCACCATGTTGTCGCGCGTCGGCGCACCGACCGTGTCGAAGGACGGCCGCTGGCTGGTCTGGGCGCAGCGCGAAACCGATCTCGCCGGCAACAAGGGGCGTTTTGCGCTGTGGAGGCTCGATCTCTCGCGGCGCGGCGCGCAGCCGGCGAAGCTGTCGGCGGATTCGTCCGCCAACGAGAACGACCCGCAGATCGTCGGCGATACGGTGTATTTCTCATCCGACAAGGGCGGCGAGGATGCGATCTGGGCGATGCCCGTCGCGGGCGGCACGCCGCGCCGAATCACCGATTTCAAGGGCGGCTTCAACGGCTTCAAGGTCGCCCCCAGCGGCGATCGACTCGTCGTGTGGGCGGATCGCAAGCCCGGCGCACCGTCGCTTGAGCCGGCGAGCGAGAAGAAGGATCCGAATGCCGGCGAGGGGCGGGTCTATGATCGATTGTTCGTCCGGCATTGGGATACATGGGCGGACGGCACGCGCTCGCAATTGTTCGTCCTGCCGCTGTCCGCCAGCGGCGCGCCCGGCAATGGTACCGCGATCGTCGGCGCGCTGGTCGGCGATACCCCGTCCAAGCCGATGGGCGGCGGCGAGGAAATCGCCTGGGCGCCCGACGGTCGCATCGTCTATTTCGCGATGCGCGAGGCGGGGCGGATCGAGCCCTTGTCGACCAACCTCGATATCTTCGCCGCCCCGGCCGACGGCAGCAGCGCGCCGGTCAATCTGACCGCAGACAACAAGGCGACCGACAACCAGCCGACCGTCTCGCCCGACGGCCGCACGCTGGCGTGGTTCGCGATGCTTCGTCCCGGCTATGAGGCCGATCGTCAGGTGCTGATGGTCCGCGATCTTGCCAGCGGCAAGGTCAGCGCGCTGACCGATAAATGGGATCGCTCGATCGGGTCGATCGCCTGGGCGCCCGATTCGAGATCGCTTTACGTCACCGCCGAGGATACGCAGGAAAATCCGCTGTGGCGGGTCGATGCACATAGCGGACAAGTCACGCGGCTGACGCAGCAGGGCAATGTCTCGTCGGTCACGGTGAGCGCCGGCGGCGGGGTGATCGTTGCGATCAACAGCCTCACCGCGCCCGACGATTTCTATCGCATTACGGGCAAGGGGGCGCCCGAGCGGCTGACCTCGGTCAATGCGGCGAAGCTCGTCGGCGTCGATATGCCCGACGTGTCGCGCTTCAATTTCAAGGGCGCGAACGGCGATACGGTATGGGGTTATGCGGTGAAGCCCTATGGCAGCACCGGCAAGGTGCCGATCGCCTATATGGTCCACGGCGGACCGCAGGGATCGTCGAACAACAGCTGGTCGTATCGCTGGAACCCGGCGGTGTTCGCCGGTGCCGGCTATGGGCTGGTCGCGGTCGATTTCCACGGGTCGACGGGCTACGGCCAAGCCTTCACCGATGCGATCCGCAACAATTGGGGCGGCTGGCCGCTCGAGGATCTGCAAAAGGGTCTCGCCGCCGCGACCGCCAAATATGGCTGGCTCGACGCCGATAACGCCTGTGCGCTCGGCGCCTCCTACGGTGGCTATATGATGAACTGGTTCGCCGGCCAGTGGCCCGATCGCTTCAAATGCATCGTCCAGCACGACGGCGTCTTCGATGCGCGGGCGATGGCCTATGAGACCGAGGAATTGTGGTTCGACGAATGGGAACACGGCGGCAAGGCCTATTATGAAGACCCGGCCGCGTTCGAAAAGTGGAACCCGGTCAATTACGTCGACAAGTGGAAGACCCCGATGCTGGTCATCACCGGCGAGAAGGACTTCCGCATTCCCTATACCCAGGGCCTCGCCGCGTTCACCGCGCTCCAGCGGCGCGACATCCCCTCGCGGCTGCTCGTCAATCCGAACGAGAATCACTGGGTGCTGAAACCGCGCAACTCGCGGCAATGGTATCGCGAGGTGCTCGGCTGGATGGATAAGTGGACCGGGAAGGCGCGGTAACGCTAACCGTCGTCATGCCGGGTTAAGCCCGCATGACGCGAGGGACGAGCGCATCTTTCATCCGCGGTTCATCCCGCGTCGGGTAAGTGGATCGTGCATAGTCGGTTTCCGATCCGCGCACGATCCAAGCTCCCTTCGTTGCGCGCTTTCGGGGCGGTCCTCCTGTTCGGGGCCGCCCTGTTTGCTTTTAGACCTTAAGCGCGGCTTTTCTTTTGCCGCTCCCCCGGTAAAGCCACCGGGATGACCGAATTGCCCAAGACCTTTGACCCCGCCGCCATCGAATCGCGCTGGTATGCGCATTGGGAGGATAACGGCCTGTTCCGCCCCGACCGCCCGGGCGCGGAGCCGTGGACGATCGTCAACCCGCCGCCCAACGTCACCGGATCGCTGCATATCGGGCATGCGCTCGACAATACGCTGCAGGATATCCTCGTCCGCCACGCGCGGTTGAAGGGCAAGGACGCCTTGTGGGTGGTCGGCACCGATCACGCCGGGATCGCGACGCAGATGGTGGTCGAGCGCCAGATGGCGTTGCGCCAGCAGAAGCGCACCGATTTCACCCGCGAAGAATTCGTCGCCAAGGTGTGGGAATGGAAGGCGGAAAGCGGCGGGGCAATCACCCGCCAGCTCCGCCGGCTCGGCTGCTCGATGGATTGGGCCAACGAGCGCTTCACGATGGACGAAGGCTTCAGCAAGGCGGTGCTGAAGGTGTTCGTCGATCTGCACCGTCAGGGGCTGATCTATCGCGACAAGCGCCTCGTGAACTGGGACCCGGGCCTCGGCACCGCGATCAGCGATCTCGAGGTCGAGACCCGCGAGGTGCAGGGCAAATTCTGGCATCTCCGGTATCCGCTGGAGGACGGCAGCGGCTTCATCTCGGTCGCGACGACGCGCCCCGAAACGATGCTCGCAGATATGGCTGTCGCGGTGAACCCCGAGGATGCGCGCTACAAGGCGCTGATCGGCAAGAAGGTGCGGCTGCCGATCACCGGCCGCCTGATCCCGATCATCGCCGATGAACATGCCGATCCCGAACTCGGCTCGGGTGCGGTGAAGATCACCCCAGGGCATGATTTCAACGACTTCGAGGTCGGCAAGCGCGCCGGGATCGAGGCGCGCGACATGCTCAACATGCTCGATGCCAAGGCGCAGGTGACGCAGGTCGCCGACGGGCTGATCCCGGCCGAATTCCTCGGCGAGGATCGTTTCACCGCGCGCAAATTGGTCGTCGAGCGGCTGGAGGCGGAAGGCTTCCTCGAACGCGTCGAGGATCGCGTGATCCAGACGCCGTACGGCGATCGCTCGGGCGACGTGATCGAACCGTGGCTGACCGACCAATGGTATGTCGACGCCGCGACATTGGCGAAGCCCGCGGTCGAGGCGGTGACCTCGGGCAAGACCCGCGTCGTCCCCAAGACGTGGGAAAAGACCTATTTCAACTGGATGGAGAACATCCAGCCGTGGTGCGTCTCGCGCCAATTGTGGTGGGGGCACCGCATCCCGGCATGGTTCGCCGACGATGGCCGCATCTTCGTCGCCGAAAGCGCCGAGGAGGCGCAGGCGCAGGCGGGCGCGGGCGTCACGCTCAGCCAGGACCCCGACGTACTCGATACATGGTTCTCGTCGGCCTTGTGGCCGTTCGCGACGATGGGCTGGCCGGAGAACACCGATCCGACACTCGGCGGACGCTATCCCAATGACGTGCTGATTTCGGGCTTCGACATCCTGTTCTTCTGGGATGCCCGGATGATGATGCAGGGCCTGCAGTTCATGAAGGACGTGCCGTTCCGCACGCTCTATCTGCACGGCCTCGTCCGCGCCGCCGACGGCGCCAAGATGTCCAAGTCGAAGGGCAATACGGTCGATCCGCTCGGGCTGATCGACAAATACGGTGCCGATGCGCTGCGCTTCTTCATGGCGGCGATGGAAAGCCAGGGCCGCGACATCAAGATGGATGAGCGCCGCGTCGAGGGCTATCGCAACTTCGCGACCAAGCTGTGGAACGCCAGCCGCTTCTGCCAGACCAATAGCATCGGCGGATCGGCGACGCTGGAGCCGCCTGCGGCAAGCTCGGCGGTCAACAAATGGATCGTCGGCGAATGCGTCAAGGCGATCCAGTCGGTCGATCTTGCGCTCGCCGAGCTGCGGTTCGACGCAGCGGCCAATGCGATCTACCATTTCGTGTGGAGCCAGTTCTGCGACTGGTATCTCGAATTGATCAAGAGCCAGATCGACGACGAGACGCGTGCGGTGGCGGGCTGGGTGCTCGATCAGGTGCTGGTGGTGCTCCACCCGTTCATGCCCTTCATCACCGAGGAATTGTGGCACGCGCTGGCGCCGCGCGAGCATGAATTGATCGTCGCGAAATGGCCGATGGCCGATGCGCGGGCGATCGATCCCGCGGCGGCGAACGAGGTCGATTGGCTGATCCGGCTGGTCAGCGAGGTGCGGTCGAGCCGCACCGAGCTCAACGTGCCCCCCGGTGCGCGTCTGCCTTATGCGGTGGCCGACGCCGGTGCCGAGACCGCCGCGCGGCTCGCGCGCAATGCGGCGACGATCGCGCGGCTCGCGCGGATCGAGCCGGGCGAGGTGACCGGGGGCAGCGCGCAAGTGGTGGTCGACGAGGCGACCTATCGCCTCGGGCTGGGCGATGTGATCGATCTCGACGCCGAACGCGCGCGGCTCGCCAAGGCGATCGCCGGGGCGGAGAAGGAACGCGATTCGCTCGCCGCGCGGCTGGGCAATGCGAGCTTCGTCGAACGCGCCAAACCCGAAGCGGTCGAAAAAGCGCGCGCCGACCACGCCGACAAGGCGGCGGAGGCCGAACGGCTGTCGGCCGCGCTGGGGCGGCTGGGATAATTCTTCGTCATCCCCGCGCAGGCGGGGATCCATTAACGCAGGTCCGGCGATAGAGTCGCGAGCTCGGCGTGAATGGATCCCCGCCTGCGCGGGGATGACGGATTAGAAGGACGAGGATTTTGTCAGACGAAGCGCCACTACCGCCTGCCGCTCAGCACGGTCATGCGCACAATCTGACGACCGGGCCGATCGGATCGGCGCTGCTGATGTTCGCGCTGCCGACGCTCGCCTCGAATATCCTGCAGACGCTCAACGGCTCGATCAACGCGGTGTGGGTCGGGCGGTTTCTGGGCGAGGGGGCGCTCGCCGCGACCTCCAACGCCAATATCATCATGTTCCTCACCTTCGGCGCGGTGTTCGGCTTCGGCATGGCGGCGACGATCATGGTCGGGCAGAGCTGGGGCCGGCGCGACGTCGATGCGGCGCGGCGCGCGTTCGGCTCGGCGATCGGGCTTGTGCTCGGCACCTCGCTGGTCGTCGCGGCGCTCGGCTGGATCTTCGCGCCACAGATTCTGCATGTCCTTGCCACCCCGCCTGGGGCATTCCAGCCGGCGCTCGATTATCTCCGCGTGATCTTCATCGGGCTGCCCGCGTCGATGCTGCTGGTGCTGATGTTCATGGGGCTGCGCGGCACCGGCGATTCGGTGACGCCCTTGTGGTTCATGGGGTTGTGCGTGGTGCTCGATGCGGGGCTCAACCCGGTGCTGATCCTCGGGCTCGGGCCGTTCCCGCGGCTGGGGATTGCCGGGTCGGCGACCGCGACGCTGATCGCCAATGTCGTCGCGCTCGGGGCATTGGTGTTCCACATGCAGCGCAACGATCTGCCGCTCCGGCTCAAGGGCGCGGAACTGCGTTATATGGTTCCTGCGCCGGCGCTGGTTCGGGTGATCGTCGGCAAGGGGCTGCCGATCGGGGCGCAGATGCTGGTGATGTCCACTTCGGCGCTGGTGATGATCGGGCTGGTCAACCGCCACGGCATCGACACGATCGCGGCCTATGGCATCACCCAGCAATTGTGGAATTACGTCCAGATGCCGGCGATGGCGATCGGCGCGGCGGTATCGGCGATGGCGGCGCAGAATATCGGCGCCGGGCGGTGGGATCGCGTGGCGCGTATCACCCGCGCGGGGCTCGGCTATAATATCGCGATGACCGGGACGATGGTGGCGCTGGTGGTGCTGTTCGATCGCCCGCTGCTCGCGCTGTTCATCGGCGGCGGCAGCCCGGTGATCCCGGTGGCGCAACACATCAACCTCATCGTCACCTGGGGCCTGATCCTGTTCGGCGCGACGATGGTGCTGTTCGGCACGGTGCGCGCGAACGGCGCGGTGTGGGGGCCGCTGATCATCCTGGCGGTCTCGATGTTCCCGGTGCGGCTGGGGCTGGCGCTGGGGCTCGATCCGGTGTGGGGCGCGGACGCCTTGTGGTGGAGCTTCCCGCTCGGCTCGATCGTCAATATCGTGCTGGCGGTGCTCTATTACCTCTACGGCCCGTGGCGGCGCGGCCGGCTGCTGGTGCCCGAGGAGCATGTCGAGGAACGCAGCCACGCCGATATCGAGCCGGGCAACAATCTCAAACCGGCGAGTTAGCCCCGAGCATACCAAACAATCCGTTCGCCCTGAGCCTGTCGAAGGGCTGGCCTTCTTCCGCGGAAGAAAAGGGCAGGGCTTCGACAGGCTCAGCCGGAACGGGGATGGGTAATGGCGGTAAAACGCATCGAGCCGGTGCTTGCCGAGCGCCGCGCGAAAGCGCATGTCCCCGCGCATCATGCACGCATCATTCCCCGCGCTCCGCCTTCGCCGTACCCGCGTCGCCGAGTGGAGCCGCCGGCTCCACCGCGAGACGGTGTTGACCCCGGCCAATCTGATCTGGCCATTGTTCATCGCCGAAGGCGAGGGGGTGGAGGAGCCGATCGCCAGCCTGCCCGGCGTGTCGCGCTGGTCGGTCGACGGGATCGTCGCGCGCGCGAAGGAAGCGCGCGATCTGGGCATTCCCTGCGTTGCGCTGTTCCCGAATACCCCATCTGCGCTGCGCACCGCGGACGGGCGCGAGGCGCTCAACCCGGACAATCTGATGTGCCGCGCGATCCGCGCGATCAAACAGGCGGTGCCCGAGGTCGGCATCCTCACCGATGTCGCGCTCGATCCCTATACCGCGCACGGGCATGACGGGCTGGTCGACGATGCCGGCTATGTCCTCAACGACGCGACGGTCGAGGTGCTGGTCGGTCAGTCGCTCAACCAGGCGGCGGCGGGGGCGGACATCATCGCGCCCTCGGACATGATGGACGGCCGCATCGGCACGATCCGCGACGCGCTCGAAGCCGCGGGGCATATCAACGTCCAGATCATGGCCTATGCCGCCAAATATGCCAGCGCCTTCTACGGCCCGTTCCGCGATGCAGTCGGCAGCCGCGGGCTGCTCAAGGGTGACAAGAAGACCTATCAGATGGATCACGCCAATGCCGATGAGGCGCTGCGCGAGGTGGCGATGGACCTCGCCGAGGGCGCGGACAGCGTGATGGTCAAGCCGGGCCTGCCCTATCTCGATATCATCCGGCAGGTGAAGGATGCATTCGGCGTTCCGGTGTTCGCCTATCAGGTGTCGGGCGAATATGCGATGATCGAGGCGGCGGCCGCCGCCGGCGCGGGCGATCGCGACGCGTTGGTGCTCGAAACGCTCACGGCCTTCCGCCGCGCAGGCTGCTCCGGCGTGCTGACCTATCATGCGGTGCATGCCGCGCGGCTGCTCGGCGCATGATCGAGACCGAACGCCTGATCCTGCGCGCGCCCGAGCCGCGTGACCGCGCGCCGCTCCACGCGATGTGGGCCGATCCGCGCGTGATGGCCGATCTCGGCCCGGTCAAGACCGCTGCCGACAGCGACGCCGCGCTCGCGCGCCACGCCTCCTACGCTCCGCTTGGTTTCTTCGCGGTCGAGCGGCGCGAAGACGGCGCGACGATCGGCTTCTGCGGGCTCAAGCCCGGTGCGCCCAACACCCCGATCGAGAATATGCTCGAGGTCGGCTGGATGCTCGGGGTGCCCTATTGGGGCGCCGGCTATGCGCGCGAAGCGGCGGCGGCGAGCATCGCCTGGGGCTGGGCGACGCGCGATGATTCGGCGATCGTCGCGATCACCGCGCGGCGCAACGCCAAGAGCCGCGGGCTGATGGAACGGCTCGGGATGCATTATGTCCCGGCGCTCGATTTCCTCCACCCGCTGTATGCGGTGGAGAATCCGCTGTCCGACACCGTGACCTACCGGATCGACCGCCCGTGATCGAAACCCCGCGCCTGATCCTTCGCCGCTGGCGCGAGGCCGATGCCGAGCCATTTTTCGCGATGGGGCAGGATGCCGAGGTGATGCGCTATCTCGGCCCGCCGATGTCGCGCGCGGATTGCGCGGCGACGGTCGTGCGGCAGAATGCGCTGGCCGACAGCTACGGCTCGTGCTTCTGGGCGATCGAGCGGCGCGCCGACGGCGCCTTCATCGGCTTCTGCGGGATCAAGCAGGGGTCGGAGGGCACGCCGATCGCGGGGCAGCCCGAGATCGGCTGGCGCCTCGCGCGCGAAGCGTGGGGGCAGGGCTATGCGCGCGAGGCGGCGCAGGCATCGCTCGATCGCGGCTGGTCGACGCAGGACTGGCCCGAGGTGGCCGCGATCACCGTCCCCGCTAATACGCAGAGCTGGGGGCTGATGATTCGCCTCGGCATGACGCGCGACCCCGACGGAGATTTCGATCACCCCGTACTGGCGCCGGGCGATCCGCTGCGTCGACATTTGACCTACCGAATCGCGCGATAACGCAAATCGTCTTGTGCTCCCGCGAAGGCGGGAGCCCAGTCTGGGTCCGCGCCTTGGGTTTCCATCAAAGTAATATTTTGATGGGGGCCCTTCGCGGCGACACAAGCAGGCTAACCTAATCCGCCGGCGCAAGGCGTCGTTGGATTGCAGCGATTCGCGCGGTGGAGGTGTCGACCGCCTGTTGCGCCGCCTGAACCGCCTCGTCGAGCGCGGGATAGGGCGCGACGAGCGCCTGTGCGCGATCGGACGCGAGTTGCTCCAGTTCGGCCAACACGTCGACCTGCCGCGCGCGGGCCGCGTCGAGATCGGCAAGCGCGGTCTGCGCGTCGAGCCATTTGTCGCTGCCCGCCGCGGCGCCGCTGGCGGCGGCCGCCAGCTGTTCGGCGCGGGTCGCGGCAGTGGCGAAGGTGGCGGCGGCCTCGCTCAGTCGCGTGCGCGCGGCGGCGATTCGCGAATCGAGTTCGGGATCGGCGGCGGCAACCGGCGGCGGCGGCGCGGGCGGCTCGCGGAAATCGAGCTGCTCGCCGGCACGCGGCAACAGCGACGGAAAGTCATGCTCAACACATCCGCACAGCGTCAGCGCCAGAACGAGCAGGGGGAAATGAGGCTTCATCGCCCCCGCGATGTACGAAGTGAGAAAAGTGCACGCAATGCTCTTGCGCAACCTGAAACCCCCTTCTATGAGGCCACCTCCCAGGCGCCCGTAGCTCAGCTGGATAGAGCATCAGACTACGAATCTGAGGGTCGGACGTTCGAATCGTTCCGGGCGCGCCACTTATTCCTGATTTGATATCAGAAGGTTGGGCGGGGTCGCGTAAGGCGGCCCCGCCCAATCTTGTTTTCGGCTGGTCGAGCGTGCGGCATGCGCCGCTCGGTGATCAGTTGGGCAGCGTCTCGAGCTGCGCGGGCGCGGGATCGTAGCCGGCCGGCGTGGTGGCGGGGCGCAGCCAGCCGATCTCGTGGAGCAGGAACAGGACCAGCCCCACCGCCAGCGGAATCAGATAATAGACCACGCGATAGACCAGCAGCGCCGCGAACAATGTCGCGCGGTCGATTCGCGGTAACGCGACCAGCATCACCGTTTCGAACACCCCGACCCCGCCCGGCGCGTGCGCGAGCAGCCCCGAGACGAACGCCACGACATAGCCGAGCAGCAATTCGGGGAACGCCGAGAGCGACAGCCCCGGGACGAGCACGAACAAAGCCGCGGTCGCCAGCGCGATATCGAGCGCGGCAAGCGCGAACTGGAGGAGCGCCAGCCGCACCGTCGGTAGCACCAAGGTCCAGCCGAACAGCTTGAGCGACCGCCCCGCGGCGCGATGCAGGACGGCCAGCGTCACGGCGATGCCGCCGAGCACCAGCGCGCCGGTCATCACGCGCGCGGCGGGGCTGATCTCCAGCGCGCCGATCGTCAACGCGCCGGGCCGGAGGATCAGCCCGATGCCGAGCAGCAGGAAGACCCCGCACCAGAAGGTGACCCCGGCGATGATCATGATCTGCGCCACTTCGCCCAGCGTGAAGCCGGCGTGGCGATAGACGCGCCAGCGCGCGGTGCCCCCGGTCAGCACGGCAAAGCCGAAATTGTGGCTGAAGATATAGCTGGTGAAGGCGGCCAGCGCGGTGGTCGGATAGCGCGCGCGGCGCCCGATGATGCGCTGCGCGATCATGTCGTAGCCGGTAAGGACGAAATAGCTCAGCGCGGTGATCGCCAGCGACAGCAGCAACCGCCCCGATCCGATCCGGCGGATCGCGGCGTCGATTTCGTCACGGCTGGTATTGCTGAGGATATGGCGCAACGCAGTCACCGCCACCGCGACGACGATCAGCATCAGCACCCCGACGATCCAGCGCCCCGCGCGACGCTTGGCGTCGTCGCTCATCAGGCGGGTGGCGAGGGGGGAAGACGGCCGATCCATACCTAAATCACTTTCGCGAGGCCGCCCGGGTGGGGTACGAGTCGGCGCTACCTCCTTCGCCATCAAAACCGGGAGCGTAAATACCCAATGCGACCCCCGACGCGAACCGGCCGCTGTTCGTCGTCGCGCTGGCCCGGGTGATCAGGCGCGAACCCAAAAGCCTGATTTGCAACGGGACCTTTCTTAACAGCGGCTGCATGTTATGTTCAGCATAGGTCACAGGTCGGCCGATCATAATCCGGGCTCAGATTTCAAAGGAGGGTTTACGCCATGCGCAAGACTTTGATCATGTCGACGGTGATGGCTTCACTGATGGTTGCGGTTGCCACCATTCCGACGGAGGCTGGTGCGCAGACCTACAATCGCGGCCATCAGCGGCATCACCACTATCGCTGCAAGCGCAGCAGCGGCACCACCGGCCTGATCGCCGGCGGCGCGGGCGGTGCGCTGCTCGGTAATGCGCTTGGCGGCGGCACGCTCGGCACGGTTGCCGGCGGCGTCGGCGGTGCCTTGCTCGGTCGTCACCTCGACAAGAAGCATGACGCCGCGCAGAACCGTCGTAACGGCTGCTGATCCGACAGCGTCCTACGGGGCTTCGGGCCGGGCTGCGGAAATACCCGCGGCCCGGCCTTTGTCTTCTGCGCGATCGCAATAGCCCCTCGCGCCATTCGGCTCGTGACGAACTTAAAGCGCGATCCCGGCGCGCCCGGCAAGATCGGTGATATATTGCCAGGCGACCCGCCCCGAGCGGCTGCCGCGCCGCGTCGCCCATTGCACCGCCTCCGCGGCGTCGAACGGCAGGCCGTAACGCTCGGTATAGCCGCGCACGATCGCCAGATAATGATCCTGATCGACAACGTGGAAGCCGAGGCTCAGCCCGAAGCGGTCTGCGAGCGCGAGCTGGTCGTCGACCGAATCGCGCGGGTTGATCGCATTTTCCTGCTCATGAATGTCGCGCGGGACGAGATGGCGGCGGTTCGACGTTACCACCAGCCGCGCATTGGCCGGCCGCGCCTCCGCGCCGCCTTCGAGCAGCGACCGTAGCGTCCGCGCATCGCGCACCGCATCGATCCCGAGATCGTCGAGGAACAGCACGAACGCGCGCGGCACATGCGCGATCGTCGCAAACAGCGCCGGCAGGGTATCGAGGCGGTCGGCCGCCACTTCGATCAACGCCAGCGCGCCGCCTTCGGCCTGGATCGCCGCGACGCTCGCCTTGACCAGCGCCGACTTGCCGGTGCCGCGCGCGCCCCATAGCAGCACGTCCTGCGCGGCATGCCCCGCGGCAAGGCGCGCGAGATTGTCGTGGAGCACTTCTTTCTGCGCATCGACCCCCTGCAACAGCGCGATCGGCACCGGCGCGAAGGCACGAGTCGGGAGCAGCACGCGATCGCGCCACACATAAGCCGGATGCGCCAGCGGATCGGCGGAAACCGGCGGCGGCGGAGCGAGGCGCTCCAGCGCGGCGGCGATGCGGGCGAGGGTTGCTTCCATGCTCCGCCGGCTACCGCAGCGCAGCGCGAAGGGTCAATGCGTGCTTCTCGTCGCCCCGGTTAAGGATGGGGCGGCGTGGTCAATCGGCCAGATTGTAGCTCTTGAGCAGATCATAGAGCGTCGGCCGGCTGATCCCGAGCAGCCGCGCGGTATTGCTGATATTGCCGTCGGCGCGCGCCAGCGCGCGGCGGATCGCGGTGCGGTCGGCCGCCTCGCGCACCGCGCGCAGGTTGATCGGGGTATCGTCGGGCTCGGCGAGATCGAGATCGGCGGCGGTGACGAGCTTGCCGTCGGCCATGATCACCGCGCGCTTCACGCGATTTTCGAGTTCGCGCACATTGCCGGGCCACCCCCAGGCGTCGATCGCGGCGCGCGCGTCGGGCGCCAAGCCGGTCACCGCCGGGTTCATCGTCGCGGCGTAACGGGTGACGAAATGCCGCGCGAGCAGCGCCGCGTCGCCGGGCCGTTCGGCGAGCGACGGGATGCGGATGACGATCTCCGCCAGCCGATAATAAAGATCCTCGCGGAAGCTGCCCGCCGCGACCATCGCATCGATATCGCGATGCGTGGCGCAGACGATCCGCGTGTCGACCGCGATCGCGCGTCGCCCGCCGATCCGCTCGATCGTCCGTTCCTGCAGGAAGCGCAGCAGCTTGACCTGGAGCGGTAGCGGCACGTCGCCGATCTCGTCGAGGAACAGGGTGCCGCCGTGCGCCTGTTCGATCTTGCCCTCGGTCGTCTTCACCGCGCCGGTGAAGGCGCCTTTCTCGTGCCCGAACAGCTCGCTTTCGAGCAAAGTTTCGGGGATCGCCGCGCAATTGATCGCGACGAAGGCGCCGGTGCGGCGCGGCGAGGCGTCGTGCACGCCGCGCGCGAGCAATTCCTTGCCGGTGCCGCTCGCGCCGAGCAGCATCACCGAAACGTCGGCCGGGGCGACGCGTTCGATCGTCCACGTCACCTTGAGCATTTCCGGCGCGGCGCTGATCAGCCCGGCCATTGCCCCCGCCGCGGTGCTCGTCGCGGCGAGCCGCCGGTTTTCGGCTTCGAGCGCGTGGACGTGGAAGGCGCGTGCGACGATCAGCCCGAGCGCGTCGATATCGATCGGCTTCTGGTAGAAATCCCACGCCCCGTCGGCGATCGCACGCAACGCGCTTTCGCGCGCGCCGTGGCCGGAGGCGACGATCACCTTGGTATCGGGCTTGAGCGCGAGGATCTCGGCCAGGGTCGCGAACCCTTCGGTCGTGCCGTCCGGATCGGGCGGGAGACCGAGATCGAGCGTCACGACGGCGGGCTCATGCTGCCGCAGCGCGTCGATCGCCCCGTCGCGATCGCTGGCGACGATCACCTCATAGCCGTCATAGGCCCAGCGCAACTGGCGCTGGAGCCCCAGATCGTCCTCGACGATCAGCAATTTGGGCAATGTCTTCGGGCGGTCGCTCACGCTGCCTGCTCCATTGCCGCGGCCGAGCGCAGCGTGACGCGGAACCGCGTGCCCTCGCGCTCGCGGCTTTCCACCGTCACGCTGCCCCCCATCGTCTCGGCAAGCTGCCGCGCCTCGAACGCGCCGAGCCCGAACCCGCCCGGCTTGCCCGAGACGAACGGCTTGAACAGCCGGTCGCGCATGAACGCCGGGGACATGCCGCGCCCGGTGTCGATCACCTCGACCGCCACCTGCCGCGTCGCGGGCAGATCGACGAGATTGAGCGTCACCGGCGCATCCGCCGCGCTCGCCTCGATCGCATTCTGCACGAGATGCCCGAGCAAGGTTTCCAGCGCGGTGGCGTCCGCCAGCGCATTTACCTCGGGCGCGCCGGTGACGAGGATGACGTGCTGCGCGCGCCGCGCGGCGGCGATCCGCTCGGCCAGCCGGCGCAGCGACACTTCGCGCAGCGCCTCGCCGCGGCCGCCGTGGTGCTGGGAGAGGCGCGCGAGCAGATTGTTCATGCGCTGTGCCGAATCGCGCAACGTCTCGACCATGTCCGCACGGAAGGCGGGATTGTCGGCGTGGCGCTCGGCATTGCGTGCAAGCAGCGTCAATTGGCTCACCAGATTCTTGAGATCGTGCATGATAAAGGCGAAACGGCGGTTGAATTCGTCGAAGCGCCGCGCGTCGGCCAAGGCGTCATGCGCGCGTTCCTCGGCGAGATAGCTCGCCACCTGCCGCCCCGCGACGCCGAGCAGGTCGAAATCCTCCCAGTCGAGCGCGCGGTCGAGCGGGGGGCGGGCGAGGACGATCGCGCCGGTCAGCTGGTCGAAATGGCAGAGCGGAACGATCGCCCAGACGTGGTCGCGCTCGACGAGCCACGACGGGGCGGCGGCGCGCTCCTCGGCGGGGGCGGTGCCGTCGCGCACCGCGTCGAGCGCGACGATCCGCTGGGTCGCGGCGAGATGGCGATGAAGCGCCGCGTCGCCGCCAGCGGGGTCGGCGTCGTCCTCGGGCCAGTTCCAGCCCGCGCCGCGCTCCAGCCCGCCGTCGCGCGCGAGCAGCAGCAGCCCCGCGGGGGAATCGGTGACGTCCGCTACCGCCTTCACCACACGGATCCCCAACGGTGCAGCGCTGTCGCCCGGCGTGCCGAGCGTCTCGGTGAAGCGAAGCCATTCGGCGCGATAATCGTAGCGGTGGGTGAAAAGATGCTTGGCGACCAGGACCTTGGCCCAGGCGCGCAGCCACGGCGTCGATACGACCGTCAGCAGCGCCGCCGCGGTGCCGAAGACGAAGGCGGTCTGCGCCAGCCGGATATGGTTCCCGCCGAGCTGGCCGATCAGGCTGATCGCCAGCCCGATCACGACGACATAGACCCCCGCGACGAGCAACGAGATCGCCAGGAACGCCACGTTGCGCGACAATTGCAACGTCCATTCGCCGTTGCGCTGCACCGCCAGCCCGAACAGCGGGGCGAAGGCGATCAGCGCGAGGCCGCGCGCCGCGATCAACCCGTCGGAGATTCCGGTCGACGTCCACAGCGCGAGATTGATGACGGTATCGATGACGAACATCAGCGCCATCGCCAGCGCCGCGGCGCGAATCCCGCCGCGCCCGGCGGCGGACAGCCGCGCCTGCATGCGATAGATCAGCAGCAGCGCTGTGACGCTTCCCAGCATGCGGAACGCGACCCGCGCATCGCCGATCGCCGCCTTGTCGCCCGGGGCAGCGGTGGCTTCGGCGATCGCCAGCCCCGTCGCGATCACGAAGGTGAGTGCGCAGGCGATATAGACGGCGGTGAGCCAGCGACCCCCCGCGTCGGCGGGTTCACGCCGCGCGAGGACGTAGATGAAGCCGAGCCAGGCGAGGTTGCGGGCGCCCTCCGCAAGCCGGGTGATCGGATCGCGCGCGTCGATCCCGGCGGCGGCCAGCGCCCATAAGGCGGTGGCGCCGAGCGCGACGATCAGCGTAATGCGGGGAAGCCCGCCGTCGCGCTGGCGGAGCTGCACCAGCGCCAGCACCCCGAACAGGAAGGCGGCGAGCGCGTGGCTCCACAGGGTCAGCGGCGGTTGCACCTCACCGCGCACCGGCGGGAAACAGCACTACCCGCAAGGTCTGGAGCAGGATCAGCAGATCGAGGAACGGCGAGTAGTTCTTCGCGTAATAGAGATCATATTCGAGCTTGTGGCGCGCATCGTCGATCGACGCGCCATAGGGATAGTTGATCTGCGCCCAGCCGGTGATGCCGGGCTTCACCATATGCCGCTCGGCGTAATAGGGCAGCTCGCGTTCGAGATCGGCGACGAATTGCGGGCGTTCGGGGCGCGGGCCGACGAAACTCATCTCGCCCTTCAGCACGCTCCAGCATTGCGGCAGTTCGTCGATCCGCACCTTGCGGATGAAGCGCCCGACGCGCGTGACGCGCGGATCCTGCTCCGCCGCCCACACCGCCTCGCCCGGAATTTCGGCATCCTGCCGCATCGAGCGCAGCTTGGGGATGTCGAACGGCTCGTTGTACAGCCCGACGCGGCGCTGGCGGTAGAAGGCGGGGCCCTTGCTCTCCAGCTTGATCGCGATCGCGGTCACCACGATCAGCGGCAGCGCGACGAGCAGCATCAATGCGCTGACGATCACGTCGAACCCGCGCTTGACCATCGCGGTCAGCATCTGCCCGGAGGAAAAACCGTCGGAAAAGATCAACGCGGAGGGATTGACCGTCTGCAGGTCGATGCGCCCCGTCTCGCGTTCGAGAAAGGCGGAGAATTCGTTGACCTGCACCCCGGTGGTCTTGATCCGCAGCAGATCCTTGAGCGGCAGCGCGTTGCGCCGCTCCTCGATCGCCAGCACCACCTCCGACGCGTTGAGCCGCACGACATGGTCGGCGAGGTTGTAGATCGCGTCGCGCGGGATCGCCTGCGGCACCACGATCTCCGGCTCGGCCATCGCGACATAGCCGACCACCACGAAGCTCGATCCGGGCACCTGTTCCAGCGTTGCCAGCCGGGCGGCGCGCGTCCCGGCGCCGAGCACGACGACGCGGCGTTTGAACCGCTCGCCGCCGAGGAAGCGCCCGAACAGGATGCGGACCATCACCAGCCCGACGGCGGCGAGCAGCATCGCGTAGAACAGGTTCGACCGCCAGAAGGTGAAACGCGGCATGACGAAGAACAGCACCGCGAGAAACAAGGCGCCGAGCGATATCGCGACCATCAGTCGCATCGCGGCCTGGCGGATCGAGACGAGGACGTCCGCCTGATAGGCGCCGACCGCGATCATCGCGATCATCAGCGGCGCGGCGAACGACAGGAGCTGGGGCAGGCGGGTCCAGATCGGTTCCACCAGCATGTCGATCTGCCACGCGCGGAAATCCCATCCGCCCTCTGCCGCGGCGATCAGCAGCATGAAATCCAGCACACCGAGCAGCAGCACCGCGTTCGGTACGTAGTGCTTGAAAACCCTGATCATTTTCCCGGCATCCGATCCCCGGTGTAAGCTTCTCCGACAGGTGATCGCAGCAAATGGCAAAAAAAGGCTGAAGAGCCGTGCCCATAACGAGACGGATCGAATGGTTGCGAGCCGCATTATCCGATAGCAATAGTGACCGAACCAGGCGGAGAAATGCATGCCGATTTCCAGGACGATCGTTCCCGTAATCCTGTCAGGCGGAGCGGGGACGCGGCTGTGGCCGATGTCGCGCCCGGAAATGCCCAAACAGATGCTCGCGCTCACCGCGCCCGAGACGATGCTGCAGCTCACCGCGGCGCGGGCGCGCGGCGCGGGCTATGGTGCGCCGATCGTCGTCGCCAACGCGCGTCATGCCGATATGATCGAGGAACAGCTCGATGCGATCGACATGGCGCCCGCCGCGCTGATCCTCGAACCGGCCGGGCGCAACACCGCGCCGGCGATCGCGCTTGCCGCGCTGGCGGTGGAGGATCGCGCCGCGCCGCTGCTGGTGATGCCGTCCGATCATGTGATCGCCGATGTCGCCGCCTTCCACCGCGCGATCGCCGCCGCGCTGCCGCTCGTCGACGAGGGGTGGCTGGTGACCTTCGGCATCACCCCGGACGCGCCCGAGACGGGCTATGGCTATATCCGCGCCGGCGCCGAGATCGCCGAGGGGGTGCATCAGGTCGAGCGTTTCGTCGAGAAGCCCCCGCTCGACGCCGCCAAGGCGATGCTGGCGAGTGGCGATCATGTGTGGAACGGCGGAATCTTCCTGTTCCGCGCCGACGCCTATCTCGCGGCGTTGGGCGAGTTCGAGCCGGCGATGCTCGATGCGGTGACCCGCGCGATGGCGGGCGCGCAACGCGAAGCGTGTCGCCTGACCCCCGCCGCCGACGCTTTCGCGCAATCCCCCGATCGCTCGATCGATTATGCCGTGATGGAGCATGCCGCGCGTGTCGCGGTGGTGCCCGTCTCGATGGGGTGGAACGATGTCGGCAGCTGGGACGCGCTCCACGCGCTGTCCGATCGCGATCATGCCGGCAATGCGGTGCGCGGCGAGGTGATCGCGCTTGATTCGACCAATTGCCTGGTGCGCAGTGACGGCGCGCGCGTGGCGATGATCGGGGTCAGCGACCTGATCGTCGTCGCGAGCGGCGACGACATCCTGATCCTGCCGCGCGGGCGCAGTCAGGATGTCCGCCAGTTGCTAGAGGCAATGAAGAGCTAGCGGCAACGCTAGAAGAAAATATTCACAGGGTGTTCAATCCGCGATCGTTATGCCACGCGGTGATGAGGATGTGGATCACCGCGTTTCTGCTGCTGCTCGCCGCATCGCCGGCGCTCGCCGCGCCCGATCCGGGGCGCGAGGCGAGCGCCGCGTGGCAGGCGACGCGTCAGGGCCGCATCCTTCCGCTCAAGGAGATCGAGCGCCGTATCGTCCCGACGATGAAGGGCGCGCAATATATCGGCTTCGATCTCGAGCTGCCGAGCGGCGTCTATACGCTAAAATTCCTGCGCGACGGCACGGTGATCTGGGTCGATGTCGACGGCCGCACCGGCCAGGTGATCGGGCGCACCGGGCGTTGACAAGCCGTGGATTTCATCGCGCACGCTTCGGTGATAACCGACCAGATACAACCCAAAGGGAGAAACCATGCGCGTCCTGATCGTCGAAGACGAGCCGAATCTCGGCCAGCAGCTCAAGAGCACGCTGGAAGGCGCGGGCTATGCCATCGATCTCGCCACCGACGGCGAGGAGGGACATTTCCTGGGCTCGACAGAAAGTTATGACGCGATCGTGCTCGATCTCGGCCTGCCGGAGATCGACGGGCTGACCGTGCTCGATCGCTGGCGCAAGGAGGGCAAGACCACCCCGGTGCTGGTGCTCACCGCGCGGGATAGCTGGTCGGACAAGGTCGCCGGGCTCGATGCGGGCGCCGACGATTATGTCGCCAAGCCGTTTCAGACCGAGGAATTGATCGCCCGGCTGCGTGCGCTGATCCGCCGCGCGTCGGGCAACGCCTCGTCGGAGCTGACCGCGGGCGATGTCCGGCTCGATACGCGCTCGGGCAAGGTGACCCGCGCCGGCGAGCCGGTGAAGCTCACCGCGCAGGAATATAAATTGCTCAGCTATCTGCTCCATCACAAGGGCAAGGTGGTTAGCCGTACCGAGCTGATCGAGCATATCTACGACCAGGATTTCGATCGCGATTCGAACACGATCGAGGTGTTCGTTACGCGCATCCGCAAGAAATTGGGGCAGGATGTGATCACCACGATCCGCGGCCTCGGCTACAGCCTCGAGGAGCCGACGGCTTAAGCCGCGCGGGGCCGATGACCGCCGACGTACAGGAAAGATTTCGCGCGGTTCGCCGCAACGGATCGCTGACGCGGCGGATGATCCTCATCGCGGCGGCGTGGATCCTGCTGCTGCTCGCCGGCGGCGGGCTGGCGCTCGATCGCGTGCTCGCCAGCGCGGTGACGCGCAATTTCGACGATCAGCTCGAATATGTCCTGCAGTCGCTGCTCGTCTCGGCCGAGATCGGCCCGGACGGCGAGGTGATCTTCAACCGCGAGCCCGCCGACCAGCGCTTCTTGGAGCCCTATTCGGGGCTTTACTGGCAGGTCTCCGCGCCGGGGCGGGAGCCGTTTCCGTCGCGGTCGTTATGGGACCGCCAACTCGCGTACGGCGCCAATCACGACGATCGCAGCGTTCACACCTATGATAGCAGCCAGTTCCGCGACGAGAAACTGCGCGTGGTCGAGCGCGACGTCACGCTGCCGCGCTCCAAGACGCGCTGGCGCTTTCAGGTCGCGCAGAGCCGCAGCGGGCTCGATGCGCAGATCGACGTGCTGCGCCGGACATTGGTGCGCAGCTTCCTGCTGCTCGGGCTCGGGCTGATCGTGCTGGCGGCGTTGCAGACCTTTTACGGCCTGCTTCCCCTGCGCAAATTGCGGCTGGAGATCGCCAAGATGCGCGGCGGGCGGATCAACCGTATCTCGGGCGACATGCCGGTCGAGGTCGCGCCGCTGGTCGAGGAACTGAACGCGCTCGTCGCGCATAATGAGGTGCAGGCGGAGGAGGCGCGGCGCCACGCCGGCAATCTCGCGCACGCGCTCAAGACCCCGCTGACCGTGATCATGAACGCGGCGACCGCCAATGCCGACGATTTGTCCGAAACCGTGGTGCGCGAGGCGCGGACGATGCGGCGGCAGGTCGATCACCATCTCGCACGGGCGCGTGCCGTCGGCCGGCGCGGATCGGCGCACAGCCGCGCCGAGGTGTGGCCGTCGATCGAATCGGTCGAGCGCGCGGTGCAGCGGCTTTATCCGCATGTCCGCATCGACATGGACGGGCGCAAGGATCTTGTCGCACATATCGAACGCCAGGATCTCGACGAGATCATGGGCAATCTGATGGAAAATGCCGCGAAATACGGCGGCGGCAGCCTGTTCGTGACGGTCGCGGCGCAGGCCGGATTCGTCGAGATACTGGTCGAGGACGACGGCACCGGCATCCCCGAGGAGGAGCGCGTGCGAATCTTCGATCGCGGCGCGCGGCTTGATACCGGCAAGCCGGGGACGGGGTTGGGCCTCGCGATCGTGCGCGACGTTGCCGAAATTTACGAAGGCACCGTAACGCTTGAAGAAAGCGAGGATCTCGGGGGGTTGTTGGTCCGTCTGCGGCTGCCCATGGCGCAGGCCGAATAGCATTCATTGAGTATTCGGTAACCAACACAGGTTACGACCGGCGCATGGACCGCGTGCGCCGCAATCGCCTGCTCTTGGTGGGCTTCCTCTATTTCATCCTCGTCGCGACCTCGACCCGGCTGGTCACCGACGAGCAGGCGCTGGCGTCGATCTGGCCGGCCAATGCGGTGTTGCTGGCGATGCTGCTGCAGCGCGGAAAGCCGCGCTGGGGCGATGTGCTGATTGCCGGCATCTGCGGCAACGTGCTCGCCAACTTCCTGATCCACGGCACCCTCGTCACGCCCTTCTTCTACAGTTTGATCGACGTGGGCGAGGCGATGCTGGTCGCTGTCGCGCTGCGCCGGACGATGGATATGGAAGAAATGCTCGGCGCGCCGGAGAATGTCGGCCGGTTCGTCTTATGGGCCGGGGGCATCGCGCCGGCGGTGAGCGGGCTGGGCGGCGCAGGGATCGCCTGGGCGTTCCTTCACGAAGATTTCCTCGGCTCGCTCCATACCTGGTATCTCAGCGACGCATTGGGGCTGCTGATCTTCACGCCGTTCTTCACCTCGTTGCTGGCGGGCGAATATCGCCAGTCGTTCCTCGAAAAGAGCCGGCGCGAGCGGATCGAGGCGCTGGCGATCCACCTGCTGGTGCTGGGCACCGCGATCGGGGTGTTCATGTGGGCACCCCCGGCTATGCTGTTCCTGCTGTTCGCGCCGCTGATGCTGGTGACGTTCAAGCTCGGCCGACTGGGGACGCAGGTGGCGATCATGATCGTCACGATCACCGGGGTGATCGGCACGCTGGTCTATCCGTCGTCGGCGCTTCACGGGCAATCGACCGCGCAGCATCTGCACCTGTTGCAATTCTTCCTTGCGCTGATGCTGCTCACCTGCCTGCCGGTGGCGGCGAGCCTGTCGGCGCGCAACCGGCTGACGCGGCGGCTGGCGGACAGCGAACGCCAGCTTCGCGCGCGCGAGGGCGATCTGATCCGCATGGTCGCGACCGATCCGTTGACCGGGCTGCTCAACCGCGCCGCGTTCAACGAGCAGGTCGAGGAAATCCACCCGGAAACGCGCGTCGCGATCGCGATGCTCGATGTCGATCGCTTCAAGCAGGTCAACGATCAGTTCGGGCACGATGCCGGGGATCGCGCCTTGATCCATTTTGCGCGGCTGATCGGCGGCGGGGTGCGGCAGGGCGATATCGTCGCGCGCGCCGGCGGGGACGAGTTCATCATCCTGTTCCCCGATACCGGCGAGAGCGACGCCGAGACGGTGTGCCAGCGGCTTGCCGCCACGCTTGCGCGGCAGCCGCTGGCGCTCGACGAGCAGGTCCTGCTCGAATTGCGGATGAGCTGCGGCGTCGCGGAACGGCGTGACGGCGAAACGATCGAAGCGGCGATCAGGCGCGCCGATCAGGCGCTCTATGCCGCCAAGGGCGCCGGCCGCGCCCGCGTGACCCGTGCCGCCTGACGCCGATCACGTCAACTTACGCCGGCTCCGGCGCCTGCATCGCTTCCGCGGCGAGCGCGAACGAGCGTTTACGCGCCTCGTGGTCGTACATCATGCTGGTCAGCATCACCTCGTCGACCCCAGTGCGCGCGACGAACGCGGCGATCCCGCGCGCCACCTCGTCGCGCGTGCCGATCGCGGTGCATTGCAGGACGTGATTGAGGATCGCGGCATGCTGCGGCGGCAGGCTTTCGCGATAGCCGGCGATCGGCGGGGGCAGCTGGCGCGGGTTGCCGGTGCGTAAGGCGACGAACGCCTGCTGCTGCGAACTGGCGAGAAATTCGGCATCCTCGCGCGTGTCGGCGGCGAAGACGTTGAACCCCGCCATCGCATAGGGGCGGTCGAGCTGGGGCGACGGGCGGAACTCGCGCCGATAGATGGCAAGCGCCTCGTCGAGCGCATCGGGCGCGAAATGCGAGGCAAAGGCATAAGGCAGCCCGAGCACCGCGGCGAGCTTCGCGCCGAACAGGCTCGATCCCAAAATCCACAGGTCGGGCCGCGCGCCGGCGCCCGGCGTGGCGCTGATCCCGGTGCGTCCGTCGTCGGCGAAATAGCTCTGCAATTCGAGCACGTCGTTGGGGAAGGCGTTGGGATCGGTATCGAGCGTGCGGCGCAACGCCCGCGCGACGCGCTGGTCCGAGCCGGGCGCGCGACCAAGCCCGAGATCGATCCGCCCCGGGAACAAGGCGTCGAGCGTGCCGAATTGCTCGGCGATCTGCAGCGGCGCGTGATTGGGCAGCATGATCCCGCCCGCGCCGACCCGGATCGTCTCGGTCGCCTGCCCGACATGCGCGATCACCACCGCGGTCGCGGCGGAGGCGATCCCCGGCATGCCGTGATGCTCCGCCACCCAATAGCGGCGATAGCCGTGGCGCTCGGCGTGACGCGCGAGATCGGCGGCATTGGCGAGCGATCGCGGCACGTTGCCGCCCTCAACCACGGGGACGAGATCGAGCAGGGAGAATGCGGTCATGGCGCAGGATGTGGCGTGACGCGTTGCAAACTGCAACCTCCCGCCCGCTCAATCGTCATGCCGGGCCTGACCCGGCATGACGGAAGAAGCGAGCGCAGCGGAAAAAGGCGGTTCCGCTCAATATCGATCGGCCCTAAAGCCCCCGGCGATGCCACCCTCGCTCGCCCCGATCCGCAACTGGATCTTCGATCTCGACAATACGCTCTATCCGGCGAGCGCCGATCTGTTCGCGCAAATCGACGTCAAGATGACCGCTTATGTCGCCGATCTGCTCGGGACCGATCTGGTCGAGGCGCGCCGCATCCAGAAAGCCTATTTCCTCGGCCACGGCACCACGCTCGCCGGGCTGATGAAGGAGCATAAGGTCGATCCGCTCCATTATCTCGATTTCGTCCACGATATCGAGATGGAGGTGCTGGAGGAGAATCTTCCGCTCGCCGCCGCGATCGCACGGTTGCCGGGGCGCAAGATCGTCTTCACCAACGGCGACGGCCCCTATGCCCGCCGCGTGCTCGACCGGCTCGGGCTCGGCGCGTCGTTCGAGGCGATCCACGATATTCACGCGATGGACCTCGCGCCCAAGCCGGCGCCCTCGGCCTATGCCGGGCTGTGCGCCGCCTTCGGGCTCGATCCCGCGCAATCCTTGTTCGTCGACGATATGGCGCGCAACCTCGCGCCGGCGAAGGCGATCGGCATGACGACGGTGTGGGTCGACAACGGATCGGAACAGGCCGAGGGCACCGACCGCAGCTTCGTCGACTATACCACCCACGATCTGACGCATTGGCTACAGGGAATTTTATGAGCAACAGCGAGCTTGAACAGACGATCGACGCCGCCTGGGAGAACCGCGCGGAGGTCGGCGCCTCTACCGGCGGCGAGGTGCGCGTGGCGGTCGATCGCGCGCTGGCGTTGCTCGATTCGGGCGCGGCGCGCGTCGCCCAGCCCGACGGCAACGGCGGTTGGCGGGTCAACCAGTGGCTCAAGAAGGCGGTGTTGCTGTCGTTCCGCCTCAACGACAATGTGCTGATCGATAACGGCCCCGGCGCGGGCCATTGGTTCGACAAGGTGCCGTCGAAATTCTCGGGCTGGACCGAGGGCGAATTCCGCACCGCCGGTTTCCGCGCGGTGCCGGGCAGCATCGTGCGGCGCGGCGCGTTCATCGGCAAGGGCGCGGTGCTGATGCCGAGCTTCGTCAACATCGGCGCCCATGTCGGCGAGGGGACGATGGTCGATACCTGGGCGACGGTGGGGAGCTGCGCGCAGATCGGCAAGAACGTTCATCTCTCGGGCGGCGCCGGGATCGGCGGGGTGCTCGAACCGCTCCAGGCCGACCCGGTGATCATCGGCGACGGCGCGTTCATCGGCGCGCGGTCCGAAGTGGCCGAGGGCGTGCGCGTCGGCGAAGGCGCGGTGCTGTCGATGGGGGTCTATCTCGGCGCCTCGACCAAGATCATCGACCGCGCGACCGGCGAAGTGTTCCGCGGCGAGGTGCCGCCCTATTCGGTGGTCGTGCCGGGTTCGACCGGGGGCGGCGATCTCGGGCTTTATTGCGCGGTGATCGTCAAGCGCGTCGACGCGCAGACGCGGTCGAAGACCAGCATCAACGAATTGCTGCGGGACTGATTGTAACCCACCGACACCCCGGCCTTGAGCCGGGGTCCATCGGGGGGAAGCGCGGAGCAAGAGGCTCTGATTGCTGAGTTCGCGGCGCTATGGACCCCGGCTCAGGGCCGGGGTGACGGTGGTTGTATTGGCGCTCACCCGTCGCCATAATCGCCCGACCTACGAAGGAGTAACCACCGTGTACCACCGGATGAACAACGCCAGCCGCTGTGTCTCGTCCGTCTGCCCGGTGCCTTATGCCCTCCTTCGTCACGCTCGATTCGATTTCCGCCGCCACGCCTGATCGCCAGCGGCTTTTCGACAATCTCACTTTATCGCTCGGCGCGGAACGTGTCGGGCTGGTCGGTCGCAACGGCGCCGGCAAATCCACCTTGTTGCGGATCGTCGCGGGCACCGAATTGCCCGCGGCCGGCACCGTCGCGCGCGCCGGGACGATCGGCACGCTCGCCCAGCATTGGGACGAGCGGGAGAGCGTCGCCGCCGCTTTGGGGGTGAGCGACGGCCTCGCGCTGCTCCGGCGCGTGCTCGCGGGCGAGGGCGAACCCGCCGATTTCGAGACCGCGGATTGGGACCTCGAACCCCGCGTCGAGGCGGCGCTGGCCAGCGTCGGGCTGCCCGATCTGGCGCTCGACCGCGCGATCGCCACGCTGAGCGGGGGCGAACGCACCCGCGTCGGGCTTGCGCGGCTGGCGATCGAGGCGCCCGACGTGCTGCTGCTCGACGAGCCGACCAACAATATGGACGCTGCCGGCCGCGCCGCGGTCAAGGCGCTGATCGCGGGCTGGCGCGGCGGGGTACTGGTGGCGAGTCACGACCGCGATCTGCTCGAAGCGATGGACCGGATCGTCGAGCTCACCCCGATCGGCATCCGCGTCGTCGGCGGCGGATGGAGTGCCTTCGCCGAGGTGCGTGCCGCCGAGCGCGAGCGCGCCGCGACCGAAATGGAGCGCGGCGAGGCGCGGCTGCGCGACGCGAAGCGCGAGGCACAGGTGCGGCGCGAAACGCAGGAACGCCGCGACCGCGCCGGACGGGCTTATGCCGCGAGCGGGTCGTTGCCGCGCATCGTCGCCGGCGGGATGGCGCGGCGCGCGGAGAATAGCGCCGGGCGCGGCCAGCGCCTCAGCGAACGGCTCGTCGCCGATGCCGCCGCACAGGCGGAGGACGCGCGCGCGCGGGTCGAGGTGCTGACCCCGCTATCGATCGCGCTGCCGCCGACCGGGCTTCCCGCCAATGCCGACGTACTGACGCTCGACGGCGTATCGCTGACGCGCGGCGAGCGGCGCTTCGGGCCGTGGTCGCTCGCGATGCGCGGGCCGGAGCGGGTCGCGATCGCAGGGGCGAACGGTGCGGGCAAAACGACGTTGCTCCACCTCGCCGCCGGCACGATCGACCCCGATGCGGGCACGGCGCGCCGCACCGATCGTGTCGCGATGCTCGACCAGCATGTCACGCTGCTTGACCCCGAAACCAGCATCCTCGCCAACTTCCGCCGGCTCAATCCGACGCTCGACGAACAGGCCGCCTATGCCGCCTGTGCGCGCTTCGCGTTCCGCAATCGCGATGCGCTCAAGCCAGTGGGAGTGCTCTCCGGCGGAGAGCGGCTCCGCGCAGGCCTCGCCTGCACGCTGGCGGGGGAGCGGCCGCCGTGGCTGCTGCTGCTCGACGAGCCGACCAACCACCTCGATCTCGATTCGATCGAGGTGCTGGAGCGGGCATTGGCGGACTTCGACGGCGCGTTGCTGGTCGTCAGTCATGACCCGGCGTTTCTGGCCGCGGTCGGGGTCGCGCGGGAGCTGCGGATCGCGCATTGACCGTCTCGACAATGCAACCTGCGGCTCTTATCGCCGCGGGACGATTTCAAGGGGAGTTCGATGCCCAAAGCCAGTCAGGTTCTCGATCGCGTTCTCGTGCTCGAGATGGTCCGTGTCACCGAAGCCGCCGCGGTCGCCGCGTCGACGTTGGTCGGGCGCGGCGACGAAAAGGCCGCCGATGCCGCCGCGGTCGAGGCGATGCGTGAGGCGCTCAACAGCCTCGACATGGACGGCACCGTGGTGATCGGCGAGGGCGAGCGCGACGAAGCGCCGATGCTCTACATCGGCGAGAAGGTCGGCAGCGGCAACGGCCCGAAGATCGACATCGCGCTCGATCCGCTCGAAGGCACCACGATCTGCGCCAAATCTGGCCCGAACAGCCTCGCCGTGCTGGCGATCGCCGAGGCGGGCGGGCTGCTCAACGCGCCCGACGTCTATATGGACAAGCTCGCGATCGGGCCGGGCTATCCCGACAATATCCTCGATCTCGACAAGACGCCGACCGAGAATATTCAGGCGATCGCCGCGGCAAAGGGGGTCACCCCGCGCGAGATCATGGCCTGCGTGCTCGATCGCCCGCGCCACGAAAAGCTGATCGCCGAGCTGCGCGCGATCGGCTGCGGCGTGGTGCTGATCGGCGACGGCGACGTTGCCGGCGTGATCGCCACCACCAACCCCGAAACGACGATCGACGTCTATATGGGGTCGGGCGGCGCGCCGGAGGGCGTGCTGGCCTGTGCGGCGCTGCGCTGCGTCGGCGGGCAGTTCAAGGGCCGCTTGTTGTTCCGCAACGAGGATGAGCGCTCGCGGGCGCGCAAATGGGGCATCACCGATCTCGATCGGCAATATGACCTCAAGGATCTCGCCAAGGGCGATTGCATCTTCGCCGCGACCGGGGTGACCGACGGCTCGCTGCTCGAAGGCGTCAAGCGCCACGGCAGCCGCATGACGACCGAAAGCGTCGTGATGCGCGCCTCGTCCGGCACGGTGCGCTGGGTGAAGGGCGAGCACCGCATCGAGCGGTAAGCGGTTCGATTGAGCGTGAATCCATCCCCCCTTCGTCATTCCCGCGAAGGCGGGAGTCCATTAATGCTGTCGTCGCGATTTGATCGCCGAGATCCGAGTGAATGGATTCCCGCCTTCGCGGGAATGACGGGTGGTTTTTCAAAATGACCGCCGCCCTCCTGCTTGTCGCCTTGCTGGCGACGAGCTGGTTCGCGCGAAAGCGGCTCAGGCTCGATTTCGGTAGCGGGCGCAGCCGCGCCTATCTCACGGTCGCGGTGCGGCAGGTGCTAGGGTTCGCGCTGCCCGCACTCGTCATGCTCGCGCTGGTGGGCGAGTGGCGCGCCCTGTCTGAAATGCCGGCGAGCTTCGCCGCGCTGGCGGTTTCGTTCGGTATCGAAGGATGGATCACCCCCGGCGACGGATGGATATTATCGATCGGCGCGCTCGCCGGCACCGTGATCGGCTCGGGCCTTGCCTGGCTGCGCTGGCGGCGCAAGCGCAAGCGCGGCCCGATCTTCGGCGAACTCGGCTGGCTCCTGCCGCGCGACCGCGCCGATCTCGCGTGGGGCGTCGTGCTGTCGCTGACTGCCGGGGTAACCGAGGAATTGTTCTTCCGCCTCGCTCTGCCGTTGCTCGCCACACTCGCGACCGGCAGCGCACTCGCGGGCCTGCTGCTCGCCGCGATCCTGTTCGCCGGCGCGCATTGGTATCAGGGGTGGAGCGGGGTGGTCGCGACCGGGGTGATGGGGCTGGTTTTCGCGTTGCTCTATCTTGCCAGCGGCACGTTGTGGTTCGCGATCGCCGCGCATATCGTGGTCGATCTCAACGCGCTGGTGATCCGCCCCGCACTGACCGGGGCGTGGCGCCGTGCATGAGACAAAAAGGTTCGTAAACTAAGAACTGGCGCGACCGCCCGGCGTGCTGCTAAGCTGGATGCGCAACCGGAGGGGAGGAATCCGATGATCGATCTCGACGCGATCCACTGTCTGTCGGATATCCCGGCGGCGCAGGCGCGCGCGCGGGGCGATCAGATCGCGTTATTGTTCGAGGGCGACGCGACCAGTTATGCCCAACTCGAAACGCAAACCGATGCGGTCGCACGCGCATTGCTCGCGGACGGGGCGCAGCCCGGTGCCCGGATCGCGGTGCTCACCAAGAACCACGCGCTCTGGTATCCGCTGTTCTTCGGCACGGCGCGCGCGCGGGCCTGCCTGATGCCGGTCAACTGGCGGCTTTCGGTGCCCGAGGTGGCGTTCATCCTCGAAGACGGCGCGCCGAGCCATTTGTTCGTCGGCGAGGATTTCTTCGCCGCCGCGCTCGAGGCGGTGGCCGGGATGTCACGCCGCCCGCAGCTTATCGCGCTCTATGGCGCGCATCCCGAGTTCCTCCCGCTCGATATGTGGCTGGCAAGAGGGGCAGGGCAGGCGTCGCCCGATCGACCGTCGCTCGACGACGACGTGCTCCAACTCTACACCAGCGGCACCACCGGTCGCCCCAAGGGGGTGGTGCTCACCAACTTCAACTATCGCCGCTTCATGGAAATGGCGACCGGGGTCGACGGCTTCGCTTATGAGGCGGGTGAGACGGTGATGATCGTCATGCCGCTGTTCCATGTCGCGGGGACCAATGTCAGCTTCGCCGGGCTGATGCAGGGCGGGCGGATCGTGCTGATCAAGGATTTCACCCCCGCCGGCGCGGTTGCGACGATGGTTGCGGAGCAGGTGAGCCACAGCTTCCTCGCCCCGGCGATGATCCTGATGATGCTCCAGACGCCGGAGATCGCGGACGCGCGTTTCCCGCGGCTGCGCAGCATCGCTTACGGCGCATCGCCGATCGCCGAGGACGTGCTGGCGCGCGCGCAGACCGCCTTCGGGTGTGATTTCGTGCAATTCTACGGGATGACCGAATCGGCCGGCGCCGGCTCCTATCTCTCCCCCGCGGCGCATCGCGCGGGTGGTTTGCTCAAATCCTGCGGCCAGCCGTGGCCGGGGGTCGATATCGCGATCCTCGATAGCGAGGGCCGCGAACTTCCCGCGGGTGAGATCGGCGAGATCGCGATCCGCGGCGATATCGTGATGAAGGGCTATTGGCGCCGCAACGAGGCGACGGTCGAGGCGCTGGCGGGCGGCTGGCTCCACACCGGCGACGCGGGCTATGCCGACGAGAACGGCTATTTCTTCGTCCACGACCGGATCAAGGACATGATCGTTTCGGGGGGCGAGAACGTCTATCCGGCCGAGGTGGAGAATGCGATCGCCGGCTGCCCGGGCGTGGCCGACGTCGCGGTGATCGGGGTGCCCGACGACAAATGGGGCGAAGCGGTCAAGGCGTTGATCGTCGCCGAGGATGACGCGCCGAGCGCGGAGGCGGTGATTGCCTGGGCGCGGGCGCGGATCGCGGGGTACAAGGCACCGAAAACGGTCGATTTCCTCGACGCCTTGCCGCGCAATCCGTCGGGCAAGGTGCTGCGCCGTGAATTGCGCGCGGCCTATTGGGCCGGGCGTGATCGCGCGGTGGGGTGATCACCTGACGGCATGAGCGCGACCTGCGATCCGTTCGCTCTGAGCTTGTCGAAGGGCTGCCCTTCTTCCTTCGAAGAAAAGTGCAGGGCTTCGACAGGCTCAGCCCGAACGGCGAGAGCGAAGCAGATAGTCTATACGCTACCCGCCGAAAACTGCTCGTGGTGGCGGATCACTTCGTCGATGATGAAGCGCAGGAATTTCTCGCTGAATTCGGGATCGAGCTCGGCGTCTTCGGCGAGCCGTCGCAGCCGGGCGATCTGCGCCTCCTCACGGCCGGGATCGGCCGGGGGCAGCCCGGCGGTCGCCTTGTGGCGCCCGACCGCCTGGGTGATCTTGAATCGCTCCGCGAGCAGGCAGACGAGCGCCGCATCGATATTGTCGATGCTCTTGCGATAGCCCTTCAGCACCTCGTCCGGCATTGTGCCTCCCGAATCCCTCATCGCCGCGCCTTTTGCGTGTCCACCGCTTCCGGCGCAAGGCTTGCGTTGCCCTAGCGTATTTTGCCGCCTAGAGCCCGTAACAGATGACCGCCACCATTCACCGCCTCGCCGATCGCCCCCCGTCGCTCGAACCGATGATCGAGCTCGTCGCGGGTGATATGAACATGGTCAATGCGGCGATCCTCGATCGCATGCAGTCGCAGATTCCGCTGATCCCGGAACTCGCCGGGCATCTGATCGCGGGCGGCGGCAAGCGCATGCGCCCGATGCTGACGCTCGCGAGCGCGCGGCTGCTCGGCTATATGGGGACGCGGCATCACCGGCTCGCCGCGGCGGTCGAATTCATCCATACCGCCACATTGCTCCACGACGATGTGGTCGACGGGTCGGATTTGCGCCGCGGCAAGCGCACCGCCAACCTCATCTGGGGCAATCCGGCGAGCGTGCTGGTCGGCGATTTCCTGTTCAGCCGCAGCTTCGAACTGATGGTCGAGGACGGCAGCCTCAAGGTGCTCAAGATCCTGTCCAACGCCAGCGCGGTGATCGCGGAGGGCGAGGTCAACCAGCTCACCGCCGCGCGGCGCATCGATCTGGGCGAGGATCGCTATCTGGAGATCATCAACGCCAAGACCGCCGCGCTGTTCGCCGCCGCCTGCCGCATCGCCGCGGTGGTCGCCGAGCGGCCCGAGGAGGAGGAGGTCGCGCTTGACGCCTATGGCCGTAATCTCGGCATCGCCTTCCAGCTCGTCGACGATGCGATCGACTATGTCTCCGACGCCGGGACGATGGGCAAGGACGCCGGCGACGATTTCCGCGAGGGCAAGGTGACCTTGCCGGTGATCCTCGCTTATGCGCGCGGCTCGGCGACCGATCGCACCTTCTGGAAGGATGCGGTGGAGGGGCGCCGCGACGGCGACGAGGATTTCGCGCACGCGATCTCGCTGGTGCGCGCGACCCGCGCGGTCGACGACACGCTCGCCCGCGCGCGGCATTACGGCCAGCGCGCGATCGACGCGATCGGTCCCTTCGCCTCGGGCAAGGCAAAGGACGCGATGGTCGAGGCGGTCGAATTCGCGGTGGCGCGGGCTTATTGAGGTAACGCGGGACAAACACCGCGCCCGAAATCAAAGCCGTTCGCCCTGAGCTTGTCGAAGGGCGACCCAACTCCCGAACGCCAGGGCGCGCTTCGCCAAGAGCGAACGGGATAGGTGACCCCGGTTTAACCACGATGCCTTAACCCGGCTCGGCTAAGGCATCGCCCAATGCTTCGCGTGCTGACCCTTTCGACCCTGTTTCCCGACGCTTCGCGGCCCAATTTCGGGGTGTTCGTCGAGCGGCAGACGCTTGGGCTCGCCGCGCGTCCCGATGTCGCGCTGACCGTGGTAGCGGGAATCGGCGTACCGCCCTGGCCGCTCTCGCGACACCCGCGCTATCGCCAGTTTGCGGCGGTTCCGACACATGAGACGTGGAAGGGCGTCGAGGTGCTGCGCCCGCGCTTCACGGTGCTGCCGGGCACCGCGGGGCGGTTTCACGCATCGGCGCTGCTGCGCGCAGTGCGACGGGGGATTCGCGGACGCGAATTCGACGTCATCGACGCCTCCTTCTTCTTCCCCGACGGGCCGGTGGCGATCGCACTCGGCCGGGAGCACGGCATCCCGGTATCGATCAAGGCGCGCGGGGCGGACATTCACCACTGGGGTCATGCCGCGGCGACGGCGCGGCAGGTCCGCGACGCCGGTCTGGCGGCGGACGGATTGCTCGCGGTGTCCCGCGCGATGGCTGACGATATCGCCGCGCTCGGCATTCCGGCGGAGAAGGTAAAGGTACATCACACCGGGGTCGATCTCGCGCGGTTCGCGCCGGTCGATCGCTTGACGGCAAAAGCAGCGCTCGGGGTCGCCGGGCCGCTGGTCGTTTCGGTCGGCGCGCTCATCCCGCGCAAGGGCCATGATGTGGTGATCGACGCGGTCGCGCGGCTCGACGGTGTAACCTTGCTGATCGCGGGCGAGGGCGAGGCACGGGGGGCGTTGGAAGCGCAAATTGCGCGTGCAGGCGTCGGTGATCGCGTGCGGTTGCTTGGTGCCGTGCCGCACGCGCAACTGCCTGCGCTGATCGCCGCCGCCGACGTCATGGCGCTTGCCTCCGCATCCGAGGGGCTGGCGAATGTGTGGGTCGAGGCGCTTGCCTGCGGCACGCCGATCGTCGTGCCCCCGGTCGGCGGTGCGCCCGAGGTGGTGACCGCGCCGTCAGCCGGCCGCATCGTCCCACGCGAGGCCGGTCCCTTTGCCGCGGCGATCGCCGATCTCTTGGGCGCGCCGTTGCCCGCCGAAGTGGTGCGCGCGCATGCGCTGGGCTTCACCTGGGAAGCGAATACCGTCGCGCTTTACGCGCATCTCGCGGGATTGGTTCAGACGAGGGGGTAAAGCGCCGCGGCGATCTGTCGCCCCTCGTTGCGCAGCACGCCCCAGGCGCGCGCCGCGGCGCGGCTGTCCATCGCCTCGACCCCGATGCCGCGTTCTTCCAGAGCCGCCACCAGCGCGCGTGGCGGGCGCGAAAGCTCGCTGCCGGTGCCGATCAGGATGAATTCGGGGGCCGCCGCGATCAGCGGCGCGAGGTCGTCGACGGAAAGTGCCTCAAGCGTCGGCGGGGTCCATTCCGCCACCGAATCGACCGTCATGATCAGCGCGGGGAAAATGCCGTCGTCGGTGCGAAACCCGCCGGGGCCGATCCCTTTGACGATCGGCCCGGCGGGATCGCGCGTGCGTTCCAGTTTCACCGGCGAAGGTCAGCCTTCGCGCGGGCCGACGCGCTCGGCGCGGTCCGCCGCGCCGCCACGCCCCGCGACCGGCTCGGCGCGCAGCCCGAGCGTGATCAGCAGCGACGACGACACGTAGATCGACGAATAGGTGCCGACCACGATGCCGAGGATCATCGCCGCGGTGAACCCGCGCAGCACGTGCCCGCCGAGGAACAGCAAGGCGAGCAGCGCGAGCAGGATCGTCACCGAGGTCATCACCGTACGCGGCAGCGTCTCGTTGACCGACAGGTTGATGATCTCACGCATGTCCATCTTGCGATAGCGGCGCATATTCTCGCGGATGCGATCGTCGATGACGATCTTGTCGTTGATCGAATAGCCGATGATCGTCAGCACCGCGGCGACGATGTTGAGATCGAACTCGAACCGCGACAGCGCGAAAAAGCCCAATGTCATCAAAAGATCGTGGACGATCGCCACCACCGTCGAGACGCCGAACTGCCACTCGAAGCGGAAGATCGCGAACAGCCCGATGCCGAGGATGGCGAGCACCACTGCGAGCACGCCGTTGCGGATCAGCTCGCCCGAAACCTTGCCCGAAACAGTGGAATAGCGGCTGAACGTCGCGCCGGGGAAGCTTTGTGCCAGCGCCGTCTCGACCTTCTTGACGACGGCGTTGGTCGCGCCCTCGTCGGCGCCCTTCTGCGCCGGGAGGCGGATCGTGATCGTCTTGGGATCGCCGAACTGCTGCAACGAGGCATCGCCGACGCCCTGCGCGTCAACCACCTGGCGGACGCGATCGAGGTCGGGAACGGTCGCGAACTTCTCCTCGATCATCAGGCCGCCTTCGAAATCGACGCCGAAGTTGAGGCCCTTGGCAAAGGTAAGCCCGATCGCGAGCAGGCTGAGCGCGAGCGTCAGCCCGAATGCCCAGCCGCGCAGGCGAACGAAATCGATATTGGTATCGTCGGGGACGAGCTTCAGGAGTTTCATCGTATCTCGCTCGCCTCAGATGTTGATCGTCTTGGGCTTGGTGCGGCGCAACCACCCAGCCACCAGCATGCGGGTGAAGGTGACCGCGGTGAACACCGAGGTGACGATGCCGATCAGCAGCACCACCGCAAAGCCCTTCACCGGCCCCGATCCGAGCACGAACATGATCACGCCCGAAATGGCGTGGGTCATATTCGCCTCGAAAATCGTGCGGCTCGCTTCCTTATACCCCAATTCGACCGATTGGACGATCGATCGCCCGCGATGCCGTTCCTCGCGGATACGCTCGTTGATCAGCACGTTGGCGTCGACCGCGGTGCCGATCGTCAGCACGAAGCCGGCGATGCCGGGCAGGGTGAGCGTGCCGCCGATCAGCGCGAGCACGCCGACGATGACGAACACGTTGATGACCACCGCGAGGTTCGCATAAAGCCCGAACCGCCCGTAGGTGACGAACATGAAGGCGACGACCAGCGCCACCGCGACCGCGGAGGCGAGGATGCCGGCGCGGATCGAATCCGCGCCGAGATCGGGGCCGACGGTTGATTCCTCGACCACCTTCAATGCCACCGGCAGCTTGCCCGAGCGCAGCGCGATCGCGAGCTGGTTGGCGGTGTCGACCGTGAAGCTGCCCGAGATCGACGCCCGGCCGCCCATGATCGGCTCATTGATATTGGGGGCCGAGATCACGCTGTTATCGAGGATGATCGCGAACGGCTTGTTGACATTCTCCTGCGTCACCTTGGCGAAGCGGCGCCCGCCCTGGCTGTCGAAGGTGATCGCGACCTGCGGCTCGTTGGTCTGCGGCGAGAATTCCTGCCGCGCGTCGGTCAGCATGTCGCCGGTGATGATCGCCGAGCGCTTGACCGCGATGAACGGCACCCCGCTGGGATTGTTCGGATAGGGCAGGATCTGGCTGCCGATCGGCGCCTGCTTGTTGCGCAGCTGATCGGGCGTGGCAGTGGTATCGACCAGCTTGAATTCGAGCTTGGCGGTCTTGCCGAGCAAGTCCTTCAGCGCCTGCGGGTTCTGCAGCCCCGGCACCTGGACGACGATGCGGCTCGAGCCCTGGCGGATGATCGTCGGCTCGCGCGTGCCGAGCTCGTCGATACGGCGGCGGACCACTTCGGTCGCGTCGCCCATCGCGCGGTCGACCGCCTGGTTGAGCCCGGCGGTCGTCGGGGTCAGCACGAAACGGCTGGTGTCGACGACCTGGATGTCCCATTCGCGCTGGCCGGTCATCCCCGCGCCGCCGCCGGTGATCGACAGCAGCCGCTCGCGCGCCGCATCGACCTGCGTCGGATCGCGCAGCATGAAGGTGAGATTGCCGTCGCGCGTCGAGATATCGCCGATCTCGATCCGCGGGTTCTGGCGGCGCATCTCGGTCTGCACCTGTTCGCGCATCTGCTCCAGCCGGCTCGACTGAAGATCGTTCACGTCCGCTTCGAGCAGCAGATAGCTGCCCCCCGCGAGATCCAGCCCGAGGTTGACGCGCGGATGCGGGAAGCGCCCCCAGCCATCGGTGACGCGCTGCGGCAGCAGGCTGGGGACGGCGAGCGCTACCAGCACCGCGAGAAGCGCCCAGATCGATGCGACCTTCCAGCGCGGGAAATCGAGCATATCAGTCGTTCGCCGGCTTGCCGCCGAGCGGATTGACCTCGGCCAGCGTCGCCTTGACCACGCGGATGCGGGTGTTGGCGGCGATCTCCACCTCGACGAAGGCGTCTTCCACCTTGGTCACCTTGCCCACGACGCCCCCGGCGGTGACGACCGAATCGCCCTTCTTCACCGAGGCGACCGCATTCTGCAGCGCCTTCATCCGGCGTTGCTGCGGGCGGATCATCAGGAAATAGAAGACGATGAACACCAGGAACAAAGGCGCGAGGCCAAGGAAACTGGCGAATCCACCCTGTTGCGCGGCGCCCCCGGCGACCTGGGCGTAAGCTGGAGAAATGAGCATTTTACCCGTTCATGACTAAAGGGCGGACGAAATTCGCCCGCGAAGCCTGCGCCGCTAACATCGGAACGATATTGGCGCAACATGAGCCGGCGTTTAAGCCGGTCGTCCAGCCCCTTCTCCCCGTCATTCCCGCGCAGGCGGGAATCCATAAGCTCTGCCGTTGCGCCTCTATCAGCGACGCCAGCCAGAATGGATTCCCGCCTGCGCGAGAATGACGGGGAAGCATTTTAAATTTATGGCTGACCTGGCAAGCGATAGGAGAGACGATGACGATATTGGTGATGGGCACGATATTGCTGCCCGAAGGCGAGGGCGCCAAGGCCGCGCAATTGTTCGCCGATCATGCGAAACTGGTGCGCACCGAGGCGGGATGCGACGAATATTGTTTCGCCTTCGATACCGAGAATCCCGATCTGATCCGTGTCGCCGAACGCTGGGCGAGCGTCGAGGCGCTGGCGGCGCACGGCGCGGCCGAGCACCAGAAAGCCTTCGGCCGCGCACTCCGCGCCCACGCGCCGCGCGAGATGGCGGTCGATGCGTGGGACGGACAGCATTGGCGCAAGCTGATCTGAGATATACCACCACTCTTCCCCCTCCCTGGTGAAGGGAGGGGCTGGGGGTGGGTGGGTATGAGGCGCGCGACACCGTGCCCCACCGGGCCAACCCATCCCTCGTTCAAGGGAGGGGAGGCAAGTTGACTGTGAGAATTGAGGCGAGAAACACGCCTCAACCCGCTTGCGTTGTCGGCAGGGGGCGCGTAGAGGCCGCCCTCCGGTCGGGGCGTAGCGCAGCCTGGTAGCGCATCACACTGGGGGTGTGGGGGTCGCAGGTTCGAATCCTGTCGCCCCGACCAATCTTCTTCCTGTTATCAACGTTGGGACGCGGGCGCGCATCGCGCGCGCCCGACGCGGCGCTGCGTCGATCCGGCCGATCCGGTCATGACGGATTTGTCATGGTGCGCCCACCCGCCTTCAAGGGCCGACGGCGCACGATCGGCGCGGGAAATCGATCATGCTGCGTTCATATTATCCTTGTCCTGCTGCCCTTTACCGGAGCTTCCGGCGATGAACGGGTTGCGCGCCGCGAGTTGGGCGGCTGTCGGCGCCGCCGCGATCGGCGCGGGCGCGTTCGGGTTGCTCGCCGGCGGGCTGCCACACGGCCCGGTCCGCGGCGCGGTCGGCGGGGCGACCTATTCCCCGGTGGTCCGCGCCAAGCGGCATGTGCTGGTCGTCACCAGCCTGCGCACCGGTGGGGCGGAGGCGTCGGCGGGTCTGAAGGTGGGTGACATGATCGAGGAAGTGAACGGCGCCACCGACGCCTCGCTCGTCGCGTTACGCGCCGCCGAAGCGCGTCCCGAGCCTACATTGTTGAAGGTGAAGCGCGATGGTGGTGACGTCCAGACATTGACCTTGCTAAAGGAGGCGCCGGGAGGCGCGATTTGAGCAAGATCCTATTGGTCGAAGATGACGATTCGACCGCCGATTATATCTCCAACGGGCTGAGCGAGGCTGGCTTCGTCGTCGATCGCGTCGACAACGGGCGCGATGGCCTGTTCCAGGCGACCGACGGCGGATATGATTGCATCATCCTCGATCGGATGCTGCCCGGGCTCGACGGCATGGCCGCGCTTGCCGCGATCCGTGCCGCGGGGGTGACGACCCCGGTGCTGATCCTTTCGGCGATGAGCACCCCGGAAGATCGCGTCGCCGGGCTAACCTCCGGCTCCGACGACTATCTCACCAAGCCATTCGTATTCGCCGAATTGCTCGCGCGGGTGCGGCTGCTGGTGCGGCGGGGGCAGGCGGGGGGCAATGCGCCCGAGACCAAACTTGTCTGCGACGATCTGGAGATGGATCTGCTTGCGCATCGCGTGAAACGCGCGGGCAAGCCGATCGAGCTCCAGCCGCGCGAATTCCGGCTGCTCGAATATCTGCTGCGCCATGTCGAGCAGGTGGTGACGCGCACGATGCTGCTTGAAGGCGTGTGGGATTATCACTTCGATCCCGGCACCAACGTCACCGACGTGCATATCAGCCGGCTGCGCAAGAAGATCGACGAGGGCTTTGCCCGGCCGCTGCTGCATACGGTGCGCGGCGCGGGTTATAAGCTGGGCGTCGAGCGATAAGGCTGCGGCTGCCCCGCTCGACGACGCTGCGCTTTGCGGCGCTCGTATTCGGATTGCAACTCGCCGGCGCCGGGATCGTGTTGCTGACCGTGCGCGAGATCACGCGCGGGCAGATCACCGCCGCCGCCGGGCGGGGCGCAGAACGGGTGCGCCACAACCTGATCGACACCTATCGCCGCGGCGGGATCGGCGCGACCCAGGCGGCGGTGACGCGGCTGATCCGCGCGCGTGGGCCGCAGCTCGTGCTGTTGCTGGTCGATCGCGACGGCCGCTTTCTGGCGGGCAATGTCGCCGATTGGCCGCCGACTGTGATCGCCGGGGGCGAGCCGCAGACGATCGAGATCTTCCGCATCGACCGCGAGCTTTCGGAACGGATGCGCGTCGTCGCCACCCGTTTGCCCAACGGCGCGCGGATGCTGACCGGGCATGTCATCGAAAGCGAATTGCGCTTCGCCCGCGCGATGGAGGAGGCGATGCTGCTCGCGATGGCGCTCGCGCTGATTTTCGCCGGGATGGCGGGGGTGTTCGCCGCGCGGATGATCGAGCGCCGGCTCGGACGCACCGTGGCGACCGCGGACGCGGTCGCGGCGGGCGATCTGTCGCGCCGCGTGCCGCTGCGCGGGGGAAGCGACGCGTTCGAATCGCTCGCGCTGGCGGTCAATGCGATGCTCGATCGCATCGCCGCGCTGGTCGGCGAGTTGAAGGTGGCGACCGACGGGCTGGCGCACGATCTGCGCGCGCCGCTCACCCGGCTGCGCGCGACGCTGGAGCGCGCGCTCGCCGCCGCGCCCGACGAGGCCGGACGCGCGATGATCCTGCGCGCGATGGACGAGGGCGAACGGCTGCTGGCGATGCTCGATACCGCGCTGCGCATCACCCGTGCCGAGGCCGGGCTCGGGCGCGAGGCGTTCGGCGATATGGACGTCGCGGTGATGCTCGCCGACCTGGCCGATATGTTCGGCCCGCTCGCCGAGGATCGCGGGATGAGCGTCACGACCCGGGCCGACGGGCCGATCATGATCCACGCCAATCGCGAGATGCTCGGGCAGGCGCTCGCCAACCTCGTCGACAATGCGCTGAAATATGGCGCGGGAGAGGTGACGCTCTCCGCCGAAGCGACTCCGCGCGAGGTGGCGATCGCCGTCGCGGATCACGGCCCCGGCATCCCCCCCGAGGCGCGCGAAGACGCACTGAAACGCTTTGGCCGGCTCGATACCGCGCGACAGGAGGGCGGGGCGGGGCTCGGGCTGTCGCTCGTCGCGGCGGTGGCGCATCTCCACGGCGGGCGGTTGACGCTGGGCGACAATGCCCCCGGCCTCACCGCGACGATGACGTTGCTGCGTTAGGCGCTACCTAAGGTCCGTCACCCCGGCCTTGCGCCGGGGTCCATGGAGCCGCAGGCGCTCAGGAGAGCCTCTTGTCCAGCCGGTGCCGCCCGGCGGCCCTCGTCACGAGCCTCTCCTGAGCGCCTGCCCTGGCAGGCAGTCGAAGGGGCCGGGGTGACGAGGCGGGTTTCACATTGCCAGCCGCCGCTCACGCACGCGCCGCCGCATGATGCCGCCGATCGCGCCGAAGCCCATGATCATCATCGCCCAGGTCGCCGGCTCGGGCACCGCCGCTGCGTGCGGCCCGGTCAGCGACACATTGTCGAGCAACGAAAAGGGCGGCTGGCCGCTGGGGGCGCCGTTGGCCAGGAAATAGAGATAGGATGAACTGTTGTCGGCAATAAATTCAAAGGTGTAATTCGTCCAATCGACGAAACCGCCGAGCGGGTTCTTGACGGTCGGCGTGGTGGTGTAAGATCCCAATTTCGTTGGATCCGATGTCATGCCGAAGGTCAGGCTGTGCGTTGTGGCGGTCGTCGCGCCCGAATTCTGCGCATAGGCAAAATCGAACGACAATTTGTATGTTTCGCCGACGATCAGCCCGTCGATGATCTGGGTCAGCGCACCACGGCGCCACCAGGCGTCCATTGCGATGAAATTGCCGCCTTGAGGGCTGGCGTCGAATCCGTTGTCAAAACCGTTTCCGGGCCCCGACAGCCGCTCGTATTTCCCGAATGTCGTCAGCAATCCGGGGTTCGACGCACTTTCCGCGTTGGTGAGGAACACATATTTGCTATCGTAGCCCAAGCCGGCGATTTTCGAGAAGTCGGCCGCATCGGTCGCATTCCAGCCCGTCACCTTGGCGATGCTCTCGAGCTGGCCGGTCGGCTGGGTGGCTTGCTCGAAACCGCCGTTGACGATGAAGTCCTTGGTCGTTTCGGCGACTGCCGCGCTGGCGGTCGCTGCGATCGCCGTCACAGCAAGTGCGGACGAAGTTAAGGTCTTGTAGACGATAGAATTCAACCTGATCATCGACACCTCTCGCAATAGGGGGGTAGCAGCGAGATTGATGTCCAATCCGCTACGCCCCGATCTGCGAGATTTTTTCGCGTGGCTGAACGCAAGTTTCTCTAATACAGTCCCAATTTGATACAATTGGCCTGATTTTTACATCAGTTTACCTATTGCATGTGCTTCGGATCAAAGCGGGCGGGCGTCACACGTGTGAACTTCGTGAACTTTGGCTCGATGCCCTAAGCCGCCTGCACCCGGCCCGAGCGTTCCAATTTGCCCCAGCCGACCACCCAGCCGCCGATCGCCGAGCTGATCGCACGGAGCACGACCCAATACATGATCTGGCGATAGACCAGCCGTTGCGCGACCAGCAGGAAGGCGGGGTAACGCACCTTCCGTCCGTCGAGGCGATAAGCGATCCAGCCGCAGATCACATCGATCGCGGTGAAGCTCAGCCAGTAGAGCCCCATTTTCCCGACATCGCCGCTGGTCTGCGCCCAGCCGTGCTGGGCGACGCGCATGATCGTGCCGACGATCGAGACGATCAGCGCCAGGTCGATCAGCGGGGAGATGGCGGCGAAGGCGATCTGGAACAGCCACGCCTGCGGCAGCCCGACATGCGCGAGCCCGGGGGGCTTGCCGCTGGCGATCACTCCGCGATGCTTCCACAGGCATTGCAGCGTGCCGAACGCCCAGCGGTAACGCTGCTTGGCGAGCGCGCGGAAGGTTTCGGGCGCCTCGGTCCACGCCACTGCGCGCGGATCGTAGGAGACGCGCCAGCCCGCGCGCTGGATCGCGATCGTCAGATCCTGATCCTCGGCCAGCGTATTCTCCGGATAGCCGCCGACCGATTCGAGCGCCGTACGGCGCCACGCCCCGACCGCGCCCGGCACCACCGTCATCGCGTCGAACCCGGCGAGCGCGCGCCGCTCGAGGTTCTGCGCGGTGATATATTCGATCGCCTGCCAGCGCGTGACGAGGTTGACCCGGTTGCCGACGCGCGCGTCGCCCGCTACCGCGCCGATCGCGGGATCGGCGAACCAGCGGGTGAGCCGCGCGATCGTCTCGGGTTCGAACTGGGTATCGGCATCGAGCGCGATCACCACCTCGCCGCTCGCCTGCGCCAGCGCGCGGTTGAGCGCGGCGGCCTTGCCGCCGTTGACCAACGTCATCAGCGTGACGCGCGGATCGTCGGCAAAGGCTTCGGATACGAGCGCGCTGGTGCGGTCCTTCGATCCGTCATCGGCGACGATCACCTCGAGCCCCGGATAGTCGCTGGCGAGCACGCGGCGGACCGAGGAGACGATCACGCGCTCCTCGTTATACGCCGGGATGATCACCGAGACCGCGGGGTGGAAATCGGGTGGCACCGCGCGGCGTCGGCGCGTCTGCAGCCAGGCGAGCCCGGCCATCAGCACTGCGCGGGCGATGCCGAGCGCGATCGCGACATAGAACAGCCAGGACAGCGCCACCGAGGCAAGCGCCAGCGCGATGAAGATGCCGACGTCGGTCCGCACCGCGAGCAGATCGCGCCCGGTCACCTCGGGCATCGCCACCGATTGCGGGATGTTGACCAGCCCCGAGGCGGTGACGAAGCTGTAGCCGCGCGCGCGCAGCCCGGCGATGATCTGCGGCAACGCCTCGATCGTCTGCTGGCGGTCGCCGCCGCCGTCGTGGAGCAGCACGACATTGGTCGAGCGGTCCGGGGTCTCGTCATCGACCTGCTGGAGCACCTGGCGCACGATTTCGTCGGTGCCGGGGCGCTGCCAGTCGTTGGGATCGACGTGCAGCCCGACGACGGTATAGCCGTGCTGCTGCGCGATCAGCGCCGGGCCGAGTTCGTCGGTCGTGGTCGGCTCCGCGTCGCCGAAATAGGGCGCGCGGAACAGCGTCATCGACCGCCCGGTATAGGCCTGCACCAGCCGCTGCGTCGTGTTGAGCTCCAGATTGACGGTCTGGTCGTTGCTCAGCGCGAGATTGGGGTGGGTATAGGTATGGTTGCCGATCTCGGACCCGCCGGCGACGATGCGGCGCAGCAGCTGCGGATGCTGGAGCGCATTCTCGCCGATCACGAAGAAGGTGGCGGGAACATGTTCGCGCTCGAGGATATCGAGGATCTTGGGCGTCCATTCCGCATCGGGGCCGTCGTCAAAGGTCAGCGCGATCTTCTTCGGCACCGCGCCGGTGCGCTGGACGACATAGGGCGTCGGCAGCGAGACATAATCCTCGCGCCGGATCATCGCATCCTTGTCGTATTTCACCCGGCGCACACCCTCGGTGGGGGAGGAGGTGATGCGCAGGATCTCGCCCGATCCCTCGACGTCGACGTTGAGGAACGACTGGATCCGGCTGAGCACCGGCACCTTGTTGGGCAAGGTGGTGCGGAAGGCGGCAAGCGCGTTCCAGAACCCCGGATCCTCGGTGCCGAGCCGCCACATCGCGATATTGGCGATGCCCAGCTTGCGCAGCACGACGAACTGGTTCCAGCTCGTCGCCGCATCGAGCATCCAGATCTGATGCTGAGTATTGTCCTCGTCATAGGCGAAGCCGGCGTTGCCGCTGGCGGGATCGAAGGTGATCGGCGCCTGGCTGTCGCGCGCGGCGAGCCACGCTTCTTCCACCGCCATCGTGTCGGCGGTATTATCATGCCAGTCATAGCCATAGCTGCCGAGCGCGACGATCAGCTTGTCGTGCCCGACCTGGTGCAGCGCATCCTCGACCACCTGGACGAACCACGGCTGCGAGGCGATCGGCCCGGCCGACCCGCTCTGCCAATGTTCGTCATAGGCCATCAGGATGACGTTATCGACGACCCGCGCGAAGCTCGCGAGGCGCCATTCGGGCTCGCCCGCGGGGACGGTGACGGCCAGCGTCGCACTCTGCGGCAGCGCCCTGTTGAGCTGGTCGAGGAACGAGACATAGGCGGGCAACGCCTCGGGCGGCAGGCTTTCGTAATCCATCACCAGCCCGGAGGCGCGGACATTGGCGACGGTCGCGACGAGCTTGTCGATCAGCGCCTTGCGTCGCGCGGGGCTGCGCAGCATCGTCGCGACGCCTTTGCCGTCCCATTGCTGGTTGACGATATTCTGCACCATCGGCAGCAGCTTGGGCGGGTGTTGGGCCGAGGCGAGCACCTGCGCCAGCCGCGGCGCGCGCGCCTGATAGATATTGCCATTGGCGTCGCTGGTCAGGATCGCCGGCACCACCCAGTCGAGCGCGTTGATATTGCGCTGGAGCGAGGTGATCCCGCCGTCGAAGCTGGGGGCGTAGAATCCGATCGTCACCGGCTTGCCGCCGGTGCCTTTGGCCGGCCGGGTGTTGCGCGCGATATGCGGCAGCCAGCGCGAGGAGGCTCGGCCGCTCGGCGTCGCCTTGGGGTTGAACGGCTGCGCCTGGCGATGCGCGAACGGCAACGGCAGCCCCGGCCCCGATGGGACTGCGACGAGCGTCGTGGCAAAAGCGAATGCCACCAGCATGATCAGCGCGATCAGAAGCGCGACCGAGCGTCGCGCCCGTGTGCCCCGCCGGCCGCTGGGATCGTAGAAGATCGGAGTATTCAATTTATCGTTCCCGGATCGCGCCTTTTCATCCTGCGCGCGTGCGGGCCGCTATAGCAAGCCCCGCCGCAGATGCGGTGTTCTGCGCATTAAGCTTTTGTCATTTCGGGATCGACGCTGCCGATGCGCCGCGCCGCCAGCGCGAGCCAGATCAATGCGGGCAGCGCCAGCGTTTCCCACAGGATGAAGCCGGCACCAGGCGACCAGTTCATCCAGTCGCTAGCGAAGGTGCGCAGATGGCCGTTGAGGAACGGCACGAACACCACGTCGCGCAATTGGAACGACACGATCGGGCTGCCGTAGATATCCGTCGCGGCCATGCAGGCGTTGATCGCGATCGACAGCAGGATCACCTCCGCGGGCAGGTAGCGACCGATCCCGCGCCCGCGCGCCGCCCAGGCGGGGGCGATGCCGAGCGCGAGCACCCCGACGAGTGGGATCGAGTGGCGCGGGCCGGTGGAATTGCCGCCGTCCCAGTAATAATAGCCGGCATTGATCAGCAGCGTGATCGCCACCACCGCCGCGACGACGATCCCGATATCGCGGGTGGCGCGCGCGCGGATCATCAGGAACAGTCCCCACAACCCGAGCAGCAGCGCGGGCGCGAACCACAGCAGCCCGCGCTTATGCCCCAGCGTGATGTTCCACAGCACCGCCGGATCGGGCACGCCGATGCCGAACAGCCCGCGGTTCATCCCGTCGAACCCGACCACGCCTTCGTAACCGAGCTGGAACGGATCGCCGAACGCGAACAGATTATACGCGGCGAGCGGCAGCAACCCGATGATCCCGCCGAGCGCGGCGAGCCCGATCACCGTCACGCGGTCGGCGCGACGCCACGCGCGCCATGTCGCCCATAAGGCGATGGCGGCGCCGGCGATGACCGTGGGATATTCGATCACCACCGCCCAGCCGAGGCTCAGCCCGAGCACGAAGGCGGGCCAGCGCCGCGTCTCGGCGCCGCGTGTCGCGCGGACCCCGGCCCATAAGGCGATGACGAACAAGGCCGCGACGGGGGCGTGGCCGAGCAAAGAGGTCGACCAAGCCCAGGCCGGGGTGCCGAGCCCATAGCCGATCGCGGCGGCGAGCGCCGCGGGGGCGCTGCCGGTGAGCATCAGGGCAAGGTCGAACAACAGCATCGCGGCGATCGCGGTGAGCAACGCGGGGCCGGTCGCCACTGCCAGCCGGGTGCGCACGCGGATAAACCGCGCGAACGGGCTGGCGGAGGTGAAGATCGCATAATCGCCGCTGCGCGCAGGCGACAGCGCGTGGAGCGCCGCGACCGCCGGGATCGCCATCAGCGACATCCCCGGCGCCTTGTCGAGATAGAGATGCCCGCCGAACTGCGCCTTGTCGGTGGTCGCCGAATCGAACTGGTCGATCGTTGCCTCGCCGCGCTCGACCATCACCAACGTGGCGAACAGGCGGACCGCATTGTTGGTGTTCATCTCCCACGATCCGAACCAGCTGCAACTGGCCCAGACGAGCAGGAACAGCACGATCCTGATCGGGCGAAGCCGCCCGTCGGCGTTTGTCACACCGCGACGAAGGCGTTGGCGGCGCGATCCTTGCGCACGCGGTCGGCGGCGAACACCGTGCCGTTCATCGCGATCCACACCCCGGCGGGGGCGATCTGCGCGGTGGCGAAGGCCATGCCGAGGTTGAAGGTCGCGTCGCTGTCCGCGAAACGCGCCGGCGCCAGCGCGCCGACCAGCACGATCGTCTTGCCAGCGATCGGCTGGAGCGCCTTGGCGGTTTCGGTCATCGTGTCGGTGCCGTGGGTGATGACGATATGGCTTTCGGGCGCGTCAGCCACCGCCTTGGCGATCGCGGCGCGATCGGCGTCGTCGAGCTCGAGGCTGTCCTTGCGCATCAGCCCTTCGACGCGGAACGGCTTCTTGACGCGTGCGGTGGCGAGCAGCCGATCGACCACGCTGTCGCCGATCTGATATTCGCTGAGCGCGTCGAAATAGAGCTTGTCGATCGTGCCCCCGGTGGTGAGCACCAATATATCCGCCATCATCCAACCTCTTGCTTCCGGCCGCCTCCTAGAACGGATCGGCCGTCAGCAGAACCCGGGTTTTACGCGGCCCCGTCGTCACCCTTTTGCTCCTCTTCCTGGTGAAGGGAGGGGAGCAGGTTGGCCTGCTGCTCGTCTTATTTCGTCAGGTCGGTCAGCAGCGAGCGATAATAGGTCACGCCGAGCGGCACGTTGTCCACCGGGGTGCGCTCGTTGAGGCCGTGACTGAACTCGTCCGATTCCTTGATGAAGATCGGGCTGACCCCGTAGCTCGGGATGCCGACCGCGCGGAAGTGCATCGAATCGCTCGCCCCCGCCGACATCGACGGGAACACCGGCACCCCCGGCCGCACCGAACGGATCGCCTTGGTCACCGCATTCATCAGATCGGGGCGCAGCGGCGAGGCGTCGGTGGGGTTGGAGCCTTCGGTGACGTCCTTGAACTTCACGCCGGGATCGGCCGCGACCTTCTCCAGCTCGGCCATCACCGCAGCGGGCTTCACCCCGGGGAAGATTCGGCAATTGATGTTGGCGGTCGCGCGTTGCGGCAGCGCGTTGAGCGCATGCCCGCCCGACAGCATCGTCGAGACGCAGGTGGTACCGATCTGCCCGACATAGGCCGGGCTCGCCGCGAGCGTCTCGATCGCCTTTTCGTCCGCGGGATTGGCGGCGAACGCCTTCATCGCCGCGCCGATTTCCGGGGTTTGCAGCGGGGCGGCGCCGTCGAAATAGGCCTTGGTGATCGGCGAGAGCTGCGGGGTGAAGCGATAATTGCCGATGCGGACGAGCGCCGCGGCCAATTCGTTGATCGCATTTACCTTGCGCGGTGCCGAGCTATGCCCGCCGGGGTTGGTCACCTCGAGCTGGAAATCGGCATAGGTCTTTTCAGCGGCGCTGATCGAGAAATATTTCGGCTTGCCGTCCTCGCTGAGCATCCCGCCGCCGCCGTCGACGTTGAGCACCATCTCCGCGCCCTTCACCTTGGAGGCGAGGATCGCCGAGGTCTTCATCGTCGTTTCCTCGTCGCCCGAATAAGCGAGGATCAGATCGCGCTTCGGCTTGTAGCCTGCGCGCTTCATGTCGATCACCGTCGCGGTAACCATCGCGAGATCGAGCTTCATATCGGTCGCGCCGCGGCCGAACAAATAGCCGTTCTCGACCACAGGAGTGAATGGATCGCGCTGCCAGTCGGCCGGTTTTGCCTCTACGACATCCATATGGCCGGAAATGACAAGCGGCTTCGCCTTCGGGTCGGTGCCGCGCCAGCGCAGCAGCAGATAGGCGGTGTCGTCGACCGGCTCGACCGTCACGTCATCGGCGGAAAAGCCCGCTTCGACGAACAATTGCTTGAGGTAGCGGGCCAGCTCCGGGGTCTGGTTGCCGGGCCCCTGGACGCTGCGAAACGCGATCGCGCGCTTGGCGATCGCCAGCGCATTATCGGCGGCGTTGCCGGCCGGCGCCGCTTGCGCCGTCCCTGCCAGCAGGAGGGAAATAGCTACGGCAAGACCAGTCGTTTTCATGCGCCACCTTTTTTGGTTTGACCCTGAAGGAATGACGCTAACGCGGCGGACTGCAAGCCGAAAGACTTAATTCTCCGACGGCGCGGAGAAGATCGGAAACGGCGGGAAGCAGATATGAGAAGAGGTTGCCGGACGCCGCCGAAACGGCGCCCGACAACCCCTAAACATGGTCAGCGGCCGGAGAGTTCCAGCCCGGGAGACCATGCGAGCCTCCGTACCTATGAACCGCGTCGTTGATTGGAGGAGGATACCTCCCGGCGCGGCCCGGCGGTGTTAGAAGCGCGTCCCCCGAACGAACTGAACCGACCCCATTGCTGAACCATGAGACATCGGATCACCTCCTTTCGCTGGTTGAAGACGTATTGTGGCTTGACCCACGCTGGTTATTTCGGGCGTCGGGTCGGAATAAACAAGTCTTGTTTTTAAAGATGTTTTGAACGATCTTCGATGGCTGTTGCGCTCCATTTCAGATCGCGACTCGTTTCACCCCCGACAATCTTCGATCACCCGCCCGACTTCGGCATAAGCGGGAATCACCAGCGTCGCCGCGCCCTGCTGCTGGATGACGAATCGCCCACGGCTGAACGCCATCGCATCGAGCAACGGATCGTTGATCGCGAGCGCGGCGGCGACATAGGGCTGCGCGCCGCCGGTCGGCTGCACCGCCACCGCGCGACTCACGCTGCTGGTGCGCACGGTGATCGGCGCGATCCCGGCGCCGGTGCGCGAAAGATACATCCGCCGCTCGCTCCGGTCGCAACGCAGCACGACGACCGCATCGCCGCCGTCGCCGAACATCGCACGCGTGCCGCGGCTGTCGGCGGCGTAGCGCCAGGTGCCGGGCGTCAGCGGCCAGTCGCGCCAATCGTCGGCGAGCGGCGGCGGTGCGGTGACGGCAGGCGGTGGCGGCGCGGGCGCCGGGGCACGGACCACCGGCGGCGGGGCGGGCGGGGCGCTGACGCAGGAGGCGAGGGCAAGCGCGGCAAGCGCGGAACCGGCGGGCAAGATACGACGACGCATGGTATGTAGATATGACGAGGCACGCGCTCGCGCTCAACCGGAACCAGCACGGGCGCCGATCGGTTCAGCGCAGAAGGAGGCGCGGAATGACGATGAGCGACAAGAAAAAAGACAACCCCGTCGAGGAAGTGCTGGACGAGGCTTTGGTCGATCCGGCGTCGCCGGCCAACCACCCGTCGAGGAAGCCGCCGCAGACGATCCGCAACGAACCGGCGGAGAAGCGCGGGTGTCTCGCGACATTTCTGCCGCCGTGGGTTGGCGCGAAGGGCCGCGGTGAAGGGCCGCATAATCACATTTGAGGAGCGCGGGCGGCGCGCGCTATGACAATCGCGCCGCTACCTTTATGTGCTCGCGCGAAGGCGGGAGCCCAGGCTGGGTCCCCGCCTTCGTGGGGACATAAGAGGTGATAACCACCGCGGCGCAGGCCGGGGTCCAGCGGCGGGCCGGTGGTGACTGGGCCCCGGCCTTTGCCGGGGTGGACGTCAGGTGCTCCGAATTTAACGCGCGATACTCTACCGCCCCCGCCCGCCGAACTTCCGCTGCACCTTGCCGAATCGCGTCTTGCGTGTCCCGGGCTTGCCCTCGTTCGACCGCCCCATGACCGGCGCCTTGTGCTGGTCCGGCGGCAGCCCGAGTTCCTGCTGCTCCAGCGCGCGGATTTCGTCGCGCAGCCGCCCCGCTTCCTCGAATTCGAGGTCGGCGGCGGCCTTGCGCATCTGCTTTTCGAGCTCCTCGATATAAGCGCGCAGATTGTGGCCGACCATGTGCGGCAGATCCTCGTCGATCTCGACCGTCACCTGATCCTTCGAGGCGACATGCGCGATGATGTCGCCGATATTCTTGCGCACCGTCGCCGGGGTGATGCCGTGCAGGCGGTTATATTCCTCCTGCTTCTCGCGGCGCCGCGCGGTCTCGTTCATCGCGCGCTCCATCGATCCGGTGATGCGATCGGCATAGAGGATCACCCGCCCGTCGACGTTGCGCGCGGCGCGCCCGATCGTCTGGATCAACGAGGTCTCGGAACGCAGGAAGCCTTCCTTGTCGGCGTCCATGATGCACACCAGCCCGCATTCGGGGATATCGAGCCCCTCGCGCAGCAGGTTGATCCCGACCAGCACGTCATAGACCCCGAGCCGCAGGTCGCGGATCAACTCGATCCGCTCCAGCGTCTCGACGTCGGAATGCATGTAGCGGACCTTGACCCCCGCCTCGTGCATATATTCGGTGAGGTCCTCCGCCATCCGCTTGGTCAGCGTGGTGACGAGCGTGCGATAGCCCTTCTCGGCGGTCTTGCGGCATTCGACGATGCAATCCTGCACCTGTTCCTCGACCGGGCGGATCTCGACCGGCGGGTCGATCAGCCCGGTCGGGCGGATCACCTGCTCCGAGAAGACCCCGCCGGTCTGCTCTATCTCCCAGCTGCCGGGGGTGGCGGAGACGCACACCGTCTGCGGGCGCATCGCATCCCATTCGTTGAAGCGCAGCGGGCGGTTGTCGATGCAGGAGGGGAGGCGGAAGCCATATTCGGCGAGCGTGATCTTGCGCCGGTGGTCGCCGCGCGCCATCGCGCCGACCTGCGGCACCGTCTGGTGGCTCTCGTCGACGAACAGCAGCGCGTTTTCCGGGAGATATTCGAACAGGGTGGGGGGCGGCTCGCCGGGCAGGCGCCCGGTGAGGAAGCGCGAATAATTCTCGATCCCCGCGCAGCTGCCGGTCGCCGCGATCATCTCCAGATCGAAATTGGTGCGCTGTTCGAGCCGCTGCGCCTCGAGCAGCCGGCCCTCGCCGGTCAGTTCCTTGAGCCGTTCGGCCAGCTCATGCTTGATCGCCTCGGTCGCCTGTTTGAGCGTCGGCCCCGGGGTCACATAGTGCGAATTGGCGTAGACGCGGACATGATCGAGGCTCGCCACCTTCTTGCCCGTCAGCGGATCGAATTCGACGATCTCCTCGATATCGTCGCCGAAGAAGGAGATGCGCCAGGCGCTATCCTCATAGTGCGACGGGAAGACCTCGAGATTGTCGCCCTTCACGCGGAAATTGCCGCGCGCAAAGGCGGCGTCGTTGCGCTTGTACTGCAGCGCGACGAGCTTGGGCACGATCTCGCGCTGGTCGACCGTCTGGCCCTTCTTGAGATCGAAGATCATCGCCGAATAGGTTTCGACCGACCCGATGCCGTACAGGCATGAGACCGAGGCGACGATCAGCACGTCGTCGCGCTCGAGCAGCGAGCGCGTCGCGGAGTGGCGCATCCGGTCGATCGCCTCGTTCACGCTCGACTCCTTCTCGATATAGGTGTCGGAGCGCGGCACATAGGCCTCGGGCTGGTAATAATCGTAATAGCTGACGAAATATTCGACCGCATTCTCGGGGAAGAAGCTCTTGAACTCGCCGTAGAGCTGCGCCGCGAGGATCTTGTTGGGCGCGAGCACCAGCGCCGGGCGCTGCAACTGCTCGATCACCTTGGCCATCGTGAAGGTCTTGCCCGAGCCGGTCACCCCGAGCAGCACCTGATCGCGCTCCCCGGCGCGCGCCGCCTCGACGATCTCGGCGATCGCGGTCGGCTGATCGCCCGATGGTTCGTACTCGCTGACCAGCTTGAATGGCCGCCCGCCCTCGGCCTTTTCCGGGCGCTGCGGACGATGGGGAACGAAGGCCTCGCCGGTTTCGGGCTCGGCGAGGCTGGTGCGGATCTGGATCGCCATGTTCCCTATATGGACCCGGCGTTTCGATTAGAACAGAGCGAGTTCGGCAATCTCTTCAACGGTGAGGTCGATCCCGAACATCAGGCTCATGCGGATGCGATAGACGCGCGGATCGGTGATCTCGCCGCTGGTCGTGCCTTCGCTCGAATGGCGGCGATAATTGCGGTCGACCAGCGTGGCGAAACCGAACGGCAGCACGATCGAGGCGATGACAAGCTGGGTGAAGCGGCTCTCCGGCGCGGTGGATGTCCACCAATTGCCCGCCGCCAGATCGGCGTCGTACACCGTGCGCAGGTCGAAACTATATTGCTGTTGCCAGCCCAGTTGGTCGGCGCTCGTCGTCGTGGACACGGGGACGCCGGCGCGCAGCAGCATCCAGCCGTAATCGTCGTGCCGTTCGAGCCGATGGCGCGAGCCGTCGGGCGCTTCGGCTTCGGCGCCGTCCTCCAGCGGGAGGATCGGGGCGTAGCTGCCGCCGAAGCCGGCGTCGGCGATCCACTCCCTGCCGTCGATTGTGACCAGCGACAAGGTGTGGGTGAGGGGCTGCGGCTCGGTCATTCCCAGCCAGACGCGGGCGAGCAACGGCCGCGCGGTGAAGCCGATCGCGGCGAGCGCATCGAGCAGCAAGCGGTTCTGTTCGAAGCAATAACCGCCGCGCCGCCGCGTCACGAGCTTGTCGAACACCGAGGCGGAATCGATCGCCACCCCGCGCCCGAGCTTCACATCGAGATTCTCGAACGGGATCGCGAGGCGGTGCGCGCGCTGCAACGCGGCGAGCCCTTCGACATCGGCGGCGGGGGCTTCGGGGAGATCGAGGCGGGCGAGATAGGCGGTGAGATCGAACATCGCCTTCCCATACAGATCGTATCGCCAAAGCGCGCGCGAAATTACCGGGCCTTGAGCCGGGCGGACGGCGGGTGTGCGGAGAAGCTTGCCCCCACGCGCCGCTTCGCCGATGCTGCGCCGGATGAGCGCGACCAAATCCCTCCCCCTCGGTCGCGGCAGCGCGACGCGCAACGAGTTGAAGCGTGCCGCCCGCCGCCTGTTCGCCGAGCGCGGGATCGCGGCGGTCGGGATGCGCGAGATCGTCGACGCGGCCGGGCAGCGCAACGCGGCGGCGGTACATTATTATTTCGGCAGCAAGGACGATCTGCTGCGCGAATTGCTGCTCGACGGCGCCGACGTGATCGACGCGCGTCGCCGCGCGCTGATGGACGAAGCCGAGGCGGCCGGGCCGCCGGACCTGCGCGCGGTGGTGCGCGCGATGGTCATGCCCAACAGCGACATTCCCGGCGATACCGGCGAGAACGAGACCTATTTCCGCTTCCTCATCAACGTGCAGAACGAGCGGCGCGCATTGTTCGACGAGACGGTGCACGAGCATTCCGAAGGCTATCTGCGCTATGTCGCGCATGTCCGCCGGCTGCTGGCGCATCAGCCCGAGGCGCTGGTCAAGCAGCGCATCGTCTATGCCGGGCTGGCGCTGCGCACGTTGCTCGCCGCGCGCGAAGCGGCGCAGGACGCGAGCGACAGCGGCTTCCATCATTATTGGAGCGGGCAGGCGGCGATGGACGGGATGGTCGACGCGGTCGAGGCGATCCTTACCGGCCCCGCCAGACGCGACTGATCAACGGCGCCAGCCGGGCGGGCAGGCCGGGGCGCAGCAGCAGCCAGTCGCGCAGCATTGGCCCCGGCGCCGCACCGATCACCTGCTTGTAGCCGCTATCCCCCATGCCCCAGTCGACAATTGTGATGCCGCGCGAGGATGCGTCGATAAGATTACGATAATAGAGCAATTTTCCCGGAGAATGCTTGGCATAGGCGGGGTCGTAGCTATTGGCGACGGCATATTTGAGCGTGCCGGCATCGAGATCGAACGAGAAAGCCGCGGGCCTGCCGTCGACGCTCAGCAATGCCGCGCGCATCATGCCCGCCAGCACCGGATCGGCCGCCGCGGTGCGCCAGAACAGCCCGTGCCCGCGCTCGGTGAACTTGGCGTCGCTGCCGTCGGTGCGCGCCATGATCCAGCTCGCCTGCTCGATCGCCGCAAGCGCATCGAAGGCAGCGGGCCAGTCGCGATTTGACAGGAAGCGCCAGTCGAGCGCGCCATGTTCGGCGAGCTGCTTCTCGTGATAGCGGTTCTTGCGCAGGGTCGAGCTGCGCGGCCACGCGCCCTCCGCCTGCAACGCCGCCATGTCGAGCAGCCAGCCTTGCCCGAGCGTCCGCATCGCCACGCCCCAGCCACGCGCACGCGCCGCCGCAAACAGCGCCGCCGCCGCCGGATCGTCGTCGGCGACCGGGCCGATGCGCAGCGCGTTGACGTCCCGGGCGAGCGTGTCGAGCGCTTGTTCGAGCACCTCGGCCCCGGCATCGACGGCGAGCGGGAAGCCGCGGAACGGCCAATAGCTGCCCGGCACCGTCGCGAGCCGCAGCCGAGCCGGGCCGACCGCGATCATCGGCAGCGCAAGCATCGCGACCTCCGCCGCGCTCACCGTCAGCGTCCGCGCCGCCCCTCCATAAGCGCGGAGCGCGGCGGCATACCATTGGTAACGCAGGAAACGGTGGGTCGGCGCAGCTGCCTCCGCCACCAGATCGATCGCGGCGGGCAGGCCGTCGACGATCTCGCCGCGCAGGGTGCGGGCGAGGCGACGGAACTGATCGGGCGGCATCGGTCTGGTCATCGGATGCGCTGGCATAAGCAAGCGCGGTTACCAGCGCGTTGCCGCTTGCCTCGATCGGACGCCGCGGGCAGGATTTCGGCCGTGCTGCAATATTCCCCAGACGTGTCGACGATCGCGCAGACGATCCAGCTTTCGCTCGGCCCCGTATTCATGCTCGCCGGGATCGGCGCGTTGCTCAACGTTCTGGCGGGGCGGCTGTCGCGGATCGTCGACCGCGCGCGGGCATTGGAGGCGCTGCATCCGCGCTCGACCGGGCGCGAGCACGATCGCCATGTGTGGGAATTGCGGCTGCTCGACCGGCGCATCACGATCATCAACTGGGCGCTGTATCTCGCGGTCTCCTCGGCGGTGATGACCTGCACGGTGGTGGCGATGCTGTTCGTCGCGGAGCTGGCGAACCTGCGCATCGGGCAATTCGTCGCGGTGGCGTTCGTGCTGGCGATGGTGTTGCTGATCACCGCGCTCGTCTCGTTCATGATCGAGGTGCGCATCTCGCTGAGAGCGATCCAGATTCGCGAGGAATTGCTTCGATAGCTGGCGGATGCGCCAGAGCGTGCCTATCTCACGGCGACGTTTATTATCGGGGGCCTTTCCTTGGCGCTTATCCTGAAGATCATTGCCGCGACGATCCTGTTCCTCGTCACGGCGGTCTGCCTTGCGGTCACGATCGTCCCGCGCTTCCTCGACCGGATCTATTATGTCGGCCCGCGGAGCGACCATTTCGACGGCGAGCGCTTCTTCAACCCCAGCGGGGAGGAGGAAACCTTCCGCCTGCCGGCCGGCGCGGGCGGACGCGCGGGGTTCTTTTGGCGCTATCTGACCGGGAGCGACGGCCGCCCGGCGTGGCCCAAGAGCGTGCCGGTGACCCCGGGCAAGCCCGAGCCGCGCGTCGAGGGCGATCGGCTGGTCGCGACCTGGGTCGGGCACGCGACGATGCTGCTCCAGACGCAGGGGCTCAACATCCTCACCGACCCGATCTGGTCCGACCGCACCGGCCCCTTGTGGTTCGGCCCGAAGCGGGTGACCGAGCCGGGGGTGCGTTTCGAGGATCTGCCGAAGATCGATCTCGTGCTGATCAGCCACAATCACTATGATCATCTCGATCAGCCGACGCTCAGGAAACTGTGGGACCGCGATCGGCCGATGATCGTCACCTCGCTCGGCAATGATGCGCTGATCGCGGCGGCAGGCGCCAAGGCGACAGCGCTCGATTGGGGGCAGCATGTGACGATCCGACCAGGTGTCGAGGTGATCGTCACCCGCAATCACCATTGGGGTAGCCGCTGGTTCACCGATCGCAATCGCGCCTTGTGGTCGAGCTTCGTCGTCAAGCTGCCGTCGGGCGGCAATCTGTTCTTCGCGGGGGACACCGGGCTGGGCGACGGCAAATGGCCCGTCGAGGCGGCGGGCTATGGCCCGATCCGGCTGGCGATGATCCCGATCGGCGCGTTCCGCTTCGTCCCCGGCCAGATGGAATCGGGCAGCCATATCGGCCCCGGCAACGCGGTCCGCATCTTCGACCGGCTCGGCGCGGCGCACGCCATCCCGATCCATTGGGGCACTTATCGACTGAGCTTCGAGGCGCGCGAAACGCCGCCGGCGATGCTCGCGACGCTGCTGCGCTGCACCGGCGGCGATGTGACCCGGTTCGCGCCGGCGGGGGTGGGCGTGCCGACCGAGATCGCGCCTTACGCACCGCCGGCTACGCGCCCCGACGAAGCGCTGATCGACGAATGCCTCAAGAGCCCGGAGATCGCCGCGCTGGAATAGCCGCTGCGCTCAGCCGAGGTGCAGGAGGTGGATGAAGGCGAGGCTGATCCCGCCGAGCACGAGGAGCGAGAGGATCACCGTCGCGGTGACGCGTCCGCCAGCCGACGCCACGGTGCGCACGTCCACGCCGAGCCCCAGCGCCGCCATCGAGACGACGGTGAGCATCGTCGCCGCATGCCCCAGCGGGGCGAGCGCGGCGTGCGGGACGAGATCGAGCGAGCGCAGCGCGACCAGCATGAGAAAGCCGATGATGAACCACGGCACCAGATGATGCAGCCGCGGGCGGGCAGGGCGCGCGTCCGCATTCTCCTCCCGCAGCGCGAGCAACGAGAGCAGCAGGCAGACCGGCCCGAGCATCAGCACGCGGACGAGCTTGACCAACGTGCCCATCTGTACCGCGGTCGGCCCGATCGGCGCGGCTGCCGCGATCACCTGAGGGACCGCATAGACGGTAAGCCCGGCGAGCGCGCCATATTGCACCCCGTCGAGCCCCAGCGCGATGCCGAGCAGCGGCAGCGCCAGCACGACGACCACGCCGAGCACCGCGGTGAACCCGATCGAAGCGGCGACGTCCTCGCCGTCCGCGCCGATCACCGGCGCGACCGCGGCGATCGCGGAATTGCCGCAGATCGAATTACCGCATGCCACGAGCAACGCCATTCGCATCGGGAGGCGCAGCCAGCGCCCGAGCAGGTAGCTCGCGCCGATCGCGAGGATCACCACCCCCGCGATGCCGAGCAGCAGCCACGGCCCGGCGGCAAGGATCGTCGCCGCGCTCACCGAAGCGCCGAGCAGCACGACCGCGAGTTCGAGCAGAAACTTCGCGCTGAACGCAATACCGGGGAACCAGCGGCGACCGGGCGCCCAACTGGTGCGGATGACCGTACCGAGCAGGATCGCCAGCACCAGCGCCTCAAGCCAGGCCCGGCCGAACAGCGCCTGTTCGCCGCGCTCCAGCACGAAAGCGATGAAGGTCACCGCGAGGGACAGCGCGACACCGGGGATCAGCGCAATGGCCGATCGGATCGCCTGGAGAGAACGATGCTGCGCGAGCACGGAAAATGCCTCCTTGTTCGGGAGGCAGATGGACCCGATAATTAATCGAATCCAACGATCAAATCATATCGTTTCAATCTAGAAACTTTATTGTTTCATCCGCTTCGTCCCGGTCTTGAGCCGGGATCCATCGTGCCTCGAGGGCAGGGGCAGGAACCTTTTCTCCGGCGCTTGCCTCCGGGGGAACCCCGGCTCAGGGGCAGAGTAACCGCGCGTGGATCGCGATCATACCGATCGCAGGATCCGATCAGATTACCCAGTTGGACGGCGCCTCATAGGCGTGGATGATCTCAAGCAGCGCTTCGGCCGCCTTGCTGCGATACCGCTCCTTCTGGCGGATCGCGAAGAACGGCCGTGCGGGAAGATCGAGCGGCAGCGCGGCCAGTTCGCGCGCGGAAAGTGCCGGCGCGACGACGAGCTGCGACAGCGCGGCATAGCCGACCCCGGCGCGCACCGCCGCCAGCACCGCTTCGTTCGAGGGCAAGGTCAGCACGATATTGAGCGTGCGCGGATCGACCCCGCGGGCGTGGATCGCCTCCTCGAAGGTCGATCGCGTGCCGGAACCGCGTTCGCGCATGATCCACGGCGCCGCGCGCAACCAGTCGTTGCTCACCGTTTCCGCCTCCACCGGCGACGCGCCGATCAGCAACATCCGGTCGGTGCCGACCTCGCCGTGCGCCAGCGCGGGTTCGTCGACCTTGCCTTCGATGAAGCCGAGCTCCGCGCCGCCTTCGAGCACGATCCGTGCCGCGCCTTCGGTATTGTCGATCGCGACGGTCAGTTCGATCTGCGGATAGCGGCGGTGGAAGGCCGCAAGCCGTTCGGGGAGCCAATAGCCCGCGATCGTCTGGCTGGCGATCAGCCGAAGCGCGCCGCGTTTCAGCCCGGCATATTCCGCCAGCGCGAGTTCGGCGCTCGCCGCCTGCGCGAGGAGCGCGCGGGCTTCGTCGAGGAACATGCGCCCGGTGTCGGTCAGTTCGATGCGCCGCCCGACGCGATCGAACAATCGGACCCCGTGGCGCGCCTCGAGCGCCGCGATCGCCGCGCTTGCCGCGGATTGAGTGACGTTGAGCACCTCCGCCGCGCGCGTGACATGCTGGCGTTCGGCGACACCGACGAAAATGCGAAGTTGTTCGAGCGTCATCGCCGGCCGCTGCTCCGCCGCGCGACATGCGGCTTGGGCTGCTCCGGGATCGCGGGCAGGGTGGTCCAGCCGAAATGCGGGAAGCTGATCGAGCGTTTGCCGGTCAGATCGACCCGCACCACGATCAGCCCCTTCTCTTCGATGAACTCGAGCATGCGCCGCGCCCGGCTCGGCGACGCTGTCTGGTAGAGCACCGCCAGCGCTTCGTTGTCCGGGCATTCCTCTTCCGCCCGCGCGGCGCGCGCCACGCCGAGGAAGGGCGCCAGCATATCCTCGGGCAAGGTCTCGCCCAGCGCGAGAACATCGTCCCAATCCTCGTCGGGATCGAGGCCGGCCCGCGCTATCGCGAATTGCCGCCGGAAACCGTCGAGCGTTTCGTTCGCCGCGACGCCGCGCATCCGGCAGCGCACCTGATAATCCTGATATAATTGCGGCAGCGGGACGCGCGCATCCTCCAGCGCCATCTCCGCCAGCACCGCACGGCGCACCGCCGCCTGCTCCGCCTCGTCGAGTTCGGGCATGTCCGGCACCGCGAGCGGCGCGGGCGCCGTGACGGCGCTTTGCATCAGCGACGCCATCGGCGGCACCGGCGGCACCGGCATGGTCAGCGCCAGCGTTTCCTGTGCGTCGACGGTGAACAACCGTTCGCGCAATCCGTCGGCATCGGCGGTAGGGAGCGGCATCAGCTTGGGGCTGACATTGCGCGCGCTGGTGGCGACGCTGCCGATCGTGACGCTGATCGGACGGCGCGAGATCGCCGGGCCGAGCGCGAGGAACTCGCCCCGCGTCAGATCGCGGATCTGATCGGCCTGCTTGCGCTCCATCCCGAGCAGATCGGCCGCGCGGGCCATGTCGATGTCGAGGAAGGTCCGCCCCATCAGGAAGTTGGATGCCTCCGCCGCGACATTCTTGGCGAGCTTGGCGAGCCGCTGGGTGGCGATCACCCCGGCGAGCCCGCGCTTGCGCCCGCGGCACATCAAATTGGTCATTGCCCCCAAGGAGGCGCGACGCGCTTCCTCACCGACCTCGCCCGCCGCGGCCGGCGCGAAAAGCTGCGCTTCATCGACCACGACGAGGATGGGAAACCATTGCTCGCGCGGCGCCTCGAACAGTGTCGCGAGGAAGGCGGCGGCGCAGCGCAGCTGATCGTCGGCCTCCAGCCCTTCGAGGTTGAGCACGACCGACGCGCGGTGCTCGCGTGCCCGTGCGGCGAGCCGCTCGATCTCGATCAGGCTGTAGTGCGCCGCATCCACCGCGATATGGTTGAAGGCATCGGCGAGCGAGACGAAATCGCCCTCGGGATCGATGACGACCTGCTGGACGAGCCCCGCGCTCCCTTCGAGCAGGCGGCGCAGCAGATGCGATTTGCCCGACCCCGAATTGCCCTGGACGAGCAGGCGCGTGGCCAGCAGCTCTTCGAGGTCAATCTCGACCGCACGGCCCGCTCCATCGAATCCCATGTCGATCTTGGCAGTCATTACCGAGCCGATGGCAATGCTCGCGGCGCGGGGCAAGCGGATTGCGTCGCACGACCGGGTTCGAAGCGGTGTCGAGCCCGCGGGCCGCGGGTCAATGGATCGCGATATGCCGCGGAAACCCGCTGTCCCGCATCACCACGCCGCGCGACCTGAGTTCGGCGGCATAACGTTCGGCGAATTCCCGGTGGACGCGCGCGACGCACGGATCGGCGGTCGAAAGCGCCATCGCCGCAGATTTGCGCTGTCGGGCATCAAGATATTCGAGTTCAGTCAACTGACGCATGACCTAGCCCCCGTTCCCCGCGGCAGCTTTCCACTTGCTGTCGGTTGGCGTCTTGCTGTGGGTATACGGCGCCAACGATGAGATTTTAGGGCTGCGCCGTTTCATTGACGAGCGCGGGCCGTTAATCTCCATCACCGTTTGTCGCGTAAATCGAACGATCTGCGGCACCCGTATTGGCGCGCTCGGCTTCCCGATCGCGCGAGTCGCCCTCGCCGTTGCGGGCGCCGGGCGCGTCTTTCAGCTCTCGACGGCGACCGCCATCGCCGCGGCATGTGCCTCGACCGGATCGGAGGCGGCGGGCGGTTCGCCCGGCTGGGTCTCGATCTGGGAGCCGCGTTCGAGCGCGCGGTGGACCGGGCAGCGCTCGGCGATCTCCAGCATGCGGCGGCGTTGCTCCGCATCGATCTCGCCCTCGATCGCGATCCGGCGGGTGAAGACGTCGGGCGGGGTGGCCGATGCTTGCCGGACATGGCCGACGGCGGTGCGGATGCGCGCGACCGGCCAGCCCTTTTGATCGGCGTACATCCTGAGCGTCATCGTCGTGCAGGCGGCGAGCCCGGCGCTGACCAGATCATAAGGCGTCGGCCCCGATCCCAATCCACCGACATCGACCGGCTCGTCGGCGAGGAAGCGGATGCCGCCGGCGTGGATCGAAACCTGGAATTTGCCGGCGCGGGTCTCCTCCGCGACGACATCGCCCTCCTGGCCAGCGTCGCGGGTCTCGGGCACGGGGGGCAGGTAGCGCGACGCCCAGCTCGCGATGACCTCGGCGGCATAATCGACGTCCCGGGCGTTGGTCAGCAGGTGATCGGCGCTGTCGAGCGAGATGAAGCTCTTGGGATGCCGCGCGGCGAGGAAGATCTGCGAGGCATTGTCGATGCCGACGGTTTCGTCGCGCGGCGCGTGGAGAATCAGTAGCGGACGCTTGAGCCCCGCGATCCGCGCGCCCTGATCGTGGTGGCGAAGATCCTCAACGAACGACTGGCGCACGCGGAATGGTCGGCCGGAGAGGCTGACTTCGGCCTCGCCGTCGCGCTCGATCGCCGCCACGCCCTCCGGGCCGAACTGATCGAGCACATGCGTGATATCGAACGGCGCGCCGATCGTCGCGACCGCCTTGACCATCGCCAGATCGCCCGCCGCGGCGAGCGCGGCCGCGCCGCCGAGGCTGTGACCGATCAAAAGGGTAGGCGGGCGGCCGCTCGCTGCCATTGCCTCCGCCGCGGCCGCCAGATCGGCGACGTCGGCGCCGAACCCGGCCTCGCCGAATGTCCCGCCGCTCTTGCCGAGGCCCGCGAAGTCGAACCGTAACGTCCCGATCCCGCGCCGCGCCAGCGCGCGGGAGATTCGCACCGCCGCGAGCCCGTCCTTGCCGCAGGTGAAGCAATGCGCGAACAAGGCCCAGCCGCGCGCCGGCGCATCGGGGAGCTCGATCCGGCCGACCAGCCGATATCCCGACGGGCTGGTGAATTCGAACGGGGATGCGACCATAGCCACCTCGCGCCTCAGCTCATGCGAGTCCCTGATCGGCATCGCATATCGGACGCGGTTTAGCCGCGATCGCGGTCGAAAGGCGAGTTCCGCGCGTTCAGAGATCGAGCGACCAGTTCTGCCCGATCAGATCGTGCCCGAAGGAATGATGCGGCGCCTCGTCGACGAGCACGAAGCCGGCTCGCTCGTAGATATGGCGCGCGGCGGCGAGCACGCTGTTGGTCCACAGGGTCAGGCGCCGATAGCCCAGGCGCCGCGCGTGGGCGATACAGGTCTCCACCAGCAATCTGCCGACACCCGCACCGCGCGCGAAGCTTTCGACATAGAGCAGGCGAAGCTTGGCCACCGCGGGATCGTCGCCGTGGACGAGAAAGATCGATCCCGCCATCTCGCCGTCGATATCGGCAATCCACGCCGCGTCACGCGCGGGATCGAACTGATCGTGGAAATCGGCAAGGATGCGTGACACCAGCGCTTCATATCCCTGATCCCAGCCATATTCCTCGGCATAGAGCATCATCTGGCGCGCGGCGACGAGCCCGAGATCGCCGGGCCGCAGCCCGCGCAGCGTGACCGACGCCGGCTCATCCCCGCCGTCGAACGCCTGCATCATCACGCTCGCCGCCCCGATCAGCCGCTGTCGCTGCCGCGCCGAGACGCGATCGAGCAGCGCGCCGATCGCTTCTTGCGCTCGCACGTCGAGGTCCGCGAAGGCGGCGCGCCCGGTGGGGGTCAGCGAGAGCAGTTGCTGGCGGCCGTGCCCCGGATCGTCGCGGGTTTCGAGCAGGCCGCGATCGGCGAAGCGCTTCAATGTGCGGCTGATCTGCGCGCGGTCCATGTTCAGCGTTCGCGCGATATCGGCGGCGGTCGGGTCCTCGCGGTGGGCAAGTTCGTACAGGATACGCGCCTCGCTCAGCGTGAAGCGGCTGCCGTCGAGATGCGCGTCGAGCAGCCCCAGCTGGTTGGTATAGAGCCGGTTGAACGCGCGGAGGAGGGCGACATCGCCTTGAGGTCGATCGAGCATAAGCGATCTTCCCTCACGATGTTGATTGAGTCAACAATGACGATGCAATGATCCCGGCTACACCCGCCGGAAAATATAATACCAGACTTCATGCCCTTGCCGCCGCGCCTTGCGCTCGTAGCGGGTCTCCGGCCAGTCGGCCGGGCGGTTGAGAAAATCCTCGGGCCCGCGCGCGGTCCATTCGAAATCGCGGCGCTGGCCCATGATCATCATCGCCCAGCGGCAATAGGTCGGATCGTCGGTGCCGAGACGGAATTCGTGCCCCGGCTTGAGCTTGGCGGCGATCAGATCGAGCGGGCCGTGGTTGACCATCCGCCGCTTGGCGTGGCGCGCCTTGGGCCAGGGATCAGGGTGGAGCAGATAGACCCGATCGAGGCTGGCATCGGGCAGACGCTCGATCACCTCGAGCGCGTCGCCCATATGCACCCGCACATTGCTCAGCGCGCGATCGCGGATATGGCCGAGTGCGCCGACCACCCCGTTGAGAAAGGGTTCGCAGCCGACGAAGCCGGTGCCGGGCGCTGCCTCGGCCTGCCCGGCGAGATGCTCGCCCGCGCCGAAGCCGATCTCGACCTGCAACGGGCGATCGTCGCCGAACAGCCGCTCGGCGGTGAGCGCGCCCCCCTCGGGCACCGCGACGCGCGGCAGCAGTTCCTCCACCAGAGCGGCCTGCCCGGCGCGTAACGCATGGCCTTGGCGCCGGCCGTAAAGGCGGCGGATCGTCGTCGGATCATTCATGGCGAGGCCGCGTAGAGGGGCGGGCGGGCGAGGGCAATGCCGCGTTCATCCTCGGCTCCTTAAATCGCCGCCGGGAAGTGTAGGATAGGGGAGAAAGTGATGCGTTTGGCCTGGGCGTTGGCGGTGATCGTCGCAGCGGTCCCGATGGCGGGCGATGCCCAACTGGCGTCGGAAAAATCGATCTCGCTGGTGAAGCGCGACGGCCATTGGACGGCCGTGCCGCTCATCTGCGACGCGACCAACCGCGATCGCGTGTTCGTTCTGGGCGCGCCGGGACGCAACGGGCAGATGGATCTGATCAGCTTTGCCAAGCCGGGGCTGAGCGCGCAGCGCGTCTCCGTCCGGCTCGGGCCGGGCGATCCGGGGGCCGGGCAGATCTATTACCCGTTGTTCAACCTCGTCGGGCGCGAGGTCGGCAACATCCATGCGATCAACCCCGGGATGGTCGAGCCCGGCGCGACGACCCCCGCGGTCACCGCGATCACCTTGGGGCGCGAGACGACGAATTGCCGCTTCGCCGCGCAGACCCGCGTGCTGGCGGTGACGGCGCGGCGCTCGATCCAGATCGTGCGGACCGAGCGCAACGGCTATCGCTACACCGCCTATAGCTTCGATACCGCCTTGCCCGAGACCAGCCAGCCGTGGGGCGGGCACGACAACCGCCCGTCGCTGGCGATCGACGGCGGGCGGCTGGTCGACCAAAGCAACGGCCGGCGTGTCTATGAATTCACCAACCGCGGCTTCGTCTATCGCGTGATGGTCTCAGTGCGCCCCGATCATCCCGGCGGCGGGGTCGAGGTGACGCAGGACGGGCGCAACGTGCTGCGCGAGGCGTTCGGGGCTTATACGGCGGCGGTGGTGCCGTAAGGCGGGCCGCTCGACCGTCACCGCGGCCTTGAGCCGGGGTCCATTGCGCCTGAAGTGCGGCGGCTAGAGCCTCTTGTCCAGCGCTTGCCTCCCGATGGCCCCCGGCTCAAGGCCGGGGTGACGGTGGTTTACTGGATATCGGGGTCGCTCTAGCCGCCGGCCACAACGCTCAGGCGGCGACGGCCGCCTTGAGCTTGTCGACCAGATCGGTCGCTTCCCAGGTGAAGTGGGTGCCGTCGCTCTCGCGGCCGAAATGGCCGTAGGCGGCGGTCTTCGAATAGATCGGCGCGTTGAGCTTGAGATGCTCGCGGATGCCCTTCGGCGTCAGGCGGACGAGCTTGGGCAGCACCTCCTCCAGCTTCGCCTCGGGCACGGTGCCGGTGCCGTGGGTATCGACATAGACCGACAGCGGCTCGGCGATGCCGATCGCATAGGACAGCTGGATCGTCACGCGCCGCGCCAGGCCGGCCGCGACGACGTTCTTCGCCAGATAGCGCGCGACATAGGCCGCCGAGCGATCGACCTTGGTCGGGTCCTTGCCGCTGAACGCGCCGCCGCCGTGCGGGGCCGCGCCGCCATAAGTGTCGACGATGATCTTGCGCCCGGTCACCCCGGCGTCGCCGTCCGGCCCGCCGATCTCGAACAGCCCGGTCGGGTTGACGTAGATCTTGTCGTCCGACGGCAGCCAGCCCTGCGGCAGGATTTCGGCGAACACGCCCTTGACGTAATCGCGCAGCTTGGCCTGGCCGGCCTCGTTCGACAGATCGGCCGAATGCTGGGTCGAAACGACCAGCGCGGTGGCGCGCACCGGCAGCTCGTTCTCATATTGCAGCGTGACCTGGCTCTTGGCGTCGGGCTCGAGGAACGGCGCCTTGCCCGAATGGCGGTCGGCGGCCATCCGCTCGAGGATCTTATGGCTGTAATAGAGCGTGGCGGGCATCAGGCCCGGGGTCTCGTCGGTCGCGTAACCGAACATGATGCCCTGGTCGCCGGCGCCTTCGTCCTTGTTGCCGCTCTCGTCGACGCCCATCGCGATATGCGCCGATTGCGGGTGGAGGTTGTTCGAGAAATCGAACGTCTGCCAGTGGAAGCCCGACTGTTCATAGCCGATGCGCTTCACCGTCTCGCGCACCGCCTGCTCGATCTCGGCCTCGATCCCGGGCGCCCAATTGCCGTCGGTGTCCATGATCCCGCGGCCGCGGATCTCGCCCGCCAGCACCACCTTGTTGGTGGTGGTGAGCGTTTCGCACGCGACGCGCGCCTCCGGGTCTTTCGAGAGGAACAGATCGACGATCGAATCCGAAATCTGATCGGCAACCTTGTCCGGGTGGCCTTCGCTGACCGATTCGCTCGTGAAAATGAACGACTGACGCATGATCGCTCCGATAACTTAACGATATAAAGATAACTTTATATGCCCTAACGCGCGCGCCGTCGAATGGCAACCGCCGTGGCGCCGAGCAGCAAGGCGACGATCAGCGCGGCCCAATTACCGATGCGCGAGAAGAGCGTGGGGGGCAGCGGCGCGGGCATCGCCACGTCGATCGCACCGGCGGTTTCGTGCGGCACGGTGGCGACGAGTCGCCCGTCGGCGGCGATCACCGCCGAAATCCCGGTCGGCGTCGCGCGGACGATCGGCAGGCCTTCCTCGATCGCGCGCATCCGCGCTTGCGCCAGATGCTGCGGCGGCCCCCACTTGCCGAACCACGCGTCGTTGGACGGGTTGAACAGCAGGCGCGGGCGGTGGGCGGGGTTGATCACCTGGCCGGAGAAGATGATCTCATAACAGATCTGCACCCCGATCTCGCCAAAGCCGGGGATGGCGAGGCTGCGCGGCCCCGGCCCGGGGGCGAAATCCATATCCCCCGGCACCAGCCGCGCAAGGCCGAGCGGCTTGAGCAGCCACGGCATCGGCAGATATTCGCCATAAGGGACGAGATGCGCCTTGTCGTAGCGCCCGTCGATTCGCGCTGCGGCGTCGACCGCGAATACCGAATTGGTCGCGGTGGTGATGTTGCCGGCGCGGTCGAACTGCAGCGCGGTGCCGCCGGTGAGCAGCACGTCACGCGGGCCGAGCAGCGCTGCCATACGGCGCCGGATCTGCTGCGGGTTCTGCTGATAGCTGTAGATATAGGGCGGATAGCCGTCCTCGATCAGATCGCGCACCACGCCCTCCGGCCACAGCACCAGCCGCGGCGCGGTCCCCGGGACGCCCGACAGCGCGGAGAGCTTGCGCAGCAGCAATTCGCCGTCGCTCTCGCCGCGCTGGTCCTGCGAGACATTGGGCTGGACGACGACGAGGCGCGGGGCGTCCGGCGACTCCCCGGCGGGTTCGCGATATCCCAGCGCTTGCGCCGCCAGCAGCGCGACCAGCGCGAGGCCCGCTCCGGCTAGCGGCAGCGGGCGGCGCGTTATCAGCAACAGGCTTGCCGCCAGCGCCACCGTCAGCCCCGACAGCGCGTAGGTGCCGATCCACGCCGCGAGGCTGGCGACCGGCTGCACCGGCACCCAGATCACCCCGATCGGGTCCCAGGCATAGCCGGTGAACATCACGCTGCGCAGCCACTCGCTCGCGATCCACGCCGCGCCGAAGCCGAGCGCATAGCCCGCATTGGGCCGCTTGCCGCGCAGATACCACGACAGCCCCGCCGCGATCGCGGGATAGACCGCGAGGTACAGCGCCAGCGCGAAGGGCGCGACATAGCCCAGCACCGGGGGCATCTTGTCCTGAAAATCAAAGGCGTGCTGGAACCAATTGTCGTTGATCGTGAAATGCCCGACCCCGAAGACCCAGCCGAGCCAAAGCGCCCGGCGCACGCTGGGCGCGCGCCATACCAGCGCGATCCATCCGGCGAAGCAGAGGAGGGTCAGCGGCCAGAGCTGGAGCGGCGCGAAACCGCAGGCGGCCAGCGCGCCGAGCAGCAGCGCGGTGAGGGCGGGGCGTCGGGTAAGCAACATCGCCGTGGGTCATGCGGGACGTGGCGGCCGGCGGCAAGGCAGACCATCGCATTTCAGGAGAAGTCGGCGCCGGTTTCCCGCCCGAAAATGCGCAAAGAGATAGCGAAAATCATCCGGAGGTGTATGATCGCGGCATGACACTCAGGCCGTTCCATCTCGCCTTTCCCGTCCACGATCTCGCCGCGGCGCGCGCCTTTTACGGCGGGGTGCTCGGGTGCCGCGAGGGGCGATCGAGCGCGCGCTGGATCGATTTCGATCTCGGCGGGCATCAGATCGTCGCGCATCTCGACGAAACGATGCAGCCGCATGAGACATCGAATGCGGTCGACGGGCATGACGTCCCGGTGCCGCATTTCGGCGTCGTGCTGACGATGGCCGACTGGCATGTGCTCGCCGAGCGGGTCGAAGCGGCCGGGATCGCCTTCGGGATCGCGCCTTATGTCCGTTTCGCCGGCGAGCCGGGCGAACAGGCGACGATGTTCTTCCGCGATCCTTCTGGCAATGCGCTGGAGTTCAAGGCGTTCGCCGACGATGCGATGCTGTTCGCGACCGGCGCCGAGGAGATTGCGGCATGAGTGCGCCGATCGAGGTGGATATCCCGCACCAGCTCGGCACCGCCGCGGCGAAGGAGCGGATCGGCAGCGGCTTCGGCAAGCTCGCCGATTTCGTCCCCGGCGGGGCGATCACCGAGCATCGCTGGGAGGGCGATACCTTGTGGTTCACCGTCGAGGGGCTGGGGCAGCGCGTCTCGGCACAGCTCGACGTCGGCGAGCGCAATGTGCATTGCACTTTCACGCTGCCCGCGTTCCTGGCGATGTTCTCGGACAAAATCCGCGCCAAGCTGGAACGCGAGGCGCCGAAATTGCTGGAATAATATCCTCCGTTCGCCCTGACCTTGGCGAAGGGTTGCCCTTCTTCGCGAGGAAGAAAGGGCAAGACTTCGGCAGGCTCAGCCCGAACGGGGAGAGGGGCGTTACTTCGCGCCCGCCGCGCTGACCCGCCAGATGCGGTTGCCCACATCGTCCGCCACCAGCAGCGCGCCGGTCTTGTCGAAGGTCACGCCGACCGGGCGGCCTTGCGCCTCGCCGTCCTTGTTGAGGAACCCGGTCAGCACGTCGACCGGCTTGGCACCCTTCGTCGGCCAGCCACTATCGCCGAACGGAACATAGACGACCTTGTAGCCCGACAATGGCTTGCGGTTCCACGAACCGTGCAGGCCGATAAACGCGCCGTTGGCGAAATTCGCCCCGAGCTTCGAATCCTGCGCGAAAGTCAGCCCGAGCGCCGCGACATGCGGGCCGAGCGCATAATCGGGCCGCTTCGAATATTGCTGGAGCGCGGGGTTGGCGGGCTCGACACGCTTGTCGGGATAGCCGCCCCAATAATACCAGGGCCAGCCGAAATTGTCCCCCAGCTCGATCGCGGTGAGATAATCGGGGGCGAGGTCCGAGCCGAGCATGTCGCGCTCGTTGACCACGGTCCACAGCTGGCGATCGTGCGGCTCCAGCGCCATCCCCTGCGGGTTGCGCAGCCCGGCGGCATAGATGCGCCAGGTCTTTTCCTTCGGCCACACCTGGAGGATGTTGGCGCGATAGCGCTCCGCCGCCATGCCATTCTCGGCGATGTTCGACGACGAGCCGACTGCGACATAGAGCGTCTTGCCGTCTTCCGCCGGGATCACGTTGCGCGCCCAGTGATTGCCGCCGCCGTTGAGCTTGATTACCAGCTCGGGCTTGGCGGTCACCTTGGTCATCCCCTCGATATAGGGAACGCGGACCAGCGCGTCGGTATTGGCGATATAGAGCTGGCCGTCGAACAGCGCCATGCCGAGCGGCGAGTTGAGCCCGGTCATGAACACCGTCTTGAGTTCGGGTACGCCGTCCCCGTTCGCGTCGCGCAGCAGGGTGATGCGATTGGCCGAGGGCACCCCGGCGCCGGCGCGGCCCATCAGCCAGCCCATCACCTTATTGACGATCCCGCTGGTGGGGCGCGGCGGCGAATTGGTCTCGGCGACGAGGATGTCGCCGTTGGGCAGGCGATACAGCCAGCGCGGATGATCGAGCCCCGTCGTATAGGCCGCCACCGCCAGCCCCGGCGCGACGACCGGCTTGGCGCCGTCGGGCCAGCCGACCGCCTTGGCGACCGCCATCGTCGGGATCCACTGCTCGCGCGGCGGGGTGATGTCGGGGCGCTGCCCCTGGACGTCGGCGATATTGAGCCGCGCGCTGTCCGGCCAGGCGATCCACGCGACGATCGCGATCGCGGCGAGCACCACCAGCCCGGAAACGATGAGGATATGTTTACGCATTACCGGAGGATAGGCGGCGCGGCGCGGAGACGGAAGGGGGCAGAATCGCGGCAAAGTTCACGAAGTTCACACGTGTGAAGCTTCGTGGTGGCCCGAGGTTGCAAGACTAAGTTACTGAAAAAAAACGTCATCCCGGCCTTGAGCCGGGACGACGGGTGGTTGGGGTTAAGCCTCCACCCCTTCCGGCACCGGGCGCGGCGGGTGGAGGCGGACGCGGTTGACGCGGCGCTCGTCGGCGTCGAGCACCTCGATCTGCCACCCGCTCGGGTGGATCACGCACGCCCCCGGCTCGGGGACATGCCCGGCGAGCACCGCGGTCAGCCCGCCGATCGTGTCGACGTCGCTGTCGCTCTCGCCCAGCCGCGGATCGACCGTCTCGCCGATATCCTCCAGCTCGACCCGCGCATCGGCGTCCCAGGCGCCGCCGTCGAGCGGGACGAGCAACGCTTCGGGCGCCTCGTCATGCTCGTCCTCGATCTCGCCGACGATCTCCTCCATCAGATCCTCGATCGTCACCAGCCCCTCGGTGCCCGAATATTCGTCGAGCACGATCGCCAGATGCACCCGCGTCTGCCGCATGTCGGCGAGCAGATCGAGCGCGCCGCGCGACATCGGCACGAATAGCGGCTCGCGGATCAGCGCGGTGATCCCGGTCGGGCGCTCGCCGCCGGCGGCGAGGATCGCGAAGGCATCCTTGATATGGACCATCCCGACGATCGTATCGAGCTTCTCGCGATAGACCGGCAACCGGCTGACCCCGGCATCGGCGAAAATCTTTACCAGCTCGTCGAACGTGGTTCGCTCTTCGACCGCAAGGATATCGGCGCGCGGCACGCCGACATCGCCGGCATCGCGTTCGCCGAAATGGAGCAGGTTGCGCACCATTTGCCGCTCGAGCGGGGTCAGGTCGCCCTTCGCATCGGGGGCGGGATCGTCCTCGTGGCGATCGATCGCGTCTTCGAGCTGGTCGCGCAGCGTATCCTCGTGCGCGTCGCCAAAGATCAGGTTGCGCAGGCCGCGCCAGATGCTGCTTTCGTTGGAATCGCCGTTGCCGGCGCTACTTCGGTCTTCGGGCAAGTCAGTCCTCGCGAATGGCATAGGGGTCCGCGATGCCGAGATCGGCCAGCGCGTCGCGCTCGATCGCCTCCATCGCATCCCCCTCGTCGTCGATCAGATGATCATAGCCTAGCAGATGCAGCGTGCCATGCACGATCAAATGCGTGGCATGCGCCTCGACCGTCACCCCGCGCTCCGTCGCCTCGCGCACGCAGACGCCGTGTGCGAGCACGATATCGCCGAGCAGCAGCTCGCCGTCGTCGGTATTCTGGCTGACCGTCTCGATCAGATCGGGCTGGACCATCGGGAAGGACAGGACGTTGGTCGGCTTGTCCTTGCCGCGATACTGGCGGTTGAGCGTGTGCACCTCATCGTCGGAGGTGAGCCGCACGCTGATCTCGACCAGCGCCGCGGTATCGAGCAAGTCACCGAACGGCGTGCGCGCCACGGCTGCGCGAGCGGCGGTGGTGGCAAGCGCTGTCCAGTCCTGATCGGGCCACGGATCTTCGCGGCTGAGTTCGATTTCGATCATGCCAGGTTGGTGTGGGCGAAATCGTCGCCCTTATAGAGCAGCGCCGCGTCGTTCAGAACGGCGCATGCATAGGCAAAGCAATCGCCCATATTGAGCGCCGCACGGTGCCGGCCCTTACCGAAATTGCCGAATGCATTCAGCGCCATTTGTCCCTCGGCAGCTCCAATAGCGATAATCTCGATCGCCTGAAGGGTTAGAAAATCATCCACGCTTTGCTGGGCGTGGCGCCAATCATAATCGTGCGAACGGTGCAAGGCGATCACCGCTTCCCAGCGGGCAACGGGCGACGTCAATCGTTTCCGATCCGCCGATAGTCGTATGGCCAGCGTGTCCGCATCCGTCTCTCCCGCGATGATCGCAACGATGGCCGACGCGTCGATGAATAGTGTCACCAATCCTCCTCACCGGAAAGCCAGTCATAGAAGGCCTTGTCGGTGGGAAGACCGGTTGGAGGGGGCAGCGGATGTTCACGCCAGAAACGCACCAACCACTCGGGGGCATTTGGATTTCGCGCCATGCGATCGAGACCGGCTTCAAAGGCATGCAACGCGCGGCGGACGATCTCCGCTTCGCTGGTGCCCAGCCGGCCGGCCAGTCGCGCGGCAAGATCGCCGGTATCGGCGTCCACCTCAAGCTGGCGATGCGGATCGAACTCGGCCATGCCCCGCTTCTACCCTAATCTCACTCCCCCTCATAGGCCGCGACGATCCGCCCGACGATCGGGTGGCGCACCACATCCCCGGCGGTGAAGCGGCAGAGCGAGATGCCTTCGATCCCCTCCAGCCGCGACGTCGCATCGGCCAGCCCCGAGGCGGTGACCCCGCCGGGCAGATCGGTTTGGTTGGGATCGCCGCAGATCACCATCCGGCTGTTCTGCCCGAAGCGGGTAAGAAACATCTTCATCTGCGCCGGGGTGGTATTCTGCGCCTCGTCGAGGATCACGAATGCGTCGGCCAAAGTACGCCCGCGCATGAAGGCGATCGGCGCGATCTCGATCTCGCCCGAGGCGATGCGGCGTTCGACCTGCTCGGCGGGCAAACAATCGTAGAGCGCGTCGTACAGCGGGCGGAGATAGGGATCGACCTTCTCCTTCATGTCGCCCGGCAAAAAGCCGAGCCGCTCGCCCGCTTCGACCGCCGGGCGCGACAGGATCAGCCGCTGCACCGACCCCGAGATGAGCTGCGACACCGCCTGCGCGACCGCGATATAGGTCTTGCCGGTACCCGCCGGGCCGAGCGCGAAGATCATCTCATGCGTGGTCAGTTCGCGCATATAATGCGCCTGCGCCGGGGTGCGCGGGACGATCGTCTTCTTGCGCGTGCGGATCATGATCGGCGGGGTTTCGGCGCGCTCGGCCGAGATGATCCCGTCGAGCGTCGGCTCGGAGGCCATTGCGATCGCCGCGTCGACCAGCCCGGAATCGATCTCCTCGCCGCGCTGGATGCGCATGTAGAGATCGTTGAGCACGTCGCGCGCCATCGCCACCTGCTCGGCGGTCCCCTCGAGCCCGATGCGGTTGCCGCGTGCGGTGATATAGACGCCGAGCCGGTTTTCCAGCGCGACGAGGTTCTGGTCATATTGTCCGAACAGGCGCGGCAGAAGCTGCGGCTTGTCGAACAGGACATCGACCCGGCTACGTTCGCCGGAATGGGCGGGGACGGGCTTGCGGCTCATGCGCCTCCTTCGATTCTCGCCATCGTTGGCTAACCATAAGGTGCGTGGTGGCGGGCTTCGCCGCAAGCACCAAGTCAGAGGTTTTCGAGGGTGTTGCGCGCGCGCATCACGCAGCGGCGGCGGACGCCCGTTCGGCCGAAATCTCACGCGCGGTAAGCGAATTGGGGCCGGCATGTCCCAGCTCGACCGACACCATCGTGCCGATCGGCGCACTGGTTTCGAGATGAACCGATTGCAGCCACGGCGATTTGCCGAGCATCTGCCCCGGCTGCTTGCCGCGCCGCTCGATCAGCACGTCGCAATGCCGCCCGACCGACGCCTGGTTGAAGGCGAGCTGATCGCGGTTGATCGCCGCCTGGAGCCGCTGGAGCCGCTCGTCCATTACTTCGGCGGCGATCTGCCCTTCCATCGTCGCGGCCGGAGTGCCGGGGCGGGGGCTATATTTGAAGCTGAACGCCTGTGCGTGGCCGACCGCGGCGACGATGCCGAGCGTCTCGGCGAATTCCGCCTCGGTCTCGCCGGGGAAGCCGACGATGAAGTCGCCCGACAAAGCGATATCGGGGCGCGCCGCACGCACGCGATCGATCACGCGGAGATAACTGTCGCGGGTGTGGCTGCGGTTCATCGCCCTGAGCACGCGGTCGCTGCCCGACTGGACCGGCAAGTGCAGGAAAGGCATCAGTTTTTCGACATCGCGATGCGCGTCGATCAGCCCCTGCGTCATATCGTTGGGATGGCTGGTGGTATAGCGGATCCGCGCCAGACCCTCGACGCGATCGAGCGCGCGGATCAGATCGTGCAGACCGCGCCCGTCACCGTCGCTCCACGCATTGACGTTCTGCCCGAGCAAGGTGATCTCGCGCGCGCCGGCGTCGACCAGGGCCTTGGCCTCGTCGACGATTTCGGCGAACGGCCGGCTCGTCTCGGCGCCGCGGGTATAGGGCACGACGCAATAAGTGCAGAATTTGTCGCAGCCTTCCTGCACCGTCAGGAACGCCGTCGGCCCGACCTTGCGCCGCGCGGGGAGCGCGTCGAATTTGGACAGCGGCGGCATATCGGTATCGAGCGCCGCTTCGCCCCTGGTCGCGTCGGACACCAGCCGGGGGAGGTTATGATAGGCCTGCGGGCCGACCACCACGTCGACCTTGGCGCGACGCACGATCTCCTCACCCTCGGCTTGCGCGACGCAGCCGGCGACCGCGATCATCTTGGCCGGATCGTCCTTCCGCAGTCGGCCGATATCCGAATAGACCTTCTCGGTCGCCTTTTCGCGAATGTGACAGGTGTTGAGCACCACCAGATCGGCGCCGGCGGCATCGGCGGTCGCGGTCAGCCCGTCGGCGGCGAGCAGCTCGGCCATCCGCTCGCCGTCATAGACGTTCATCTGGCAACCGAACGACTTGACGTGGAAGGTCTTGGGCGGGGTCTTGGTCATCGCGGCGCCTATACAGGCGCCTGCGCCGGATCGCCACCCGCCGCCGCGACCCGTGCGCGCGCCTCCGCCGCGATCGCCTTGCGACCGGGAAAATCGCGCGGATCGAACGGGTCGCAGAAGTGCAGCGTCGCGGTGAAATTCCCCGGGCGGCGCAGCACGCGCTTGGCATGATCGAGCCCGGGCTCGTCGCCGACCCACGCCAGCTCGCGCGTCGCATCGCCATAATCGATCCGCACCGGCTGGACGAGCACCCCCGGCGGGGGCGGATCGAGCACCGCGAGCAGCGCCGCCTTGAACGGCAGCAACGTCTCGCCGTCGCTGGTGGTGCCTTCGGGGAAGATCGTGATCGCCCAGGTTTCGGCGAGCGCCTCGCGCAACTGATTGATCTGCCCGGCGATCCCCAGCCGATCCTCGCGGCGGACGAAGATCGTGCGGTTGAGCGTGCAGAGCCAGCCGACGATAGGGACATGCTCGACCTCCGCCTTGGCGACGAAGGCGCTGCCATTGGCCCCGGCGAGGATCGGGATGTCCATCCAGCTCAGATGGTTGGAGAGAAACACCACGTCGCGGCGCAGCGGGGTGCCGATCACCCGGCGACGCGCGCCGATGATCCAGCCCATCGCGCCGAGGAACCATTTGGGCCAGGGGGAGGGGAGGCGCAGCAGCCGCCACAACAGATGTGTGGGCACCGCGACCAGCAAAGCGAGGATGATCGCGGCGAGCCGGAGGCAGAGGCGGATGTCAGGGCCGATCGGCATTAGCGCCACCCCGGCGCAGGACGAGGTCCAGTATCGGGCCGGTTTTTGCTGGACCCCGGCCTGCGCCGGGGTGGTCGCATATCACCCATGTGTTTTGCTTGGGTGACGAGGAGCGTCGATATGCGCGGCGATCGCGCTCAATCCTTGCGGCTGAGGCTGACGCCGTACAATTCCATCCGGTGATCGACCAGCCGGAAGCCCAGCCGTTCGGCGATCTGCTTCTGGAGCTGCTCGAGCTCGGGATCGACGAATTCGATCACCTTGCCGGTCTCGACGTCGATCAGATGGTCGTGATGCGCCTCGGGCGAGGGCTCGTAACGCGCGCGCCCGTCGCCGAAATCGTGGCGATCGAGGATGCCGGCCTCTTCGAACAGCCGGACGGTACGATACACCGTCGCGATCGAAATGCCCGGATCAACCGCCGAGGCGCGGGCATAGACCTTCTCGACATCGGGGTGATCCTCCGCCTCCGACAGCACGCGCGCGATGACGCGGCGCTGCTCGGTGATGCGCAGTCCCTTTTCGTGACACAGAGCTTCGAGATCGATCTTGCGGGGCATACGTCGCTATGTAGTGCGCAAAGCCTGTTGCGAAAAGCGAAACCGACTCGCAACAGGCATAAGCGCGTGATTACAGGCCGATCCGCGCGAGCAGCACGTCGAGCAGGCGCGCATCGCCGGGGGCCGCCGCGGTCGGGCCGAAACCGCCGCATTCGAGGCACGCCGCCTGGACCCCGCCGCCGGTCACCAGCCGCTTCACATCGCCCATCGCGCGCATCACCAGCTGGCGACGCTCCCACGCGACCCGCGCGAAGGCGTCGGACGGCGCCGCCGCGTCGTCGTCATTGTCGTTGCTCCACTGGCGCGCGAGCTGCGCCGCCCAGCTCGGCTTCTTTTCGAGATAGGTGACCTTGACGGTCGCCGGATCGAGCTTGGCGCGCTTCGCCGCCTCGTCGACCGCGTCCTTGAGCGTGCCGAAGCGATCGACCAGCCCCAATTGACGCGCCGTCCCGCCGATCCACACCCGGCCCTGCGCGATCTCATTGACCTTGTCGACCGGCATGTGCCGCGATTGCGCCACGCGGGCGAGGAACTGGCTATAACCATGCTCGATCGCCGACTGGAACAGCGTGTCGGTCACCGGGTTGGTGCCCGCGAACACATCGGGCTGGCCCGAGATCGGGGTGGTCTTCACCCCGTCGGTCGTCACGCCGATCTTGGCGAGCGTGTTCTCGAAGGTCGGGATGATGCCGAAGATGCCGATCGAGCCGGTGATCGTCGACGGCTCGGCGAAGATCACGTCGCCCGGGGTCGAGACCCAGAAGCCGCCCGACGCCGCGACGCCGCCCATCGAGACCACCACCGGTAGCCCCTGGCGCTTCGCCTCGATCAGCGCGAGCCGGATCCGCTCCGACGCGGTGACCGATCCGCCCGGCGAATCGACCCGCAGCACCAGCGCCTTGAGCTTCTTCTTGGCGAGACCGTCATAGATGAATTTGGCGACCGTCTCGCCGCCTGCGGTCCCGGGCTCGGACTTGCCGTCGATGATATCGCCGGCGACGGTGACGACGCCGATCTCGCCGTTCTTGGGCAAGGGGTGGGCATCGAGCCAGTCGTCATATTTGATCTTCTTGAACCAGCCGGCGGGCTTATTGTCTTCGCCGCCCGCGATCTGCGCAACGCGACGACCGAATTCGACGCGATCGCCCAATTTGTCGACGATCCCCGCGGCGAGATTGGCCTTGGCGATATCGCCCCCCGCGCCCGTCACCACCTTGTCCGGCGCGGTCAGCCAGTCGGCGAGCTTGGCCTTCGGCCGGGCACGCGCGATCGCTTCCTTCCACTGGTCGAACAGCCCGTTGTTGAGCACGGTCGCGGCCTCTTTGGCCTCGGGGCTCTGGTCGGCGCGGGTATAGGGTTCGACGAACGACTTGAACTTGCCAACGCGATAGACGTGCGCGTTGACGCCGAGCTTGTCGATCAGGCCCTTGTAATAGAGCTGGCTACCGCCAGGGCCGGCAAACAGGGTGCCGCCCATCGGGTCCATCCACACCTCGCTCGCCGATGCGGCGAGGCGATAGCCGCCGTCGGTATAGCCGGTGGCGAAGGCGAGCACCGGCTTGCCGGCGGTGCGCGCGCGCAGCAGCGCGTCGGATATTTCGCCCAGCGCCGCAGGATAGGCACCGCCGAAGCGATCGAGATCGAGCACGATCGCCTTGACCCGCGAATCGTCCTTGGCGTCGTCGATCGCGCGGACCACGTCGCGCAGGCGATATTGGCGGTGGATGCGCCCGCCGCCGAGCAATGCCATCGGCGAGATCTCCTCGGGCTGCTCGACGATCGGCCCGTCGAGATCGAGGACGAGCGCGCCGTCCTTCACCGTCGTGGGGGTCGGCCGGCTGTTGAGCGCGGCGAACAGCGCACCGAAGAACAGCAGCATCGCGACGAGCACCAGCGCGTCCTTGATGCCGACCAGCAGTTTCCACGCCCCGCGCACCAGCTGCATCTTATATTCCAATTCCAGCGCCCCGATCGCGGGGCTTGTCGCGCCGCTTTAGCGCGAAGTGTATGGTTCGGGCAATACGCTGCGCCGTAGAGCTCCCTCCGTCATTCCCGCGAAGGCGGGGATCCAGACTGGCTGGCCTATCGTGTCAAACCGCAACCTCAGCGCGAATGGATTCCCGCCTTCGCGGGAATGACGTTTTCGGCAGCCTCACCACGTATCGATATAGCGCCCGCTCGCACGCACCGGTGCCGCCGCCAGCCCGCGCTTGAGCCACGCGCGCGTCTCCGCCGGATCGATCACCGCATCGACCTCGAGGAACTGCGCGACCGACACCGCCTTGCCCTTCTCGTAGCTCGCCTGGACCAGCTCGCGATATTTGGCGTCGCGCGCTTGCGGGTCGGCGATCGCCTCCAGCTCCTTGCGGAAGCCGAGCCGCACCGCGCCCTCCAGCCCCATTCCGCCAAACTCGCCGGTCGGCCACGAGACGCAGAACCCGCCTGCGACCAGCGATCCCCCCGCCATCGCCTGCGCGCCGAGGCCATAGGCCTTGCGCAGCACCACGGTGAAGATCGGCACCCTGATATTGGCGCCGACGACGAACATCCGCGATCCCTTGCGGATCGGCGCGGTGCGCTCGGCCTCGGGGCCGACCATGAAGCCCGGCGTGTCGCACAAGGAGACGATCGGCACGCCGAACGCGTCGCACAATTGGAAAAACCGCGCCGCCTTGTCCGCCGCCGGGGCGTCGATCGCACCGGAGAGATAGCGACAGTCGTTGGCGATCAGCCCGATCGCGCGCCCGTCGATCCGCGCCAGCCCGGTGATCATCCCGGGCGCGAAGCCGCCGCGCAGCTCGACGAAGCTGTCGCTATCGACCAGCACATCGATCACCCGACGCACGTCGAACACGCGCAGCCGGTTCTCGGGGACGATATGCCGCAACAGCCGCTGATCGGCATGATCCGCCTGTGCGACGCGGCCCTGGAACATGCCGAGGATGCGCTTCGCCTTGTCGGTCGCCTCCGCCTCGTCCGCGGCGAGCACGTCGATCACGCCATTGGCATATTGCACCGCCGCCGGCCCGACCTCGTCGGGCGCGAAGACGCCGAGCCCGCCGCCCTCGATCATCGCCGGGCCGCCCATCCCGAGATGCGCGTCCTTCGTGGCGATCGTCACGTCGCAGCAGCCGTAGAGCACCGCATTGCCGGCAAAGCCGTAACCCGCAGTGATCCCGATCCGCGGCGCGATGCCCGACAGACGCGCGAAGGCGGCGAAGGTCGGCACGTCGAGCCCGGTCGCGCCGACCGCATCGACATCGCCGGGGCGCCCGCCGCCGCCCTCGGTGTAGAAGACGATCGGCAGCTTCATCGCCTCGGCGACATGGAGCAGGCGGTCGGTCTTCTTGTGGTTGATATGCCCCTGCGTCCCGGCGAGGACGGTATAATCATAGGCGAGGCCCATGCACTTCGCGGCTTCCTCGCCGTGCTCGGCGGCGTTGACCGTGCCAATCCCACCGATCAGCCCGTCCGCCGGGGTGTTGCGCATCAGATCGTCGACCGTCCGCCGCCGGCGCTGCGCCGCGATCGCCAGCGCGCCATATTCCTGGAAGCTCCCGGCATCGAACAGATCGGCAAGGTTTTCCCGCGCCGTCCGAAGCCCGCGCGCGTGGCGCTTCGCCACCGCCTCCGCCCGGCCGGCATCGAGCCCCAAGGCGTGGCGCTGGTTCACCTCGGCGAGATCGGGGCGGATGTGATCGGGGTCGACTGCGGTTTCAGTCGCGGCACCGGCGCCGTCCTCCTCGACCGGATCGAGCGACAGGAACGGCGCGCCTTCGTCAATCACCGCGCCGATCTCGGCGTGGACCGCGCTGACCACCCCGGCGCCCGGTGCGAGCACGGCATGCTGCATCTTGAGCGCCTCGATCGTCCCGACTTCCTGCCCGGCGGCGACGCGTGCGCCGACCGGGGCCTCGATCGCCACCACCACCCCGGCGAGCGGCGCGGCGGCGATATGCGCGTCGACCGGCGGCGCATGGACGGCGAGGGGCGGGGCGAGCGTCGCGACGTTGCGATCGAACCAGCCGGTATCGATGTCGAACGCCGCCATCTCCGATTGCGCGAGCACCGCGGCGAGCACCGGCAGGTTGGTCGCCAGCCCGGCGATGCGATATTCGGCGAGCGCGCGGCGCGCCTTGGCGAGCGCGGTCGGCCAGTCGGGGGCGTGGACGACCAGCTTGGCGAGCAGCGGATCGAAGCGCGGGTTGGCACTCATCCCGGTCCGCGCGGCGCCGTCGACGCGGATGCCGGGGCCGCCGGGCGCATCGAGCAGCGCGATCGCGCCGCTGGCGGGGTGGACCGTCCCGTCGGGCGCGATCGTCTCGGCATTGACGCGAAGCTGGATCGCGACGCCGTGCGGCGTCGGCGCGGCGGCGATGCCGAGCGTGTCCAATGTCGCGCCGCTCGCCAGCGCGAGCTGGATCGCGACCAGATCGAGCCCGGTCGTCTCCTCGGTCACGGTATGTTCGACCTGGAGCCGCGGATTGACCTCGAGAAAGGCGAAGGCGTCCGCGCTATCCTCGGGCAGGTCGCGATCGACGAGGAATTCCGCCGTCGCGAGGCCGCGATACCCGGTGCCGTTGAGCAACGCCTCCGCCGCGCGCGCGATCCGCACGGCGAGCCCCGCGTCGATCGACAGCGCGGGGGCGATCTCGACCAGTTTCTGATGACGCCGCTGGACGGTGCAATCACGCAGGCCGAGCGCGATCGCCGCGTCGCCGTCGCCGGCGAGCTGGACCTCGATATGCCGCGCGCTCGCGACATGCCGCTCGACGATCACCTCGGCCGATCCGAAGGCGGCGAGCGCTTCGGCGCCTGCCGCCGCGATCTGCGCCGGCAGGGTCGCGCGATCGGCGACGACGCGGATCCCGCGCCCGCCGCCGCCCGCCACCGCCTTCACCACCAGCGCGCCGGTCGCCGCCGCGCCCTCCGCCAGCACCGGCACGCCGCGCGCGACGGCATGCGCCTTGGCGCGCGCCTTGTCGCCGAACAGTTCGAGCAGCGCCGCATCGGGGCCGACGAAGGTGATCCCCAGCACGCTGCACGCCGCCGCGAGCGCGGGATTTTCGCTGAGGAAGCCATAACCCGGATGGATCGCGTCGCATCCCGTCGCGCGTGCCGCGCCGACGATCGCCTCGATCGACAGATACGCCGCGGGGCCGGCGCCTTCGAGCGCGACCGCCACATCGGCCGCGGCGACATGCGGCGCGTCGGCATCGTCGGTCGAATGAACCGCGACGGTCGCGATGCCGGCAAGAGCGGCGCTGCGCGCGATGCGGATCGCGATCTCGCCACGATTGGCGATAAGCAGCTTGCGGATGGCGCGCCTCCTCAGGGTCCAAACTCACTCAGAACAACGTCGTGATCGCCCGGAGAAGCCCGCTGGCAAGGAGCGCAGCGCAGTCGCGTAGCTGACGCTACGCGCAAGCAAGCGACGCCGTCCGGCGGGCTTCTCCGGGCGACCGCTCCGCGGCGGGCGGCTTTTGGCGCCATGCGGCGTCGCGCGTCGATCACGATGCGTGAGCATCGCTCCCTCCTTGCTCCTTGCCTGGCGCCAAAATCCGCTCCGTCATGGCGTTGTTCTGAGTGAGTTTGGACCCTTAGTCGATCGTTTTGCGCAGACGGTAGCAGCCCGCGCGCCAACCGCAACGCATCGTAGAGGATTTGGAAACGCCACCCAGTTCCTCCCGTCATTCCCGCGGAGGCGGGAATCCATAAGCACTGCGGTTTGCGATTCTATCGCAGAGACCAGCCAGAATGGATTCCGGCCTTCGCGGGAATGACAGACGAATATTCTCTAAACGCTCCGTCAGCGCGGGCGTTGCGATCCCGGATCGAGCGCCGGCACGATGCGCGCCGCTTCGCGCGGGTCGATGCCGGGGCGGGCGCCGGTCGCCAGCGGCTCGTCGCCGCGCATCGCGCTCGCCGCGCGCTGGATCGCCTCCACCAGCCGCGGATAGATGCCGCAGCGGCACAGATTGGTGATCGCACCGGCGATCGCCTCGTCGCTCGGGTTGCGGTCGCGGCGGATCAGCACGGAGGCGGCCATGACGATGCCGGGGATGCAATAGCCGCATTGCGGCACATTGGCGGCGATCAGCGCGAGCTGCACCGGATGCGTGCGATCGGGCGACAGCCCCTCGATCGTGGTGACGAACGTGCCCTCCACCGCGTCGAGCGTGATCTGGCACGATTTGACCGCCTTGCCGTCGATATCGACGATGCACGCGCCGCAGCTGCCGGTGCCGCAGCCATATTTGGTCCCGGTGAGGTTCGATGCGTCGCGCAGCGCCCACAACAGCGGGGTCGCCGGGTCCATGCGATATTCGATCGCTTCGTTGTTCACCGTCAGCTTGGGCACCGCGCCTGATTAGGCGAGGCGCGCGGCGATGGACAGCGGCGAAATTTTCACGTCCCCGTGCGGGAAGCGGCCTCCGGGGTAATCAGCGCTGCGATCTCCGCCGCGTCGAACCCCAATTCGCCGAGGATCGCCGCATCCTGCCGCTCGCCGGCCATGACCGGGGCGACGGTCGGGCTTTTCGAATAGCGCGGGGCAGGGGCCGGCTGGCGCACGCCGCCCGCCTCGACGAAGGTGCCGCGCGCGCGATTGTGCGGATGATCCCACGCCTCGTCGAAGCCGAGCACCGGGGCGAAGCACACTTCATGCCCGTCGAACGCGGTGACCCATTCGTCGCGGGTCTTCTCGCGGAAGCGGGCGGTCAATTCGTCCTTGAGCGCGGGCCATTGCCGCGCATCCATCTGCGCCGCCCATTTCTCGTCCGTCAGCCCCATCACCTTGCGGAACTCGGCATAGAATTGCGGCTCGATCGCGCCCAATGAGATGAAGCGGCCGTCCTTCGTCTCGTAGGTGTCGTAGAAATGCGCCGCGGTATCGAGCAGGTTGGTGCCGCGCGCATCGCTCCACCGCCCCATCGCGCGGAACGACCACATCATCGACATCAGCACCGCCGAGCCGTCGGTCATCGCGGCATCGACCACCTGGCCCTCGCCGGTCGCCCGCGCGTGGAGCAGCGCCGCGAGCATCCCAAAGGCCAGGAACATCCCGCCCCCGCCGAAATCGCCGACGAGGTTGATCGGCGGGGTCGGCTTCTCGTCCTTGCGGCCGAGCGCGTGGAGTGCGCCCGAAATCGCGATATAGTTGATATCATGCCCCGGCTCGGAGGCCATCGGGCCGGTCTGCCCCCAGCCGGTCATCCGGCCGTAGACCAGCCTGGGATTGTCGGCGAGCAGCACCTCCGGCCCGAGCCCGAGCCGTTCCATCACCCCGGGGCGGAAGCCCTCGATGATCGCGTCCGCGGATTTGACGATCCGTCGCACCGCCGCGATCGACGCGGGGTTCTTGAGATCGAGCCCGATCGACTTGCGGCTGCGCAGCAGCGAATCCTGCGCGTCGATCGTCAGCCCGCCACCGCGCGCCGGGCGATCGATGCGGATCACCTCGGCGCCGTGATCGGCAAGCATCATCCCCGCGAACGGGCCGGGACCGATCCCGGCGAACTCGACGATACGGATGCCGGATAGGGGCGGGCTGCTCACGACGTCTCTCTCCTGCTTCGTTGCGCAACGCCTATCGCGCGACAAACGGCGCGACAAGCTAAACATGACAAAAGTTATGGAAGGCCTTTTGATCGTCATGCCGGGCTTGACCCGGCATCCGGAGCCGCGAGTGGCGATGTCTGCGGCGCTGGATGCTGACGTTCGTCAGCATGAGGGGTGGGGGATTCTCGACAGGCGATCGAGCGATCCGTTCTTGCCTTTGCCCGGCCCGGCGGCCATCACCGCGCGCCATGATGGGAGATAAAAGATGGGTCATGTGAGGGGGCTGCGCCTGCTTGCCGGAGCGGCGGTGGCGCTGTCGCTGGTGGCGTGCGGCGGGGCGAACGGGGAGCGGCCGAAAACCGCGTCGAGCACGCCGGGCAAGGCCTATTCCCGCGATCCTTACCCTTCGACCTATCATCGCTATCCCGGCGTCCCGACCCTGGTGCGCAACGTCACCGTGTTCGACGGCGAGGGCGGGCGGATCGACAATGGTTCGGTGCTGTTCGCCGACGGCAAGATCGTCGCGATCGGTCAGACGCTCGATGCCCCGGCGGGCGCCAGCGTGGTCGACGGGCAGGGCAAGTGGATCACCCCCGGCGTCATCGATATCCACAGCCATCTCGGCGATTATCCGAGCCCCGGCATCCGCGCGCTCTCCGACGGCAATGAGGCGACCGCGCCGGTCACCGCCGACGTATGGGCCGAACATAGCGTGTGGCCGCAGGACCCGGGCTTCGGCCGCGCGCTCGCCAATGGCGGGGTGACGGCGCTGCAGATCCTGCCCGGCTCGGCCAATCTGTTCGGCGGGCGCTCGGTGGTGCTCAAGAACGTCTATGCGCGCACCACCCAGGCGATGAAATTCCCCGGCGCACCCTATGGCCTCAAGATGGCGTGCGGCGAGAATCCCAAGCGCGTCTATGGCTCCAAGGGCCGCGAGCCCTCGACGCGGATGGGCAATATCGCGGTCGATCGCGCGACCTGGGCCAAGGCGCAGACCTACAAGCGCAAATGGGACAAATATGAGCGCGACGGCGGCGATCAGCCCGAGCGCGACATCGCGATGGACACGCTGCGCGGGGTGCTCGCCGGCGAGATCCGGGTGCAGAACCATTGCTACCGCGCCGACGAAATGGCCACCGTCCTCGATATGGCGAAGGAGTTCGGCTATCATGTCACCGCCTTCCACCACGCGGTAGAGGCGTACAAGATCGCCGATCTGCTCAAAGCCAATGACACCTGCGCCGCGGTGTGGGCCGATTGGTATGGCTTCAAGATGGAAAGCTATGACGGGATCGGCGCCAATCTCGCCCTGCTCGAAAAGGCAGGCGCCTGCGCGATGATCCATTCCGACGACGCCAACGGTATCCAGCGGCTCAACCAGGAAGTCGCCAAGGCGCTGTCCGCCGGGCGCCGCGCGGGGATCGACATCCCCGATGCGGTGGCGTGGAAATGGCTGTCGCTCAACCCCGCCCGCGCGCTCGGGATCGACAATCAGACCGGCAGCCTCAAGCCGGGTAAGATGGCCGATGTCGTGCTGTGGAACGGCAATCCGTTCAGCGTCTATACCCGCCCCGAGAAGGTGTGGGTGGATGGCGCGCTGCTTTATGATGCCAATGATCCGAAACGACGCCCGGTGAGCGATTTCGAGCTTGGCCAGCCCGGCTCGGGAGACGTCAAATGATCCGCGCCCTGCTCCTTTCCGCCGCCGCGCTGATCGCCGCCCCGGCGCTGGCGCAGACCGTCGCGATCACCGGCGCCACCGTCGCGCTCGGCGACGGCAGCGCGCCGATCCAGAACGCCACGCTCGTCTTTCGCGACGGACGCATCATTGCCGCGGGCAGCGGGGTGGCGGCGCCCGCCGGTGCCGAGGTGATTGACGCGCACGGCAAGTGGGTTTCGCCCGGCCTCGTGGCCGGCTTCACCGGTCTCGGCCTGCACGATGCGAACGGGATCGAGGAAAGCAACGACGGCAGCGCCAAGGGCAGCCCGTTTGCCGCCGCGATCGACGTTTCCACCGCGATCAACCCGACCGGGGTGAAGATCGCCAACGAGCGGCTCGGCGGGGTGACCCGCGCGCTCGTCGCGCCCGATACCGGCAATTCGATCTTCGCCGGGCAGGGCGCGGTGATCGATCTCGGCGACGATGCCGATCCGGTGATGCGCGCGCGCGCCTTCCAATATGTCGAGCTCGGCGAGCATGGCGCCCGCGACGCGGGCGGCAGCCGCCCCGCGGCTTATGCGCTGTTCCGCGACGCGCTCACCCAGGCGCAGGATTATCGCCGCAACCCGGCGACGTTCGGGGGGCGCGATCGCGGCGCGCTGATCAAGCGCAGCGATGCCGAGGCGCTGCTCAAGGTGATCGACGGCCAGGTGCCACTGGTCGTCCATGTCGACCGTGCAAGCGATATCCGCAATGTGCTGGGGCTGACCCGCGACTATCCCAAGCTGCGGCTGGTGCTGACCGGCGCGAGCGAGGGGTGGCGCGTCGCGCGTGAGATCGCCGCCGCCAAGGTGCCGGTGATCGCCGCCGCGCTCGCCGATCTGCCCGAGAGCTTCGAGGCGGTCGCCGCGACCGAATCGAACGTCGGACGGATGCGCGCCGCGGGGGTGCAGGTCGGCCTTTCGGCGGACGGCGCATCGGGCGGCGAGCACAATATCCGCCAATATGCGGGCAATCTCGTCGCGATCACCCGCATCCCGGGCGCGACCGGGCTCGATTGGGGGCAGGCGCTCGCCTCGATCACCTCGGGGCCGGCCGCAGCGCTCGGGCTCGACGGCGAGATCGGCTCGCTCCGCCCCGGCCGCCGTGCCGATGTGATATTGTGGGACGGTGATCCGCTGGAGATCGAATCGCAACCGGTCGCGATCTGGATCGACGGCAAGCCGCAGCCGATGCGCTCGCGCCAGACCGAATTGCGCGATCGCTATCTGACCCCGACCGAGGGCGCGCTGCCCAAGGCCTATGACCGGCGCTGAGATTATGTGAGAATGCCGCTCTTCTCCCGTCATTCCCGCGAAGGCGGGAATCCATTCTGGCCGGCCTTAGCAATCGAACCGCGACGGCAGTGCTTCTGGATTCCCGCCTTCGCGGGAATGACGAAGGAAAGTTTGGCTGGCTTCTCAGGTCGCTTGGAGGAATTTACCCTATGTTCCTGAACTTCCTGGACGAGCTGCGCGGTGCGGGGATTCCCGCGAGCCTCAAGGAGCATCTCTTGCTGCTCGAGGCGCTCGACAAGGAAGTGATCGATCGCACGCCTGAGGATTTCTATTATCTGAGCCGCGCGGTCTATGTGAAGGACGAGGGGCTGCTCGACCGGTTCGATCAGGTTTTTGCCAAGGTATTCAAGGGGATCGAGACGAGCTTCGCGCAGCCCGGCGCGGAGATCCCCGAGGATTGGCTGAAGGCGGTCGCCGAGAAGTTCCTGACCCCCGAGGAGATGGAGGCGATCAAGTCGCTCGGCTCGTGGGAGGAAATCATGGAGACGCTCAAGAAGCGTCTCGAAGAGCAGCAGAAACGCCACGAGGGCGGCAACAAATGGGTCGGTACGGGGGGCACGTCCCCCTATGGCAATTCGGGCTACAATCCCGAGGGCGTGCGGATCGGCGGCGAGAGCAAGCAGAAGCGCGCGCTCAAGGTGTGGGACCAGCGCGAGTTCAAGAATTTCGACAGCACGCGCGAGCTCGGCACCCGCAACATCAAGATCGCGTTGCGCCGGTTGCGCAAATTCGCGCGCGAGGGCGCGGCGGACGAGCTCGATATCGATGCGACGATCGACGGCACGGCGCGGCAGGGCTGGCTCGACGTCCATATGCGGCCCGAGCGGCGCAATGCGGTGAAATTGCTGCTGTTCCTCGACGTCGGCGGATCGATGGACCCGTTCATCAAGCTGTGCGAGGAATTGTTCTCCGCCGCGACCAGCGAGTTCAAGAACCTCGAATTCTTCTATTTCCACAATTGCCCCTATGAGGGGGTGTGGAAGGACAATCGCCGGCGCTTCGCCGAACGCACCCCGACCTGGGAGGTGCTCCACAAATTCCCCCACGATTACAAACTGGTGTTCGTCGGCGATGCGGCGATGAGCCCGTATGAGATCACCCACCCGGGCGGCTCGGTCGAGCATTTCAACGAGGAATCGGGCGCGGTGTGGATGCAGCGGCTGGCGACCACTTATCCCGCGGCGGTGTGGCTCAACCCGGTCGCGCAGGCGCAATGGGGCTATTCGCAATCGACCAAGATCATCCGCGAGTTGATGAACGATCGCATGTACCCGCTCACGCTTGCCGGGCTGGACGATGCGATGCGCGAGTTGACGCGCAAGCGGTGAGGGCGGGTTGCTTGCGGTGATCGCGGTTCGCCCGTACGATCGGGCGATCATGACGCGCCTGTTCTCCGCCTTGCTCGTCGCCTTCGCGATGTTGTGCGCGCCGGTGACGATGGGCCTCGGCGGCGGCGCGATGGCGCATCCCGCGACGGTGGCGGCCGACGTCAATTGCCCCGGGATGAGCCATTCGGCACCGACCCAGCAGAAGGCGGTGTTCGACGACAATTGCGCCGCGGCTTGCGCGGCGGTCGTCGGGCTGCCGGCGGCGGTCGAGAGCGAGACCTTTCTCGCAAATCCCCGCCTGTTCGCCGCCGCGCCGGCGGCCCTGACCGGCATATCCCCTGAAGCAACCGCCCCACCGCCACGCCCCGCTCCAGCGATCTGATCACGAATTTTCGATCGATATCACTGGAGTTGGACAATGAAGCTTCTCGTTTCGGCGATCGCACTCGCGATCGCATCGCCCGCGCTTGCGCATCAGAACGCCCCGGCCAATCCCCACGCGGGGCATGCGGCGCCCGCGAAGATGGAAACCTGCACGGCCGAACATGCCAAGATGGGGCATTGCAAGATGGCCGCTGCGGCGGACAAAAAAGCCGATGGCATGAAGATGTCGAAGGACAAAAAGGCGGACGCGACCAAAGCGCCTAAATAGGCGATCACGGAGTTGGCCGGGAGGCGTAACGCACGCCTCCCGGCATCTTGCGGCTTTGTTCTTGATATGTTTCAACTTGCACGATATCCTCGTCCAAGTCCCGCGCTGAAGTCGATGCTTTCTATGCGGCGGCGATGGCTCACGGCGGAAGCGACGAAAGCGCCCCGGCCCGCGCCCACACTATGGGCTCGATTGGTACGCCGCCTATCTCCGCGATCCGGCGGGCAACAAGATTTCGGTCGTTTACAACGGGTAAGCTAGCGTTTTTGCCGCTGGCGGAGAGGGTGGGATTCGAACCCACGGTGAGCTTGCACCCACGGCGGTTTTCAAGACCGCTGCCTTAAACCACTCGGCCACCTCTCCGCGTCGCGCGGGAGCCGCGCTGTGGCGTGCTGCGACGATATGTGCAAGCCCGGCGATGACTTGCTGTTTCACAATGCCGCGCGCCGTGCAAGATAAGCGGCATGAGGGGGTTGCTTACGCGCACCATCGCCGGGTTTGCTCTGCTTGCCGCGGCATCGATCGCCACGCCGGCTGCGGCGCAAGACGAGGCGGGATTCCAGGCCTATCTGCCGACGCTCCGCGCCCAGGCGCTGGCCGCGGGCGTCCGCCCGGCGACGGTGGATTCGGTTTTCCCGACGCTCACCTTCAGCCAGCGCGTCGTCGATCTCGATCGGCAGCAGCCCGGCGGCAATCCCAACGCCCCGGTCGCGATGTTCGCGCCTTATCGCATCCAGCATGTCGATGCCGCGCGGATCAGCCGCGGGCGCGCCGCCTATCTCGCCAATCGCAGCCGGCTCGCGGCGGTCGAGCGCGAGACGGGGGTGCCCGAATCGATCATGGTCGCGATCTGGGGCCACGAGACCAATTACGGCAGCTATACCGGCAATTTCGATCTGCTGCGCAGCCTCGCCACGCTGGCTTATGAGGGGCGCCGCCGCGATCTGTTCTCGGGCGAGTTCGTCGCCGCGCTGAAGATGCTCGATCGCGGCGTATCGCGCGCGGACCTCAAGGGCAGCTGGGCCGGTGCCACCGGCAACCCGCAATTCCTCCCCTCGATCTACCTCCGCCTCGCGCGCGACGGCGACGGCGACGGCAAGGCCGATATCTGGAACAGCGCGGCGGATACGCTGGCATCGATCGGCAATTATTTCGTCAACGCCGGCTGGCGCCCCGGCCAGCCCTGGGGAATCGCGGTCAATGTGCCCGCCGGCTATGATCGCAGCGGGCAGGCCAACCGGCTCGTCTCGCCGCGCTGCCCGCGCGTGTTCGAACGGCACAGCGGGTGGCGAACGATGGCCGAATGGCGCGCGCTCGGGCTGGTGCCGCAGGATCGGCCGTGGCCGGGGGACAATGTGCTCGCGACGCTGCTCGAGCCCGACGGCCCCGGCAAGACCGCCTATCTGCTGACCGGCAATTATCGCGTGATCCTCGACTACAATTGCTCGAATTTCTATGCGCTCTCGGTCGGGCTGCTCGCCGATGCGGTCGAGCGCTAAGGCAATTCCCCATATTTACCGTCATGCCGGATCAAGCCCGGCGTGACGGTAAAGAATGCCAATCCGCAGCGCGTGGGTGACGATGCCGCACCGCGCGGCTATGGCACCGTTTCGATCATCGTTTAGCCGCTGAGTATCCGCTCCATGTCCAAGATCCCCTACGTGCTTGCTGCCCCCGCGATCGCGCTGTCGGTCACTTATCCTTCGGTCGCGTCGGCGCCGCAGTTCGACACGCCGGCGCCGGTGGCGTTCATGGAGGATCTGTCGTCGGGGGCGATCCTGTACCAGAAGGACGCCGATCGCCGGATGCCGCCGGCGTCGATGGCCAAGATGATGACGGTTTATGTCGCGTTCGATCTGATCAAGCGCGGCGAGTTGAAGCTCGACCAGCAATTTGAGGTGCGCCCCGAAACCTGGCAGAAATGGCATGGCCCGGCAGCAGGTTCGACGATGTTCCTGTCATCCGGTGAGAAGGTGTCGGTCGCCAATCTGCTCTACGGGATCGTCACGCTGTCGGGCAATGACGCCTGCGTCGTCCTCGCGGAGGGGATTTCGGGGACCGAGGATGCCTTCGTCCAGCGGATGAACGAGGCGGCCAAGCGGATCGGGCTGACCAACAGCCATTTCGGCACCTCCAACGGCTGGCCCGACAATGGCGTCACCTATGTCACCGCGCGCGATCTCGCGAAGCTCGCTGCCGCGACGATCACCGATCATTACAAGCTCTACAAGCAATTCTATTCGCGCCCCGATTTCACCTGGGGCAAGACGCTTGGCTCGGGCGCGGCGATCACCCAGGCGAACCGCGATCCGTTGCTCGGCCGCGTCGCGGGCGCCGACGGGCTCAAGACCGGGCATACCGAGGAAGCGGGCTATGGCTTCACCGGCTCGGCGGAACAGAACGGGCGCCGGCTGGTGATGGTCGTCGCCGGGCTGACCGGGTTTAACCAGCGGATCAGCGAGTCGGTGCGTTTCATGGACTGGGGCTTCCGCGCGTGGCAGGCCAAGCCGGTGGTGAAGCAGGGCCGCAAGGTCGGCGACGCCGCGGTGCAGCTCGGCAGTTCGTCGAGCGTCGGGCTGGTAGCGCCGCGCGATCTGAAGGTCGCGCTGCCCGCCGGCGCGGTGCCGGTGCTCAGCGCCAAGATCGTCTATCAGGGGCCGGTCAAGGCGCCGATCAAGGCCGGCGATCATATCGCCGATCTGGTCGTCACCTCGCCGGGGCTGCCCGATCAGACGCTGCCGCTCGCGGCGGAGAAGGATGTCGGGCAGGCGGGTTTCTTCGGGCGCGCCTGGGCCGGGCTGACCGGACTGTTCGGATGATCGGTCGCTTCCTCTCGCTCGAAGGCGGGGAGGGAGCCGGCAAGTCGACCCAGGTGCGCGCGCTGGCCGCCGCGCTGGAGGCGCGCGGCATCCCGACGCTGGTGACGCGCGAACCCGGCGGCAGCGAGGGCGCGGAGGCGATCCGCGGGCTGCTGATGCAGGGCGACGTGCAGCGCTGGAGCGCGCATACCGAGGCATTGCTGTTCGCTGCCGCGCGCGCGGATCATGTCGAAAAGACGATCCGCCCGGCGATCGGCGCAGGGACCTGGGTGATCTCCGATCGCTATATCGATTCGACCCGCGCCTATCAGGGGGTTGCGGGCGGGATCGACGATGCCGCGATCCTCGCGCTCCACGCCTTCGGATCGCGCGGGCTGCTGCCCGATCGCACCTTCGTGCTCGAACTGCCCCCGGCGGAAGGCGCGCGCCGCGCCGCGGGGCGTGATGGCTCAGGGGCGGATCGCTTCGCGTTGCGCGACGAGAATTTCCATGTCGCGGTGGCCGAGGCGTTCGATCGCTTCGCCCGCGTCGAGCCCGATCGCTTCCGCCGCGTCGATGCCACCCGCCCGACCGCCGAGGTCACCGCGGCGCTGCTCGACGGGCTCGCCGATCTGCTGCCATGACGTCATTCCACGGCAATGCCGCGGCACGCGCGGCTTTCGACGCGGCGATCGACAGCGGCGTGCTGCATCACGCCTGGCTGCTCGCCGGCCCGCAGGGGGTGGGGAAGGGACGGTTCGCGCGCGATGCGGCAGCGCGATTGCTCGCTTCGTCCGCCGGCGATGCGACCGGCGAACGCACCCGCGCGCTGATCGAGGCCGGATCGCACCCCGATTATCGCGAGCTGGCGCGGCTGGAGAAAGAGGAACGCGGCGAGACGCGGCTGGCGCGGAGCATCACGATCGCGCAGGTCCGCGCGCTGCATCCGTTGTTCGCCACCACGCCGTCGCTCGGGCCGCGCCGGGTGATCGTGATCGACGCGATCGACGATCTCGAGCGCGAGGGCGCCAATGCGCTGCTCAAGAGCCTCGAGGAGCCGCCGCCCGGCACCGTCTTCCTGCTCGTCAGCCATGCGCCGGGGCGGTTGCTGCCGACGATCCGCTCGCGCTGCCGCACCTTGCGTTTCAACCTGCTCGACGAGCGCGAGGTGCGCGAGGTGCTGCGCGAACAGGCGCCCGATCTGCGCGGCGACGAGCTGGAGGCGCTGGTACGCGCTGCGGCGGGGTCGCCAGGGCGGGCGCTGCGCTATGCCGGGCTCGATCTCGGCGCGATCGACAATGCGCTGACGACGATCGCGCGCACCGGCGACCGCGCCAATGCCGAGCGCACGCGGCTCGCCAAGGCGCTGTCGACCAAGGCGGCACAGCCGCGCTACGAGGCGTTCCTCGATCGCGCGCCGGAGTTCATCGCGTTGCAGGCGCCCGAGCGCGCCGGGGACGAGTTGCGCGTGGTGCTCGATGCCTATGAGGAAGCGCAGGCGATCGCCGGCGCGGCGCGGCGCCTGTCGCTCGACGCTGGGGGCACGGTGTTCGAACTGGCGGGGGTGGTGGCGCGGCTGGCGCGCTCGTAACCTTATGTCCCCGCGAAGGGTCCCCATCAAAGTATTGCTTAGATGGGAACCCAAGGCGGGGACCCAGTCCGGGCTCCCGCCGCCGCGGGAGCACAAGTGAGGGTGCGGTGACGGGCATTCCATCTGCCATATCCCTGCTGTAGGGGGTGGGCATGGCCGACCCCTTTTATATCACGACCGCAATCAGCTACCCCAACGGCAAGCCGCATATCGGCCACGCGTATGAAGCGATCGCCGCCGACGCGATCGCGCGCTTCAACCGCCAGACCGGGCGCGACGTGCGCTTCCAGACCGGCACCGACGAGCACGGCCTGAAGATGATGCAGACGGCACGCCAGCGCGGCATCGAGGTGCGCGATCTTGCTTTCGAAATGTCGTCTTTATTCAAGGCAATGTGCGACGATCTCAACATCTCCTACGATCGTTTCATCCGCACCACCGATGCCGATCATTATCGTGCCAGCCAGGCGATCTGGGAGCAGATGCGCGAGGCGGGGGACCTCTATCTCGATCGCTACGAGGGTTGGTATTCGGTCCGCGACGAAGCCTTTTACGACGAGAAGGAACTGGTCGACGGGGAGGGGGGCGAGAAGCTCTCGCCCCAAGGTACCCCGGTCGAATGGACCGCGGAGGAGACGTGGTTCTTCCGGCTCTCCAAATATCAGCAGCCGTTACTCGATCTCTATCGCGACAACCCCGACTTCATCCGCCCCGAGGCGCGGCGCAACGAGATCATGCGCTTCGTCGAGGGCGGGCTGTCCGACCTGTCGGTCTCGCGCACCAGCTTCGACTGGGGCGTGCCGGTGCCGGGAAGCCCGGGGCATGTGATGTATGTATGGGTCGATGCGCTGACCAATTACCTCACCGGCGCGGGCTATCCCGACGGCGAGATGCGTTACTGGCCGGCGAACCTGCACCTGATCGGCAAGGATATCGTCCGCTTCCACACCGTCTATTGGCCGGCGTTCCTGATGTCGGCGGGGATCGCGCTGCCGAAATCGGTGTTCGGGCACGGCTTCGTGCTCCACCGCGGCGAGAAGATGTCGAAGAGCGTCGGCAATGTCGTCGATCCGCTCGAACTGACCGCGGCATTCGGGGTCGATGCGCTGCGCTATTTCCTGCTGCGCGAAGTGAGCTTCGGGCAGGACGGGAGCTATTCGGCCGAGGCGATCGTCACCCGCGTCAATGCCGAGCTCGCCAATGCCTTCGGCAATCTCGCGCAGCGCACCTTGTCGTTCATCGCCAAGAATCTCGACGGCGCGATGCCCGAGCACGGCCGCGCCGAGGATGCCGACGGGCAGCTGATCGAGGAAGTCGTCCTCGCGGCAGCCGGGTTCAAGACCGCGTTCGAGGACCTGATGCTGAGCCAGGGGGTCGAGGCGTGGCTGCGCGGCGTCTTCGCGTGCAACGCCTATATCGACGCCCAGGCGCCGTGGACGCTGCGCAAGACCGACCCGGAGCGGATGCATGCCGTGCTGCGCACCCTGATCCGCGCGATCCGCATCCTCGCGATCACGATCCTGCCGGTCGTGCCCGAGGCGGCGGGCAAGGTGCTCGACCAGCTTGGCGCCGAAGCGCGCGATCATGCGGCGGTCGATGACGACGGCTGGTACGATCGTCATGCCGCGACCGGCTTCCGCATCGCCGCGCCGACCCCGGTATTTCCGCGGCTCGAACTCCCGGTGGAGACCGAGTGATGCTGGCCGACAGTCATTGTCATCTGAATTACAAGGGCTTGGCGGAGGATCAGCCGGCGGTGCTCGAACGCGCCCGCGCGCGCGGGGTCACCGCGATGCTCAATATCGCGACCCGCGAACGCGAATGGGACGAGGTGCTGGCGACCGCCGAGCGCGAACCCGATGTGTGGGCGACGGTCGGCATCCACCCGCATGAGGCGGACGAGCATCCGCATATCGACACCGCCAAGCTCGTCGCGCGCGCCGCGCATCCGCGCATCGTCGGGATCGGTGAGACCGGGCTCGATTATTATTACGACCACAGCGACCGTGCGCGGCAGCAGGCGAGCTTCCGCGCGCATATCGCCGCGGCGCGCGAGGCGCAGGTGCCGATCATCGTCCACACCCGCGACGCCGAGGACGACACCGCCGCGATCCTGCGCGAGGAAATGGGGAAGGGGGGCTTCACCGGGGTCATCCATTGCTTCACCGGGACGGGGGCGTTCGCCGATATCGCGCTCGATCTGGGCTTCTACATCTCGATCTCGGGGATCGTGACGTTCAAGAGCGCACGCGAGCTGCAGGAAACCGCGGCGCGGCTGCCGATCGAGCGGCTCTTGGTCGAAACCGATGCGCCGTTCCTCGCGCCGGTGCCGCATCGCGGCAAGACGGGCGAACCGGCATTCGTCGCCGATACCGCGGCGTTCCTCGCCGATTTGCGCGGGGAGCCGGTTGAGCAATTACAGGATGTTACGGCGCGCAACTTCCACCAATTATTCAGCAAGACCCGCGCGTGAAGCTACGTATCCTCGGCTCCGGCACTTCGTCCGGCGTGCCGCGGATCGGCAATGACTGGGGGGCATGCGATCCCGCCGAGCCGCGCAACCAGCGCACCCGCGCCTCGGCGCTGATCGAGCATGCCGGGACGCGTATCCTGATCGACACCAGCCCGGACATGCGCGCGCAATTGCTCGCCGCCGAGGTGGGGATGATCGACGCGGTGATCTGGACCCATGAACATGCCGATCACGTCTTCGGCATCGACGATCTTCGGCAAATCTTCCACGTCCGCCACCGCCCGGTCCCGGCCTATGCCCGGCCGGCGACCGAGGCCGCGCTGCGCGAGAAATTCGGATACGTCTTCGAAGGCCAGCACGGCTATCCGGCGAGCGTATCGCTCGCCACCTTGCCCGATCGGATGGCGATCGGCGCGATCGAGATCGCCTGCGCCGATCAGCCGCATGCGTCGATCACCTCGACCGGGTTGCGCTTTACAGTCGATGGCAAGTCGATCGGCTATGCTACTGATCTCAGCGGCATGACGCCCGAGATGCGCGGGCTTTACGCCGGGGTCGATCTGTGGGTGGTCGATGCGCTGCGCCGCAAGCCGCATCCGTCGCACCCGCATCTCGGGCAGGTGCTCGAATGGGTCGACGAGCTGGCGCCGCAACGCACCGTGCTGATCCATATGGACCAGTCGATGGATTATCATACATTGCGCGCCGAACTGCCGCTGGGCATCGAGCCGGGCTTTGACGGGATGGAGATCGCGCTGTGAACGACGGCGCCCAGGTTGCGCTCTATCTGCTGATGCTCGCGCTGCCCTTGTCGGCGCTGCTCAGCCGGCGCGTGCCGGTCGGGCGGACGGTGAAGATGGCGCTGGCCTGGGTGCTGATCTTCGCGATCGGGCTGGTGGTCGTCGCGCAGCGCGACCGGCTCAAGCCGATCTGGAACGACACGCGCGATGCCTTGTTCGGGCGCGACCAGCATGTCGTCGGCTCGACGGTGCGGATTCATATCGCGCCCGATGGGCATTTCTGGGCCACCACAACCATCAACGGCGTCGAGCGGCGGATGCTGATCGACAGCGGCGCGACGACGACCGCATTGTCCGAAGCCACCGCCAGAGCCGCGCATGTCGCGACCGACGACAGTCCGTTCGCAGCAGCGATCGAAACCGCCAACGGGTCGGTACAGGCAAGCCGCGCGCAGGTTCAGCGGCTCGAACTCGGCAGCATCGTCGCGCGCGACCTGCCGGTGGTCGTCGCGCCCGAATTCGGCGATCTCGACGTGCTGGGAATGAATTTCCTCTCGCAACTCGCATCGTGGCGCGTCGAGGGGGACGTGCTGATCCTCGAACCCAAACCCCGGACGTGATTTACATAATGTATATTATCGATCTTATATATGGCTGACGTTGAGCAGGCCCCTATCGACCGGTTGCGCGCGGTGATGGCGCGGTTGCGCGATCCCGAACGCGGCTGCGAATGGGATATCGCGCAGACTTTTGCGACGATCGCACCCTATACGATCGAGGAAGCGTATGAGGTCGCCGATGCGATCGCGCGCGACGATATGGTCGATCTCAAGGACGAACTCGGCGACCTGCTGCTCCAGGTCGTGTTCCACGCGCGGATCGCCGAGGAAGCCGGCCTGTTCGATTTCGACGCGGTCGCCAATGCGATCGCCGACAAGATGGAGCGCCGCCACCCGCATATCTTCGGCGACCTCGATCAGGGCGGGCATCATCTGTGGGAGCAGATCAAGGCCGAGGAGCGCGCCGCCAAGGCCGATACCAAGGAGGATCAGGGCGCGCTTGCCGGGGTCGCGCTGGGCCTGCCCGCCTTGCTGCGCGCCGAGAAACTCCAGAAGCGTGCCGCTCGGGTCGGCTTCGACTGGCCCGACGCCAAGGGACCGCGCGAGAAGATCGACGAGGAACTCGCCGAGGTGGAAAGCGCAACCAGCGACGAGGAACGCGCCGGCGAGATCGGCGACCTGCTGTTTGTCGTGGTCAATTGGGCGCGGCACCTCGGCATCGATCCCGAGGCGGCGTTGCGCATGTCCAACGCCAAGTTCGAACGGCGCTTCCGCTTCATGGAAGCTGTGGCCGGTAAGTTGTTCGTATCGCTCGACCTTGAGGCGAAGGAAGCCTTGTGGTTGGAAGCCAAGGCGGACGAGCGACGCGGCTAAGAGCGCCCTGTCGCAATGCGCTACAGATGCGAACCGTCCCCCCCCCCCCGTCGGCGTGCTTGGTCACCGCAAGCCCCTGCGCGGGGATACAATTTTCCGAGGACACAAAGTGTCGCTGCTGACGCCTCAGCGTTAGCGCGTCAGAAACCGCTCATAATCGCGGGGCGCCATCCGCACTTCGTAGATCGCGCGCTCGCCGTCGATTTCCTGATCGAGCACCTCGCCGTGCTGGTGCAGCCAGGCCGCGCCGGCGCCGTCGGCGGCGTCGAGCGTGATCGTATAGCGCTGATGCCCTGCGGTCAGCCGCCCGGCGACGGTGGCGACGAGTCGATCCACCCCCTCCCCGGTCAGCGCCGAGATCGCCACGACATCGTCGCGTCGTTCGGTCTGCGCGAGCAACGCCGCGCGCGCCTCGTCATCGAGCAGGTCGAGCTTGTTCCACGCCTCGATCCGCGGCGTCGTGTCGGATACGCCGATCTCGGTCAGCACCGTCTCGACATCGGCGCGCTGCGCCTCGCTGTCGGGGTGCGCGACATCGCGGACGTGGATCAGCATATCGGCCGATACCACTTCCTCCAGCGTCGCCTTGAATGCCGCGACGAGTTGGGTCGGCAGCTCGGAGACGAACCCCACCGTATCCGAGAGGATCGCCTTGTCGATCCCCGGCAAAGAGATCTGGCGCAAGGTGGGATCGAGCGTGGCGAAGAGCAGGTCCTTCGCCATGACGTCACTTCCCGTCAAATAATTGAAAAGTGTTGATTTTCCAGCATTGGTATAGCCGACGAGCGCGATCACCGGCCAAGGTGCGCGCTGGCGCCGGCCGCGGTGCAGCCCGCGGGTACGGGTGACCTGCTCCAGCTCGCGGCGCAGCCGTGCCATGCGATCGCGGATCAGCCGGCGGTCGGCCTCGATCTGCGTCTCGCCGGGGCCGCCGAGAAAGCCGAAGCCGCCGCGCTGGCGTTCGAGATGGGTCCAGCTCCGCACCAGCCGCCCCGCCTGATAATCGAGATGCGCCAGCTCGACCTGCAATCGCCCTTCGGCGGTCGCCGCGCGCTCGCCGAAGATCTCGAGGATCAGCCCGGTCCGGTCGATCACCTTGGCCTCGAGCGCGGTTTCGAGGTTGCGCTGCTGGATCGGGGTGAGGCCGGCGTCGAACACCACCAGCGCGGCGTCCTCCATCCTGACGAGCGTCGCGATCGTCTCGACCTGCCCGGCGCCGATCAGCGTCGCGGCGCGCGGCGTACGGACGCGGAACGCCTCGCGCCCCACGACCGTCACGCCGATCGCCTCGGCCAGCCCGGCAGTCTCCTCCAGACGCGCGTCGGCGTCGCGGGAGGAGCCGCCGAGATCGGGATAGACGACGATCGCGCGCGCGCCGCGCGTGAATTCCCCGCGATCGCGTTCGAAGCCGGTACTCAATCCTCGTCCGACTCTTCCGCCGTTTCCTCGGCGAGATTAAGCGCGCGCGACGGCTGGATCGTCGACACCGCGTGTTTATAGACGAGCTGCGACGCGCCATCGCGCTGCAGCAGCATGCAGAACAGGTCGAAAGCGGCGATATTGCCCTGAAGCATCACGCCGTTGACGAGGAACATCGTCACCGGATCGTGCGACTTGCGCACCGCGTTGAGGAACACCTCCTGCAGCAGCGGCTGCTTCTTCACGCTTTCGCCCATCTGATCGACGATCGCCGCGACATCGACATGGCCGCCGGGCATGATCGTGGAAATGGCGTGTTTGTAGATGAGTTGGGATTGCCCGTCGCGGCGCAGCAGCACGGAGAAATTGTCGAACCAGGTTACAATGCCCTGGAGCTTGACGCCCTTGACGAGGAACATCGTCACCGGGGTTTTCGACTTGCGCAGCGCGTTGAGGAACAGATCCTGGAGAGAGGTTTGTTTTTCGGCCATTGGCTCGATCCTTCGATTCTTGGCGGGGTTTGCCCCGCGATGCGCCGGTGCCCGGCGTCGGGTTGCCGCCACGGCTGGCGGCGGCGCCAATCTAGAGGCGCCAGCGGCTTACCGCAACGTGAATGGCAGGAGGGCCGCCATTATCCGCAACCGCGCCCCAGCCCTTAGCCGGGGTGACGCGCGGCGCTATTCCTCGCGCGTCTCGGTGATGCCGAGCAGCTTGAGCTTCCGGTGCAGCGCCGAACGCTCCATCCCGATGAAGCTCGCGGTGCGCGAGATATTGCCCGAGAAGCGCCGGATCTGGACGCGGAGATATTCGCGCTCGAACGTCTCGCGTGCCTCGCGCAGCGGCGCCCCCATGATCGCGGCGGTGCCCGCCCCGCCCTCGCTGTCGCCGAGCACCTCGGCGGGGAGCAGATCGAGGTCGATCCGCCCGATGCGGTCGCCGGGCGCGAGGATGATCGTCCGCTCGACGACGTTGCGCAATTCGCGCACGTTGCCGGGCCAGTCATAGCTCTGCAGCGCGACCATCGCGTCGGTGGCGATCTCGGGGGTCGGCACGCGGCGTTCGGACGCGTAATGCGCGACGAAATGCTCGACCAGCGCGGGGATATCCTCGCGCCGCTCGGCCAGCGCCGGCAGCACGACCGGCACGACGTTGAGCCGATAGTAAAGATCCTCGCGGAACCGCCCTTCGGCGATCTCCGCCGTCAGGTCGCGCGCGGTGGCCGAGACGACGCGGACATCGACCTTCACCTGCCGCGTCCCCCCGACCCGCGCGAAGCTCTGGTCGGTCAGCACGCGCAGGATGCGCGCCTGGGTCGCGATCGGCATGTCGGCGATCTCGTCGAGGAACAGCGTGCCGCCGTGCGCCTGTTCGAGCAAGCCCGGGCGGACGAGATCGCCGCCCTCCTCCACCCCGAACAATTCCTCCTCCATCCGATCGGGGGTCATGCGCGCGGCGCTGACGATCACGAACGGCGAGTTGGTGCGCGGGCTCCAGCCGTGGAGCAACCGTGCCGCGACCTCCTTGCCCACGCCGGCCGGCCCGGTGATGAGGATGCGACTGCCGGTACCGGCGACGCGCTTGAGCGTCGCACGCACCGCGTTGATCGCACTCGAACTGCCGGTGAGATCGGTATCGCGCCCGGCCGAGGCGCGCAGCGACGCCACTTCGCGCCGCAGCCGCTCGGTCTCGGTCGCGCGCTCGACCATCAGCAGCAAACGCTCTGCCTGAAACGGCTTTTCGATGAAATCGACCGCGCCGGCGCGGATCGCCGCCACCGCGGTATCGAGATTGCCGTGCCCCGAGATCATCAGCACCGCGATCGAGGGGTCGCGGCGTTTGATCTCGTCGAGAAGCTGTAGCCCATCGAGCCGCGATCCCTGCAGCCACACGTCGAGCAGCACGAGGCTCGGGCGGCGCACCGCAATCGCCTCCAGCGCGGCATCGCTGTCGGCGGCGACGCGGGTCTCATAACCCTCGTCCTCCAGCACCCCGGCGACCAGTTCGCGGATATCGAGTTCGTCATCGACGACGAGAATGTCGAGCGCCATGTCAGATCATCCGGTTCCGGGTTAGCGCGGTGATCCCCCCGTCCTCGCCGCTGGTGGTCAAATCATCCCCGGTATCGAGCCCGGAGAGCATCGTCGTATCGAACGTCATCGTCACCAAAGTCCCGCCACCGGGATGATCAGAAAATGTAATATTACCAAAGTGTTCCTCAACGATCTTCTTGACGATCGCGAGGCCGAGGCCCGTGCCGCGCGCGCGCGTCGTCATATAGGGTTCGACGATCCGGTCGCGCTCCGGCGGTAGCCCGACCCCGGTATCGGCGACGGTGATCGTCACCCGCCCCGGCGCCTCGGCCAGCGCCATATGCACCTCGCCGCCGTCACCGCCCTTGGCCTCGATCGCCTCGACCGCATTCTTGACGATATTGGTCAGCGCCTGGCCGATCTGGCGCCGGTCGCACACCAAGGTCGGCCCCGGCTCTCCGTGCTCAAGCTCGAACCGCACGCCGCCGTGCGCCACTTCGTGGAGGAACATCGTCTGCCGCGCGATATCGACGAGCGATTCCTCGCGGAACACCGGCTTGGGCATCCGCGCGAAGGAGGAGAATTCGTCGACCATCCGCCGCAGATCGCCGACCTGCCGGACGATCGTGTCGGTCAGCCGCGCGAAAGTGGTATCCCCCTCCTCCACCTTCGCGCCGTAGCGGCGCTGGAGCCGCTCGGCGGCGAGCTGGATCGGGGTGAGCGGGTTCTTGATCTCATGCGCGATGCGCCGCGCGACATCGGCCCAGGCGGCGCGGCGCTGGTCGAGCAATTGCTGGGTGATATCGTCGAAGGTCAGGATCGGGCCGCTGCCGTCGCGCGCGATCCGCACCGCCAGCGTGCGCGGTTCGCCGCCCACCGTCACCTGCACGATCGCCTCGCGCGCATTGCCATCGAGCAGATCGTCGAGCTCGGGCGCGATATCCGCCAGCCGCTTGCCCACCGGGGTCTCGGAAACCCCGAGCAACGTCTCGGCCGAGCTGTTGATCAGCCGCACGGTGCGATCGCCCGCGATCGAGATCACCCCCGCCGACACCCCCGACATCACCGCCTCGATCAGCGCACGGCGACTATCGAGCTGCGCGTTGGCGGTGACGAGCGCGTTATTCTGCGCCTCGAGCCGCTCGGTCATCCGGTTGAACGCCGTCGCCAGCGTGCCGACCTCGTCGCGCGCGCGCCAATCGGGGACGCGCGCGGAAAGATCGCCGCCCTCGACGCGCCGGGCCGCCTGGACGAGCTGCCCCACCGGGCGCACCAGCCGGTCCGCCACCGCCAGCGCGATCCACACCGCGATCCCGACCATCAACAGCGACAGCACCAGCAGCGCGACGTTGAAACGGATCTGCAGCGATCGCGCCTTGTCGAGCAATGAATGATAATTGGCCAACGCGGTTTCGGCGCGTTTGGTCTGCGTCGTCATCTGCTTGGGATCGGTGACGCGCGCGGCGTAGAGGAACATGCTGGTCCCGGGCACCCGCGTCACGGTCTGGATGCGGTCGCCCGTCACCGTCACCACGCTGCGCTGGCCGCGGCGCAGCTCGGTCACCGCGTCGGCCGATATCTGCCGCGCGAGATTGAGGTCGTAGGGGTTGACGAAGGCGAGCGTCTGCAACTCGCCGTTCGGCGCGATCTGGAACAGCAAAGCCTCGGAAAGGCTACGGTAATAGGTCTGCTGGAACAGGAACGGGCGAAAGCGCGGATCGTCCAGCGGGCGCTGGCTCAGCTCGTCCGAGATATCTTGCGCCATCGTGACGGTCGCTTCCTCCCAGCGCTGGAGGAATTGATTGTACGAGGCACGGGTCAGTGTCGTCGCATTCTCGAACACCGCGCGCGCGCGATCCGAATACCAGAATTGCACGCCATATTGAAACAGCAGCGAGGCGGCGATCGTCACGAGCAGCATCGGCACCGCAGCGACGATCGAGAAGATCGCGACGAGCCGGACGTGGAGCCGCCCCTCCCCGCCGACCGGCGAGCGCCGCGCGCGGCTGTGCGCGATACGCCGGCCGAGCAGCATCAGCAGCGCGATCCAGGCAACCAGATTGGCGATCAGCAGCAAGGCCACGAGCGGCGGGGCGATCAGCCCCTGCGGCTTGCCCGCGCTCTCGATGATGAAATAGCTGCCGACGCCGACCGCGATCGACACGCCGAGCGCCGCCAGCTCCATCGCCGGCGTCACGGCGAAGCGCCGCGGCTGGCTCGATTCGGCAATCACGGGCGCCTGCGCGGCATTCATGTCACTCTGCTACAACAAAGGTGTTGCAGAGAAAACACATATTCCGCAGCTCAACGCATGTCAGCGTCCGTTCGACCGGGAAGCGGGGTCTATCCCGAGCAGATCGAGACGCTTGCGCAATGTGTTGCGATTAAGTCCCATCGCCCGCGCGGCGCGGAGCTGGTTGCCGCCGAACCGCGCCAGCATCGTCTCGATCAGCGGGCGCTCGACCTCGGCGATGATCCGATCGTAGAGCGATCCGTCTTCCAGCACATGCGGCTCGCTACGCGCCAGCCGCTCGATATAGGCGCGGACCGCGACGTCGATCCCCGGATCAGCGAGCGCGGCGGCCGCGATCGGCTCGCCGAGCATGATGCGGATTTCGTCGGCGCTGATCCGGTGGTCGCGCGACAGCGCCGCGAGCCGGCGCATGAGATTTTCGAGCTCGCGCACATTGCCGGGCCAGTCATGCGCCTCAAGCACGTCGACCGCATCGTCGTCGAGCGTCTTGCGCGGCAGCCCGGCTTCGGCGGCGCGATCGAGGAAATGGCGCGCAAGCAGCCCGATATCCTGCCGCCGCTCGCGCAGCGCGGGCAATGTCATCGGGACGACATTGAGCCGGTAATAGAGATCCTCGCGGAACGCGCCGCCGGTCACCGCCTGTTGCAGATCGCGGTTGGTCGCCGCGACGATGCGCACGTCGGCGCGGATCGTGCGCGAGCCGCCGACGGTAGTGAATTCGCCCTGCTGGAGCACACGAAGCAGGCGGGTCTGCGCCTCGATCGGCATATCGCCGATCTCGTCGAGAAACAGGGTGCCGCCAGCGGCCTGCTCGAACCGCCCGGCATTGCGCTGCGCCGCGCCGGTGAAGGCGCCGCGCTCGTGCCCGAACAATTCGGCTTCGATCAGCTCGCGCGGGATCGCGGCCATGTTGATCGCGACGAACGGCCCCGAGCGGCGCGGGCCGAGATCGTGGATCGCGCGCGCCACCAATTCCTTGCCGGTGCCGGATTCGCCCGAGACGAGCACGGTCAGGTCGTTCGACACCACCCGTGCAATGACGCGATAGACGTCCTGCATCGCCGGCGAGCGCCCGATCAGCGGCAGCGCCTGATCGTCGTCGCCCGGCGCAGCGGGGGTGGCGGGGCCGCGGCGGGCCAGCGCCTTGGCGACGGTGCGCGTCAGCGTTTCGAGGTCGAACGGCTTGGGGAGGTAATCATAAGCCCCCGCCTCATTGGCACGCACCGCGGTGGTCAGCGTGTTGCGCGCAGAGAGCACGATCACCGGCATGTCGGGGCGCTCGGCGACGAGGCGGGTGGCATTTTCGATCCCGTCGCCGTCGGGCAGCACGACATCGGTGATCAGCACGTCGGGCGCGCCGAGCTTCAGCTCGCGCTCCAGCTCGGCGAGCGTTGCGGCGGTGCGGACGCGATGCCCCGCACGACGCAGCGCCTGCGCCACCACGACGCGCACCGCATCGTCATCGTCGACCAGCAGCACCTCGCCGTTGGTCATGCGGTGGCCCGCGGCAGGAGGATGCGGAACACCGTCATATGGGGGGAGCCTTCACGCGAATATTGGATGATCCCGCCCATGTCGCGGATCAGTTTGTCGACCAGGGCGAGGCCGAGCCCCTTCCCCTCCGGCCGGCTCGAGACGAACGGATCGAACAGATGCTCGGCGATGTCCTCGGGCGCGCCGGGGCCGGAATCGATCACGCAGATCTCGATCGGCAGCGGCAACCGCGGTCGTCCCGGCGCGGGGGCCACCGCCATGCCGTGACGGAAGGACGTGGCGAGGATGATGCGCCGCTCGCCGCGCGGGCCGAGCGCGGTCGCGGCATTCTTGAGCAGGTTGAGCAGCACCTGGAGCAACGCGTCGCGATTGGCGAGCGCGGCGGGCAGCGACGGATCGAACCGCTCCTCGATCACCACATCGCGCGCGAACCCGGCGAGCGCGACGCTGCGCGCATGGGCGAGCAACGGATAGATGTTGAGCGGTTCGAGCGCCACCGGGCGAGTGTCGGTGAAATCCTCCATCCGGTCGATCAGCGCGGCGATGCGATCGACCTCGGCGATCACCAGCCGGGTCAGTTCCTCGGGCGCGGCGCCGTCGGCGATCAGCTGCGCCGCGCCGCGGATGCTGGAGAGCGGGTTCTTGATCTCATGCGCGAGCATCGCCGCCGCGCCGACCGCCGATCGCGCCGCCGCCGCGCGATCGGCGGAATGCCCCAGCCGGCGCGAGCTCGCGGCATTGTGAAGCGTGATCGCGCGCCAGCCGGGATGATCGGCGAGCTCGACCTGCGCGAAATCGACCCGGATGCGCCCGCTGTTGCGCGTCTCGATCTCGGTATCGAACGCGGCGAAGCCGCGCCCCGCGCGATCCTCCGCTTCGCGCGGCAAGGCGAGCACCGCCTGCACCGGCCGCCCGACCATCGCGCGCTCGGAGCGATTGAGCAGCAATTCGCATTCGGCATTGGCGCGAACGACGCGGTCCTCGGGATCGACCAGCAATACCGCAACCGGCAGCGCGGCGAGCACCTCGCCGTGCTCGGGGGTGCTATCGGCGGGCATCACGCCGCCGCGCGGCTGCGCCACGGGGCGTAAAATTCGGCGAGCATCGCCTGGACGCGCTTGGCATCCGGCTCCTGGTTCACCTTGTTGCGGAACTCGGCCGAACCCGGCAGCCCCTTGGTGTACCAGCCGATATGCTTGCGGGCCATATTGACCCCGGTCATCGTGCCGTAATGTACGAGCATCGCATCATAATGCTCTGTGATCGCAAGATATTGCTCTTCGATCGATGGATCTTCGACGCGGCGGCCGGTGGCGAAATATTCCATCACCTGCGACAGGATCCACGGGCGGCCATAGGCCCCGCGCCCGATCATCACCCCGTCCGCGCCGGAAAGGTCGAGCGCCTGTTCGGCGTCCTCGATGCTGCAGATATCGCCGTTGACGATCACCGGCACCGTCACCGCCTGTTTGACGTTGCGGACGAAGCCCCAGTCGGCCGAGCCCTTGTACATCTGATTGCGGGTGCGGCCGTGGACGGTGATCATCTTGCACCCGAGATCCTCGGCGATCCGCGCCAGTTCGGGGGCATTGAGGCTATCATGGCACCAGCCCATCCGCATCTTGAGCGTGACGGGCGCCTTGACCGCCTTGACCACCGCCTCGACGATTCCGGCGGCGAGCTTCAGATCGCGCATCAGCGCCGAGCCGGCATCGCCATTGGTCACCTTGCGCACCGGGCAGCCCATGTTGATGTCGACGATCGCGGCGCCCTTGTCCTCGGCGAGCTTGGCCGCCTCGCCCATTTCGTAAGGCGTGCAGCCGACGAGCTGCATCGACACCGGCTCCTCCGAAAGATGCCACGCCGCCTTCTGGAGCGACTGGCGCGTCTCGCGCAGCGCCGCCTGGCTGGCGATCATCTCGGTGACGTTGAGCCCCGAGCCGTAACGGCGCACGAGCGTGCGGAACGGCTGGTCGGTCACGCCGGTCATCGGCGCGAGCACGACCGGATTGTCGATCCGGACGGGTCCGATCTGGATGGGAGCGAGGGTGCGCATGGGTCTGCCTGAAAAATGGGCAGTTAGGCGAAGTCCGCCGTGCTGACAAGGTGGAGCGCTCAGATCGCGCGGGCGAAAACCAGATCGTCGTGCCAGGTCGCGCCGACCTTGAAGCGGCGGGTCCCCGCGACCGCAAAGCCCTGCTTGGTGTAGAAACGCTGCGCGCGGGCATTGCCGCCATAGACCCCAAGCAGCATCCGCTTGCACCCCAGCGCCCGCGCATCGTCGATCGCGCGCTGCATCAGCGCCGCGCCGAGGCCGGTGCCGTGGGTCGGCGCGAGCGCGTAGATGCGCTTGAGCTCGATATCGCCGTCCTCGGCAGCAACCGGCAGATCGGGGGTGGTGAGCAGGCTATAGCCGAGCGGCGCGCCGCCCGTCGGCGCCTCGGCGAGCGTGACGACGCTGGCCGCATCGGCAGCCCAGGCGGCGAAATTCGCCGCGCCGGATTTGTCAGCGACATGGGCGACGATATCCGCCCCGTCGAGGATGCCGGCGAACGCCTCGAGAAAGGTCGCGCCGGCGATCAACGAACAGGCGGCCGCGTCGGCGGGCTCGGCACGACGCAGCCGCCAGTCCATATCAGCCGACGATCTCTTCGGGCTTGAAGAAGAACGCGATTTCGATCGCGGCATTCTCGTCCGAGTCCGAGCCGTGGACCGAATTGGCTTCGATCGATTCGGCCAGTTCCTTGCGGATCGTACCGGGCTCGGCATTCGCGGGGTTGGTCGCGCCCATGATATCGCGGTTGCGCTGGACGGCATTCTCGCCCTCGAGCACCTGCACCACCACCGGGCCGGAGGTCATGAAGGCGACCAGATCGTTGAAGAAGGGGCGCTCCTTATGGACGCCGTAGAAGCCCTCGGCCTGCTCCTTGGTCATGCGGATGCGCTTCGAGGCGACGACGCGCAGGCCGGCTTCCTCCAGCATCTTCGTCACGGCGCCGGTCAGGTTGCGGCGGGTGGCGTCGGGCTTGATGATCGAAAAGGTACGGTTCGCGGCCATGACGGTCACGTGCTCCTTGGGTGTAGTGTTGGCGGAAAAGCGTCGGCGCGCTCTAGTGCGGGCGCGGGGAAAGCGCAACTGGTGCCAGGGCGAGTGCCGATCGTTCGGGATTTCCCCGTCACCCCGGCCTTGAGCCGGGGTCCATCGGGAGGCAAGCAAGGCCGGGGTGACGGCGATTGGTCGTTCTTAAGCCACCTTCTCCCAGCGCCCCACGTCGTTCTGTTTCCAGTAGCGCCGCTCCACCCCCTCGCGCCCTTGCAAGGTGCGCCACGCCGCGCGCGCCGCGTCGATCGATTCCTCGTCGAAGAAGTGAAAGGCGCGCTCGAATTCCAGCGCCTCGTCGCGCCATGCCCCGTCGACCAGCGCGACATGCTGCGCGCCGTTCGCCGCCGCCACCTCGCCGGCGATCAGGATCGGCTGCGCGCTATCGTCCCCCGTCCCCGCCTGCGCATGCGGCAGGAAGCTGTCGGGGGTATAGCCCCACAGCAACCGGTCGAGCGCGACGCGCTGCGCCTCGCCCGCGGCGACGATCAGCAGCCGGTTGCCGGACGCCACCACCTTTTCGGCGATCTGCGGTAGCGCCCGGTCGAGCGGGGTAACGGTCAGGTGATAGAAATCGACCTGCATCAGCCCTCGAAATTCTCCGCGACGAAGCGATCGAGCACGCGCACGCCATAGCCGGTCGCGCCTTTGGCCCAGGTCGCGCCGTCCTTGTCGGCCCAGACCATCCCGGCGATGTCGAGATGCGCCCATTTCACGCCCTCGTCGACGAAGCGCTGGATGAACTGCGCGGCGGTGATCGAGCCGGCGCCGCGCGGGCCGACGTTCTTCATGTCGGCGATCGGGCTGTCGATCAGCTTGTTATAGGCGTCGCCGAGCGGGAAGCGCCACAATTGGTCGCCGCTCGCCTTGCCCGCAGCGAGCAATTGGTCGGCAAGCCCGTCGTCGTTGGCGAACAGCCCGCCATATTCGCTGCCGAGGCTGATGATCATCGCGCCCGTCAGCGTCGCGAGATCGACGATCGTTTTGACGTTGTGCGTTTTCTGCACCCAGGTGACGCAATCGCACAGCACCAGCCGCCCCTCCGCATCGGTGTTGATCACCTCGATCGTCTGGCCGGACATCGAGGTGACGACATCGCCGGGGCGCTGCGCATTGCCGTCGGGCATGTTCTCGACGAGCCCGCACACGCCGATGACATTGGCCTTCGCCTTGCGCAGCGCGAGCGTCTTCATTGCCCCCGCGACCGCGCCGGCGCCGCCCATGTCCCACTTCATGTCCTCCATGCCCGCGGCAGGCTTGATCGAGATGCCGCCGGTGTCGAAGGTCACGCCCTTGCCGACCAGCGCCAGCGCGGGATCGCCCGCCCCCGCGCCGTTCCAGCGCATCGCGAGCAGCCGCGGCGCGCGGCGCGAACCCTGCGCGACGCCCAGCAGCGCTCCCATGCCGAGCTTGTGCATCGCCGCTTCGTCAAGCACCTCGATCTCCAGCCCGAGCCCCGCGGTATCGGCGATCACGCGCTCGACGAAGCTTTCGGGATAGAGGATGTTGGCGGGCAGCGTGATGAGCGTGCGGGTCAGCGCCAGCCCCTGGGTCACTGCATCGCGCGTCGTCCATTCCGCCTCGGCGCCGTCGGGTGCGGCGGCGATCGTCACCGTCGTCAGCGTCGGCTTCTGCTTTTCGGGGAGCCTGGTGCGATATTCGTCGAAGCGCCAGCCGCGCTGCGCCGCGCCGGCCGCCAGCCGCGCCGCCGCAACCGCGGTCGCGCCGCTGCCGGCAAGGTCCACCGTCGCGTCGGTCGCGCCGGAGGTGAGGAGCTTCGCGGTCAGCGCGCCGCCCGCCCGTTCATAGGCCGCGTCGTCGCCGCTGCCGACGCCGAGCAGCAGGATGCGCGTCACCCCCTGCCCTTCGCCGACATAGGCCTCCGCCACCGTCCCGGCCTCGCCCTCGAAACGCTGCCCCGACGCGGCTGCGGCGAGCAGCGCACGCGCGCCCGCATCGACACCGGGCAGCGCGAGCGCCGCGACATCGTCTTTCTTGACGACGAAAGCGACGACCTCTGCCTCGGGAGCGCGCGACTGGGCGAATACGATCTTCATCTCAAACCATCCTTCGAAACGTCGTCCGGTCCCTGGGCGTTCCCGGCTCGACTGGCAAGACGTTGCAGCCTGCGCGTTGCGATGCGATAGGGCGAAGAAGCGCCGCCATGTCGGCCGCGCGGGCAAAATAGCGGGAATTGCGCGCGTTGCGTTTTGAGCTTCTGGCCTGTTGCGCCCTTCCTTTCGCTTTGGTGGCGGGCGCCGCCGGGGCGCAGGACCTGCAGGACCGCGCCGTCCAGCCCCCTTCGGCCGCGGGCGCGCCGCCCCCCGCCGCCGACGCGCCGAACCCGGACGATCAGATCCGCTTCAGCGCCGAGGCGCTGGAATATGATTACAACGCCGATATCGTCACCGCGACCGGCGACGTGCGCATGTTCCGCCAGGGCGAGCGGCTGCGCGCCGAGCGCGTGGTATGGAACCGCAAGACCGGGCAGGTCGTCGCCAACGGCAATGTCGCGATCACCAATCCGCGCGGCGACGTCGCTTATGGCGATTCGGTCGACCTGACCGATTCGCTGCGCGACGGCGTGGTGCACAACATGCTGGTGGTGCTCGATCAGGGTAGCCGCCTCGCCGCGACCGAGGGCACGCGGCACGACGACGGCTCGATCTCGATGAATCACGCCGCCTATACCGCCTGCTCGGTGACCGATTCGGATGGCTGCGCCAAGGAGCCGAGCTGGAAGATCACCGCGGTGCGCGTGCTTTACCGCCCCGATCGCGAGCGGGTCTATTACACCGGCGCGCGCATCCATGTGTTCGGCTTCGCCAGCGTGCCGCTGCCGAAACTCTCGCATCCGGTCGGCGCGACGCACACCAGCGGCCTGCTCAGCCCCAATCTCCGCCTCAGCGCGGTGAACGGGCTGGAGATCGTGCTGCCCTATTATTTCGATCTCGCGCCCAACCGCACGGTCACGATCACCCCGCATGTGTTCAGCGCGGTGCTGCCGATGCTGCAGGCCAATTATCAGCAGCTCGACAGCAACGGCGCGTTCAGCGTTTCGGGCTATGTCACCGCGAGCCGGCGCAGCGACGATATTTCCGCCGGGCCGGGCGCGCCGACCAGCATGGCGCTGCGCGGCTATCTGGAGGGCGCCGGCAAATTCCAGATCGACGAGAATTGGAGCGTTTCGGGCTCGCTGCGGCTCGTCACCGACCGTACGTTCCTGCGCCGCTATGATATTTCGAACGATGACCGGCTGCGCACGACGCTTTCGCTCGAACGGGTCGATCGCGACAGCTATTTCTCGCTCGCCGGCTGGGCGGTGCAGACGATGCGCGTCGGCGATTCCCAGGGCCTCCAGCCGGTCGCGCTGCCCGAGCTCGATTATCGCCGCCGGTTCACCGATCCGCTGCTCGGCGGGGTGATCCAGGCGCAGGTCAACACGCTCGCGATCGCGCGCACCAGCGGACAGGATACCCAGCGCGCCTTCGCCTCGTTGCGGTGGGACCTGCGCCGCATCACCACCTGGGGACAGGAGGTGACCTTCACCGCTTATTCGCGGCTCGACGCCTATAACACCAGCGACATCGCCGCGACGACGGTGCCGAGCTATCGCGGGCTGAGCGGTTTCCATACCCGCGGCATCGCGGCGATGGCGATCGACGTGCGCTGGCCGCTGGTCGGCCCGCTGTTCGGCGGCACGCAGCGCTTCACCCCGCGTTTCCAGATCGTCGCCTCGCCGCAGATCAACAACCTCGACGTGCCCAATGAGGATGCGCGCGCGGTCGATCTGGAGGATTCGAACCTCTTCGCGCTCAATCGCTTCTCGGGCTACGATCGCTGGGAGGATTCGAGCCGCGCGACCTATGGCGCGGAATGGGCACTCACCCTGCCGGGCTTCACGCTCTCCACAGTGGTCGGGCAGAGCTACCGCCTGTCCGACCGGCCCTCGATCCTCCCGCCGGGCACCGGGTTGAGCGACCGTTTCTCCGATATCGTCGGCCGCACCGAACTGCGCTTCCGCGATTTCGTGTCGATCATCCACCGCTATCGCGTCGACAAGGACAATTTCGCGGTCCGCCGCAACGAGATCGACACCACGATCGGGTCGCGATCGAATTACGTCATGATCGGCTATCTGCGGCTCAATCGTAACATCAGCTCGATCGAGGATCTGCAGGATCAGGAAGAATTGCGGCTCGGCGCGCGGATCAAATTCTCGCGCTTCTGGTCGGCATATGGATCGACCGTGATCGATCTGCGCAACAATAATAACACGAATACCTCCACGCCGATCACCACCACCACCGCCACCGGCGACAATTTCAACCCGGTCCGGCACCGGCTCGGGGTCACTTATGAGGATGATTGCCTCGCGATCGGCGCGACATGGAAGCGCGAATATCAGTCGACCGGCGACGCGCGCGCGGGCAACAGCTATCTTTTGACGTTGGCGTTCAAGAACCTCGGCTTCTAGCATCCAAACGCCGTCACGGCGTTGTCCTGACCGAGTTTGGACGCTAAGCCACGGTTCAGCGAAGCTGGTGCACACGCGCGTCGAGCGCGTTAGATGGGAATCCGAACAGAGTGATCATGCGACGGAACGGGGCGGTGCGGTATGGCCGCCTGATCGGTGCGGTACTGGCGATAGCCGCGGCGGGCGCCGCGATCGGGCAGCAGGCGACGGTTCAGGACCAGTCGATGCCCGACAATACCGGGCTGGATATCCCCGCCAATCTGCAGATTTTCGGCAAGCTCGATCCCAACGTCCGCAAGGCGACTGCGATCGTCAACGACTATGTGATCACCGGGACCGACGTCGACCAGCGGGTCGCGCTGATCATGGCGGCGAACAATATCAACCTGCAGGGCGAGGAATATGATCGCCTGCGGCTGCAGGTGCTGCGCCAACTGATCGACGAGGTGCTGGAGATCCAGCAGGCCAAGACCGCCGATGTGAAGATCGAACCTGCGGAAATCGACCAGAATTTCGCCCGCGTCGCGAAGAATTTCGGCAAGACGCCGACCGAATTCGCCGCCTTCCTGCGCGAACACGGCTCGTCCGAACGCTCGATTCGCCGCCAGATCGAGGCCGAAGCGGCGTGGAGCCGCTATCTGCGCCGTCGCGTCGAGCCGTTCGTCAACGTCGGCGATGTCGAGGTGAAGTCGATCCTCGCCCGGCTCGAAGCGGCCAAGGGGACGGAGGAGTTCCACCTCAACGAAATCTATCTGTCGGCCACCCCCGACCGGTCCGATCAGGTCTATGCCAATGCGCGCCAGCTGATCGACGAGATCCACAAGGGCAAGGCGCCGTTCGGCTATTTCGCGCGCAATTTCTCCGAGGCGTCGACGCGCGGCGTCAACGGCGATCTCGGCTGGGTGCGTGCATCGCAGCTGCCCGACGCGCTGGCGCAGGCCGCGAACCAGATGCAGATCGGGCAGGTCGCCGGGCCGGTTGCGGTGCCGGGCGGCTTTTCGGTCCTCTATCTGGTCGACAAGCGGCAGGTGCTCACTGCCGATCCGCGCGACGCGCGGCTCAGCCTGAAACAGATGACGATCAAATTCCCGGCGGGCACCACGCAGGCGCAGGCATCGGCGCGCACCGCCGAATTCGCCAACGTCACCCACACGCTGCAAGGCTGCGGCTCGGTGGAGAAAGTGGCGGCGCAGATCGGCGCCGAGGTGGTGGATAACGACACGATCCGCATCCGCGATCTCCCGGCGGCGCTGCAGCAGATCATGCTCCAGCTCCAGGTCGGTCAGGCCACCCCGCCGTTCGGCTCGCCGACCGACGGCGTCCGCACGCTCGTATTGTGCGGCCGCGACGAGGCGGCCAGCGCCCAGCTTCCCGGCGCGGAGCAGATCCAGAGCCAGCTCGAGCAGCAGCGCGTCAACCTGCGCGCGCAGCAGGCATTGCGCGACCTTCGGCGCGACGCCGTGGTCGAATATCGCTGAGGCACGAAACGGTGCTGCCGCTCGCGATCTCGATGGGCGATCCGGCCGGGATCGGCCCCGAGATCATCGCTAAGTCCTGGGACATGCGCGGTGAACGCGCGCTGCCCCCGTTCGTCGCGGTGGGCGATGCGCGCGCGATCGAGCGCGTGTGGCGCGGGCCGATTGCGCGGATCAGCGACCTTGCCGAGGTGCCGCGCGCTTTCGCCACCGCGCTGCCGGTGCTGACGGTGGAGGATGCTGGCGAGATCGAGCCCGGCGCGCCCGACGCGGACGGTGCACGCTGCGCGCTCCATTCGCTCGAACTGGCGGTCGGGCTCACCCGGTCGGGCGCCGCGAGCGCGCTGGTCACCGGGCCGGTCTCCAAGGCGCAGCTCTACGATATCGGCTTCACGCATCCCGGGCAGACCGAATTCGTCGCCGAGCGTTGCGGTATCGCCGGCGCCAATGCGGTGATGATGCTCGCCGGGCCAGGGCTGCGCGTCGTGCCGATCACCACGCATGTGCCGCTGGCGCGGGTCGCCTCCTTGCTGTCGATCGAGCTGATCGTCGCCAAGGCGCGAGTCACTGCGCGCGGGCTGCAGCGCAATTTCGGCATCGACAAGGCCCGCCTCGCCTTCGCCGGCTTCAACCCGCATGCCGGGGAAAGCGGCGCGATCGGGCGCGAGGAGATCGAGCTGATCGAGCCCGCGATCGCGATCCTGCGCGACGAGGGGATCGACGCCCAGGGGCCGTTCGCGGCGGATACTTTGTTCCACGCCCGCGCCCGCGCGCATTATGACGCGGCGCTCTGCTGCTATCATGATCAGGCACTGATCCCGTTGAAGACGCTGTTTTTCGACGAGGGGGTCAATATCACGCTCGGCCTGCCGCTCGTCCGCACCTCGCCCGATCACGGCACCGCATTCAACCTCGCCGGCAAGGATAAGGCCGAGCCGGGCGCGATGATCGCGGCGATCACGATGGCGGGAGAAGCGGCGGCGCACCGCGCGGCCTGCCTCGCCTTGTGAGCGATCTGCCGCCGCTGCGCGAGGTGATCGCGCGCCACGGCCTCTCCGCATCGAAGGCGCTGGGGCAGAATTTCCTGTTCGACGCGCAATTGCTCGCGCGGATCGCGGCGATCCCCGGCGATCTCGACGGCGCCGAGGTGCTGGAGGTCGGCCCCGGCCCCGGCGGGCTGACCCGCGCCTTGCTCGCCGCCGGCGCGCGGGTCACCGCGATCGAGCGCGATCGCCGCTGCCTCCCCGCGCTCGCCGAGCTGGGCGAGGTCTATCCCGATCGGCTCAAGGTGATCGAGGGCGATGCGCTGGAGATCGACGCGCGCGCCTTGTTCGACGGCGCGCCGCATATCGTCTCCAACCTGCCCTATAATGTCGGCACGGCGTTGTTCGTCGGCTGGCTTTCGGCCGATTGGGCGCCGTGGTGGCGATCGCTGACCTTGATGTTCCAGCGCGAAGTGGCGGATCGCATCGTCGCCGCGCCGGGCAATGACGCCTACGGCCGGCTCGCGGTGCTCGCGCAGTGGCGCTCGACCGCGCGGATCGCGATGCCGGTCCACCGCTCGGCGTTCACCCCGCCGCCCAAGGTGATGTCGGCGGTGGTGCATGTCGTGCCGGGCGAAGCACCCGCCGGGGTGGCGCTCAAGACGCTCGAACGGCTCACCGCCGCCGCCTTCGGCCAGCGGCGCAAGATGCTACGGCAGAGCCTGCGCGGCGTGACCGGCGCGCTCGACGCGCTGGAGGCGGAAGGAATCGACGCGACGCGACGCGCCGAAACGGTCAGCGTGGCGGAATTCGTCCGCCTCGCGCGGCGGCTGGACGCGGCCACCCCCCGTTCGGGCTGAGCTCGTCGAAGAACGGGAGGCTGGATCAGTCCTTCGCCGGGGTCGGCTTGGGCGGGACGGCCTGCGCGGTGGCGACCGGCGGCGGCCCCTTGGCGATCACCGCCGCCAGCGCATTGGCCTGCGCGCAATCGCTCTTGCAGAGCGTGCGCAGCTTGGCGAGATTCTCCTTGGCCCGCGCCATCGCGCCCTTGGCGACCAGCGCCTCGCCCTGCCCCTTGAGCGCCGTCTGATCGTTGGGCTCGAGCGTCAGCGCCTCGCGGTAGAAGCGGATCGCCTTGCCCGAAAGCCCGCGCGCTTCGGCCACCTCGGCGAGCACGATGAACGCCTGGCGGTTGCGCGGATCGACCGCCACCGCGCTTTCCAGCGCGTCATAAGCGCCGTCGAGATTACCCGCGGCCTTGGCCGCACGGCCCTGCGCGAGCAGCGCCATCGAGCGCGCGTCGATCTGATCGTCGGGGCGCTGGCCGTGGAGCGAGGTCGAGATCGAGACCAGCGCCAGCGAGGCGGCGATGGCGACGGACGAAAAACGCATGAACGGCTCCAGCTTCGGCACAACGCCGGGGGTTAGCATGGGGCGCTCAGCCGCGCGACAAAAAAGCCGTCGGTATCGTCATGCGCCGGGGTGAGCCGCACCCCGGCACCCCGCGCGCGGCCTGCCGGCAGCACCAGCGGCGCGGCATGCCAGCGCGGATGACGCGCGCGGAAAGCGTCGATCTGCTCCGCGCCTTCCTCGTCCAGCAGCGAGCAGACGACATAGACCAGCGCGCCATCGGGCTTGACCAGCCCGGCGCCGACCTGGAGCAGCCGCCGCTGCGTCTCGACCAGCCGCGCGAGCCGATCGGGGGTCAGCCGCCAGCGTGCTTCGGGGTTGCGCCGCCACGTGCCGGTGCCCGAGCAAGGCGCATCGATCAGCACCACGTCCGCCGCGCCGCGCCACTCGGTCAGCGCCTCGAACTCGCGGCCGGGATCGAGCAGCACCGGCTCGGCGATCGTCACCTCCGCCGCGTCGGCGCGCGGCTTGAGCTTGCCGAGCCGCGCGCGATCGGTGTCGGCGGCGATGATCCGCCCGGTGTTCTGCATCGCCGCGGCGAGCGCCAGCGTCTTGCCGCCTGCGCCGGCGCACAGGTCGATCACCGTCATCCCCGGCTCGGCGCGTGCCGCAGCCGAAACGATCTGGCTCCCGGCGTCCTGCACCTCGATGCGGCCGGCGAACGGCGCGACATCGCTGCCGGCCGGGAGCCGCAACGCATCGGGCAATCCCTCGATATGCGCCGCGCCGGGGATTTCCGCCTCGATCGCCTCGACCGTCGTCACCAGCCGGTTGACCCGCACGTCGAGCGGTGCGCGCGCAATCAGCGCGGCGATCTCCGTGTCGTTGAGGTCAGCCGCGTGCATCCGCTCGACCAGCCACGCCGGGGCGCTGCCCGCAACGGCGACCGGCTCGTCCTCCGCGATCGGTGCCGGGCCATGCGCCGACCCGTCGAACGCCGCGGCGAGCGCATTGTCATCACGCGCCAGCAACAGCAGCGCGGCCCGCCCGGTCGCCGGCGCCTCGCCGCACGCGCGGATCGCGGCGAACACCAGCTCGCGCACCGCGCGCCGATCCTTCGACCCGGCATAACGCCGCGTCGCGAAATAGCGCTGGACGATCGTGTCCGCCGCCGCCCCGCCCTCATGCGCGGCAGCGATGATCTGGTCGAGCAGCTCGATCGCCGCCTGAACGCGTGCGCCGGGGGTCATCGCGTCGGGTAGTTCGGCGCCTCGCGGGTGATCGTCACGTCGTGGACGTGGCTCTCCTTCAGCCCCGCGCCGGTGATCTGGACGAATTGCGCGCGGCGCTGGAGATCGGGGATCGTCGCCGAGCCGGTATAGCCCATCGCCGCCTTGATCCCGCCGACGAGCTGGTGGATCACGTCGCGCGCCGGCCCCTTATAGGCCACCTGCCCCTCGATCCCCTCAGGCACCAGCTTGAGCTGATCCTTGATATCGCCCTGGAAATAGCGATCGGCCGAGCCGCGGCCCATCGCGCCGACACTGCCCATCCCGCGATAGGATTTATAGGCACGGCCTTGATAAAGGAAGGTTTCGCCCGGCGCTTCCTCGGTCCCGGCGAGCAGCGAGCCGACCATGCAGGTCGAGGCGCCGGCGGCCAGCGCCTTGGCGAGATCGCCCGAGGTGCGCAGCCCCCCGTCGGCGATCACCGGCACCCCTTCCTTCGCCGCCGCCTCGGCACAATCCATCACCGCGGTGAGCTGCGGCACGCCGACCCCGGCGACGATCCGCGTGGTGCAGATCGACCCCGGCCCGATGCCGACCTTGATCCCGTCTGCGCCCGAACCGATCAGCGCGCGCGCCGCCTCGCCGGTCGCGACATTGCCCGCCACGACCTGGACCGAGTTGGAGAGTTTCTTGACCCGCTCGACCGCCAGCCCGACGTCGCGGTTGTGGCCATGCGCGGTGTCGATCACGATCAGGTCGCATTCGGCATCGACCAGCGCCTCGGTACGCGCGAACCCCTTATCGCCCACCGTCGTCGCCGCGGCGACACGCAGCCGGCCGGCGGCATCCTTGGTCGCATCGGGATAGGTGACGGCTTTCTCGATATCCTTGACCGTGATCAGCCCGACGCAGCGATAAGCGTCATCGACCACCAGCAGTTTCTCGATCCGCCGCTGGTGAAGCAGGCGGCGCGCCTCCTCCTGCCCGACGCCGATCTTCACCGTGGCGAGATTCTCGTGCGTCATCAGCTCGCTGACCGGCTGGCGCGGGTTTTCGGCGAACCGCACGTCGCGGTTGGTGAGGATGCCGACCAATTTGCCATTGGCCTCCACCACCGGGATGCCGCTGATGCGATGCTGGAGCATCAGCGCCTGCGCGTCGGCGAGCGGCGCATCGGGGGCGATCGTGATCGGGTTGACCACCATCCCGCTCTCGAAGCGCTTGACCTGGCGCACCGCGGCGACCTGCTCCTCGACCGTCAGGTTGCGGTGAAGCACCCCCAGCCCGCCGAGCTGCGCCATGACAATCGCCATGTCCGCTTCGGTGACGGTGTCCATCGCCGAGGAAAGGATCGGAATATTGAGCGCGATGCCACGCGTCACTTGGGTCCGGGTATCGGCGCCGCTCGGCAGCACGGCCGATTCGCCCGGCACCAGAAGGACATCGTCGAAAGTGAGACCGAGGCGGATGTCCATATGCGTGCCGAATCCTGCGTGCGTGGAGGAAGTGGCGGGCCATGTAACCGCACCGAGACGGTTTCGCTAGGGTGCAACGCGATCTGCGCCGACTCCCCTCGTCACCCCGTCTGTGGATCGCCCCTAGGCCGCGCTCCACCACATGATTATATGAAAACGAAACGCCTGAGAGGAAACCCGATATATGGCGACGACCGCCGCGCTCATGCTGCTCGCATTGGTGCTGTTCTACCTGATGACCAGCATCAAGATCGTCCGCCAAGGTTATCAATATACGATCGAACATTTCGGCCGCTACACCACCACCGCCGCGCCGGGGTTTAATTTCTACCCGGCGTTTTTCTATCGCGTCGGGCGGCGGGTGAATATGATGGAGCAGGTGATCGATATCCCGGGGCAGGAGATCATCACCAAGGACAATGCGATGATCTCCACCGACGGGGTGGTGTTCTTCCAGGTGCTCGATGCGGCCAAGGCGGCCTATGAGGTGAGCGATCTCTATGTTGCGCTGCTCAACCTCGTCACGACCAATTTGCGCACCGTGATGGGCGCGATGGACCTCGACGAAACCCTGTCGAAGCGCGACGAGATCAACGCCCGGCTGCTCTCGGTGGTCGATCACGCGACGACGCCCTGGGGGGTCAAGATCACCCGCGTCGAGATCAAGGACATCCGCCCGCCGCAGGATATCGTCAATGCGATGGCGCGGCAGATGAAGGCCGAGCGCGAGAAGCGCGCCAACATCCTCGACGCCGAGGGCGCGCGCGCCTCCGAAATCCTGCGCGCCGAGGGGCAGAAGCAGGCCCGCATCCTCGAAGCCGAGGGACGGCGGGAATCCGCCTTCCGCGATGCCGAGGCGCGCGAGCGCGCCGCCGAAGCCGAGGCGAAGGCGACCGAACTCGTCTCCGATGCGATCGAGAAGGGATCGAGCCAGTCGCTCAACTATTTCATCGCGCAGAAATATGTCGAGGCGGTCGGCAAGTTCGCCACCTCGACCAATGCCAAGACGATCCTGTTCCCGGTCGAGGCGACCCAGTTGATCGGCACGCTGGGCGGGATCGGTGAGCTGGCGCGCGATGCGCTGGGGCAGCAGGCCGCGCCGTCCGCGCCCGCGACGGGCGCACCTTCGCTGCCCGGCGAGCGTTCCGTTCCGCGCGTGAAAGGCACGCCCGAGCAAAAATGATGATCGATGATTTCGCGCATCACGCCGCGGCGGCCTGGGTCGTCGCGGCGGTCGCTCTGGGAATCGCCGAACTGGCGATCCCGGGGGTGTTCCTGATCTTCCTCGCGATCGCGGCGGCGATCACCGGGCTGGCGACCTTCGTGCTGCCCGATCTGCCACTGATCGTGCAGGGCGGCAGTTTCGCCGCGTGGAGCGTGGTTTCGGTGCTGATCGGGCGCCGCTGGTATCGCGACTATCCGGTCGAGACGAGCGATCCGCTGCTCAACGATCGCGCCGCACGCGTCGTCGGGGCGATCGTCGTGGTGGCGGAGCCGATCACCGGCGGCACCGGCCGCGCGGTGCTCGGCGACGGCACCTGGCCGGCGACCGGGCCCGACGCAGCGGCGGGGACGCATATGCGGATCGTCGCGGTCGAGAATGGCGTGCTGCGGCTGGAGCCTTTGGAGCAGAACCGGTCCGACCGATAAGCAACCACCCCGGCGAAGGCGGAAGCCCAGACTGGGTCCCCGCCTTGGGTCCCATCAAAGTATTACTTTGATGGGAGCCCTTCGCGGGGACACAGGGGGAGCCGGATCAGCGGCCGAACAGTTTCCCGGCCAGCCCGGACAGCAACCCGCCGGCGCCGCCCTCGCCTTCCGCGCCGCCGCCGCCGGCCGCGCCGATCATCTGCGCGAACTGGCCGAGCGAGCCTTCGCCGCCGATATGGCCGACGATCTGCTGGAGAATATCGGTGGGCAGCCCCGTGGTCTGCGCCGCGCCCTCGACGGTGTCACCCGGCTCGGTATGCGCCTGGCTCAGCGCGGCGATCGCCTGCTCGACCTGATCCTGCGGCAGCCCGACCTTGGTGGCCAGATTGGCGACGTCAACGTTCGAGCCGAGCTGGCTCAGGATGGTGTCGATAAGTCCCATAAGGTCTAACCCTCGCAAAATACCCCGGTGCCCCACTCTAGCAGTAGGGCAACCGGAGTGCGAGCGAGATCAGGCCGGCTGCGCAACCTTCGGCGCGGACTGGCGGACGCCATCGTCGACGTGATCGACGAATTGCGCGAAATTCTCGTTGAACAGGTCGACGAGCTTCGTCGCGGTCGCGTCATAATCGGCCGCATTGGGCCAGGTCGCGCGCGGATCGAGGATCGCCGCATCGACCCCCGGCACGCTCACCGGCACCGCGAAGCCGAAATTGGGATCGGTGCGGAATTCGGCGTTGTTGAGGCTGCCGTCGAGCGCGGCGTTGAGCAAGGCGCGGGTCGCCTTGATCGGCATGCGGCTGCCGACGCCATATTTGCCCCCGGTCCAGCCGGTGTTGACCAGCCAGCAATCGACCCCGCCCTTGGCGATCCGCTCCTTGAGCAGATTGCCGTAGACCGACGGGTGACGCGGCATGAATGGCGCACCGAAGCAGGTGGAGAAGGTCGCATCGGGCTCGGTCACGCCGATCTCGGTCCCCGCGACGCGCGCGGTATAGCCCGAGAGGAAGTGATACATCGCCTGATCCGGGGTCAACTTCGCGATCGGCGGCAGCACGCCATAAGCGTCCGCGGTCAGCATCACGATATTCTTGGGCACGCCGCCCATATTCTCCTTGGAGGCGTTGGGGATGAAATCGATCGGATAGGCGCCGCGGCTGTTCTCGGCGAGCGTCGCGTCGTCGAGATCGAGCGTCCGCGCCTCCGGATCCATCACCACATTCTCGAGCACGGTGCCGAAGCGCTTGGTGGTGGCGAAGATTTCCGGCTCGGCCTCTGCCGACAGGCGGATCATCTTGGCGTAGCAGCCGCCCTCGAAGTTGAACACCGCGGTATCCGACCAGCCGTGCTCGTCGTCGCCGATCAGCGTGCGGCTGGCATCGGCCGACAGCGTCGTCTTGCCGGTGCCCGACAGCCCGAAGAACACCGCGGTCGAGCCGTCGGCGCCCATATTGGCCGAGCAATGCATCGGCATCACGCCCTGCGGCGGGAGCAGATAGTTGAGCAGCCCGAACACCGATTTCTTCATCTCGCCGCCGTAGCGGGTGCCGCCGATCAGGATCAGCTTCTCGGTGAAATTGACCGCGATCACCGTCTCCGAACGCGTGCCGTGCCGCGCGGGATCGGCACGGAAGCTGGGCAGATCGATGATCGTGTAATCGGCCTCGAAGCCCTTGAGCTCATGCGCCTCGGGGCGGACGAGCATCGTGCGGATGAACAGATTGTGCCACGCCAACTCGTTGATGACGCGGACGCGGACGCGATATTGCGGCTGCGACCCGCCGTAGAGGTCCTGGACGAACAAATCCTTCTTCTCGCCCAGCGCGGCAAGGAAATCGGCCTTGAGCGCGGCGAAATGCGCCGGCTCCATCGCCTTGTTGCTCTTGCCCCACCACACCGTGTCGGCGGTTTCGGCATCCTTGACGATGAACTTGTCCTGCGCCGAGCGGCCGGTATGCGGCCCCGTCTCGACCACCAGCGGGCCGTCGGCGGCCAGACGGCCCTCGCCACGCGCCACCGCGGTTTCCACCAGCTGCGCGGTCACCAGATTCCAGTGCAACGTCGCGCGCGTCTCAATTCCCTGCGCCTCGAGGCCCGAAGCCGGAATACGATCGCTCACCATTCTTCCCCTAAAAACCTAAGGACTTCCCTTTCAGGGCACTCATTTCGCATAGGATCAGCGCTTGCCCGCGTCAAACGATGCGGCATTGAGCCTGTTCCGTGTTTGGACTAGTCGATGACACATGACGGCAACGATCGCGCTCGTCGACGACGACCGGAACATTCTGACCTCGGTCTCGATCGCGCTTCAGACGGAGGGCTTCCTCACCCGTGTCTATTCGGACGGGGAGACCGCGCTCAAGGCATTGATCGAGAACCCGCCCGATCTCGCCATCTTCGATATCAAGATGCCGCGGATGGACGGGCTGGAGCTGCTGCGCCGGCTCCGCGAGAAGAGCCAGATTCCCGTTATCTTCCTGACAAGTAAGGACGATGAGCTGGACGAGGCGCTCGGCCTCGCGATGGGCGCGGACGATTATATCGCCAAACCGTTCAGCCAGCGCCTGCTGATCGCGCGCATCCGTGCGATCCTGCGCCGCGCCGAACTGGCGCAGGCGCCCGAAGGTGCCGAGGCGGAGGAGGCGCAGGGGCCGTTGGAACGTGGCCGGCTGGTGATGGATCCGGCGCGCCACCGCGTTACCTGGGCGGGCAATCCGGTGACGCTCACCGTCACCGAATTCTTGATCCTTGAGACTCTGGCCCAGCGGCCGGGGATCGTGCGCACCCGCAATCAGCTGATGGATGCCGCCTATCAGGACGACATTTACGTCGACGACCGCACGATCGATTCGCACATCAAGCGCGTCCGGCGGAAATTCCGCGAGGTCGATTCCGAATTCGATGCGATAGAGACGCTCTATGGCGCCGGATATCGTTTCTCCGAGGAATGAGGGCAGCGATCTAGCGCTGCGTTGGTCCGGCCGGGTTTCGCTGACCCGCCGGATTCTTGCGGTGAATATCTTCGCGCTGCTGCTGCTGGCGGGGGGATTCTTCTACCTCGACTCGTATCGCGCCCGCATCGTCGACAATCGCACCGAACAGGCGATGCGCGAGGCGCGACTCATCGCCGAGGCGCTCCAGACGGTCACTCCCGATCTGCGCAACCCGCTGATCGAGCAGCTCGCGCGCGATACGGGCACGCGCATCCGGCTCTACGGCCCCGACGGCAAATTGATCGTCGACAGCCGCGCGCTCGGCCGGCACAACTTCCAGCTCCACGATCCCGACAAGGACGGCCGCGGGCAAGAGATCGCGCGGCTGCTCGATGCCGGGATCGATACGGTGGTCGGCGCCGTCCGCCCGCCGCTTTATCGCGAGCGCAGCAACGGCCGCGACTGGCCCGATGTGCTCACCGCGCAATCGGGGCATGCCGCCGCGACCGTGTGGCGCGCGCCCGATCGCACACCGGTGATCACCGCCGCCGCGCCGCTGCTCGACGGGGTAGCGGTGCTCACCGCGGTCAATGCGCGCGACATTACCCAGACGGTGCGGATCGAGCGCTATCGGCTCAGCCTCGTGCTGCTGACAGTGACGATCGTCTCGATCCTGCTCTCGCTGTTCCTCGCGCGGACGATCGTGCGGCCGTTGCGGCGGCTGGCGCGCGCGGCGGTGCGCGTCCGGCTCGGCCGCGCGCGCGAGGTGGTCGTGCCGCGGCTTCCGGCGCGCAAGGACGAGATCGGGATGCTCGCACGCGCCTTGTCCGACATGAGCCTCGCGCTGCGCGCGCGGATCGACGCGACCGAGGCGTTCGCCGCCGATGTCACCCACGAGCTCAAGAACCCGCTCGCCTCGCTGCGGTCGGCGGTCGACGGGCTCGGCCACGTCAAAGATCCCATGTTGCAGGAGCGTCTGCTGGCGATCGTCCGCGACGACGTGCATCGGCTCGACCGCCTGATCAGCGACATCTCCGAAGCATCGCGGCTCGACGCCCAGCTGAGCCGTGCCAAATTCGAGCCGGTCGATATCGGCGCGATGATCGACGGGATGATCACCCAGCGCCGCGAACGCGGGATCGAGCGCGATGTCCGCATCCATTTCGACCGCATCCAGGGCGAATCGCTGATCGCCGCGGGCGAAGGCGCGCGGCTGGAGCGCGTATTCGAGAATCTGATCGACAACGCCCTGTCCTTCTCCCCCGACGGCGGGCTGATCGCGATCGCGGCGCATCCGATCGACGGGATGCTCGAGGTACGGGTCGAGGACGAAGGCCCCGGCGTGCCGGAGGATGCGCGCGAGGCGATCTTCCGCCGCTTCCAGTCGATCCGCCCGCAGGACGAGGCGTTCGGCCAGCATTCGGGGCTGGGCCTGGCGATCGCGCGAACGATCGTCGAGGCGCATTCGGGCACGATCAGCGTCCAGGCGCGCGAGGACCGGCTGAGCGGCGCGCGTTTCGTCGTCCGCCTCCCGCTCGCCTTTGGCGCGAAACGATGAGCGGCCGCGAAACCGTCCACGCGTCGACGGTGGCGATCGCCGGGCGCGCGGTGCTGCTGATGGGGCCGTCGGGGGCGGGCAAGTCCGATCTGGCGCTGCGGCTGATCGATCGCGGCGCGATGCTGGTGTCGGACGATTATACCGACGTGACCCCCACCCCCGACGAACTGATCGCCACCCCGCCGGCGACGATCGCCGGGCAGATCGAGGTGCGCGGGCTCGGCATCGTCGACCTGCCGCACCTCGCCGCCGCCCCGGTCGCGCTCGTCGTTTTGCTCGACGTGCCGGTCGAGCGGATGCCGGAGCCGCGCACCCATGTCCTCGCCGGTCGCGCGGTTCCGGCTATCGCGCTCGACCCGTTCGAGCTATCGGCCGCGATCAAGGTCGAACTCGCCATGCGCCGGATAGAAATGTGAACCCCCCTCCCGAGATTCTGCTCGTCACCGGCATGTCCGGCGCCGGCAAGTCCACCGTGCTCAAAACGCTCGAAGATCTCGGCTGGGAGGTGGTCGACAATCTGCCGCTCTCGCTGCTCGACCGGCTGCTCAACGCGCTGCCGCCCGAGGGGAGCGAGGGCATGGCGCGCCCGCTCGCGCTAGGCATCGGCGCACGGACACGCGATTTCGACGCCGATCAGGTGGTGGCGCAGGTCGAGCGGCTCCGCGCCAAGGGCCGGTTCGAGATCGGCACCTTGTTCCTCGAATGCGATTCGGACGAACTGGCGCGGCGCTACGACGAAACGCGGCGTCGTCACCCGCTGGCGCAGGATCGCCCGGCGCGCGACGGGATCGAGCGCGAGCGCGAACTGCTCGCCCCGCTCAAGCGCTGGGCCAATCGGCTGATCGACACCAGCCGATTCAATTCGCACGCGCTCGCGCAGCAGATTCGCGCGGCTTTCTCGCGCGGGGGGCTGGGCGAGACGATCCTCTCGGTGGTGTCGTTCGGCTTCGCGCGCGGGCTGCCGAGCGACGCCGATCTGGTGTTCGACATGCGTTTCCTGCGCAATCCGCATTGGGATCCGGCGCTGCGCCCCGGCACCGGGCTCGACCCCGATGTCGCCGCTTATGTGGCGAGCGATCCGGCCTATGCCGATGCCGTGGGGCGGATAGAGGAATTGTTGCTGCTGCTCGTCCCCCGTTACATTGCGGAGGGGAAATCCTATGTAACCATCGCATTTGGTTGTACCGGCGGGAGACACCGTTCGGTCCATGTCGCGGAGCGGGTCGCAGGGCGGTTGCGTAATGCGGGATTTTCGCCCACGGTCGCCCATCGTGACCTCGCGGCAGCGCCGCAGGATGCGCTTGAAGGACAGCCGATCGGGCAATGAACGACCTTAGTAAGCAATTAATCGGCCTGGTGCTTGTAACGCACGGGCGCCTTGCGGATGAATTCGTCACCGCGATGGAACATGTCGTCGGGCCGCAGAAGCAGGTGCGGACCGTCGCCATCGGGCCCGATGACGATATGGAGGCGCGTCGCGCCGATATCCGTGCGGCGATCGCGGCGGTCGACGGCGGCCGCGGCGTGATCGTGCTGACCGATCTGTTCGGCGGCACCCCGTCCAACCTCGCCATCTCGCTGATGGAGCGTGGCCGGGTCGAGGTGATCGCGGGGATCAACCTGCCGATGCTGATCCGGCTCGAATCCGCGCGCAAGGCGATGACGGTGGTGGCCGCGGTCGCCGCCGCGCGCGAGGCGGGGCGGAAATATATCTCGGTCGCCTCGGAAGTGCTCGGCGAGGCCGCTGCGTGACGGTTTCGCGCGAGGTACAGATCACCAACCGGCGCGGCCTCCACGCCCGCGCCAGCGCGAAATTCGTTACCCTCGCCTCGACCCAGCCGATCCAGGTGCAGGTCGCCAAGGGCGCGTCGAGCGTCACCGGGACGTCGATCATGGGGCTGATGATGCTCGGCGCGGCGATGGGCGACACGATCGTGATCAGCGCGGCCGGCGACGGCGCCGAACAGGTGGTCGCGGCGATGTGCGATCTCGTCGAGGCCAAGTTCGGCGAGGATTGAGGCGTCGTGCGAAAAATCGGAACCGCTGACGTTTCCACCCCGGCGAAGGCCGGGGTCCAGCTACGACCGGCCCGATGCTGGACCCCGGCCTTCGCCGGGGCGGATCATATTTCGGGCAAGGCGTGCTAGGCTCCTGATGCCCCGCCAGATCACCGCTTATTCCAACCCGCTGGTGAAGCATGTCCGCGATCTGCGCGACAAGCGCCACCGCCGCGAATCGCGCCAGTTCCTCGCCGAAGGGCTGCGCATCCTCACCGAAGCACATGAAACCGGGCGCATCCCGCGGCTGCTGTTCTTCGCCGCCGCGAGCGCGCACCACCCGTTGGTCGAGCGACTGATCGCAGCGGTCGAGGGCGCGGGCGGCGAGGCGATCGAGACTACGCCGGATATCCTCTCGAAACTCTCCGGCAAGGATAATCCGCAGGCGGTGGTCGGGGTGTTCGACGAATTCGCCACCCCGCTCGACGCGCTCGATCGATCGAAGGCCGGGATCTGGCTGGTCGCCGAGCGGCTGCGCGATCCGGGCAATCTCGGGACGATCCTGCGGACCGGCGATGCGGTCGGCGCGGGCGGGCTGATCCTGATCGGCGATTGCGTCGATCCCTTTTCGGTCGAGGCGGTGCGCGCGAGCATGGGCGCGCTGTTCACCGTCCCCGTCGTGCGCAGCGACTGGGACGCCTTCCTCGCCTGGCTGCGCACCGGGCCGGGCACATTGGTCGGGCTCAGCCTCCAGACCGAGCATGATTATCGCGAGCCCGCCTACCCTGCCCCCACCTTCCTGCTCACCGGCAACGAGGCGCAAGGGCTGCCCGAGGACTACGAGGCGGCATGCGACCTTTTGGTAAAACTGCCGATGCTCGGCAAGGCCGACAGTCTCAACGCCGCCGTCGCGACCGCGGTGATGGCCTATCAGGTGCTTGCCAGCCAGCGCGGATAGCCGCTATCGCCATACCGGGTTTTGGAAAAGTACGGGATGAGGGCATGAAGCGCTTCGAGGGCACGCAGAGCTATGTCGCGACCGAGGATCTGAAGGTCGCGGTCAACGCCGCGGTGATGCTCCGTCGCCCGCTGCTGGTGAAGGGCGAGCCCGGCACCGGCAAGACCGTACTCGCTTATGAGATCGCCAAAGCGACCGGCGCGCCGCTGATCGAGTGGAACGTCAAGTCGACCACCAAGGCGCAGCAAGGCCTCTACGAATATGACGCGGTCGCGCGGCTGCGCGACGGCCAACTCGGCGACGAGCGCGTCCACGACATTTCCAACTATATCCGCAAGGGCAAATTGTGGGAGGCGTTCACCTCGCCGCAGCTTCCCGTTCTGCTGATCGACGAGATCGACAAGGCCGATATCGAATTCCCCAACGATCTGTTGCAGGAACTCGATCGGATGGAATTCCACGTTTACGAAACGAAGGAAACGATCCACGCCGCCGAACGCCCGATCGTCGTCATCACCTCGAACAACGAGAAGGAATTGCCCGACGCGTTCCTGCGCCGCTGCTTCTTCCATTATATCAAATTCCCCGATCGCGAGACGATGCAGGCGATCGTCGACGTCCACTTCCCCGGCATCCAGAAAATGCTCGTCTCGCGCGCGATGGATATCTTCTACGAGGTGCGTGAAGTGCCCGGCCTCAAGAAGAAACCGTCGACCAGCGAATTGCTCGACTGGCTCAAGCTGCTGCTCCACGAAGACATGCCGCTCGACGTGCTGCAGAACCGCGATCCGACCAAGGCGATCCCGCCGCTCCACGGCGCGCTGCTCAAGAACGAGCAGGACGTGATGCTGTTCGAACGGCTGGCGTTCATGGCCAAGCGACAGGCCAACCGGCCGTAGCGCAACGATCGTCATCCGGCCTTGAGCCGGGGTCCATCAAGAGGTTGTGACGCTTGACGAATCCCGGCTCAAGGCCGGGATGACGATGTGCTAACCAATTGTTAGTCATTTCCGGCAACCATTCCCTGACGAGTTCGCGTTGAGGGGCGGTGTCGTGTTGAAACGTTTCGCCATTGGGGTCGCCGGCGTGGCGGCGCTGTTCGGCGTCGCGCCGGCCAGCGCGGGGTCGCTGCTCGATTATGTCGGGCAATGCGTGCCGTTCGCGCGCGCCGCCTCCGGCATCCAGATTTACGGCGATGCCTGGACGTGGTGGGATCAGGCCGACGGCAAATATCCGCGCGGTCATGTCCCGCGGGTCGGCGCAGTGATCGCCTTCGCCAAACAGTCGCGCCTGCCGCTCGGGCATGTCGCGGTGGTCAGCCGGATCGTCGAGAAGCGCGTGCTGATGCTCACCCACGCCAATTGGTCGCGCGTCAACGGCGCGCGCGGCCATGCCGAACAGGATGTCACCTTGTACGACGTCTCGCCGCGCAACGACTGGAGCGAGGTGAAGGTCTGGTATCGCGATTCGGACGGACTGGGCGGGACGATCTACGACGTGAACGGCTTCATCTACGCCCCCGGCCGCCCCTCCCCCGAGCTGACCGCGCACAATCCGGACTATGTCGGCGCGCTGATCGACGCTTATGTGCCCGATGCGGGACACGAGGCGCGCTAAACGCGCTCTTGCAACAATATTGCTATTCTGAAACATGGGCATAGCGCACCCGTGCGCGATGCCGCGCGGCGAAATCCGGCAATAATCTTGTCGTATTGTAACATTAAGGCCACATTGGTCCCATAAAATTACAAGATTGAAATAATTGGATTGTCGATAGCCCCGCTTGCCGCGAGAGACCGCGTACCCGCGCGTTCTCACAATCCCATAATCGCGCGGGCATGAGGGGGAAATCGATGAGACTACGTATCGATATCATGCGATCGAGCGCGCTTGGCGTTCTTGCGCTCAGCCTTGGTACTATCGCCGCGACGCAGGCCGTGGCGCAGGAAGCGCCGCAGACTCCGGAAAAGACCGCCGCAGCCGACACCGCCGAAGTGGTCGTCACCGGCTCGCGCATCGTGCGCCCGGATCTGGCGAGCTCCAGCCCGGTCAGCGTCATCTCCGCCAAGGACATCCAGCTCCGTCAGCCCGCCACCGCCGAAGAATTGCTGCGCGACATGCCGGCGCTTCGTCCGAACATCGGCCCGGGCGTGAATAACGGCGGCGACGGTTCGGCGACGCTCGAACTGCGCGGCATCGGCGCGAACCGCACGCTGGTGCTGCTCGACGGCCGCCGCCTGGTGCCGTTCGGCCTCGACGGCCTCACCGACACCAACAACATCCCGGTCGCGCTGATCGAGCGCGTCGATACGCTGACGGGCGGCGCATCGTCGACCTATGGCGCGGACGCGGTCGCCGGCGTGGTGAACTTCATCACCAAGCGCGATTTCAAGGGCCTCACCGCCACCGCCAACTATCGCTTCTCCGAAAAGGGCGATGCCACCCGCTTCAAGGCGGACGTCGTGGTCGGCGCGTCGTTTGACGACGATCGCGGCAATGTCGTGCTGAGCGTCGGCTACACCAAGGCCGATCCGCTGCTCACCACCGCGCGCAGCATCGGCGCCTATCCGATCAGCTCGGTCACCGGCCAGTTCTCGGGCGCGACCGCCGCGCAGGTCACGATCTTCGGCGCGCCGAGCAACGCGAAGCTCGGCATTCCGGCGAGCTCGTTCGGCGCCGTGGTCAACCCGACCACCGGCCTGCTTCAGCCCGCCACCGCGTCGGATACGTTCAACTCGAACATCGGCACCTATTTCCAGACGCCGCTCGATCGCATCAACGTCTATGCGTCGGGCCGCTACGAGATCAGCGACGGCATCGAGTTCTACTCGACCGCGATGTTCAACCGGAACAAGGTCCGTCTGCAGCTCGCCTCGTCGGGCACGTTCGGCAACACCTATCAGCTCGCGCTGAACAACCCGTATCTGCCCGCGGGCATCCTCGGTCAGCTTTGCTCGGCGTCGGGCATTTCGGCGACCGATTGCGCCACCGCAGCGGCGGTTCAGGGTGGTCCGGGCACCGCCGGCTATCGCGAGATCCCGGTCGTGGCCCAGCGCCGCATCACCGAGATGGGCGCGCGCGGCAACCCGATCGAATCGCAGATGTTCCAGGTGATGGGCGGCTTCCGCGGCTCGATCATCGATTCGCTGCGCTATGACGTGTCGGCGCAATATGGCGAAACGACGCAGAACCAGACCCGCGAACATTGGGGCTCGTTCAGCAAGGTCCAGCAGGCGCTGCGCGCCTACAAGGACAAGAACGGCAACTTCGTCTGCGCCGATCCGAGCAACGGCTGCGTCCCGCTCAACCTGTTCGGCCCGAACGGCAGCATCACCCCGCAGCAGGTGGCGTTCATCGATCTGAGCGCGCTGATCAACCGCAAGGTCCAGCAGACCGTCATCACCGGCACGATCACCGGCGACCTGTTCACCGTGCCGCTCGCCGACCACAAGATCGGCTTCGCGATCGGCGGCGAATATCGCAAGATCTCCGCCCGCAGCATGCCGGACAGCGCGTCGCAGATCCAGGGCGAGGTGCTCGGCACCGGCGCGCGGACCCCGCCGGACTTCGGTCAGTACAGCGTCAAGGAAGTGTACGGCGAAATCAACGCGCCGCTGATCGAGGACAAGCCGTTCTTCTATCGCCTCGGCGTTGAAGCGGGCATCCGCTATTCCGATTATACCACGACGGGCGGCAGCACGACGTGGAAGGTCGGCGGCACCTGGGAGCCCTACCAGGGCTTCAAGTTCCGCGGCACCTATTCGGTCGCGGTGCGCTCGCCGAACATCCAGGAACTGTACCAGTCGCCGGTGCAGAGCCTCGGCAACCTCACGATCGATCCGTGCGTGGGCAACGTGACGGGCGGTCTCGCGGCGCTCTGCGTTGCGACGGGCGCGCCGGCATCGACGATCGGGCAGATTCCGAGCCCGACCTCGAACCAGATCAACAACACCACCTCGGGCAACCGCAACCTGAACGTGGAGCGCGCGCGCACCTATACGTTCGGCACCGCGCTGACCCCGTCGTTCCTGCCGGGCTTCTCGCTGACCGTGGATTATTTCCACATCAAGATCCGCGACGCGATCACCCAGCCGGCACAGGCGGACATCCTGAACGGCTGCTATTCGGCGGCGCTCAACCCGGGCTTCAGCTATAACGCCTTCTGCCAGCTCATTAAGCGTAACCCGCTGACCGGCTCGCTGAACGGCGCGGGCGAAACCCCGGGCGTGATCCTGACCTACTCCAACCTCGGCGTCATCGAGACGGCGGGCTGGGACTTCGGGGTCAACCAGCGCCTGCGGATGGACGATCTCGGCGTCAACGTCCCCGGCAACCTGACGTTCAGCATGAACGGCACGCTGCTGAACTATTATCGCTTCCAGGCGACGCCGAACTCGATCAACCGCAACTGCACCGCTTATTACAGCTCGGGCGGCTGCACCAATCCGCGCGCCAAGTGGCGTTGGGTTGGCCGTCTCGGCTACGGCACCGAGAATTTCGACGTGTCGTTGCTCTGGACCCATGTCGGCAGCGTGTCGCTTGAGCCGGGCGTGACGGGTATCCGTCCGGAGTTCAGCCGCATTCCGGCGTACAATTATTTCGATCTGGCCACCCGCGTGAGCCCGACCGAAAATCTGGAACTGTCGCTGACGGTCAACAACCTGTTCAACAAGCAGCCGCCGCTCGTCGGCAACGGCGTTGGCGGGACGACCTTCAACGGCGGCAACACCTTCCCGACCATCTACGACGTGATCGGGCGGTCGTTCACCGTCGGTGCGCGCCTGAAGTTCTGACAAGCGCCACAGCGATAAACTTCATCGGGGGCGTCGCGATCGCGGCGCCCCTTTTTTCGTGCCCGCCGCCCCCGGAAACAAAAAATGTTTCGCATCCGTCCCCGTTTCGCGCGATGAAACTGCCGCGTTCATCGCACGTTTCGTCGGCATGGCTTATGGTCGCGGTAACCGTCGGCAAGGCGGACACGGAGAAAGACAATGATGAGAAACCTCAAACGTCGCGGTTTGCTGTTCACGGCGATCGCGTCGGGCGCGCTGCTGGTCAGCGGGTGTGCGACCGAGACGACCTATCGTCCCGCCACCGGCAAGGGCTTCTACCGCACCGGCTACAGCGAACGGCAGGTCGAGGCCAACCGCTGGCTGGTGACCTTCGCCGGCAATACCGTAACCGATCGCGACACCGTCGAACGCTATCTGCTGTTCCGTGCGGCGCAGCTCACGTTGCAGAACGGCTATGATTATTTCGTGATGGTCGATCGTTCGACCGACCGCCAGGCGCAGACCTATTCGACCCCCGGGCCGGGTTGGGGCGGCGGCTGGGGCGGTGGCTGGGGGCCGTCGTGGCGCTATTACGGGCGCGGGTTCGGCTGGCGCGCCTGGGATCCGTGGTGGGGCGATCCCTTCTGGGGCAACAATATCGATGTGCGCACGGTCGATCGCTACGAAGCGTCGGCGGAAATCGTGATGCGCAAGGGGACCCCCGCGAAGGACGAAGTCCGCGCCTTCAACGCACGCGACGTTTCCGACCGGATCGGGCCGACGGTGGTGATGCCCAAGTCCTGAGCGACGATATCGCGGTAAACGAAAAGCGGCCGGATCATCGCGATCCGGCCGCTTTTTTGCGCCGATGTGCTCCCGCGAAGGCGGGCGCCCGGTCTGGGTCCCCGCCTTCGCGGGGACACTAGAAACGGCCTCTCACACCGATCCGTGGCAATGCTTGTACTTGCGCCCCGAGCCGCACGGGCACGGCGCGTTGCGGCTGACGACGCCCTTCCAGCTTTCCGGATCCTCGCCGATTTCGGCGGCGGTCGGCTGGACGATCTGGAGCGGCGGCAGCTGGCTCGTCACCAGCCCCAGGGTTCCCGCGTCGATATCCGCCGAATTGTCCTCGCCCGAGAACGGATCGAAGTGCGTGGTGATGAAATCGGGCAGCTCGGGCATTTCGGGCAGCGGCTGCATGCGGAATTGCGCATGGGCGATCGTCCGCGTCACATCTTCGCGAATATTGTCGAGCATCCGCTGGAACAACGCGAACGCCTCCTGCTTATATTCGTTGATCGGCGTCTTCTGCGCATAAGCGCGCAGGTGGACCACCTGGCGCAGCGCGTCGAGCGTCGCGAGATGCTCCTTCCAGTGATGATCGAGGCTCTGCAGCAGGATCGACTTTTCCACCTGCGTCCAGGTTTCGGGCTCGAGATCGGCGGCCTTGGCGGCGACCATCGCATCGGCCTCGGCCAGGATCCGTTCGGTCACCAGCTCGGGGTCGATCGATTCCTCGGTCAGCCAGTCGTCGATCGGCGGTTCGAGGTTGAGCAGCTCGGCAACCCGCGCCTTCATCCCCTCGATATCCCATTGCTCGGGATAGGAATGCGGCGGGCACGCCTCACCGACCACCGCATTGACCGTCTCCGCGCGCATGTCGGTCACCACGTCGCCGACCGTTTCGGCGTCCATGATGTCGCTGCGCTGCTCGTAGATCACCTTGCGCTGGTCGTTCATCACGTCGTCATATTCGACGACCTGCTTGCGGATGTCGTAGTTGCGCGCCTCGACCTTCTTCTGCGCGGTCTCGATCGCCTTGGTCAGCCACTTGCTGCCGATCGCCTCGCCGTCCTCGATATTGTTGCGCATCATCCGCGCGAACAACGTATCCGGCCCGAAAATCCGCAGCAGATCGTCGTCGAGGCTGAGGTAGAAACGGCTCAACCCCGGATCGCCCTGACGCCCCGAACGGCCGCGCAGTTGATTGTCGATACGCCGGCTCTCGTGGCGCTCGGTGCCGAGGACGAACAGCCCGCCGGCTTCGAGCACGCGCTGCTTCTCGGCGGCGATCTCGGCCTTGATCGTCTCGATCGCAGCGTCACGCGCCGGCCCCTCGGGCATCCCCGAGAGCTCGTCCTCGATACGGAATTCGAGGTTGCCGCCGAGCTGAATGTCGGTGCCGCGCCCCGCCATGTTGGTCGCGATCGTCACCGCGCCGAGCCGCCCGGCCTGCGCCACGATATGCGCTTCCTGCTCGTGATAGCGCGCGTTGAGCACCGAATGGTCGACCCCCTCCTGCTTGAGGAAGTCGCTCAGCAGCTCGGACTTCTCGATCGAGACGGTGCCGACCAGCACCGGCTGGCCGCGCTCGGCATGTTCGCGGATCTTCCGCGCGATCGCGCGGAACTTGTCGTGGGTGTTCTTGTAGAATTCGTCTTCCTCGTCGACACGCTGCACCGGCAGGTTGGTCGGGATGGTGACGACGTTCATCTTGTAGATGTCGTAGAATTCCGCCGCCTCGGTCGCCGCGGTACCGGTCATCCCCGAAAGCTTGGGATACATGCGGAAATAATTCTGGAAGGTGATCGAGGCCATCGTCTGATTCTCGGGCTCGATCGTCACGCCTTCCTTGGCCTCGACCGCCTGGTGCAACCCGTCCGACCAGCGCCGCCCGTCCATCATGCGGCCGGTGAATTCGTCGATAATGATGACCTTGCCGTCCTTGACGATATAATCGGTGTCGGCCTTGAACATCACGTTTGCGCGCAGCGACTGGTTGAGGTGGTGGACCACCTGGGTATTCTCGAAATCGTAGAGGTTGCTGCCCTTGAGCAGCCCCGCCGCCTCGAGCAGCCGCTCGGCCTTTTCGGTGCCGTCCTCGGTCAGCACGATCGTGCGCTGCTTCTCGTCCATGTCGTAATCTTCGGGGACGAGCTGCTTCACGATCGCGTCGACGCTGATGTACAGTTCGGACTTGTCGTCGGTCGGGCCGGAGATGATCAGCGGGGTCCGCGCCTCGTCGATCAGGATCGAGTCGACCTCGTCGACGATCGCGAAGCCGAACGGACGCTGCACCATCTGGCTGCGCTCATATTTCATGTTGTCGCGCAGATAGTCGAAGCCGAACTCGTTGTTCGTCCCATAGGTGATGTCGGCGGCATAGGCCTCGCGGCGCTGCTCGTCGCTGAGGTTCGGAATGATCACGCCGACGGTCAGCCCGAGGAAGCGATAGACGCGGCCCATCCAGTCCGCGTCGCGGCTGGCGAGATAGTCGTTGACGGTGACGACATGGACGCCCGTGCCCGGCAACGCGTTGAGATAGGTAGCGAGCGTCGCGACGAGCGTCTTGCCCTCGCCGGTCCGCATCTCGGCGATCTCGCCGCGGTGGAGGACGATGCCGCCGATCATCTGGACGTCATAATGCCGCTGGCCGAGCACGCGGCGCGCCGCCTCGCGCACCGTGGCGAAGGCTTCGGGCAGGATCTGGTCGAGCGTCTCGCCGTTGGCGAGCCGTTCGCGGAACAGCACGGTCTGGTTGGCGAGCGTCGCGTCGTCCATCGCCTGCAACGTCGGCTCGAACGAGGCGATCTTGGCGAGGACGGGGTTGAGCGAGCGGACGTAACGGTCGTTGGACGAGCCGAAAAGCGATTTGGCGAGGCCGGCGAACATGGCGGACTTCCTGATATTGGATGGGCGCGGCGCCACACGGATTCGCGGGGCTCGCGCGGGATCGACGATGGGCTGGAACGCCGCGCTGTGGCGGGGCGCACGCAGGTGTTATTCGCGCCGGCGATCGACCCAGGCGGGGACGGCGGCGAAAGCGGGCACGGCCAACGCCGCGGCCGAAGCGAGCATGACGAGCGACGGCAGCGCCTGCACCGGACGCATCGTCGCGCGCGCGGCGATCGTCGCGGGGGCGAGGCGCACCGCCTGCTCCTGCGCCACGGCCTGCACCGGCTGCGGCGAGCCCACGCGCGCGCCGACGCCGGTCAGCGCCGAAAGCAGGGCGGAGAGGAGCAGAAGCAAGTTCATGCGCGGCAAGACATAGGGACGGTGATGCCAAAGGTCCAACCGTTTCGTGCGCCCGACGCGTCGCTCACTGCGAAATAGCCCAACGCACCGGCAACACCGTACGGCTCGCAATCGCGTTCCCCGCGGCGTCGCGCGCAGGCTCGTATCGTACCCTTTCACGCGCAATGCGGCAGGTCGTCTCATCAAGCAGCCGCGACCCGCTGCTCTTTGTCACCGAACAACTTGCGACCGCACCGGTAGCATCGATCAAAAGCATGGTAACGACGCGCCCTTCCTCGCCGCGCCGCAAAGCCTCTGCGGGATAATTATCCTGAGAGAACGCGAGGCCGGGATTGCCCACAGCGGGCATATTGGCCTTCGCGGGATCCCGGAGCGGAATTGTACGCGGCCGAGATGCAGAAACCACCTTGCTCGGGCGATCGAGCTGCCGCTGCCACGACGGAAAACCATCGCTGGCGCGATCCACCCAATGCTCCACTTTCAACGCCAGCAGGAATGCAATTGCCAGCACCAATACCGCACACAGGGCAATAATCGCTAAGCCCCGAAAGTCTGGTCCGTCCACACTAGGCGATAGCACCGGAACGTCCGGGACACCGTCTTCTTTCCCTTGGTTCACGGTCGCCCCTTTTTCCGCACCGGTCACCTGTCTATGGCGCTCATATGTCCACGTCCATCTCCCCGCTCGCCACCCCCTTCCCCGATCTTCCCGCCGTCGCCGGCGCGACGCCGCGCGTGGCGCGGGCGCATTACAAGACATGGGATCGCTGCGACCTGACCTTCGTCACGCTCGACGAAGGCACGGCAGTCGCGGGCGTGCTGACGCAATCGAAATGCCCCTCGCCCGAGGTCGAATGGTGCCGCAAGGCGCTGGTGCTGGGGAAGGCGCGCGCCTTGGTGGTCAATGCGGGCAATTCCAACGCCTTCACCGGTAACCGCGGCCGCGCGGCGGTCGAGGCGATCGCGGCACGGGCGGCGGGGCAGCTCGGGTGTCAGCCGTCCGATATCTTCGTCGCCTCGACCGGGGTGATCGGCGTGCCGCTCCCGATCGACAAAGCCGAAGCCGGGCTCGACGCCGCCTTCAACGCCGCGCCGAGCGACTGGCGCGCCGCGGCCGAGGCGATCGGCACCACCGACACCTATCCCAAGGGGGCGGTCACCACCGCGATCGTCGACGGGCGCAGCGTCACGCTTGTCGGCATCATCAAGGGCTCGGGGATGATCGCGCCCGATATGGCGACGATGCTCGGGTTCATCTTCACCGACGCCGCGGTCGAGCCCGCCTTCCTGCAAGCCGCTCTGTCGGCGGCCAATGGCAAGACCTTCTCGTGCATCACCGTCGACGGCGACACCTCGACCAGCGACACCGTCCTCGCCTTCGCCACGGGCAAGGCGGGCAACGCCGCGCTCACCGGAGACGACAGCCCGGGCGCGGACGCCTTCCGCGCGGCGCTCGCCGATCTGTGCCGCCAGCTTGCGATGCTCGTGGTGCGTGACGGCGAAGGTGCGCAGAAACTGATCGAGATCACCGTCACGGGCGCCGAGAGCGACCGCAGCGCGCATCGCATCGCGATGTCGATCGCCAATTCGCCCTTGGTCAAGACCGCGATCGCCGGGGAGGACGCCAATTGGGGCCGCGTGGTGATGGCGGTCGGCAAGGCCGGCGAACCCGCCGAGCGCGATCGGCTCGCGATCCGCTTCGGCGCGGTCGAGGTGGCACGCGACGGCCTTGCGGTGGAGGGGTATGACGAGGCCCCGGTCGCCGCGCATCTCAAGGGCCGCGAAGTCGAGATCGGGGTCGATCTCGGGCTCGGCGACGGCCGCGCGACGGTGTGGACCTGCGATCTGACGCACGGCTATATCTCGATCAACGCCGATTACCGGAGCTGACATGCTGCGCATCTGGGGGCGGCCCAATTCGCACAATGTGAAGAAAGTGGTGTGGTTCGCGGAGGAACTCGCCCTGCCCTATGAACGGATCGACAAGGGCGGCGCGTTCGGGATGGACGCGGCCTATATCGCGAAAAACCCCAACCGCTTGATCCCGACGATCGAGGACGGCGATTTCACGCTGTGGGAATCGAACGCGATCCTGCGCTATCTCGCGGATACATATGACGTCGGCCTGTGGGGCAAGACGCCGCAGGAACGAGCGCTGGCCGATCGCTGGATGGATTGGCAATTCACTTATGCCGAGGCGCAGCGCGACGCCTTCATCAATCTCGTGCGCAAGGCCCCGGTGGAGCGCGACTTGGACGCGGTGGCGCGCTCGGCGAACGCCTGCGCGAAGCAGGTCGCGATCCTCGAGGATGCGCTGGCACGCACGCCGTGGCTCAACGGGGAGAGTTTCGGCATCGGCGACGTGCCGATGGGGGTCTATATCCACACCTGGTTCGCGCTGCCGATCGAGCGGCCGGCGATGCCGCATGTCTCAAATTGGTACGAACGGCTGAAATCCCGGTCGGGTTATGCGCGGCATGTGATGATCCCGCTGACCTGAGCGGCGCAAAAAACAAGGGGCCGAACGATGTCAGCCCCTTGCTTGTGATCCAGTGATGTCGATCGCGGTGGGGGTCAGGCCAGCTCGCCCTCGAGCCACGCCTTGATCCGGCCCTTGGGCTCTGCGCCGACCTTGGTCGCGGCGGGGTTGCCGCCCTTGAACAGGATCATCGTCGGGATGCCGCGCACGCCATAACGGCCCGGCGCATCGGGATTTTCGTCGATATTGAGCTTGGCGATCGTCACCTGCTCGCCGAGTTCCTCGGAGATTTCCTCCAGGCTCGGGCCGATCATCTTGCACGGGCCGCACCATTCCGCCCAGAAATCGACCAGCACCGGCTTGTCGGACTGAAGGACGTCGGCGCTGAAGCTCGCGTCGGTGATCTGCTTAGTGGCCATTCGATTGTCTCCTTGTGCGCGCAATTTAGGATGCGACGCGCCCGCGCTCAACGGGCTCGATGCTAACTTTGCTCCGCACCGCGATAGCTGGGCTTGTGTCGCGCCAGCAAGGCCGCCGGCAACGGCAGCAGCACCGGGCCGCCGGTATAGAGCAACGCCGCCTCGATCGCCCGGCCGGGGAAAATCACCGCAAGCGCCGCGACATAGGCCGCGATCTGGCGCAGGTGGTAGGTGGGTGCCTCATCCACCGAACGCGGCACCTGCCGCCCGGTCTTGAAATCGACCACGCGCACCGTCGTGTCGGTGACGAGCAACCGGTCGACCGTCCCCGCCACCACCGTCCCGTCGGCGAGCACCGCGCTGATCGGCGCCTCCGCGAGCGCCTCCGCGCCGAACAGATCGGCATAAGCCGGATCGTCGATCACCCGCCGCGCCGCCTTGGCGATCGCGTGTCGCTCCGCGGCGTCGCCTACCTGCCCGACATCGGCGAGCCAGCGATCCGCGGCGCGTGCGCGGTCGGCAGCAGGAACCGATGGCAACCGCTCGAACAAGGCGTGGATCAGCCGCCCGCGTTCGGCCGCCGCACGCATCGCCGGGGTCGGCGGCGGATCGGCCACCTCATCCTCGCCGAGCGACGAGGGCGACAGCGGGCGCGCCGGGCGCGGCTCCTGCGGCGCCGGTTTGCGCACCCACTCGGGCAGTTCGACGAGTGCGGCGGCCGCCTCGCGCGCGGCGGCGCGGGGTTTGGCGGCGGTCGGCGGCGCGATGCCGGCGAACACCCGCGTCTCCCCCGCGATGCCGAGCGCGTCGAAGGTCCGCGCCGCGACGCCATACCAGCTCTCGGGCGGCGGTTTGCCCTGCCATTTGGCGCTAAGCGACCCGGCGATCACCAGCCGCTCCTCGGCGCGCGTCGCCGCGACGTAGAACAGCCGCCAATGCTCCTGCCGCTCGCGCAGATCGGCGGCGGTGACCTCGTCGTCGATCGGCCCGGCGCGCTCCTCCTTGCGCGGGCGGAACACGGGGAGCGGCCCGGCCAGTTCGCCCGGTTTCCACCGCAACGCCGAGCGCAACGCCGCATCGGGATCGGCGGTGGCATCGGCGAGGATCACTACCGGCGCCTGCAACCCCTTGGCCCCGTGTGCGGTCAGCACCCGCACCGCGTCGCGCGGTTGGGCGGCGTCGCGCACGATCTCCACCTCGCCGCGATCGAACCAGTCGAGGAAGCGCTGGAGCGAGGGCGTCGTCCCCGTCTCGAAATCGAGCGCGGCGGAGAGCAATTCCTCGATCGGATCGCGCGCTTCCTCGCCGAGCCGTTCGAGCAATTTGCGCCGCCCGTCGAGCGCCCCCGAGAGTATTTCTTCGAGGAACTGATAGGGCGTGGTGAAATCGGCGCGCGCCAGCATCGCGTCGAGCGGCGCGAGCAGCACACGATGCTGCGTCGCGAGATGCCGCCACAGGCTTCCCGAACGCGGCAGCGCGCGCGCCAGCAATTCCTCCTGCGTCCAGCCGATCAGCGGCGAGACGAGCAGGCTGGCGAGGCTGAGATCGTCGTCGGGCTGGAGCACGAAGCGGATCGCGGCGAGCAGATCCTGCACCGCGAGCGGCGCGTTGAGCCGCAACCGGTCGACCCCTGCGACCGGCACCCCCTCGGCATAAAGCCGGGCGACAAGCAATTGCGCCAGTTCGCCACGCCGCTTGACGAGGATCATCACATCCTCGGGGCGCAGCGCGCGTCCCTTGCTCTCGAGCATCAGCCCGTCGTCGAGCCACGCCCTGATCTGCTTCGCGATCCGCGCGGCATTTTCGCGCACCGCATCGTCGATCCATTCCTCCTCGCCGTCGTCGGCCTCGACCAGCCCCGCCGCGACCGGCGGCCACAGCTCGACCAGCCCCGGGCCGGGGACTTCGCTGGCATGTGGCGGCACCGCATCGACCATCCCGAGCGCCTCATGCCCGATCAGGTCGATCGCGGCGTCGACGAATTCCAGCACCGGGCGGGTCGAGCGAAACGAGGCGACCAGCGACAATTTCTCGAACGGCAGCCCGCGCTCGTCGTCGGGCATGTAATCGTCGCCGCGCACATCCTCTGCGCGATTGGCGAAATAGCTTTCCGCCGCCGCGAAGAAGATCGGATCGGTGCCCTGAAAGCCGAAGATCGCCTGTTTGTGGTCGCCGACGGTGAACAGCGTGCGCGTCGACGGCGCGTGGACCCCGCGCCCGACGAAATATTCGTCGACCAAGGCGCGGACGATCCGCCACTGGCTGGCATTGGTATCCTGCGCCTCGTCGATCAGCACATGTTCGGTGATCTGGTCGAGCTTGAACCGCACCCATTCGCCGATCCCGGGCTGATCGAACAGATCGACCGTCGCCGCGATGAGATCGTCGAAATCGACCGCCCCCACCCGCCGCTTCGCCGCGGCATATTCACGCGCATAATCGCGTCCGACGGTCAGCGCGTCGGAAAGCAGATCGGCGAACGCGGCACGCACGCGGAGCGACAGCAATGCGGCGCAATGCTCGTAGAGCGACATCGCCAGCTCGGCATATCGATCGTCCTGCGGCGCCTGCCCCTTGCCGAACGAACGCGGATCGCCGTCCGCCTTGGCCCAGACGGCGTGGAGATCGGCCAGCGCATCGGCGCGCGCCGCCTCGTCGCCGGCAAGCCACGCGGCGATCGCCTCGGCACGCGCCACGCCGTTCTTGGTCCCCCAGTCGCGGTTGAGCTGCGCGATCGTTTCGAGCAGGCTCGTATCGATGCCCGCGCATCCCTCGCGGATCGCTTCCTCGACGTCGCCCGCCGGCAGGTCGAGCTCGCGCCGCACGAAAGCGCCGATCCCGCTCGGCAAGGCTTCCAGCGCCCGCCCCGCCCGCGCGCAATCGCGCAGGAAACTCTCGGCTTTCTCCTCGCCGAGCCGGACGGACAGCGCGCCGATCGTCTCGGCCGGGCCGCTGCGCCCTTCGCGCTCGGCATCGACCAGCAGGTCGCCGAGAGCCTGTCGCATCAGCAACACTTCCTCGCGCGGTTCGATCGGGCGGAAACCGGGGACGAGCCCCGCCTCGGCCGGGAAAGCCGCGAGCAGCCCCTGGCAGAAGCCGTGGATCGTCTGGATGCGCAATCCGCCGCCCGGCGCATCGAGCACCCGCGCGAACAAGGTGCGCGCGAGCGCGATACGCTGCGCGGTCGGCTCCTCGCCGAGCGCGATCAGATCCTTGCCCAGTGCGGTTTCGGGCATTCGTACCCAGGCGGCGAGCCGCTGGCTGATCCGCGCCGCCATCTCCGCCGCGCCGGCCTTGGTGAAGGTGAGGCACAGGATCGCTGCCGGGGACACACCGCGCAGCAACAGCCGAAACACCCGCGCCGCCAGCACCTGCGTCTTGCCCGTCCCGGCCGAGGCGGAAAGCCACACATGGCTGTCCGGCCGGCTCGCGGTGCGCTGCTCGCCGCGCAGCGGGGGCAAGGGGCTCAGCGTGTCAGCGGTCACGGCCATACCATTCGTCGCGGCGCATCAGCTGGTCATAATCGGCATAGGGTGCATATTCGGGGTGGAGCTTGGCGACGAACGGCTCGTCCCCGGTCAGCCACAGCCCCGCCGCTTCGGCGAACACCGCGCGGGCCTGCGCGACGAATTCGTCGGTCACGATCCGCCCGTTCTTCCCCGCCGGATCGACCGGCGAGGTCACCTGCCCGAACTGGTCGCGATATTTCGCGAGCGACCAATATTCGAATCCGCCTGCCTTGCCCGCAATCCCCTGAAAGCCCCCCGCCTCGGCGATCGCGCCGAGCAACCCCAATTGCATCGAGAACCCCGCGCGCACCGCCGCGGGCGACGGCGCCTTGCCGGTCTTGTAATCGACGATGACGAGGCTGCCGTCCGCCGCGCGGTCGATCCGGTCGAACCGGCCGGAAAGCGTCACCCCGGCGATCTCCGCCCCGCCCTTGCCTTCGACCGCGATTACGTCGCGCCCCTCGACGCGCGCCTGATCGAGCCGCGCCGCGATCCAGTCGATCGCCGCGATCAGCCGCGGTTGCCACAAAGCGCGGAGCAACGGGTGCGTCGCGGGATCGTTGAGCATCGCCAGCGCACGCGGGCGCAACGCCTCGATCGCGCAGCCGTCCTGCTTCGCCCATTGCTCCAGCACCGCGTGCACAACGGTTCCGCGCCACGCCGCCGTCGGATCGGCGTCGACCGGATCGAGCGCGGATAGCCGCAGGATGCGCTGGGCGTAGAAGGCATAAGGATCGGCCTTGAGCCGATCGACCTGCGTCACCGAAATCTCGCGCGGCCGCTGCTCTTTGGCCGGCGAGGGCGCCGGGCGCGCGGCGGGGCGGTGCGCCGGCGGGCGATCGAGCGCATCGACCCAATGCTCCAGATCGCGCGCGCGCGCGAAATCTTGCCCCGCCATCGCCTCCAGCCGCAGCCAGAAGCGGGAGGCGAGCGTCGGCGAGCGGCTGTCGCGTCGCGCGCGGGTCAGCAATACCTCCGGCGCGCCGAGCCCCTGCCCGAAATCATGCGCCGCGATCCCGACGCGGCGCTCCAGCCCGGGCAGCCCGAGCGCGACGCGGATACGCGGCGCGAGCCAGGGATCGGGCGCGGGCGAGCCGGGCCAGACGCCCTCGTTGAGCCCGCCGAGGATCATCAGATCGGCGCTCTGCAACCGCGCCTCGATCAACCCGTAGATCGCCAGCCGGGCATGACCGCCCTGCGCCGGGCGCACCGCCGCCTCGTCCATCAATAGCCGCAGCAGCGGGGCGAGATCGTCGCGCGATACCTTGCGCGGGCCGGCGCCCGCCTCGCTCTCCAATTCGGCGAGCAGATCGGCGGCGGCGCGCCCGGCGGGGCCGCGCCACGCCTCGTCGCCGGCCAGCACGTTCGCCGCCTCGCGCAACGCGGCGACACGCTCGGCGAGCGAGCGATCATCCGCCGCCAGCGCCTCCACCGGCGCGAGCAAGGCGCGAATTTCGTGCCACCACGCGGCCGCACCGAGATGCGCGTCGATCCCCGCCAGCCCGGGCGCCGGACGCGGCCCGCGCAATGCCTTGTCGAGCCGCCGCACCCCCTCCAGCCACGCGGCCCGCGCTTCGCCCGCGCGGACCAGCGGATGTTTGAGCAGGGTCAGCAGCGGCAGCGGCGCGAAATCCTGCGCTGCAGCCTCGGCGATCGCGCCGAGCAAGGTGCCGGGCGGCAGGATCGCGAGCGGCCGGCCGGCGGTATCGTCGATCTCGATATTCCAGCGCTTGCAATGCGCCGCGACGCGCCGCGCCAGCGCGCGATCGGGGGTGACGAGCGCCGCGGTCCGCCCTTCACGCTCCAGCGCGCCGCGCAAGGCGAGCGCGATCGCCTGCGCCTCGCCCGCCGGGGTGGCGAATTCGGCCGCGCGCACGCCGGAAAGACGCCGGTCGGCGGCGGCAAGCCCGGTCCATTTGCCAGTGAACTCCGCCGGCGTCAGCGCATTGGCGATCGCGCGCGCGCGCGCCGGCGGCGCGTCATGCTCGCTGCCGTCGCGCCACGCGGCCACCTCGCCGCGGCCGGCGCCGATCCGTTCGAGCATCAGCTTGAGATGATATTGCGGATGCACCTCGATCGCGCGCCGCGGGTCGCCCTCGGGATGCGGCCCGAGCGCCGCCCATTCCTCCTCGGGCATCGCGAGATCGACATTGGCGAACACCACCATGCCGTGCGGCAGCCCCGCGACGCGCCGCAGCAGCCGCGCGACGGCCGGCGCGGAGTCGGTGATGCCGGCGGCGCAGACGAACCCGCCCGGCGGCGCCTCGCACCAGCGCGCCGCGAGCCGGGTCAGCAGCCGCGCGCGTCGCTCGGCGAGATCGATCCGCCCGAGCCGCGCCAATTCCCCCGGCCAGCGATCGAGCACCACGCGGAACGAGGCGAGCGCGCGCTGCCAATGCTCCGACAGATCCGGCCCCAGATCGAGCTCGGCCAGCCGCGACGGCGGCACCTCCTCGACGATCAGCTGATCGAGCGTCCGCGCCAGCTCGCCCGCCAGCCGCACCGCCTCCGCCGCGTCGAGATCGGGGCGCTCGTCCTGCACCAGCCGCGAGAGGATCATCCTGCGCGCGAGCGGCGCGATCGCCGGGGGCACCGGCGCATCGTCATCGGCCGGATCGAGCGCGGCGCCGATCGCCTCGCCGAGATCATCGGCGCCGATCGCCACTAATCGCGGCAACACCAGTCCGCCGCCCGAGGCGCGCACGAACGCCTCGTTGACCGCGATCCGCGCACGATTGTTGGGCACCAGCACCAGCCCGCGCGCCAGCCCGAGCGGATCGCTGCCGAACCGCCGCATCAGCCCCGCGACCAAAGCATCGGCGAAGGCGCGATGCGCCGGGATCGTGTAAAGGTTCAGCCCTCGCGCCTTTGCGTCGCGTTGGCCTTGACCCAGGGTCGATTCTGCCTCTGGCGTCATGCCAGAAGCCTCTTGTCCGGCGCCTGCCTCTCCACCGTTCGCCCTGAGCTTGTCGAAGGGCGTCCTGTCGCTCGTGAGGTGGGGCCGCCCTTCGACAGGCTCAGGGCGAACGGTGCTTCGTTTTCGCCCCGCGCCTCAGCCATCGGCCAATATGGCTTCGGTCCGCCCGATCGCGGCGGGGGTGCCGACGTCGAACCACAGCCCCTGATGCACCTGCCCGTAAGCGCGCCCGGCGGCGATCGCGCGATCCCAGAACAAATTGGTCGAGAACGGCCCTTCCGGCCAGTCCGCGATCAGCCGCGGATGCATGATCTGCACCCCGGTCCACACGAACGGCGCGACCCGTCCGCGCCCACGTCGCCCGATGATCCGCCCGTTCGGCGCGAGGCGGAAATCGCCCTGTCCGCGGTGATTGTGCGCGCGGGCATAGGGCACCATCAGCAGCAACGCGTCCATCGTCGCGTCGTCCCAGCGCGAGGCGAGCAGCTTGATCGCGTCGGTCGGGCCGTCGACCCACAAATTGTCGCTGTTGACATAGAGGAACGGCTCGTCGCCGATCAGCGCGCGCGCCTGGACCAGCGCGCCGCCGGTCTCCATCAGCCGCCCGCGCTCGTCGGAGATGACGATCTCGATCCCCGAGACGCGGTTGAGCAGATGCGCCTGCAATGCGTCGGCGAGATAATGGACATTGACCACCGCGCGCTCGACACCCGCCGCCTTCAACCGATCGAAGACATGATCGAGCAACGTCTTGCCCGCCACCTCGACCAGCGGCTTGGGCCGCGTCGCGGTCAGCGGGCGCATCCTTTTGCCGAGCCCGGCGGCCATGACCATCGCGGTCTTGGGCACCTTGCCGCCCGGTTCGGGCCGGATCATTCGCACTCGGGTCATTGGCCTGCCAGCATCATGGGGTCACCGCGCAGCTCGGGGGGGATATTGGCGTCGAACCATGCCGCCACCGGCCCGAGCACGGGATAGGAAAGATCGCGCTCAAGATAGCTCCAGACGCGCGGGCACATCGTCGGATAGCGCGGCTTGCCGTCGCGCTTCCACAAGCGGGTGAAGATGCCGATGATCTTGGCGTTCCGCTGCGCGCCGAGCACGTGATAGGCGTCGAGGAACGCTTCGCCCTCGCCAGTCGCCGCGCGATAGCGGGCGAGCATCGCCTCCTCGATCGCCGGCTCGACGTCGCGCCGCGCATCCTGCAACAACGACACGAGGTCGTAGGCGGGATGCCCGGCGAGCGCGTCCTGAAAGTCGAGCAGCCCGAGCCCGGCCGGGATCAGCATCAGATTTTCGGCGTGATAGTCGCGCAGCACCGTCACCGGCTTCTCGACCAGCGCGCGTTCGAGCACCGCGTCCCACGCCGCGCGATAGCCGGCGGCGTCCACCTCCAGCCCGACCGCGGGGCAATACCAGTCGACCAGCAGCCCCGCCTCGCGCTGCAGCTCGGTGCGATCATAGGGCCGCAACCCCAGCATCGCCTCATGCCCGCGCAACGCGACGAGCAGGTCGATCGCGCTGGCGTAGAGCGCCATCGTCGCATCAGGATCGGTCTCGATCGCTTCGCGCATCCGATCGTCCCCGAAATCCTCGATCAGGACGAGGCCGTTGGCTTCGTCCGCCGCGAGGATCACCGGCGCGGCGAACCCGCGCTCGCTGAGCCAGCGTGCGATAGTGATGAACGGGCGTGGATCCTCATGCGGCGGCGGCGCGTCCATCAGCACCGCGCGACGCGCGCCGTGGGTGATGCGGAAATAACGGCGGAAGGAAGCATCGCCCGCCAGCGGCGCGATCTCGGCGCCGGCCCAGCCGTGTGCGGCAAGGAAAACGGCGGCGCCGGCGGGGGGAATCATGTCGGTCGCCATCGTTGCTCCCATGCCGCCGGCGCCGCCCAAGTCAAGCCGCGCGCGCCGTCCGGCAATATCTCCAGCCTGAGTCGCAGCGCATCGGGCCATGCCTGCGGCCCGGCGCGCTCGGCCCATTCGATCAGCAGCGCCGAATCGTAGCGCGCCTCGTCCAGCCCCAGTTCGTCCATCTCGCGCGGATCGTCGATGCGATAGAGATCGACGTGAAGCACCGGCACGCGCACTTCGGGGGGCGCATAAGGCTGGACGATCGCGAAGCTCGGCGACGGCGCCTCACCCTCCAGCCCCAACGCGGCGAGCAGCCCGCGCGCGATGCTCGTCTTGCCTGCGCCGAGCGGTCCTTCGAGCGTGATCACGTCGCCGGGCGCGAGCACCGACGCCAGCGAGGCACCGATCGCCTCGGTCGCTTGCGGATCGGCGAGCCGGATCATCGCCGCGGCAGTTCCACCGTCACCAGCGTCCCCTCGCCCGGCTCGCTGACCAAAGCGATCGTCCCGCGATGCGCCTCGACGAATTGCTTGGCGAGCGGCAGCCCGAGATCGAGCGCACGCGCGCCGCCGCTGGTGATGCCGGGCTGGGCGAAGCGATCGAAGGCGTGCGCCGCGGCTTGCGCATCCATCCCCTGCCCGTCGTCGGACACCACGATCCGCGCGCGCGCCGCATTGCCGTCGGCATGGAGCAGGACGCGCCCGCCGCTGCCCGTCTCCCCACCCACCGAAGCGAGCGCGTGGCGCAGCAGATGCTCGATCACCTCGCCGATGCGGCGCGGATCGCCGGTGACGCGGCCGACCGAGCGGTTGATCTCGACGACATAATCGACCCCCGCCTTCCTGGCCTGCGGCGCGAGCCGATCGGCCGCCGCGCGCGCGACCGCCGCGAGATCGACATCCTCCAGTTCGAGCGCGACGCCTTCGCCGTCCGCCTGGGTCAGATCGAGCACATCGTCGACCAGCACCCCGAGCCGCGCGACCGATTCGAGGATCGCCTCGACATAGGCGTCGGCCTGCTTGGTCAGCTTCCCGGCATAGCCGCCGTGGAGCATCTCGGCGAAGCCGCTGATCGAGGTGAGCGGGGTGCGCAGCTCGTAGCTCATATTGGCGACGAACGCGGTCTTGACCCGATCGGTGTTTTCCAGCGCCTCGTTGCGCTCGCGCAGCGCCTGTTCGATCCGGCGGCTGTCGGTGATGTCGAGCATCGTGAACAGCGCATTGCCGTCGGGGAGCGGCACGACGCCGAATTCGAAATGCCGCCCGTCGGCCAGCTCGAACCGCCCGCCGCGCGTCTGGCGCTCCATCGTCGCGGCGCGGACCAGCTCGTTGATGATCTTGGCGCGCGCCGGGTGCGCCAGCTTCGACGCGACCTGTTCGGACACCACATCGACCCGCGGGTGGCTGCTGAGAAATTCCTCCTCCAGCTCCCACACCGCGCGGAAGCGGTTGTTCCACAACTGCAATTTGCCGTCGGCCGCGAACACGCCGAGCGCCTCGAACAGATTGTCGAAGGTCGCGGTGCGCACCCGCAGCAAGGTATCGCGCGCCGAGGCGAGCTGGACCTGCTCGGTGCGATCCTCGAAGATCAGCAGCAGCCCGCCATCGGGCAGGGGCTGCGCCAGCACGCGCAAATGCGTGCTGTCGGGGAGCATCCAATTCTCCTCGAACGCGCTGACCGCCTCGGTGAACCAGTCGCGCCGCTCGGCCTTCCAGCTCGGGAAGTCGCGCACCTCCGGAACGCGGTTGGCCTCGCGCATCCGTTCGAGCACGCGATCGAACTCGGGCCGGTCGGCAAGCCATTCGTTGCGCATCGCGAACATCCGCCGGAACGGCTGGTTGCAGAATACGAGCGCGCGATCGCGCCCGAATTGAGCGACGCCCGCGGAAAGCCGGTCGAGCATCGTCCGCTGCGCCTCGGCGAAGCGCCGCTCGCGCGCATGCGCCTGTTCGAGATCCTCGATATCGATCGCGTAGCCCGCGACGCCGCCGGTCGGCAGCGGGATATCGAACAATTTTAGCGAACGGCGCTCGCCCCCGATCGTCGCCGGGAGCAGCCGTTCGTGCGGCTTGCCCTGCTCGCGCGCCTCGACCGCGCCGGCAAGCGGGCCGCCGTGCCCCGAGCCTTCGACCAGTTCCACACCGCGCCCGACGACATCGGCGGCATTGGCGCCCTCGACCGCGGCGACATAGGCCGAATTGACCATCGCCAGCTTGAGATCGGCGCCGCGATACCACATCGGCAGCGGCGCCGCTTCGATCAGCCCGGTCAGCGCCTCGAACGCACCGCGCATGTCGCCTTGCTGCGCGGAAAGCTGCTCGATCTCGCGCTGGCTGTCGGTCGCGTCGAACACCCAGATGATCACCGCGCCGATGCCGATCTCGTGCGGCGCGCGCTCGCCACGCCACATCAAGGTGCGCGACGATCCCGGCACGGTGACCGCGCGGGTGAAGCCACGCGCGGCGCGATGCGCGGCGAGGATGTCGTTCTTCAATGCGCCGAGCACATCGGCGGGCAACACGCTCGCCAGTTCGTCGATCCGCCCCGGCAATTCCTTGAGGCCGAGCCAGTCCGCCACGGTGCGGGTCAGCTCGATCCGCCCGTCGCCATAAGCCAGCACCGGTATCGCGGGCGCGGCGGCGAACAACGCCTCGAATCGGCGATTGGCACGCACCGCCGACCCGGCCGCCGCCGCCGCGCGCAGGCCGACGAACAGCGCGAAGGTCGCGCCGACCAGCAGCAGCGCGACGATCACCCCACCGATCAGCGCCGCGGCAGTCGAGATTACGATCATGCCGGCGGTGATAGGCAGAGTTCGGGCATGAAAAAAGGGGCCGCGCGCGGCGACCCCTCGTTTCGTGCTTTATTCTCGATCAGTAACGATAGTGATCGGGCTTGAACGGCCCTTCGACCTTCACGCCGATATAATCCGCCTGCTTCTGGCTGAGCTTGCTGAGCTTCACGCCCAGCTTCTCGAGGTGCAGCGCCGCGACCTTCTCGTCGAGGTGCTTGGGCAGGACATAGACCTTGTTGTCATATTCGCCGCTCTTGGTGAACAGCTCGATCTGCGCCAGCACCTGATTGGTAAAGCTCGACGACATGACGAACGACGGGTGGCCGGTGGCGCAGCCCAGGTTCACCAGGCGGCCCTTGGCGAGCACGATGATCTGCTTGCCGTCCGGGAACTTCACCAGATCGGTGCCCGGCTTCACCTCGGTCCACTCATAATTGCTCAGGGCGGCGATCTGGATCTCGCTGTCGAAGTGACCGATGTTGCAGACGATCGCCATCGGCTTCATCGCCTTCATGTGATCGGCGGTGATCACATCGGCATTGCCGGTCGCGGTGCAGAAGATGTCGGCGCGGGTCACCGCTTCCTCCATCGTCACCACCTCATAGCCTTCCATCGCCGCCTGCAGCGCGCAGATCGGGTCGATCTCGGTCACCAGCACGCGCGCGCCGCCGTTGCGCAGTGACGCCGCCGAGCCCTTGCCGACATCGCCGAACCCGGCGACGCAGGCGACCTTGCCGGCAAGCATCACGTCGGTCGCGCGACGGATCGCGTCGACCAGCGACTCCTTGCAGCCGTAGAGGTTGTCGAACTTCGACTTGGTGACCGAATCGTTCACGTTGATCGCCGGAAACGGCAGTTCGCCCTTCTTGGCGATCTCGTACAGGCGGTGGACGCCGGTGGTGGTCTCTTCCGACACGCCCTTGAGGTTCTTCACCGTCTCGGTGAGGTAACCCGGCTTCTTGGCGATGAACGCCTTGAGCGCGCGCTGGAATTCGACTTCCTCGGCATTCTCGGGCTCGCCGAACTTTTCGCCGCGCTCGAGCTTGGCGCCCCACAAAGCGAACATCGTGGCGTCGCCGCCGTCGTCGAGGATGATGTTGGCGGTGCGACCGGTGCCGTCATCCCAATCGAAGATCGAGCCGACATAATCCCAATAATCGGCGAGGCTCTCGCCCTTCACCGCGAACACCGGGATGCCGGCGGCGGCGATCGCGGCGGCGGCGTGGTCCTGCGTCGAGAAGATGTTGCAGGTCGCCCAGCGCACCTCGGCGCCCAGCGCGACGAGCGTTTCGATCAGCACCGCGGTCTGGATCGTCATGTGCAGCGAACCGGTGATCCGCGCGCCCTTGAGCGGCTGCGACGCACCGAATTCGGCGCGCAGCGACATCAGGCCGGGCATCTCGGTTTCGGCGATCTCGATCTCCTTGCGGCCGAAATCGGCGAGGTCGATGTCTTTGATGACATAATCATTGGTCGGGCGGTCGAGAACGGTAGCCACGGGAATCTCCGCAAAAGACTGGATGCCGGCCACATAGGCGCAGCCGGCGCCCAAAGCAAATATAAAGATATCTTTATATGGAAAAGCGAGGTGGGTCGAGCGCGACGCAGCGCCCTTCCCCGCGGGGCGATCCGCCCGCCGCGCCGGCAAGCAACATCGACACTTGCCGCCGCGGAAATGTAAATTTCTGTAACATACAACCGCTGATAACCATTGTTTTCGCAGAGTCGCCCGGTCCGAGGCGCGAGCGGTTCGCGTCCGGATTCAGGCTGTTCGATATGATGACCGTCATTCACCACGCCGCGCACGACCATAATATGTGGCTGGTCCTTCTCGCGACGCTCGTATGCGTCGGCGGCGCGTGGTGGGTGTTCCGGCTCTTCGCACGCGCGACGGTAACGACCGGGCTTCAGCGTAACGCGTGGCTCTTGCTGACGACGATCGCGGGCGGCGCAACGATGTGGTGCACGCACTTCATCGCGATGATCGGCTATCAATTCCACCTTCCGTTCAAGCTCAATCCGTTGCTCGCCGTTCTGGCGCTCGCGATCGCGATGGCAGGCGCCGGCGCGGGCTTCTGGGTGGCGGGTCGCCGGTCGCCCGTCGCCGCCTTTGCCGGCGGCGCGATCGTGGGCCTCACCATCGCGGCGATGCACTATACCGGCATGCTGGCCTATCATCTGTATGGGACCATCGCGTGGGATATGAATTATCTCATCGCCTCGGTCCTGCTCTCCGCCGCGTTCGCCGCTGCGGCGACGCGTATCGCGGTCGTCGGGACGATGCCGCACCAGCACACGATCGCGGGCGCGCTGTTCGCGCTCGCGATCATCGCGATGCATTTCACCGGCATGGTCGCGTTCCGGGTCGAACCGGCGTTCAACGGCATCCCGGCCCCGAACACGCAGGCGCTGGTGGTCCTGGCGCTGGGAATCGCCAGCGTCGGCCTCACCGTCGTCGCGACCGGCGGGGCGAGCTATATGATCGACGCGCGGACGCGGGCCGATACGTTCGAACGCATTCGCCGTCTGGCCTTCAACGACAGCCTGACCGGCCTGCCCAATCGCGCGAGTTTCCACGAGCATCTTGGCCGCGAACTGTCCCGCGCGCATTGCGACGGCGCCGAACTGGCGATCGTCTGCATCGATCTGGATCGCTTCAAGGAACTCAACGACGTCAACGGCCATGCCGCCGGCGACACGGTGTTGCAGACGGTGGGCGAGCGCATGAAGTCACTGTTGTCGGAGGACAATTTCGTCGCGCGCCTGGGCGGCGATGAATTCGCTGCCGTCCACCGTCTGCGCGACGAACAGAGCCTGTCGAGGTTTCTCGAGAATCTGTGGTTCGCGCTCACCGGGCCGGTGCAGCTCGACAGCCATTCCTATCTGCCGGGCGCCAGCATCGGCGTCGCGAACTATCCGCGCGATGCGGCGGCGGCAGAGGTGCTGCTGAACAACGCCGATCTGGCGCTCTATCGCGCCAAATCGGGCCGGATGGAAAAGATCTGTTTTTACGAAGCCGCGGTGGACGATGCGGTCCGCATCCGCCGCGCGCTCGCCAATGATCTGCGCGAGGCGATCGCGGGCGATCTCCTTGAGGTGCATTATCAGGTGCAGACCTCGATCATAACGGGAGAAACCAAGGGGTTCGAGGCGCTCCTTCGCTGGAATCATCCGACGCGCGGGGCGATTTCGCCGGCCGAGTTCGTGCCGCTGGCCGAACGGAAAGGGCTCATCCTGCAACTCGGCGAATGGGTCCTGCGCCGCGCCTGCACCGATGCCCGGTCGTGGAACAACGATTATTCGGTCGCGGTGAATTGCTCGCCGCTGCAATTCGCCCATGCCGATCTGCCGCGGCTCGTCATGTCGATCCTGGTGGAAACCGGGCTGCCGCCGCGCCGGCTCGAACTGGAACTGACCGAATCCGCGATCTTCGCCGATCGCGAGCGCGCCTTGCGCCAGCTTCACCAGATCAAGGCGCTCGGCGTCAGCATCGCGCTCGACGATTTCGGCACGGGTTATTCCTCGCTCGATGTCCTGCGAAGCTTCCCGTTCGATCGCATCAAGCTCGACGCATCATTCGTCCGTGAACTCGAGAAAAGCCCGCAGGCGGTCGCCATGGTCCGCGCGATCCTAGCGCTCGGAAAAAGCCTGGACATCCCCGTCCTCGCCGAAGGGGTCGAGACCAGAGGCCAGCTCATGCTGCTGCAGCAGCAGGGATGCGACGAAACGCAGGGCTTTCTGCTCGGCCGCCCGGCGGGGCTGGCCGAGGTTCTGAAGCGCATGGCACATGGCGTTTTTGCGTCGAGAAATGACAGCGCAGGCACAGCGCTCCGCAACAGCGACGCTGCTTAGTGCGCCGCGCCCAAATATATTGATTGGCACCCTTGCGTTGTGATCCACCCCGACGCAGGCCGGAGTCCAGTATCGGGCCGGTCGTAACTGGACCCCGGCCCCCGCCGGGGGTCTCGCCACATGTTCCCGATTTGGCGCACCACGCCCTATGCGTGCCCGCTCTCATTGGCCAGCAAACGCGGATCGATTCCCGCCTGGACGAAGCCGCCGTGCCAGCGCTCCTCGGCGGGGGTATCGAACAGGATCGCCTCGTCGCGCCAGTCGAGGTTGAGCCAGCCGTGCCGCGTCATCTCGCCGTCGAGCTGCCCTGGCCCCCAGCCGGCATAGCCGAGCGCGACCTGCCAACGCGTCGGGCCCTTGCCCTCGGCGATCGCGCGCAACGCGTCGAGCGTGCCCGACAGCGCCCAGCGCCCGGCGACGTCGATCGTGTCGACCCCGCTCCAGTCGCGACTGTGCAGCACGAAGCCGCGCCGCGTCTCGACTGGCCCGCCGCGCAGCACCGGCACGTCGGGCGCGACGCCGGGGTCGATATCGACCTGGCGCAGCACGTCGTGCAGCGTCATGCCGTCGAAGGTCGCGCCGATATCGATCCCCATCGCGCCCTCCGCGTCATGCGCGCAGACGGCGATCATTGCCTGATCGAAACGCGGATCACCGATCCCTGGCATCGCGAGCAGGAACTGGCCGGCGAGAAAACGGGCGGACTCCATTCGAACAAGCATAGCGACCGGGCGTCGCCGAAGCCACGCTTGAAAATCATGCGCGCGCTTGCGACCTAGCCCGCGGCCCGATTCTGCGGCCGCAGGAGATTCCACGATGACGATCAGCGTCGGCGACAAGCTGCCCAACACCACCTTCGTCAAAGCGACCGACAACGGCCCCGAAGCGACCGACAGCGACACCTTCTTCAAGGGCCGCCGCGTCGCGCTGTTCGCGGTGCCCGGCGCTTTCACCCCGACCTGCTCGGCCAAGCACCTCCCCGGCTTGATCGAGAAGCAGGACGAGCTGAAGAGCAAGGGCATCGACGAAGTGGCCTGCACCTCGGTCAACGATCCGTTCGTGATGGGCGCCTGGTCCAAGTCGAGCGGCGCCGAGGGGATCACGATGCTGGCGGACGGCAACGGCGAGTTCGCCGAAGCGATCGGGCTGACGATGGACGGTTCGAAATTCGGGCTCGGCAAGCGCAGCCAGCGTTATTCGATGGTCGTCAACGACGGCGTGGTCGAGCAGCTCAACGTCGAAGCGCCGGGCGAGTTCAAGGTCAGCACCGCCGAGCATATGCTGGGCAACCTCTGACCCATTCGATGCGTTGGTCATGGCGGTAATCGTAACGGAGTAACCGTCATGACCGACACAGCGCTGAACGCGCTTCCCGATGTGGAAGAACAACAGAGCATCGCCGATCGCGCGCGTTATGCCGCAGCGGTGACGATGGAGGCGGCCCGCGTGCACCCTTACGCCACCGCAGGGATCGCGGTCGCCGCCGCCGCCGCGATCGGGGGCGCCGCCTATGCCGCCAGCAGGCGGACGAGCGACGGCGCGGCCCACACTTAAGGGCAATTCTCCTCCACGCCCTGTCACTCCGGTCTTGAGCCGGGGTGACGAGGGGAATATGCGGCAGCATTGCCGCTCGATGTATCCGAAGGGCTCCCGGTCGTTCGAAAGGCGAAACCGCGCCGCCATTGTCTTGCCAGCGTCATTCAGGCAATTTAATCGCTTAGGATGACCGCAGCAGAAATCGTCGCCGAACTGGATCGGCTCTACACCGCCTCCGTCGCCCGCCTGCAGGAGGCACTGACCCGCTATCTCGCCAACGGCACCCCGCCGCCGCCGGAATCGCGCTTCGACGGATCGTTCGCCTATCCCGAAATCCATCTGCGTTATCGCGGGCAGGACGAACGCCCGACGCCGCTGCGCTCGTTCGGGCGGCTGGTGACCCCCGGCGAATATCGTATCAGCGTCACCAAGCCGGCGATCTTCGCCGAATATCTCACCGAACAGCTCACTTTGCTGCTCGAAGATTATGACGTCGAGGTGCAGGCGGTCGCCGGGCGGACCGAAATCCCCTTCCCTTATGTGCTCGATCCCGGCCATGCGCTGCGGCTCGACGAAGTCTCCGCATCCGAGCTGGCGCGCTTCTTCCCCGCGACCGAGCTCGCCAATATCGGCGACGAAATCGCCGACGGGCTGTCGGGCGGCCCCGATGCGAGCCGCCCGCTCGCGCTGTTCGACGCGCTGCGCACCGATTTCAGCCTCGCGCGTCTCCGGCATTACACCGGCACCCCGCCCGAGCATGTCCAGCGCTATGTGCTGTTCACCAATTATCACCGCTATGTCGACGAATTCGTCCGCTGGGCGGCGACCCAGGTTGACGGCAAGACGCGCTTTACCGCGCTGTCCGGCCCGGGCGGGGTGATGTTCGAGCCGGGCGACGATCCGGGCAAGCTCGACGATAGCGCGTGGCGCCGGCTGCAGATGCCCGCCTATCACCTGATCGCGCCCGATCGCAGCGGGATCACCCTGGTCAACATCGGGGTCGGCCCGTCGAACGCCAAGACGATCACCGATCACCTCGCGGTGCTGCGCCCCGATGCGTGGCTGATGATCGGCCACTGCGGGGGGCTGCGCCCGTCGCAGCGGATCGGCGATTATGTGCTGGCGCACGCCTATCTCCGCGACGATCACGTGCTCGACGACATGCTCCCGCCCGAGATTCCGGTGCCGGCGATCGCCGAGGTCCAGCTCGCGCTCGCCCGCGCGGCCGAAACCGTCTCGGGTCAGTCGGGCGAGGAATTGAAGCGGCGGCTGCGCACCGGGACGATCGTCACCACCGACGATCGCAACTGGGAATTGCGCTACAGCCGCTCGGCGCTGCGTTTCTCGCTGTCGCGCGCGGTGGGGATCGATATGGAATCGGCGACGATCGCGGCGCAGGGCTATCGCTTCCGCGTCCCCTACGGCACCTTGTTGTGCGTCTCGGACAAGCCGCTCCACGGCGAGCTCAAGCTGCCCGGGCAAGCCAATCGCTTCTACGAGCGCGCGATCAGCGAGCATATGCGGATCGGCATCGAGACCTGCGAGGAGCTGCGTCGCGAGGGCGCCCGGCTGCACAGCCGCAAGCTGAGGGCGTTCAACGAACCGCCTTTCCGTTGACGCAACGACTGGCATGAGCGAGCGTTAGTCTGTCTGTACCGCAACAGGGAGACCAACGCATGGCCGATACGCCAGACACCCCCCAGCCGACCAAGGCCGCCGCACCGCGCCGCCGTGCGCCGCGCAAGACCGCCGCCGCCAAGCCGGCCGGCACGAAGGGAACGTCGAAAGCGCCGGCCAAGGCGCCGGCTGCCGCGTCCAAGCCGAAGCGGACCCGCGCCGCCTCGACGAACGCGGCCGCCCCGACGACCCGCGCCGCCAAACCGGCGGCGAAGCAGCGTGCCGCGGGGCGCAAGGCCGCGCCGGCCACCCCTCGCGCCGCCGCCAAGCCGACCACCGCCGAAACGGTCGCCGCCTCCGCGCGCTCGACCCTGGCCAAGGCGACCGACGGGGTTTCCAAGGCGCGCGAGAAGTTCGCCGGCAAGAAATGGGGCTCCGCGGCGATCGCCGGCGGGCTCGCCGCGGTCGGCGCGGCCGCAACCGCGGCGCTGCTGTCGCTGCGCGGCTCGACGCCGAAAGCGGGGGAAGCGACGGATAGCGCGTCGTCCCCGGAGACGACGGACAAACCGGCGGACTGATAACGCGTCATTCCCGCGCAGGCGGGAATGACGACGGTACGAGGTCAGCCCGCGAGGAAATCCGCGATCGCCTGCCCCAGCGCCGGCTTGGTCACCGCGCTCATATGGTTGCCGGGGATTTCGACGTAACGCGCGTCGGGCAGCGCATCGGCGAGCGCGGCGGCCGAGCCGTTGTCGTCATCGTCGACGCCGTTGACGCACAGCGCCGGCCAGCCGAACCGCTCGACCGTCTCGAGCGGGGTGCTGACGAAGGTGTCGATGATGCCCAGCAACGCCACCGGATCGCCGCCGGTGGTCTTGAGGAACGCCTCGGCGAACCACGCCTCGCTCCCCCGCGGGTGCTGGCCGAGATTGGTCAGGACATGGCGAAAATGGCCCGCGCGGCGCTCGGCCGAGACCAGCCCGTCGAGACCCATCCCGGCAAAGACCACCCGTCGCGGGTTGGCCCCGGTCGCGAGCATCCGCGACGTGGTGCGCGCGCCGAGCGAATAGCCGCCGAGATCATAGTCGCCGAGCCCGAGATGCGCGATCAGCGCGTGCCCATCCTGCGTCAGCGCGTCGGGCGGATAGGCGGCCGGGTCGTGCGGCCGCGCGCTGTCGCCGTGCGCGCGCAAATCCGGCATGATCACGCGAAAGCCGCGCGCGGCGATTGCGGCGGCGTGTCCGTAGCGGATCCAATTGGTGTAAGCGTCTGAGAAATAACCGTGGATCAGGACGACCGGGCGCCCCTCCCCCATCTCCCGCCACGCCAGCCGCGTGCCGTCGAAACTCTCGAAATAGTGCACTTCACTTTGGGACATCGCTGCCTGCTTCTCGCCACCGCTCGACCAGCGGCTGATATTCCGCGCACCGCGTTCCCGGCAAGTCGCGTGTGTCGAGCCAGGCGTCGTGGCGATGCTCGACCCCGAAATGCGCGGTCGGGCGGAAGCGCGAAGGATCGTCGAAACTGCCGACCGTCAGGTCGAGCTTGTCCGACCCCGCGACATATTCGAACGTCAGCGGCGTGCCGCATGCCGAGCAGAAACCGCGCCGCGCGATCGGCGAAGAGGCATATCGATCGGGCTCGCGCTCCCAATGCACATCGGCGCGCTTCACGTTCTTGAACGCGATCGACACCCCGCCGGTGGCGCGCTGGCACATCCGGCAATGGCACAGATAGGCGTCATCGCTGTCGACCTCCGCCGCATAGCGCACCCGCCCGCATTGGCAGCCGCCGGTCATCCGCGTCATTGCACCGTCTCCTGTCTCAGACGGATATTTGTCGCGCCTCGCACCGCCCGTTGCAACTTTTCGCGCAGCAATTCGCTTCCATTATATAAGCAAGCTTATTATATGGCAGCCTATGACAGAGACGTTCGGTTTCCTGCTCAGCGACACGTCGCGACTGATGCGCCGTCGCTTCGACGAGCGCGCGCGCTCGCTCGGCGCGACGCGTGCGCAGTGGAAGGCGCTGTTCGGCCTCAGCCGGCACGAAGGGATCAATCAGGGCGGGCTCGCCGATATCCTGGAGGTGGAGCCGATCACCCTGTGCCGGATGGTCGACCGCCTCGAAGAAGCCGGGCTGGTCGAGCGCCGCCGCGATCCCAAGGATCGCCGCGCCTGGCGGCTCTACCTCAGCGACAAGGCCCGCCCGATCCTCGAGGAGCTACGCGAGACCGGGGCCGAACTCGCCGCGCAGGCGCTGCGCGGTATCCCTCAAGAGAAGATTGACGAGCTTTCCGACGTGCTGAATGCCATTCGCCAGAACCTCGCCGAGCCGCAACACAAGGACGCCGCTCATGGCTGATGCCGATCCCAAGCGCGCAACGGCCGCCGGCCCTGCCCTCACCGTGCCGACCGAGGCCGCGCCGCCGCGCAAGGAGCGCCGGCTGCTGCGCTCGCTGCTCATGTTCGGCGTGCCGATCCTAATCGCCGCGATCGCCGGCTATGTCTATCTCACCTCGGGCCGCTACATCTCGACCGACAATGCCTATGTCCAGCAGGACATGATCTCGGTCAGCCCCGACGTCTCGGGGCGGATCGTTTCGGTCGAGGTGCGCGAGAACCAGCGGGTCAAGGCCGGCGACGTGCTGTTCCGCATCGACCCCGAGCCGTATCGCATCGCGCTGGCGCAGGCCGACGCCGATCTCGCCACCGCGCGGGTGCAGGTCTCCACAATGGCCACCGACACCGGCAGCGCCGCCGCCGATATCCAGAACGCCAGGGCCGAGCAGACGCTGGCGCAGGCAACCTACGCGCGTCAGGCCGCGCTGATGAAGCAGGGCTTCACCACCCGCGCCGCGTTCGACGCCGCGACGCAGGGGGTCGCTGCCGCCAATGCCAAGCTCGCGACCGCGCAGGCCGCAGCGGCGCGCGCGCGTCAGCAGCTCGGCTCGGGCGGCGGCACCGGCCAGCCCGCGGCGATCCAGGTCGCGCTCGCCAAGCGCGCGAAGGCCGCTTACGATCTGGAACGCAGCGTGGTGCGCGCGCCGAAGGACGGCATCGTCAGCCAGACCGGGCGATTGCAGGTCGGCAACATCACCCCCTCGGGGGTTCCGGCGCTCAGCCTGGTGGTCAGCCAGCAGGCGTGGGTCGAGGCCAATTTCAAGGAAACCGATCTCAATCACATGCGCGTCGGCCAGCCCGCCGAATTGACCTTCGACGCCTATCCGGGGCTCAAGGTGCGCGGCCACGTCCAGTCGATCGGTGCGGGCACCGGGAGCGAGTTTTCGGTGCTTCCGGCGCAGAATGCCAATGGCAATTGGGTCAAGGTGACACAGCGCGTGCCGGTGCGTGTCGCGATCGAGGGCAACCCGCCGCGCGCGATGATCGCCGGGCTTTCGACCGACGTGACGATCGACACGAAGGGCGACACCAAGGGCGACGCGAAAGCCAGATAATGGCTTCGCGCGCCGCCCCAGCCTCCGCCGCCGCGCCCGCTGTTCCGCAGCCGGGCCAGCCGCTGCTGCCCGTCAAACATCGCGGTATCCTGACGATCGGGGTCATGGGCGCGATGATCATGCAGATCCTCGACACCACGATCGCCAATGTCGCGCTGCCGCACATGCAGACCAGCCTCGGCGCGACCGCGGATACGATCACCTGGGTGCTGACCAGCTATATCGTTGCCACCGCGATCGCGCTGCCGGCGACCGGCTGGCTTTCCGATCGGATCGGCAGCCGCAACCTGTTCCTGATCGCGGTCGGCGGGTTCATCCTCGCCTCGATGGCATGCGGCACCGCCGTCAGCCTTGAGGAAATGGTGATATTCCGCGTCTTCCAGGGGATTTTCGCGGCGTTCATCAACCCGCTGTCGCAAACCTCGATGCTCGATATCAACCCGCCCGAACGCTCCGCCCAGGCGATGAGCGTGTGGGGCATGGGGGTGATGGTCGGCCCGATCATGGGGCCGGTGATCGGCGGGTGGCTCACCGAAAGCTATAACTGGCGCTGGGTGTTCTACGTCAACGTCCCGGTCGGCGCGCTGACCTTTGCGATCCTGTGGTTCCTGCTCCCGTCACGGCCAAGGGCGAAACGCTCGTTCGACGGCTTCGGCTTCCTGCTGATCGGGGTCGCGGTCGCGTCCTTCCAGCTGATGCTCGATCGCGGGCAAAACAAGGATTGGTTCGCGAGCTGGGAGATCGTGATCGAGGGGCTGATCGCCTTCGCCTTCGCCTGGATGGCGATCGTCCACCTCGCCACCGCGAAGAAACCGCTGTTCGATCGCCATCTGTTCGGCAACCGCAACCTCGTCAGCGGCATGTTCTTCATGGTCGTGATCGGCATCTCGACAATGGCGCCGATGGCGCTGCTGCCGCCGATGCTCCAGCAATTGTTCGGCTATCCGGTGATCGACACCGGGCTGATGATGGCGCCGCGCGGCGTGGGCGTGCTGATCACGATGTGGCTCGCCGGGTGGCTGATGGTCCGCGTCGACACGCGGCCGGTGATCATGATCGGGCTGGTGATCTTCGCGGTCTCGCTGCGCTGGATGGCGGCCTATAGCCTGCAGATGGATTATTGGCCGGTGATCACCGCCGGCTTCGTTCAGGGGCTGGGCATGGGGCTGGTGTTCATGCCGATGAACGCCCTAGCTTTCGCAACGCTCGACGGCCGCTACCGCACCGACGGTGCGAGCCTGCTCAACCTGACGCGCTCGATCGGCCAGTCGGCGGGGATCTCGATGGTCACGGTGCTGCTGGCGCGCAATATCCAGGTCAGCCACGCCGATCTGGCGCAGCATGTCACGCAGGATCGCGTACCCGCGATCAACCTGAGCTCGATCGATCAGCTCGGCATGTATGCCGACAGCGTGTTTTCCTATGCCGATGCGATGGTCAACCAGCAGGCGGCGATGATCGCCTATATCGACGATTTCTACATGATGAGCTGGATCGCGCTTGCCGCGGTGCCGCTGGTGCTCGTGCTCAAGAAGCCGAAGGGCAAGGTCGAGGTGGTGCATTCGGAGTGAGGCGCACGCGCGCTCTCTCCCGTTCGCCCTGAGCTTGTCGAACGGCTGTCCTTCCTCATCGGAAGAAAGTGCAGGGCTTCGACAGGCTCAGCCCGAACGGGGCTGGATCCGCGCTCGTTTCGCTATCGCGAGAGCGCCGCGAAAAACCCTTCGAGATCCGGCCCCTCGGGCCATTGCGGCACGTCCTCGTCGAGCACGATCCACGGCTGCTTGCTCCGCACCCAGATATGCGCGCGCGGCTCGAGCGATCGATTCTCGTCGAGCGTCCCCGCGCGGATGATCGCAAGATCGGGGCGCAGGCTGCTGACGTTCCACAATCGCGCGTGGCAGGTGCCGCAGGCATATTGATGCGATTGCCGGCCGCTCGGGGTGGCGAGCGTATAATCGATCACCGGCCCGGCGGCGGTGATCGCCCCCGCCGGCACCACCGCCTGCTCGCTGAATGCGCTGCCTGTCCACCGCTGGCAATCGGTGCAATGGCAGCAATAGACGGCCGTCACCGCGTCGAGCGCCACCTCGTAGCGACACGCGCCGCAGCGACAACCGCCGGAGACGGTCATGCCGCTTTCTTCAGATGCCGTCGGCCGAGCAATTCGGCGATCTGCACCGCGTTGAGCGCGGCGCCCTTGCGCAGATTGTCGCTGACGCACCACAAGGAAAGCCCGTTATCCACCGTCGAATCCTCCCGCACGCGGCTGATGAAGGTGGCGTAATCGCCGACGCATTCGATCGGGGTGACGTATCCCCCGTCTTCGCGCTTGTCGACCAGCATCACCCCCGGCGCCTCGCGCAGGATGCGCTGCGCCTGCGCGGCGGAGATTTCCTCCTCGAATTCGATGTTGATCGCCTCGGAATGGCCGACGAACACCGGGACGCGCACGCAGGTCGCGGTCACCTTGATCTTGGGATCGAGGATTTTCTTGGTCTCGACCACCATCTTCCATTCTTCCTTGGTCGAGCCGTCGTCGAGGAAGCTGTCGATATGCGGGATGACGTTGAACGCGATCTGCTTGGTGAATTTCTTCGGCTCGGCCGGGTCGCCGACGAAGATGTTGCGGCTCTGCTCGAACAGCTCGTCCATCCCGACCTTGCCCGCGCCCGAGACCGATTGATAGGTCGCGACCACCACGCGCTTGATCGTCGCCGCGTCGTGCAGCGGCTTCAATGCGACGACCATCTGCGCGGTCGAGCAATTCGGGTTGGCGATGATATTCTTCTTCTTATAGCCGTCGATCGCCTCGGGGTTCACCTCCGGGACGATCAGCGGCACGTCCGGGTCCATGCGGTAGAGCGACGAATTGTCGATCACCGTGCAGCCCGCGGCGGCGAATTTGGGGGCATAGACCTTGGTCGCCTCGCTGCCGATCGCGAACAGCGCGATATCCCAGCCGGTCGGATCGAAATGCTCGATATTCTTGACCGTGAGCATCTTGCCGGTCTCGCCATATTCGATCTGGTCGCCGGTCGAGCGCGAGCTTGCGACCAGCGCGATCTCGTCCGCAGGGAATTCGCGCTCGGCGAGGATGTTGACCATCTCGCGACCGACATTGCCCGTCGCGCCCGCGACCACCACCCGATAACCCATGTGTGAACTCCTGCTGTCGGCGCGGCCCGTACCGTCATTGCGGCGCGGGCAGCAACATCATTCTAATCGTGCGTCCGCGCCTGCCAGGTCGCATGGGTAATGCCATGCACCTCCGACAGATGTTCGACGATCGCGTCGAGCTCACGCGACGGAACATTGGTGCTGACGAGGGTCGCGACGATCTCGACGCGCTCCTCGCCGCGCTCCACCACGTCGAGCTCGGCCACCGGCAAAGATTGGGCTTCGAGATGATCGGTCAAGAGGTCGCCGAGCGGCCCGGCCTGATCGGTCGCGCCGGTGATCGTCACCGAATAGGTCGCTTCGAGGCTGCGGCCTTCGAGCGGGATGCGGTTGATCGCGTCGACCACCGGACGGAGCAAGGTATTGGCGACGATCACCAGCCCGGCAAGCAAGGTGGCCTCGGCCAGCATATCGCTCCCCGCGATCGCGCCGACCGCCGCCGAGCACCACAGGGTCGCCGCGGTGTTGAGCCCGCGGACGTTCATCCCCTCCTTCATGATCACGCCGGCGCCGAGGAAGCCGATCCCCGACACGACATAAGCGATCACCCGGATCGACTCGACGTCGCCGCCGAGCCGCTGCCCGAGATCGGTGAACGCCGCCGCGCCAATCGCCACCAAGGCGTTGGTGCGCAGCCCCGCGGTGCGCTGGCGATATTGCCGCTCCGCCCCGATCAGCGTGCCGAGCACGAACGCCGCGACATAGCTGACGATCGTGTCGAGGAACGGCATCAGGTGGAAGGTGGTGAGGAAGCGCATCGCCCGTGCTTACTTCGCCGGGATGTTCTTTACGTGACGGTCGAGGAAATCGAGCATCGTCGTCCAGGGATGCACGTCGCGCACCGCGCCGTGGGTCTTGCCGGGATAGAGCATCATTTCGAACTTGATGTCCGCCGCCTGCAACCGCGCGGCGATCGACGTGGTGTTGTCGAGGAAGACATTGTCGTCGGCCATGCCGTGCATGAGGAGCAACGGATCGCGAATCCTGGTCGCATCGGGGAGCGCGCTCGACGCGGTATAGGCCGCGGCATCGCGGGTCGGATCGCCCATATAGCGCTCGGTATAATGGGTATCGTAGAGCGACCAGTCGGTGACCGGCGCGCCCGAGACGCCCGCGGCATAGACGCCGGGGTTCTTCTCCAGCATCTTGAGCGTCATATAGCCGCCGTAGGACCAGCCATAGGTGGCGATTTTCGTGCCGTCGACGAACGGCAGCGACTTGAGATAGCGCGCGCCGGCGAGTTGATCCTCGACCTCGACGCTGCCCATCGCATGCCAGATCGCATCCTCGAACGCCTTGCCGCGATTGGCCGAGCCGCGATTGTCGATCTGGAAGAAGATCCACCCCTGCTGCACCAGATATTGCACCAGCGGATTGCTCCAGCCGCGGGTCACCTGCTGGCTGTGCGGGCCGCCGTAATGCTGGAAGAAGACGGGATATTTCTTGCCCGGTTCGAGCGGCGGGGTGATCATCTCCCACTGCAGCACCGTGCCGTCCGCGGCCTTCACCGTGCCGAATTCGGTCGGGCGGTGCGCGGCGCGATACGGGGCATAGGGATGCGCGCCGGTCACCGCATTTTCGTTGATCCACGACAGGCGCTTGCCCTCGGCATCGGCGAGATAGGTCTGCGGCGGCTGATCGGGGTTCGATCGCGTGATGATGAAGCGCGACGCGCGCGTATCGGCGCTCGCGCTGTTCCACCAGCCCGCCTCGGTCAGCCGCGTGATCACATGCGTCTTGGGATCGAGCGCGTAGAGATGCTGTTCGAGCACCCCGTCGCGATTGCCGGTGAAGAAGATCCGGCCCGAGGCGTCATCGACCCCGATCAGCCCGGTCACCACCCAGTCGCCCCTGGTCAGCTGGGTCCATTTGCCAGCTTTCCAGCGATAGAGATGCCCGAAGCCGTCGCGTTCGGAGCGCCAGATCAGGCCGCCGTCGGGCATCACGCGATAGGCGTTGGAGAGGTTGATCCAGCTCTTCGCCCCGGCCTTTTCGGTGAACATCACCGTCGCTTTGCCGGTGGCGGCATCGACGCGCAGCATGTCGAGCGTGCGCTGGTCGCGGCTCTCGCGCTGGACGAGCAACGCCGAACCGTCCGGCAGCCAATCGACGCGCGCGAGGTAGAAGTCGCTGTCGGTGCCGAGATCGGCCTTCACCCGGCCCGAACCGTCGGCGCGGATCACCCACAATTCGACCAAGGCATTGGGGGTGCCCGCGGCCGGATAGCGCTGCTGGTAGATATTGGTGCCCGACGCGCCGATCGCCGCGCGGGTGAAGATCTTGACCGGCGCCTCGTCGAACCGCTCGACCGCGATCCGGCTCTCGTCGGGCGACCACCAGTAACCGGTGCGGCGATCCATTTCCTCCTGCGCGACGAACTCCGCCTCGCCGAAATGGATCGTACCCCTTCCCTCCTTGGTCAGCGCTTGCGCCGCGCCCTCGCCCGCGAGCGGCTGGACCCACAGATTCTGGTCGCGCACGAAGCTGACGAAACCGCCGCGCGGCGAGATCGCCGGGTTGAGCGCGCCCTTGGTCCCCGCGATCCGCCGCGCATCGCCGTCGAGCCCGGCGAGGAACAATTCGCCGTCGATCGGCACGAGCAACGAGCGGCCGTCGGGCGCCCAGTCGTAATCGAGGATGCCGGTCTTGCCGGTCTTGGTGCGATCGCGCTCGCGCTGCATCTTCTCCGCCTCGGAAAGCGCCGCGCCGCTGCCGACCTTGCGCGAATCCACCAGCATCCGCTCGGCGCCGGTGCGCGTGTCGGTGGCCCACAGATCGTAGCGGGCGCGCTCGTCGGCACGGTTGCGCACCGAGGTCAGCAACGTGCCGTCGGGCGAGAGGCGCAACGATTGCGGCTGCGGGCCGGCGAGATCGGGGCTGGCGAAGATACGCTCGAGCGTCAGCCGCTGCGGCTGGGGCACGGGATCAGCCACGGCGGGCACCGGCGCCAGCAAGATCAAAGGGGCAAGTGCAGGCAACCATGCGCGCATATCTTTCTCCGTCAGGCGCAAGGGCAAAGCGCGGTGCGACGGAAAAGACAAGGCCCCCCGTCACGCCGGCTTGACCCGGCCTCCAGAGCGAAGGGCGGCACCGCTTGAGACTCTGGAGGCCGGGTCAAGCCGGCATGACGACAAGAGGAAAGCCAACGAAAAGAGGCGCCGGCAGTCTCCCCGCCGGCGCCTCCGATGCTTTTCAGCTCGTAGCGGCGATTATTCGGCCGCTTCCGCCGTCGGACGGTTGTCGCGACGCTCGGCGATACGCGCCGACTTGCCGGTGCGGCCACGCAGATAATAGAGCTTGGCACGACGCACCGCGCCCTTGCGCACCACGTCGATCGAATCGATGTTCGGCGAATAGAGCGGGAACACGCGCTCGACGCCCTCGCCGAACGAAATCTTGCGCACGGTGAAGCTCGAGCCCATGCCCTTGTTCGAACGCGCGATGCACACGCCTTCGTAATTCTGGACGCGGGTACGCTCGCCCTCGACCACCTTCACGCCGACCTTCAGCGTATCGCCGGGGCGGAAATCGGGGATCGCGCGGCGCGCGGTCAGCTTTTCGATCTGCTCGGCTTCGAGCTGCTGGATCAGGTTCATCTCAGACCTCTTCAATCCTCGCCGCGCGCCAGAGGGCGACCGACCCGAGCACCGGAATGGCGCTCCCACAGGTCCGGCCGCCTTAGCCGTGTATCATCCTCCGCCCGTTGTTTCCGCCAGGCGGCGATCTTCGCATGATCCCCCGATCGCAGCACTTCGGGGATCGTGCGCCCTTCCCATTCATAAGGTCGGGTATAATGCGGATATTCGAGGAGGCCGCTTTCGAAGCTTTCCTCGTCCCCGCTGGAAGCCGCGCCCATTACGCCGGGAAGCAGCCGAACGCAAGCGTCGAGCAGCACCAGCGCGCCCATCTCGCCCCCCGACAGCACATAATCGCCGATCGCGACCTCCTCGATCGCGCGCGCCTCGAACAACCGCTCGTCAAACCCCTCGAACCGGCCGCACAGAATGACCGCGCCGGGGCCCGCCGCAAGCGAGCGGACGCGCGCCTGGGTGAGCGGCGCGCCACGCGGGGTCATCGCCAGTACCGGGCGATCGTCGGCGACATGATCGATCGCGCGCGCCACGACATCGGCGCGCAACACCATCCCCGCGCCCCCGCCGGCCGGAGTATCGTCGACCGAGCGATGCTTGTCGGTCGCGAAATCGCGGATGTTGACCGCATCGAGCGACCACCGCCCCTCGCCCAGCGCGCGCCCGGCGAGCGACAGGCCGAGCGGGCCGGGGAACATCTCCGGATAGAGCGTCAGGACGGTTGCGGCGAAGGTCATCGGGTCCAGTTCTCGACGCGCAGGCCGGGGATATCGGCGAAATCGCGCTCGTTGTTCGTTACCAGGGTCAGATCGAGCGAAATCGCGTGCGCTGCGATCAGCCGATCAAGGTTACCGCGACGGAAAGGCAAGGACGCATAGGTTCGCGCAGCGGATTGATCGAACGGGACGGGCGGGATGATCGTAAACAGCGCGTCGGCAACCGAAAGCATATCGCGCCGATCCGCTCCGATCATCACCTCCGCCTGGACGATCGTGGACGTAACCAAGGTACCGCGAACCGCGGCTTCGATCCTCCGACGAACGATCTCCCCGCCCCGTCCTTCCAGCAAGTAGATGCAGATATTGGTGTCGAGCAGGAAGCGCGGATTAATCGGCATCCGGGAACGAACTCCAATCGCGCTCGGATTCGTCGAACGGCATCCGTTCTATCCCCGGACACGCCCCCCAAATGCCGGTCAAATCGATCTTTTCCGACTCGCTCGGCACGGGCTCGAATTCGAATTTGCCGCGCTCTTCGCGCACCAGCATCTCGGTGCCCTCGGTGATGCCAAGTGCTTTCGGTAAGCGCAGTGCCACCGAATTGCCCGACTTGAACACCTTGGCGCGATATTCCTTCGCCACGATCGCCTCCGTATATACGCAATGTATATACTATTCGACGAACGCGCTGTCCACCGTCAGCCGGCCGTCGCCCCATTCGGGCACGGCGTCGGCGCGCATCGGCACCATGAAGCGCTTGCCATTGTCGCGCTCGATCTCGATCACGTCGCCGGCGCCGAAATTCTCCACCGCCACGACGCGCCCGAGCGCCTCGCCCTCGGTCGAGACCGCGGCAAGGCCGATCAGGTCGCAATGATAATATTCGCCCTCGCCGAGCGCAGGCAGCGCCGAGCGCGGCACGGAAAGCTCCGTCCCGCGCAGCGCCTCGGCGCGATTGCGGTCGCCCACCTCGGCGAAGCGCGCGATCGCACCGTTCGGCCCGTCACGCAGCGCCTTGAGCGTCAGCGCGCCGCGATTGAACGACCGGTGGACGCCGAGATCGTCGGCGAACACCTTGAGCCGCACCTCCCCCGTCACACCGTGCGCGCCGATGATCACGGCGAGCACGACGTCGGGATCGGCGGATGTCGCGTTCATCCGCGCCGAACTTACTGCTCGGACGTCGCCTCGGCGACCTGCTCGGCCTCGGCAGTCGGCTCTTCGGTCGCCGCTTCGACTTCAGCCGCAACGACTTCCACCGCCTCGGCTTCGTTCGCCGCTTCCTCAGCCGCCTTCAGCTTCTCGGCCCGCTCCTCGGCACGCTCCTTGGCCTTCTCGCCCGGCTCGGCCTTCTTCGGGTTGTTGCGCGCGGCGCGCTCACGCACGCCGGCAGCGTCGAGGAAACGCGCGACGCGATCGGTCGGCTGCGCGCCAACGCCCAGCCAATGCTTGGCGCGATCGGTGTCGAGCACGACGCGCTTCTCGTCGTCCTTCTTGAGCAGCGGGTTGTAGTTGCCGATCTTCTCGATGAACTTGCCGTCGCGAGGGCTACGCGCATCGGCAACGACGATGCGGTAGTAAGGACGCTTCTTCGAGCCGCCACGCGACAGGCGAATGCTGAGTGCCATTGGTAATACTTCCTTTCAACTATCTCTAAATATTCAATTACTTCTTGAATTTCTTCGAAAACCCGGGCGGAAGCCCGCCACCGGGCAGCCCCGGCAAACCGCCGCCGGCCTTGCCGAGCATGTCGCCCAGATCCTGCCCGCCGATCGCATTGCCCAGCCCGCCAAGGCCGCCCTTGCCGAGCATCGCCATCATCCCCTTGATCCCGCCCATCTTCTTGATGCGCTTCATCGCGGTGGACATTTCCTGATGCATCTTGAGCAGCTTGTTGACGTCCTGCACGGTCGTCCCGCTGCCCTTGGCGATGCGGATCTTGCGCTTGGCGTTGATCAGCTCGGGCTTGGTGCGCTCCTTGGGCGTCATCGACGTGATCATCGCGTCCATGCGCAGCAGGATGCGTTCGTCGACCGCGCCATTGGCCATCGCCTGCTGCGCCTTCTTCATGCCGGGGATCATCCCGGCAAGCGCGCCGAGACCGCCCATCCGCCGCATCTGCGCGAGTTGGCCGCGCAGGTCGTTCATGTCGAAATGGCCCTTGGAGAGCCGCTCGGCCATCCGCTCGGCGTCTTCCTGCTGGATCGCCTCCGCCGCGCGCTCGACCAGCGACACCACGTCGCCCATGCCGAGGATGCGGCCGGCGACGCGCTCGGGGTGGAACGGCTCGATCGCGTCGAGCTTTTCCCCGGTGCCGGCGAATTTGATCGGCTTGCCGGTGACGGCGCGCATCGACAGCGCCGCGCCGCCGCGCGCATCGCCGTCCATCCGGGTCAGCACCACGCCGGTCAGCGGCACCTGCGCCGAGAAGCTCTGCGCGACATTGACCGCATCCTGACCGGTCAGCGAGTCGACGACGAGCAGGATTTCCTGCGGGCGGGCAATGTCCGCCACCGCCTGCATCTCGTCCATCAGCGCCTGATCGACGTGGAGCCGGCCCGCGGTATCGAGCATCAGCACGTCGAAGCCCTGCAGCTTCGCCGCCTGCAGCGCGCGCCGCGCGATATCGACCGGCTGCTGGCCGGCGACGATCGGCAGCGTCTGCACCTCGATCTGGGTGCCGAGCGTCGCGAGCTGTTCCTGCGCGGCCGGGCGGTTGACGTCGAGCGACGCCATCAGCACCTTCTTGCGCTCCTTGCCCGCGAGCCGCTTGGCGATCTTCGCGGTCGTCGTGGTCTTGCCCGAGCCCTGCAGGCCGACCATCATCACCACCGCCGGCGGCGAGACGTTGAGGTTCAGCTCCGCTTCGAGCGGCGCGCCCGCACCCGGCGTCCCGCCGAGCATCTCGACCAGCGCATCGTGGACGATCTTGACGACCTGCTGCCCCGGGGTGACCGAGCGCAACACATTCTGGCCGACCGCTTTCTCGGTCGCCTCCTCGACGAACTGCCGCGCGACCGGCAGCGCCACATCGGCTTCGAGCAGCGCGATGCGCACCTCGCGCATCGCCTGGCGCACGTCTGCCTCGGTCAGCGCGCCACGGCCGCGCAACCGGTCAAACACACCGCCAAGGCGATCACTGAGGCTGTCGAACATCAAACTTCCTTCTCATCCGGCCCCAAACGCAAAAGCGCCGGCGGGCGAAACCTCGCCGGCCAGCGTGCACCACATGGGCGCTTTTCTTCAGCGTTCAACGTCGGAACGTGGGCGGGCCTTTAACGCAAGGCGCTTGCCGGGGCAAGCCGGTCTCGCTTAACGGCTTCTACACCTCGATCTGCGACAAATATCTGGACCGACATTCAGGGGGACCGCACGGCAATGGAAATGCTCGTGATAATCATAGCGTTGAGCATTCTCCTGGTCGCCGCAGCCGGCGCTTTCATGCGATTCTCCCGTCGAGGCGGCAGCGGCATCTGGTCCCGCGCGCGCAAGGCCGCGGCGCGCGACGCCGCCACCGGGCTCGCCACGCGGCAGGGGTTGCTCGAGGCCGGAGCACAGCTTCGCCTGCGCGCGGGCGACCGGATGCTGGCGGCGATCGTGGTCGATGTCGGCCCCCACGCGACCGCCGGGGCGCTCGGCGATTTCGCGCCAAGCATCGCCGCGATGCTGCCGCTCGGCGCGATCGCCGGGATCATCGAACCCACCCGCCTCGCCTGCCTCACGACCTTCGACCGCTATGCCGTGGATGCACCCGAGCAGCTCGCGCGGCGGATCGCCGACGCGCTCGCCGGCTATTCGCAGGCCGATGCCCGCAGCGCGACGATCGGTCTCGCCAGCACCGACGATCCGCAAGCCCAGCCCGCCGAAGCGCTGGTCGAGGCCGCGGCAACCGCGGCGGCGGCGGCACGCGCCGAAGGGGTGCGCTCGCTGCGCTTCACCAAGGAAATGGCCGCCCGCGCGCGGGCGCGCGCGGTGATCGCGCGCAGCCTGCCCGATGCGATTTCGAGCGGCGCGATCGTGCCTTATTTCGAGCCGATCATCGATCTCGAAACCAACGAATTGCTCGGGCTGGAGGTGCTCGCACGCTGGGAACATCCGACCCATGGCGTCATCGCGCCGGCGCATTTCATCGACATCGCGCTCGAGCGCAATCTGATCGCGGACCTTACCCTGTCGGTGATGCGGCAGGCGCTCACCGCCGCGCGCGACTGGGATCCGCGGCTGATCCTCGCGGTCAATTTCTCGGTCACCCAGCTGCGCGATCCGTGGCTGGCGCAGAAGGTGATCCGGCTGCTCAGCGAACTCGGCTTTCCGCCCGCGCGGCTTGAGATCGAGCTGACCGAGGGCGTGCTGATGGATCCGCAAGGCGTCGTCTCGCCGACCGTCGAGAGCCTCAAGGCGCAGGGCGTGCGGATCGCGCTCGACGATTTCGGCACCGGCGTCTCCAGCCTGACGCACCTGCGCGCGCTGCCGTTCGACCGGATCAAGATCGATCATACGATCGTCACCGAAGTGTGCGAGGATCCGGCGCGCGCCGCGATCGCCGATGCGGTGATCCGGCTTGGCGAAAGCCTCAACCTGCCGGTGACCGCCGAAGGAGTGGAGAGCCGGCGCATCGCCGACCGGCTGCGCGCGATGGGCTGCGCGGTCGGCCAGGGCTATCTGTTCGGCCAGCCGATGAGCCTGATGCAGACCCGCCGGATGCTCGCCGAGCAACGGCTGATCCCCAATATGGTCACCAGCCAACGCCTGGCTGGCTGAGATAGTCCTTCTCCTCCGCGGTCGATTCCCGGCCGAGCGCCGCATTGCGCGTCGGAAAGCGCCCGAAGCGCGCGATCACATCGGCATGTTCGTGGGCGCAACGCAGCTGCTCGGGCTCGCCCAAAGCGACATATTTCTCGACGCTGAGCCGCTGGAGCGCGGCATCCTCGGCGTGCATCAGCGGCATATAGAGGAAGATGCGCCGATCGACCGGATAATGCTCGTCCCATTCGCGATCGATCGCCGAGACGGTGAGCGAAGCGGCGAGCGGATCGGCCTCGAAGGCGGCGGGCGTATCGCGATGGATATTCCGCGAGAATTGATCGAGCAGGATCACCGCCGCGAGCAGGCTGTCGTGATTGTCCTGCCAGTCGGCCGCCCCCGTCGCGAACACCGCCTGACGCGTCGCGCCGAACCGGTCGGCGATCTCGCGATCGAGCGCGGGATCGGGGATGAAATGCCATTTCGGCGCGAGCGAGAACCAGAAGTCGATCACCTCGCCGGCCTTTTCGTGGACTTGCACGTCTCGCATGACTAGATCGCCTCCATGCCTGCCCCGCCCGCGCCCGAGGTTATAACCCTTGGCTGCCGTCTCAACCTCGCGGAAAGCGAAACGATCCGCGGCCTGATCGGGCAGCGCGACACGATCGTCGTCAACACCTGCGGCGTCACCAACGAAGCGGTGAAGCAGAGCCGCGCCGCGATCCGCCGCGCGCATCGCGCGCGCCCGGAGGCGGAGATCGTCGCGACCGGCTGCGCCGCCGAAATCGACCGCGTCGGCTTCGGCGCACTGCCCGGCGTCGCGCGGGTGGTGGGCAATGCGGCCAAATTGCTCCCCGCGACCTGGGGCGGCTTTCCCAATCGCCTGCCGCCGCGCCGTCATGCGCGTGCCTTCGTCGGGGTGCAGAACGGCTGCGATCATGCCTGCACCTTCTGCGCCATCCCCGCCGGGCGTGGCCCGAGCCGCAGCGACCCCGCCGCGCAGGTCGTTGCGCGGATCGCTGCTCTGGTCGAGGAAGGCGCGCGGGAAGTCGTGCTGAGCGGGGTCGATCTCACCAGCTATGCCGACGGCGACACGACGCTCGGCGGGCTGGTCGAGCAAATCCTGCGCGACGTGCCCGCTTTGCCCCGCCTGCGGCTCTCGTCACTCGACACGATCGAGATCGACGAGCGGCTGTTCGCGCTGATCACCGAAGAACCCCGCGTCATGCCGCATCTCCATTTGTCGCTGCAGGCCGGCGACGATCTGACGCTCAAGCGGATGCGCCGCCGCCATCTGCGCGCCGACGCGGTGCGCATGGTCGAACAGCTCAAGGCGAAGCGCGACATCGCGATCGGCGCCGATCTGATCGCCGGCTTCCCCACCGAGAGCGACGCGATGTTCGCCAACACGCTCGCGCTGATCGACGATTGCGACATTGTCCACGCGCATGTCTTCCCTTATTCGCCGCGCGCCGGCACCCCGGCGGCGCGGATGCCGCAGGTCGCAGGCGACGTGGCGCGGGCGCGTGCCGCGCGGCTGCGCGAGCGGGCGGCGATGCGGCGGCGCGCGTGGCTCAACGGCATGATCGGCTCCGAACAGCCGATCGTGCTGGAAAAACCGGGCGATCGCGGCCATGCGCCGGGCTTCGCCGATGTGCGGCTGGCTGAAACCCAGCCTGCGTCGGCCATCGGCCGGATCTTCTCCGTCCGCGTCGCGCAGGCGACCGACAGCCATCTTATCGGGCATCTCATCGGAACGATTGAATGAACTCCAACCCTTCCTGGCACGAAAAGCTGCTCGGCGGCTTCCGCCGCACCTCCGATCGGTTGATCGGCAACCTCACCGGGCTCGGCACCGCGCCGCTCGACGATAATACGCTCGACGAGATCGAGGAGGCGCTGATCGCGTCCGATCTCGGCCCGGAGACCGCGGGCAAGATCCGCGCGCGGCTCTCGGCGGGCAGTTTCGAGCGCAATATGGAGGATCTCGGCATCCGCCTCGTCGTCGCCGAGGAGGTTGAAAAGGCGCTGGCCGAGGTCGCGCGCCCGCTCGAAATCGATGCCTTTCCGCGGCCGCAGGTGATCCTCGTCATCGGGGTCAACGGATCGGGCAAGACGACGACGATCGCCAAGCTCGCGCATCTGTTCCTCGAACAGGATTATGGCGTGATGCTCGCAGCGGGCGACACCTTCCGCGCCGCCGCGATCGGCCAGCTTGCCACCTGGGCCGAGCGCGTCGGGGTGCCGATCGTTACCGGGCCGGAAGGCGGCGATGCTGCCGGGGTGGTGTGGGATGCGGTGAAACAGGCCACCGCGACCGGGATCGACGTGCTGATCGTCGATACCGCCGGGCGATTGCAGAACAAGCGCGAACTGATGGACGAGCTCGCCAAGATCCGCCGCGTGCTCGGCCGGCTCAACCCCGCGGCGCCGCATGACGTGGTGCTGGTGCTCGATGCCACCACCGGGCAGAATGCGCTGTCGCAGATCGAGGTGTTCAAGGAAGTCGCCGGGGTGACGGGGCTGGTGATGACCAAGCTCGACGGCACCGCGCGCGGCGGCGTGCTCGTCGCGGCGGCGGAGCGTTACGGGCTGCCGATCCATGCGATCGGGGTCGGCGAAGGAATGACCGATCTTCGCCCGTTCGACGCCAATGAGGTCAGCCGGATCATCGCCGGCGTGGACGATACGCGGAAGTGACGAGAGGCGCCGCCTTCGCTTTCCCTCGTCCCCGGCGTTTCATTTCCCTTACCACCCCGGCGGAGGCCGGGGTCCAGCAACGGAACGCTCGCAACTGGACCCCGGCCTCCGCCGGGGTGGTTGGAAAGAGCGGGAACCGCGAAACAATGCTAATGGAGTTGACGTGACGACGAGCAAAACCGCCTCCCCGGGCTTCCGCCTCGCGCTCGATTACGGGCCGTTGCTGGTCTTCTTCGCGGTCAATTTCCTGACCCCGGGCGCGGCGATCTTCCGCATCATCGCCGCCACCGGCGCCTTCATGGCGGCGATGGTCGTCGCGCTGATCCTGTCGTGGTTCAAGACCGGGCGGGTCTCGCCGATGCTGCTGATCTCGGCGGTGCTGGTGCTCGTGTTCGGCGGGCTGACGATCTATTTCCACGACGAGCGCTTCATCAAGATGAAGCCGACCTTCGTCTACGCGATCTTCGCCGCCGTCCTCGGCTTCGGGCTCGCGACCGGCCGCCCGCTGCTCCAGTCGCTGCTCGAAACCGCCTATCCCGGGCTCGACCAGGCCGGTTGGCGCAAGCTCACGCGCAACTGGACGATTTTCTTCGTGGTCATGGCGGTGCTCAACGAGGCGGTGTGGCGCAACAGCTCGACCGATTTCTGGGTCGGGTTCAAATTATGGGGCGCGATCCCGCTGACCCTGGTCTTCGCCTTCGCCAATGTGCCGATGTTGTTGAAGCACGGCCTGCAGGCCGAAAGCGCGCCGGACACGATCCCGCCGGAGGGTTGAGAAATAAAGTGTCCCCGCGAAAGCGGGGACCCAGAGCCAAACAACACGACGCCGGTTGCTACCGCCTCTGGGTCCCCGCCTTCGCGGGGACACATGAGCGCGATTACGCGACCGCGGCGTCGTAGCGGCGGCCGGCCTCGTCCCAGTTCACCACGTCCCACCACGCCTTGAGATAGCCGGGGCGGTCGTTCTTGTAGGTGAGGTAATAAGCGTGTTCCCACACGTCGTTGCCGAGGATCGGCGTGCCCGGTTCCTTGGCATCGTCCATCAGCGGGTTGTCCTGGTTCGGGGTCGACGTCACCTTGAGCGCGCCGGAATTGTCGACGATCACCCACGCCCAGCCCGAGCCGAACTGGCCCGCGCCCTTGGTGTTGAATTCTTCCTTGAGCTTGTCGAGCCCGCCAAACGCCTCGATCGCCGCGGCGAGCTTGCCCGACGGCTGGGTCGAGCCCTTGGGCGCCATGATCTTCCAGAAGAAATCGTGGTTCCAATAGCCACCGCCATTGTTGCGGACGAGCGGCGGCTGGCTCGACATCATGCCCATGATCTCTTCGATCGACTTGCCCGCCAGCTTCGGATCGGCCGCGACGCCCTCGTTGAGCTTGGCGGTATAGGCCGCGTGGTGCTTGTCGTGGTGGAAAGTCATCGTCTCCTTCGAGATGACCGGCTCCAGCGCGTCATAGGCATAAGGCAGCGGCGGGAGTTCGAAAGCCATTGTGTCCTCCTTGGGTCTTCGCGCAGGCAAACGCGACGCAGCCCAAATGGCTCCACAAACCTCGTTACGCAACCGCTCCGATCAGATCGTGGCGACGTAAAGCGTGGCGCAACTGATCGTAGCTGAGCCCGAGCGCATCGGCGGTCGCCCGCTGATTGAAGCGGTTTTCGGACAAGGCGCGGGTCAGCAGCTCCTTTTCGAACCGCGCCACCCGCGTCTTGAAATCGGACGAAGCGTCGCCGTCGTCCGGCGCGGCGTCGTTGACCGCCTCGGGGGGAGCGGCGACGGCCGGCGCGGGCTGGTTCGCCGACGCAGTCGAGCCGGGGCGATAGGGCGAGGCGAAGGGATCGAATTCGATCACGTCGATCGGATCGGTCAGATCCCAGCGATAGACCGCGCGCTCGACCACGTTGCGCAGCTCGCGCACATTCCCCGGCCAGCGATATTCGAGCATCGCATCGAGCGCCGCCGGGCCGAAGCCCGACCAGCTTTCCCAACCCAGCTCGGCCGCCATCCGCCGCCCGAAGAAATCGGCCAGCACCGGGATATCGCTGCGCCGCGCACGCAACGGCGGCAGCGTCACCACCTCGAACGACAGCCGGTCGAGCAGATCGGCGCGGAATTCATTGCGCTCCACTTTCTCGGGAAGATGCTCGTTGGTCGCCGCGACGATCCGCACGTCGACCTGCAGCGGGCGCGAGGAGCCGATCCGCGTCACCTCGCCATATTCGACCGCGCGGAGCAATCGCTCCTGCGCGCCCATCGACAACGTGCCGAGTTCGTCGAGGAACAATGTCCCGCGATCCGCCTCCTCGAAGCGCCCCGCGCGTGCCTTGGTCGCGCCGGTGAAGGCGCCCGCCTCATGCCCGAACAACTCGGCCTCGATCAGCGTTTCGGGCAGCGCCGCGCAATTCATGATGACGAGCGGCTGGTCCCAGCGCGGGCTCAGGCGGTGGAGACGTTCGGCGACCAGCTCCTTGCCGGTGCCGCGCTCGCCGATCACCAGCACCGGACGATCGAGCGCAGCCGCGCGGCTCGCGCGTTCGAGTGCGTCGAGAAACGAGCTCGATTGCCCAATGACCTGCGTCGTCCGTTCCATCGCCAATATCTGGCGCGATTTGCCGACATTTGGCAAGTGCGCCATGCCAACTTTTCTTTCGCCCACGGCAAAACACACGGAAATCAGCCAAAAACGAAATTGGCACGCCTCCTGCAATGCTTTGGGCAACCGCCGCAGGGCGGAAATGACGGATCGAATTTCAGGAGGCAGACATGACCAAGCTCGACACTCTCGGCCGCAACTTCGTCGCCGCCGCGCTCACGCTTCTCGCCAGCGCGACGATGCTGATCGCAGCGGTCGGACCGGCCAATCAGGGGAATATCGTTCAGGCGACCGCGGTCACGCACACGATCGCGTAATCGCCGCCGCCGGGGCAATGCGCCGCCCCTCGCCCGACCCCGGCGGAAGGTTTATAGCACAGGGGCAATCTTCGGAGTTTCGTGAATGGGCATCTTTTCCCGCACCCGCGACATCGTCGCCGCGAACATGGCCGAGCTACTCGATAAAGCGGAAGACCCCGCGAAGATGATCCGCATGATCATCCTCGAAATGGAGGAAACGCTGGTCGAGGTTCGGGCATCGGCCGCGCGGACGATCGCCGACAGCAAGGAAATGCGGCGACATATCGCGAAGCTGGAATCGCTCGAGGCGAACTGGACCGAAAAAGCCGAGCTGGCTTTGTCCAAGGATCGCGAGGATCTCGCCAAGGCGGCCTTGGTCGAACGCCAGAAGGCGACCGATATGGTCGACCAGCTTCGCGCCGAAGTGAAGGTGCTCGACGATGCGCTACGCTCCTCCGAAGAGGATATCGCCAAGTTGCAGAGCAAGCTGCGCGAGGCGCGGGCGAAGCAGAACAATATCGCGACCCGGCTGGAAAGCGCCAACAATCGTACCCGGCTGCGCGAGATGTGGAACGGCCCGCGGACGCACGACGCGTTCAGCCGCTTCGACATGCTCGAACGCCGCGTCGACGAGGCGGAGGGCCGCGCCGATGCGATGGGGCTCGGCGCCCAGCCCAAGACGCTCGAAGAAGAAATCGCGGAGCTGAAATCCGCGGACAAGATCGACGCCGAGCTGGCCGCGCTGAAGGCCCGGCTCAATAAGGGGAATTGAGATGGAGGACATTCTTGTCCCGGTCACGGTGTTCGGCACGCTGTTCGTCGCGCTGCCGTGGCTGATCCTACACTATGTCACCAAGTGGAAGCAGGCGCCGCGCATCACGATCGAAGACGAACAGTTGCTCGACGAACTGCACACGCTCGCGCGTCGGCTGGAGGATCGCGTGACGACCGTTGAACGGATCGTCGCCGCCGACAATCCCGATTTCCGCCCCGGCGTCGCCGATTACCGCCGCGAGCCCGATTATCGGCTGGAAAACCAGACCCAGAGGAGGAACTGATGGCCGACGAAAGCTCCACCAAATTCTACCTCGACAAGCAGAATGCGAAGTGGAAGGGCGTGTGCGCCGGGATCGCCGATTATACCGGGATCGATCCGCTTTGGGTTCGCCTCGGCACCGCCGCGATGATCGTCATCGCGCAGCAATGGTGGATCATCATCGCTTATCTGGTGATCGCCTGGGTGACGCCGAACAAGCCGATCGGGCTCTATCGGCAATCCGCCGACGAGGAGAAATTCTGGCAGGGCGTGCGCGCCAATCCCAAGCGCAGCACCGCCGAAGTCCGCTCCAAGTTTCGCGAACTCGATCGCCGGCTGGCCGATATCGAGCTGCACTATACGAGCCGCAACACGCAGCTCGCCGACGAGATCGAACGCCTGCGCTGAGCCACGCGCGGCCCACGGAGAGAGACAGAGACCATGCACGACTTCGGTTTCCTGGTGCCGATTGCAATCGTCGCGATCGTGTTCGGCAGCCGCGCCTTCCGGACGTGGGTCCGGGCGAAGCACGGTTATCCGCTTGAGGAAGTGCGCCGCGGGCGGCGTCATAGCAATGCGACCAGCCTCGACGATCAGCGCCAGATCATGTTGCTGTCGAACGAGAATGAGAAGCTGACCGGTCAGGTCAGCCGGCTTGAGGAGCGGATCGCGGTGCTCGAACGGATCGCCACCGATCCGGCCACCCGCACCGCCGTCGAAATCGAGGCGTTGCGCGACCGCTGAGCTGCAAGTAATTAAGGAAGAACAAAAAAATGACGCACGGGGACTTGCTTGATTTGGTTGCCACCGCCGGCCCGGTGATCGGGGTCATCGGCTTCGCCGGGGTGGTCGGATGGGTGCTGACGACGTGGATGCGCGTCAAGAACGGCTACCCGCTCGATGGGCAATGGGGTCAGGCGCTTTATCCGAAGCGCGACGATGAGACGGTCGAACGAGTGAAGTTGTTGACGCAGGAAAACGGCCAGCTCCGCGCCGAGCTGGGTGCGATCAAGGATCGGCTCGCCAATGTCGAGCGGATCGTGACCGACAGCGGCAACATGCTGAGCCACGAAATCGAACGCTTGCGCGATCGCGCCAACTGAACTGAAGGACAAGGGAACCGCCACGATGGGTCCGTTTTCGATGGTCGTCGCGATCGTGCTGATCGTGACTTTGGGAAAGGTGCTTTCCGATCGCCACAAGGCGCTCGGCCGCGCGCAGGACGGGCAGCAGCAACTGCCCCCCGCCGACCTGATCGCCGCACGCGACGAAATCCGCCAGCTCAAGGAGCGGGTCGCCGTTCTTGAGCGTGTCATCACCGACAATCACGGCAGCCACGATCTGAGCCGTCAGATCGACGAGCTGCGCGATCACTGAACCAAGGAGCAGTCAGGCCATGTCCGACCCGAGCTTCTACCTCACCATGGCATCCGCGGCGCTCGCCGGGCTCGCGATGCTGATCTACGCCGGGCTGACCGGCTGGCGCGGCTGGCTGCAGCTCAAGCAGCAGCAGCTCGCCGCCGATCACGAGCTGCGCGCGCCCACCGCGCCGAGCGCCAGCGCGCGGATCGAGATCGCCGACCTCAAGGAACGCATCCGCAAGCTGGAAGCGATCGCCGCTGGGGTGGATCTGTAAGAAACATACCCGCCCCTCTTGCTCCTCTCCCTCGTGAAGGGAGGGGCTGGGGGTGGGTGGGTATGAGGCGCGCGGAGCGATGCCCCTCGGGCCAACCCACCCCCGCCCCCTTGTATGTTGAAGGTTGCCCGATCTGATTGGAGGATGGGGTGATCGCCGGGGGTGGCCACCCCCGGCGATCGGGCGGGTGGGGCCGTCGACCCCTTGGTGAATAGCGCACCGTAAGGGAGCCTGG